>Ga0209676_1000717_pt1 | contig 45710 bp, 43 predicted proteins | sample AraplaCvi_mLB_r2_FD_184282 | JGI IMG/M metagenome (GOLD analysis project Ga0209676, IMG submission 184282) | Arabidopsis root microbial communities from North Carolina, USA - plate scrape MF_Cvi_mLB_r2 (SPAdes) (version 2) | ecosystem: Host-associated > Plants > Roots > Endosphere | place: USA... | reverse complement strand
CCACGCGCAGGTTCACGTTCTGGTCGTCGACGACCAGGATTCGGCCCGAATTGCCAGCGGCTACGACCATGCTGCGTCCCTGTCCCCGGGGCAGCGTCGACCCCCTTCGCGCCGCGGTTTCATTGGGGCAAACGGTATCAGAAAGGCGGGCAATTGCGGACATCATGTCCCCCGGGTCACGGATTGGCGCTGCTCCGATCCTGCATAAGGGGCCAGGATCCGCAACGCGGCGTTACAGCTCGAAGTCCCCTGCCGGCTAGAACGCATCGCATCATGTCTCCCCCTACTCGGCACGACGGCTCCCCCATGCCCGCACTGCGTCCCCTCGGCCGATCCGGCCTGCGCGTCGCCCCCTTCGCCCTGGGCGGCAACGTGTTCGGCTGGAGCGCCGACGAAACGGCGACCTTCGCCCTGCTCGACGCCTTCGTCGACGCCGGCTTCGACCTGGTCGACACCGCCGATTCGTACTCGTACTGGGTGCCGGGCAACCAGGGCGGCGAGTCCGAAACGCTGCTGGGGCGATGGTTCCAGCGCAGCGGAAAGCGCTCGCGGGTGACGCTGGCGACCAAGCTGGGCAAGTGGGAGCGCCACCGTGGTCTCGCCCTGGCGACGATCCAGGCCGCCGTGGAAGGTTCGCTGCGCCGCCTGCAGACCGACACCATCGACCTCTACCAGGCGCATGAAGACGACCCGGCGACGCCGCTGGCGGACACGCTCGGCGCTTTCGCGCGGTTGATCGAACAGGGCAAGGTCCGGGCGATCGGCGCCTCGAACTACACCGCCGCGCGCCTGGGCGAGGCGCTGGACGTGGCGCAGCGCCATGGCCTGCCGCGCTTCGAAACGCTCCAGCCCGAATACAACCTCTACGCCCGCGAAGGCTTCGAGGCCGGACTCCAGCCGCTGGCGCGCGAGCGCGAGGTGGCCGTGATTCCGTACTACGCGCTGGCCAGCGGTTTCCTCACCGGCAAGTACCGCAGCCAGGCGGACGTCGGCAAGAGCGCCGCACGCGCCGCCGCCGTCGGCAAATACCTCAACCCGCGCGGGCTGCGCATCGTGCAGGCGCTGGACGACGTCGCCGCCGGCCTGCGGGCGACGCCGGGGCAGGTCGCACTGGCCTGGCTCATGGCGCAGCCGACCATTGCCGCGCCGATCGCCAGCGCCACCTCGGTCCAGCAGCTCCACGAGCTGCTCGCCGCGGCGCGGTTGTCGCTCAGCGCCGGGCAGCTGGCGCAGCTCGACGACGCGAGCGCGCAATGAGCGCGAGCGCCATCACCGCACATCCGCAGGCATCGCGTCGCATCGGCCTGGCGATGGCCGCCACCGGCGCCATCCTGTTCTCGGCGAAGGCGATCCTGGCGAAGTTCCAGTACCGCTACGGCGTGGATTCGCTCGACGTGCTCGCGCTGCGCATGCTGCTGTCGCTGCCGTTGTTCGTCGCGCTTGGCATCCGCGAGACGCGCCGACCCGACCACGCCCGCATGAGCAGGCGCGACTTCGGGATGATCGTGATCCTCGGCGTGCTCGGCTATTACCTGTCGAGCCTGTTCGATTTCTGGGGCCTGGAGTACGTGCCGGTCTCGCTGGAACGGCTGATCCTGTTCCTCAACCCCACCTTCGTGCTGCTGATCGGCGTGTTCGCGTTCAAGCGTCGTGTCGCGCGGCGCGAATGGGTCGCGCTGGGGGTGAGCTACGCCGGCGTGTCGCTGGTGTTCGTCGAGAACCTGCGCGTGCAGGGCGAGCACATCCTGCTGGGCAGCGGGCTGGTGCTGCTGGCGGCGCTGAGCTACGCGCTCTATCTGTCGATGTCGGGGCAGCTGCTCAAGCGCATCGGGTCGCTGCGGCTGGTGGCGTATGCGATGACGATCTCGACCGCGGCGACGCTGACGCACTACCTGATCGCGCGCGACCCCTCGCACCTGCTCGACCTGCCCGCGCCGGTGTACGGATTGGCCGCGCTGAACGCGTTCTTCTGCACCTTCCTGCCGGTGACCTTCACGATGGGCGCCGTCGCGCGCCTGGGCGCCGGCACGGCCGCGCAGATGTCGGTGCTGGGACCGGTGTCGCTGGTGTTCCTGGGCGCGTGGCTGCTGGGCGAACCGATCACGGTGGTGCAGCTGGTCGGCACCGCGGTGGTGATGGGCGGCGTGTTGCTGCTCACGCGACAGGGTGCGAACTCGGTGCCGATCGTCCCGCCCGCGACGCCCTCGGAAACCAGGTGACCTTGCATTCGACCCGAGCGGCGGCAGGTCCGCAGGCCTAGACGCAGGCGCGCCACGCGCCGGGCGCGAGATCGTCGAGTCGATGCCCGCCGATCGCCACGCGCACCAGCCGCAACGTCGGCAATCCGACGGCGGCCGTCATGCGTCGAACCTGCCGATTGCGGCCTTCGCCGATGACGATCTCCAGCCATGCATCCGGCACGGTCTTGCGAAAGCGCACGGGCGGATCGCGCGGCCACAACGCAGGCGCGTCGATGCGTTGCGCCCTGGCCGGACGCGTGGGGCCATCGTTGAGCACGACGCCGCGCCGCAACGCGTCCAGTTGCGCGTCGGTCGGCTCGCCCTCCACCTGCACCCAGTACGTCTTGGGCTGCTTGTGGCGTGGATCGGTCAGCCTGTGCGCGAGCGCACCGTCGTCGGTGAGCAGCAGCAGGCCTTCGCTGTCGTGGTCGAGGCGACCGGCCGCGTAGACGTCGGGCGGCAGTCCGAACTCGGCCAGCGTGCGTCGCGGCGGCGTGCTGCGGTCGGTGAACTGGCAGAGCACGCCGTAGGGTTTGTTGAAGGCGATGAGCATGGGAGCGCGGTGAAGCGGAAACGATGAAGCGGGAACGGGGAACGTGGGTTGAGGTATCGGTAACGCTTCTATCCCCGTTCCCGCTTCAATGTTCCCGCTTCACCATTCCCGCTTCCGCAATCACGGCTTCACGAACCGCAGCGTCATCCGGTCGCTTTCGCCGATCGCCTGGTACTTCGCGTCGTCCTTCGCGTCGTGCTGGTTGGTCGGCGGCAGCGTCCACACGCCGTTGGGATGGTCGGCGGTGTCCTTCGGGTTGGCGTTGATCTCGCTCTTTTCCTGGAGCTTGAACCCGGCCTTCTGCGCCAGTTCGATCACCAGCGCCTCGGTGAGGTAACCGGAGGTCTTCATCTTCTCCAGGTCCGTGCCCGGCTTGGCGCGATGGTCGACCAGGCCCAGCGTGCCGCCCGGCTTGAGGACGTCGAAGAACGCCTTGAAGTAGGCGTCGGCGGTGCCGTCGTCCACCCAGTTGTGCGCGTTGCGGAAGGTCAGCACGACATCGGCCGAACCGGCGGCTCCGAAGTTCGGTGCCTTCGGATCGAAGTTCTGCACCTTCGCCTTGCCGTACACGCCGGTGTCGGCCAGGCGCTTGGTCATCGCCTCGCTCTGGCGGTAGCGGTACTGCGGCTGGCCGGTGATCGCCGGGTCGTACATGGCCGCGACGTACTGCCCGCCGTCCTTGAGGTACGGCCCGAGGATCTCGGTGTACCAGCCGCCGCCGGGCGTGATTTCCACGACCGTCTGCGTCGGCTTCACGCCGAAGAACGCGAGCGTCTGCGCCGGATGCCGGTACGAATCGCGCAGCCGGTTCTTCGCATCGCGGGTGGGCGCGTCGATCGCGGCCTGCAGGACGGACTGGACGGCAGCCGCCGGTGCGGGCTTGGTCCTGGACTGCGCGGCGAGTACGGGGCCGTGCGCGACGAGCAGGGCGGGAACCAGGGCGGCAAGCAGAAGGCGTTTCATGCGGGTCTCCGTGACGGGGCCGGGTGAACGGGCGGCCAGACTACCCCCAACCCCGTGCAGGCCACCATCAACGGACGGCACGGGTCCGCTTCTTCGGGGCCGCTTTGCGGGCCGGTGCGGCCTTCGCGCGTGGGGCACCACCGCCTCGCGGCGTCATCGCGTCGCTGGCCGCGTACACCGCCGCTTCCTCCAGCAACCAGTCGCGGAAACGCGCCAGCCCTCGGTGGTCGCGCGAACGCGAGGGATACACGAGGTAGTGCGCGAACTCGGTCTTCAGGCGCTCGTCGAACAGTTCGACCAGATGGCCGGCCTCGATCAGCGGCCGGGCCAGCGTCACGCGTCCCAGCACGATGCCCAGGCCCTCGGCGGCGGCGCGATGCAGGTTTTCCGAATCGTCAAAGATCGCCACGAAGCGCTCCGGCGGCTTCCCGCCGAAGCGCGCGAACCACTCGCTCCAGCGCCCGCCCGGCGCGCCGAGCAGCGGGAACTGGCTGAGATTGGCCAGCGTCGGGCGTCCGAGTTTCTCGATCAGCGCCGGACTGGCGGTCGGCGTCATCCAGTCGTCGAACAGGTGCACCGCTTCCACGTTCGGCCATTTGCCCGGGCCGAAGCGGATGCCGGCGTCGATGGCCGTCTCGCGCGAGAAGTCGATGGGATCGATGTTCGACTGCAGGCTGATTTCCAGCTGTGGATGCGCGGACAGGAAGCGGGGCAGCCGCGGCACCAGCCAGCTGGAGGCGAAGGAGGGCATCAGGGTCACCGCCAGCGCGTCGTCACGACGCACGCGACGCGGCGCCAGCGCCAGTTCGATCGCCTCCAGGTGCGGTGCGATGCGCTCGTACAGTGCCTGACCGTGTTCGGTGAGCTTCACGCCCCGCGCGCCGCGCACGAACAGGCGGCGGTCGAGGCGTTCCTCTATCGTGCGGATCTGGTGGCTCAGTGCGCTGACGGTCAGGTGCATCGACTCGGCCGCGCGGGTGAGATTCCCGGCGCGCGCCGCGGCGATGAAACCCATCAGGGCCTGCAACGGCGGACGGCTCATTCGACCTCCTCCCGGCAACCGCAATCTTGAAGCGGATTCAACGCTGGCTTGCAGAACCGTCGCTTTTTCGGGCTCCGGCGCGGGCGTATCTTGCAACGCACTCAAGGAAGTTGTCCACGCCACGCAGGCCGTCGCACACCGGGAGCACGCCATGAACGTCTTCACCAATCTGTTCTTCTCACAGGGCCAGCAGGTCGAGCCGCATTCCTTCGACGAAGCCGACGATCGCTACGCGACCGGCTACGGCAACCGCATCGCCTCCGCGCGCTTCTTCGCGCCCCTGGGCCACGCCCAGGCAAAGCGCTCGGAAGATGCCGCCGACTTCCGACTCGATGCCGATCTCGCCGTCGGCGGCTGCGGCTGAGCCCGCCGTCTCGATCGCAGCGGAAAGGCCACGCCGCCCGCCTTCGCAGTCCACCGCCCACGTTTCCCCCACGCGCCGCGCCCCCACCGCGGCGCGTTTTCTTTGCCTGTCCGGAACGCGCACAGCGCCAGCCCGGGACCTCGGCTCGATTGTTTGCACCAGGTGAAGGGCCTACAATCGCGAACGATTCTCATTTTGCTGGCCGCCGGCGTCCCCTGCCCGGCGTGCGCAACCCCACACATCACAGGCTTCCGATGCGCTCCCACCGTTCTTCCTTCCGCCCGCTGCCGGCCTCGATCCGCCACGCACTCGCCTTCGCCCTGCTCGCCGGCGCCGCCTCGCCCGCGCTCGCCCAGCAGGCCGCCAGCGCAACGGACCTGGATTCGGTCGAAGTGCGCGCGCCGATCGCCCGCACCGCCGGCACGGCGACCAAGACCGACACGCCGATCCGCGAGATCCCGCAGTCGATCTCGGTCATCACCGACCAGCAGATCAAGGACCGCGCGATCCACGGCATCGAGGAAGCGATGTGGTTCACCGCCGGCGCGCAGGGTGGCGGCTACGGCGGCGATCCGCGCAGCGACTGGCTGCTGCTGCGCGGCTTCACGCCCGCGCGCTACCTCGACGGCCTGGCGCTTGCCGAAGGCAGCGGCACGTCGATCACGCGCATCGAGCCGTACGGGCTGGAGCGCGTGGAAGTCCTCAAGGGCCCGGCATCGGTCGCCTACGGCGCGATGCCGCCCGGCGGCATGGTCAACTACGTGAGCAAGCGCCCGACCGAAGCGACGCTGCGCGAAGTCGAGCTGCAGGTCGGCAACTACGATCTGTTCCAGTTGGCCGGCGATTTCGGCGGCAAGCTCACCGATGATGGCGTGTGGACGTATCGCCTCACGGCGCTCGCGCGCCAGAGCGACGACCAGATCGATTTCGTCCACGACGACCGCTATTTCATCGCGCCCTCGCTGACGTGGAAGCCGGACGAGGCGAACTCGCTGACGCTGCTCGCACGCTGGCAGAAGAACGACACCGTCGCCGGTGCCGGCTTCCTGCCCGCCGAAGGCACGCTGCTGCCGAACCCGAACGGCCGCATCGCGCGCAACCGCTTCACCGGCGAGCCGGGCTTCAACAACTACGACAAGGAAATGACGTCGCTGGGCTGGGAGTACTTCCATGACTTCGGCGGTGGCGCGACGTTCCGCCAGAACCTGCGCTACGGCGTGACGAAGATCGACCCGAGCACGTCGGTGGGCGCGTTCGGCTGGCTGACCGATCCGGTCACGTTCCAGCCGGTCGACTACCGCACGCTGGTGCGTTACCTGTGGAACACCGAGGAAGAGAGCAAGACCTTCGGCGTCGACAACCAGCTGCAGTTCGACTTCACCACCGGCGCGGTCGAGCACACGCTGCTCACCGGCCTGGATTTCCGCCGGGCACGCAACGACTACGCATCGGCGTTCGTCTTCGGCGCGCCGACGCTGGACCTGTTCGCGCCCGTGTACGGCGCGCCGATCGTGGAGCCGGAATTCTCCTCGCGCACGCGCCAGGAGCAGTCTCAGTTCGGCCTGTACGCACAGGACCAGATGAAGGTGGATCGCTGGGTCGTGACGCTCGGCGCGCGCCAGGACTGGGTCGGCACCGATACGCATGAAGTCATCGGCGGCGCGCAGTCGCACCAGAGCGACGACAAGTTCTCCGGCCGCGTCGGCGTGAACTACCTGTTCGACAATGGCTTGGCGCCGTACATCGGCTGGTCGCAGTCGTTCCAGCCGACGGTGGGCACCGATTTCGCCGGCACCGCATTCGTGCCGACCACCGGCGAGCAGACCGAGATCGGCCTGAAGTACCAGCCGGCGAGCAATCGCATCCTCGCCACGATCGCCGCCTACGAGCTGGTGCAGGAAAACACGCTGGTCGTGGATCCGAACCACACGCTGTACTCGATCCAGCAGGGCGAGACGAAGGTGCGCGGCGTCGAACTGGAGGGCCGCTGGAACATCGGCAACGGCCTGAGTGTGTACGGCGCGTACACCTACACCGATTCGGAAGTGACCAAGTCGACCGACCCGCTGTCGCTCGGCAAGGAAATCCCGTTGCAGCCGAAGAACGTCGCTTCGCTGGGCGCCGATTACACGATCACCGCCGGCGCGTTCTCCGGCCTGGGCTTCGGTGCCGGCGTGCGTTACACGGGAGAACACTACGGCGATGCGTACAACCTGTGGCAGACGCCGTCGTACACGCTGTTCGACGCGTCCGTGCATTACGACGTGGGCGCATGGCGCTTGCAGCTGAACGCCCAGAACGTCGGCGACAAGGACTACATCGCGACCTGCAACAGCGCGGTGTGGTGCTACTACGGCTACCCGCGTACGGTCACCGCGACCGCGCGCTACCAGTGGTGATCTGACGTCGTGAACCTGCTCGCTTCCACCATCACGGCCATTGCGATGTCGCTGATCTCGGCGGCGTCGCTGTACGCCGCATCGAAGCACTGCCGCTGGCCGTCGTGGAAGCGCCATGCCGCGCGCGGAAACCTCGTTGGTGGGCTGCTCGCGGTGGCGGCGTTGTGGGTGTGGATCGCCAAGCTCGGCGTCGGCGCCGGGCTGTGCGCGATGCTGGGGACGTGGATGCTCGGCCTGATGGCGTTCCCGTACCTCGCATGGCGCACGGCGTCCGACGCCAACGGAGGAACCCGCTGATGTGGGCGCGTGCGTTGGCCGGGATCGTTCCGGGTTTCCTGCTGTCGGCGGGCCTGGTCGGACTGGCCACGTGGGCGCTGCCGGGCCCGTGGCAGGACACGATCGTCGCCGGCGTCATCGCTTTCTTCGTCGTGTGGATGGCGGTGATGGGCGCCAGCTTCCAGTTCGCCAACGGCAAGCGCGCGTGGGCATGGTTGAGCACGCTCGCGGTCGTTTCGCTGAGCGCTCTGTGGCTGTTGCAGTGGCTTGGCTGGATCCGGTGAGGGCGCAATGAAGATCTCCTCCGGCACGCTGCGCACTTTCACCACGTTGCACACGTGGGTCGGCCTCGTTGCGGGCTTCGCACTGTTCGTTGCGTTCTACGCCGGCGCGATCACGATCTTCCACCACGACCTGCAGGCGTGGCAGTCGCCGCACGGCGTCCACGCGACGGCGCAGACGCTGGACGACGCGCAGCGCCTGCTGGACGAAACGCTCGCGCGCCACCCCGAAGCGCGCAAGCACGTGGGCATGGTGTATCCGGGCGAGGAATACCCGATCACCGCCACCTACTGGCAGGACGCGAACGGCCAGTGGCGTTACGCCACCACCGAGCATCCCGAAGGCATCGACGAGATGCCCGGCGGCGCGCTGTCGGAACTGGTGAACGCGCTGCATTACTCGCTCGGCATTCCCGTCGCCGGCACGTACCTGATGGGGATCGTCAGCCTGCTGTACGGACTGGCGCTGATCTCCGGCGTGGTGATCCATCTGCCGAAGCTGGTTGAGGATCTCTTCGCGCTGCGCCCGGGCCGCAACCTCAAGCGAATGTGGCAGGACGCGCACAACGTCATCGGCGTGCTGAGCCTGCCGATGCACATCATGTTCGCCGTCACCGGCGCGATGCTGTGCCTGGTGATGATCGCGATGCTCGCGCTCAATCCTCTGATCTACCGCAACCAGCTGATGACCGCGCTGGGCCCGGCGATGGACACCGCGCCGGTCATCGCACCGGCCGGGCGCAACGAGGGCATCGGATCGCTCGCCATGTGGCACGACCGCAGCATCGCCATCGCGCGCGAGCAGGACGTGGACGATTTCGAACCCGCGTACCTCAAGCTCGCCAACGCCGGTGATGCGAACGCGACGGTCGAGATCACCGGCGAATCGCGCGGAACGCTTGGCCCGCTCGGTTCGGTCGCGATGAACGCCAACACCGGCGCGAAGCTCGCCACGCAGCTGCCGGGCCAGCGCGACGCGAACCACGCGACGTTGTCCTCCGCCTACGCGCTGCATTTTGGCGAATACGGCAATGCATGGGTGGCGTGGTTGTACTTCCTGCTGGGACTGGGCGGCGCGTTCCTGTTCTATTCGGGAAACCTGTTGTGGATCGAAGCACGCCGCAAGCGCCGCCAGATCGAACAGGGCCGCGCGCAGCTGTGGATGGCGCGCGCGACGGTCGGTGTGTGCATCGGTGTGTGCGTGGCGATCTCCGTGGCCTTCATTGCCACGCAGTTGTTGCAGCTTCCGGCGTTGTCGGGCATCGCGCTCGGTTTCGGCGTGAACGTCGCATGCTTCGTCACGTGGGCACTGTGCGCGCTGTGGGCTGCACTGCGGCCACCGATCCGCGCCGCGCACGAGCTGTTGTGGGCGGCGGCGATCACGACCGCGCTCATTCCGTTCGCACACGGCATCGCGACCGGTGCGTGGTGGTGGACGAGCGTCGCCGCCGGGCACTGGGCGCTGTTCGCGATCGACGCCGGCGCCATTGCGATGGCCGTCGGCTTCGCGTGGCTCGCCCGCGTCACCGCGCGCCGCATGCGCATTGGCGAAGCCAACAGTGTGTGGGCGCTGGCACCGGCCACCGTCACCGCACGCGTGGAAGCACCGCAGCCCTGACGCATCGCGGCCGTCACGGTGCCTTCGCGGCGTTCTGCCATAAGGACGCCGCGACACAGGACGCCTGCGATGCCTTCCACCATCACCACCCAGCGCGGCGAGTTCCGTCGCATCTACCGCGCGCTGCAACGCAAGCCCGACCTCGCCGCGCGCACGCCGGTGTTCTTCTGCGAAGGCGACTCGTGGTTCTCGACGCCCTTGTCGATGAACCTGCTCGACTGGCTCGTCTTCCCGACACCGGAAGACGAGGAGCGCGGCGTCCCGCAGTTCGGCGCGGGCGGCTTGTTCTTCCGTACCGAGAAGAGCGGCGATCTGGCGGTCGACATCTTCTCCGAGCGCCGCATCGCCGATCTCGTCGACTGGTACGAAGGCTTCGATTTCGACGTGGTGCTGATCAGCGCGGGCGGGAACGACTTCGTCGCGACGTTCCTGCAAGGGCTGTTCGCCGGGCAATCGCCGATGACGCCGGAACAGGCGTTCGCGCGCGTGGAGCGCTCGCGGCACTTCGAGGAAGTGCGTGGCGCGTACCAGCGCTTCCTGCGCGCGTTCAAGCGGGTTCGGCCGAACACGCCGATCCTCGCGCACACCTACGACTACCCTCAGCGCATGGGCGAACCGGCGCGGCTTACGGTAGCCAATCTCGGCGCGGCGGCGCTGCTGCGCGACAACATCGGGCCGTGGATCGCGCCGCACGTCGCGCACGTTCTGCCGCAGATGGCGCAGCAGAAGCGCTTCGCGGCGCTACTGATCGACGGCTTCCACGACAACGTGCTGCAACCGCTGGCCTCGCGCGCGGAGTTCGCCGGCCTGTTCACGTTCGTGGACCTGCGCGGGACGCTGCGGCAGGCCGACGCCTGGTTCGATGAGATGCATCCTACGGGCGCGGGCTTCCATACGCTGTCGCTGAAGCTGCGCCGTGCCGCGAATGCGCTGTTGCCGCCGGCCAAGCGCCGCGCCTGAACATCGCGCTGGAAGGGCCGCACCCGAAACCATGCGTGGCATCATCCACGCATGCAGGGCGTGCCCGAACATTTCGATCATCCGCTCGACCGGGCGCAGTTCCGTCGCCCGGCGCATCGCGATGGCGTGGAGCTCTACCGCGCGCATATCGTGCGGCACGCGTTCGAACCGCACACGCACGAGGCCTACGGGCTGGGCGCGATCGAGACCGGTGTGGAGCGCTTCCGCTATCGCGGCACCGACCATCTGGCGCCGCAGGATTCGCGCGTGATGATGAACCCCGATGTGCTGCACACCGGTCGCGCCGAGACCGACGGCGGCTGGCGCTATCGCATGGCCTACATCGATCCGGACGTGGTGGAGAACGTGACGGGGCAGCGAGGGCTGTGGTTCCGCGACGCGGTCGAGCACGATGCCGTGCGGGCGAAGCGCGTGACGATGCTGCTCGATGCATTGTGGCGGACGGGCGAACCGCTGGCGTTCGACGGCTTGCTGCTGGACCTGGTCGATGCGTTCTCCGACCAGGCGCGCGCCGCGCGTCCGGCCGGTCGCGATGCGGCGCCGCGCTTCGCGCGCGTGGTCGAGTACCTGCGCGACAACCTGGGCAGTCGCCTCACGCTGGAGGAACTGGCGGCCGTCGCGGAGCTGAGTCCGTTCCACTTCCTGCGCGCCTTCCGCACGCAGTACGACGCCACGCCGCAGCAGATGCTGATGGCGCTGCGCCTGTTCGAAGCCAAGCGCCGGCTGGCCGACGGCGTAGCGCCCGCGCAGGTCGCGGCGGACGTGGGGTTGAGCGACCAGGCGCACCTGACGCGCGCGTTCGCCCAGCGGTACGGCGTGACGCCGGCGCGGTACCAGCGGCAGGTGCGGTTGTAGTTCTGATTTTCCCTTCTCCCGTCGGGAGAAGGTGCCCGAAGGGCGGATGAGGGGTAACGGAGCAACAACGGCGAACGTCCAGTGCGGTGCTGCACTGCTGGTTTGGATGGTGATGCTCCGTTACCCCTCACCCCAACCCCTCTCCCGATGGGAGAGGGGCTCAGGTCCTTTGGGAGAAAGGAAAGGAAAAAGGGGCACACCGCAATCTCGTTCAAGACACACTCCGTCCGCGCGCGCATCCTGACCCCATGTGGACCGGAACCCTCTACGCCCTCGCCGCCGGCCTGTTGTGGGGCCTCGTCTTCATCGCGCCGCTGCTGCTGCCGGACTACCCGGCGGCGTTGCAGTCTGTCGGGCGCTACCTCGCCTTCGGGCTCATCGCGCTGCCGCTGGCGTGGATGGACCGCGCTGCGCTGCGCCGGCTGTCGCGCGCGGACTGGCGGGAGGCGATGAAGCTCGCCGCCATCGGCAACCTGCTCTATTACGTGTGCCTGGCCAGCGCGATCCAGCGCGCCGGCGCGCCGCTGCCGACGATGATCATCGGCACGCTGCCGGTGGTCATCGCCATCAGCGCGAACCTGCGCGACCACCGTCGCGACGGCCGCCTGCCGTGGCGGAAGCTCGCGCCCTCACTGCTGCTCATCGCGCTGGGCATCGCCTGCGTGAACCGGGTCGAGCTGGAAGCGCTGCGCGCGCAGCCCGACGCGAACCCCGCGCGCTACCTGCAGGGCGCGCTGCTGGCCATCGTGGCCGTGGCGTGCTGGACCTGGTACCCGCTGCGCAACGCCGACTGGCTGCGTGCGCATCCGGGCCGCAATCCGCGCACCTGGGCCACCGCGCAGGGCGTGGCGACCCTGCCGCTCGCGCTGGCCGGCTATGCGCTGGTGTGGGGCGGGATGACGGTGGCGGGAAGCGAATTCACGATGCCGCTGGGCCCGCGCCCGTGGTTCTTCGTCGGCCTGATGGCGTGCATCGGCCTGTTCGCCTCGTGGATCGGGACGTTGTGCTGGAACGCCGCCAGCCAGCGCCTGCCGACCGCGCTGGCGGGGCAGTTGATCGTGTTCGAGACGCTGGCCGCGCTCGCCTACGCCTTCATCCTGCGCGGCCGCGCGCCCGAGCCGCTGACGATGGCCGGCATCGCGCTGCTGATCGCCGGCGTGATGTGGGCCGTGCGCATCCGGCCCGAACCTGCCGCCGCCGAGGGCCACGCCGCCTGAAGCGCCGCTAGCGCGCCTGCCCATGATGTGAAGGCGGACGCGGTTCCGCCATCACGCGCCAGCCGCTAGGATTTCCCCCACGGCGCGCCCTGCGGATCGCGCGCCGCCTGGATGAAGCGCACGGGGAAGCGCATGTCGACGAGACTTCTGATCGTTTTGCTGTCGCTGGCACTGGGCGTGGTGAGCGGCGCGTTCGGCTATTCATTGATTGCCGGCAAGCGCCAGACCGCCGCGCTGGCCGCCGCGCGCGAGGAGGGCCGCAAGGCCGCCGAGAAGGCCATGGCCGACGACATGGCCGCGCTCAAGCCGGTCAGTTTCGCCAAGGCCGCCGATGCCGAGAGCAAGGCCGGCGGGGTGCAGTTCGGCTACGAGTACGTGAAGCCGAAGAACCCCGAGCTGGAGCCGTACTACAAGATGGCGCACGACACCGACATGCTGCGCCACATCCCGGAAGTGCAGGCCATCGACGGCATGCTGATGCTGCCGCGGCCGATCAACTACGTCACCGCCGAATGCGGCGAGGTCAACGCGTTCTACTCGCCCGAACGCAACGAAGTGGTGATGTGCTACGAGACGATGAAGGTGCTCGAGCAGCGCGGGCGGGAACTGGCCGCGACCAACAAGCTGGACCCGGCCTACGCACAGAAATACCTGGACGCCAACTTCCGCTTCATCCTGCTGCACGAGACGGGCCACGCGCTGATCACGCTGCTGGAAATCCCGATCACCGGCCGCGAGGAGGACGCCGTCGACCAGCTCGCCACGACACTGATGCTGCGTTTCGCCGGGCTCAACGAATCGACCTCGACGGTGACCGAGAACCTGCGCATGGCGTCGAACTGGTTCCTCGCGCGCAGCACGGGCGAGTACAACCTCGACGCCTACGCCGACCAGCACGCGCTGGGCGAGCAGCGCTACTTCAACCTGCAGTGCCTGCTGTACGGCAGCGACCCGGCGCGTTACCTGAGCATCGTCACCGACGGCGACCTGCCCGAGTCGCGCGCGAAGGGCTGCCCGGAGGAGTCGCGCCGCATCAGCAGTTCGTGGCTGCGGCTGCTGATCCCGTACGTGGCGCCGAAGTACGAGATGACCGAGGAGAAGGCGAACCGCCTGTTCAAGCAGCGCGAAGTCGAGCGCGAGCGCAACACGGACTCGTCGTACATCCGCTGAGGGCGCGACCGCGCGGACGCCGCGCCGGGCGCTGATCCCGGCCTTCCGGGCCCGACGTTTCGCACCACCCAGCCCCCGCTTCGTCGGACCGCGCCCGCATTCGTCGCGCATGCCCTTCCCGCCGGGGCCGGGGTCGCTATGCTGCGCCGCATTCCATCGTGACAGGGCGTTTCGTGTTCAAGACTCTCGGCTTCGTGCTGCGCATCGCCTTCGCCTGGCTGGTGGCGTTGCTGGTCGTGTCGGCCATCTGGAACCAGCTTCCCGTGCTCGGTCGCCTGGACTGGCTGCTGACCATGGCCGGCATGGCGACGATGGCGCTGGTCGTCGTGGCGGCGTCCTCGCACGTGGGCCGGGTACGGCTGATCGCCAACCGCACCGACAAGGAAGCGCTCGACAACCGCCAGCGTCGCCAGGTCGAGGTGCCGTTCGAAGCCGGCGAGACGTTCGACCTGGTCGATGCCGCCGTCCGCGAACTGCCGCGGATCGGGCCAGTCGAAAGCGCACGCGACAGCCTGCAGCTGCGCGCGACGGTCGAACGCCCCAGCAACGACGGCGACTACCCGCTGGGCCGCTGGAACCCGATGCGCTGGTTCGGCATTCCGCGCAACCGCATCCTCGCCACCGTCGTGCCGGGGCGAGATTCGGCCAGCGTCACGCTGATCTGCGAACCCGAAAGCCCGGCGTGGAGCGACTGGTTCCTCGTCGATGAAGGCACGAACTTCGAGAACGCCGAGGCGATCGCCCGTGCGATCAGCCGCCGCGTCGCGCAGCGTCGTCGCGACGAGAAGGCCGAAGTCGCGCAGACCGCGACGGAGAAGGAGCTCACCGTCGCGCGCCTGAACCTGCTGCATGCGCAGGTCGAGCCGCACTTCCTCTACAACACGCTCGCCAGCGCGCAGCTGCTCACGCGCAGCGATCCGGCGCGCGCCGACGAGATGCTGGGCCATCTGATCCAGTACCTGCGCCGCTCGCTGCCCAGCACCGACAACGAGATGTCCACGCTGAGCGCCGAACTCGAACGCGCGCTGGCGTACCTGGAAATCCTGAAGATCCGCATGGGCACGCGATTGGCCGTGCAGGTCGACGTGCCCGAACCGCTGCGCGGCACGCCGCTGCCGCCGATGGTGTTGCAGACGCTGGTGGAGAACGCGATCAAGCACGGGCTGGAGCCGCGCACCGGCGGCGGCACCGTGTGGATCCGCGCCCGCCGCGTGGACGATGTCGTCGCCGTGACCGTGGCCGACGATGGCGAAGGCTTCAACACGAAGAACAGCGGCACCGGCATCGGCCTGAAGAACGTGCGCGAACGCCTGCGCCTGCTGTACGGCGCGAGCGCGGCACTCTCGGTGGTCGCGAATTTCCCCAGCGGCGTGGCGGCCACCATATCCGTGCCGCCTGCATTGCCGCCTGCGATCCCTACGGAACACCGCCATGTCTGACACCGCCTTCACCTGCATCGTCGCCGAAGACGAAACCCTGCTGCGCGAGGCGCTGGTCAAGCAGCTGCGCGAGGCGTGGCCGGAACTGCAGATCCTGGCCGAATGCGAGGACGGCGCCAGCGCGCTGGAAGCGCTCGCCGAACACATGCCGAGCGTGGCGTTCCTCGACATCCGCATGCCCGGCATCACCGGCATGGAAGTCGCCGCTGCCGCCGCGCAGGTGTCGCCGCGCACGCAGATCGTGTTCGTCACCGCCTACGACCAGTACGCGATCGACGCCTTCGAGCGCGGCGCCGTCGATTACCTGCTCAAGCCCATCTCGCCCGCGCGCCTGTCCACGACCGTGCAGCGGTTGAAGGAACGCACGGGCAACAACGACGCAGCGGTGCTGGCCGACCTGCTGGCCCGCCTCGGTGCCAGGCCGGCCGCCGCCGCCGCGCCGCCGCTGACGTGGATCACCGCAAGCGCCGGGCGCGAGACGCGGCTGATCCTCGTGGACGAAGTCGCCTATTTCCGCGCGGACAACAAGTACACCACCGTTGTCACCGCCGAAGGCGAGGCGCTGCTGCGCACGCCGATCCGCGAACTGCTCGGCGTGCTCGATCCGTCCACGTTCAGGCAGATCCACCGCTCCACCATCGTCAACCTCAAGGCGATCGCCGGCATCGTGCGCGACGACACCGGGCGGGGCACCGTGCGCCTGAAATCGCGCCCTGAAACGCTGCCCGTCAGCGCGCCGTTCATGGCGTTGTTCCGCCAGATGTGATGCCGGCTTCGGCACGGATAGCCATACCCTCTGCGAGGTGCAACATGAAGTTCCAGGCTCTGCTGTATTTCGTGCTGTCCCTGTTCGGCTGCGACGTGGGACGCAGCACCTTCGTCGACCGCATCGTGCACGACGGCGCCACCGCACTGGACAGCCGCACGGTAGTCGAAGCCGGTGTCGCGCGCTTCGAATGCATTCGCAGTGCAAGCGGGCAGTGCTACTACACCCTGTTCCCGCGCGAGTGTTCCGCATCGAACGCGAGGGATGCGGGATGCCTGACGAAGCCGATCCAGCGCTTCGCGGTCGCCGATGGCGACACGCGCCAGATCGCAGGCTTGCGGGATTTCCGCCTGTGCGTGAGCGATGAAGACGTCACGGCGGGCGCGGGTTGCCGCATGCCGGCGCCGAAGGCCGACACGGCGCGCTGATCGGCGTCCCTGCCCGGGTTCGCACCGCGAACCCGGATATCGCCTTCCGACCGCGCAACCCGGGTGCACTTCGCTTACCCGGGCTACAGGAGCGAATTACAGCGCTGCGAGCGCCGCATTGAACGTCGCGCTCGGACGCATCGCCTTGGCGAGCTTGCCCATGTCCGGGTGGTAGTAGCCGCCGATGTCCACCGGCTTGCCCTGCGCGGCGATCTGCTCGTCGACGATCGTCTGCTCGTTGGCTTCCAGCGCATCGGCCAGCTTGCCGAAGCGCGCAGCGAGTTCCGCATCGGCCGTCTGGTTCGCCAGCGCGCGTGCCCAGTACATCGCCAGGTAGAAATGGCTGCCGCGGTTGTCGATGCCGCCGACCTTGCGCGAGGGCGACTTGTCGTTGTCCAGGAACTTCGCGTTGGCCTCGTCCAGCGTGTCGGCCAGCACCTTCGCGCGTGCGTTGCCGGTGTGGTTGGACAGATGCTCGAGCGATGCGGCCAGCGCGAGGAACTCGCCCAGCGAATCCCAGCGCAGGTAGTTCTCTTCGACGAACTGCTGCACGTGCTTGGGCGCCGAGCCGCCGGCGCCGGTTTCGAACAGGCCGCCACCGGCCATCAGCGGCACGATCGACAGCATCTTCGCGCTGGTGCCCAGTTCCATGATCGGGAACAGGTCGGTGAGGTAGTCGCGCAGCACGTTGCCGGTGACCGAGATCGTGTCGCGGCCCTCGCGGATGCGCGACAGCGACAGCTTCATCGCATCCACCGGCGACAGGATGCGGATGTCGAGGCCTGCGGTGTCGTGGTCCTTCAGGTAACGCTCGACCTTCGCGATGACGTTGGTGTCATGCGCGCGCTGCGGATCCAGCCAGAACACGGCCGGCGTGTTCGACAGGCGCGCGCGGTTCACGGCGAGCTTCACCCAGTCCTGGATCGGCGCATCCTTGGTCTGGCACATGCGCCAGATGTCGCCTGCCTCGACCTTGTGCTCCATCAGCACGTGGCCGGCGTCGTCTAGCACGCGCACCACGCCGTCGGCGGGGATCTGGAAGGTCTTGTCATGGCTGCCGTATTCCTCGGCCTTCTGCGCCATCAGGCCGACGTTGGGCACCGAGCCCATCGTCGCCGGATCGAACGCGCCGTGTGCGCGGCAGTCGTCGACGACGGCCTGGTAGATGCCCGCGTAGCAGCGGTCGGGAATGATCGCCTTGGTGTCCTGCAGCTTGCCGTCGGTGTTCCACATGCGGCCGGAGTCGCGGATCATCGCCGGCATCGACGCGTCGACGATCACGTCGCTGGGCACGTGCAGGTTGGTGATGCCCTTGTCGGAATTCACCATCGCCAGCGCCGGGCGGCGTGCGTACTCGGCGGCGATGTCGGCTTCGATGGCCGCGATGGTTTCCGGCGGCAGCGACGGCAGGCGAGCGTACAGGTCGCCGATGCCGTTGTTCGCGTCGAAGCCGGCCTTCGCCAGCACGTCGGCGTGCTTGGCCAGCGTGTCGCGGTAGAAGCGCTTGACGACGATGCCGAACATGATCGGATCGGACACCTTCATCATCGTCGCCTTCAGGTGCAGCGAGAACAGCACCCCGCGCGCGAGCGCGTCGTCGATCTGCGCATCGACGAAGCTCGACAGCGCCTTCGCGCTCATCAGCGAGGCGTCGATGACTTCACCGGCCTGCACCTTGATGTTGGTCTTGAGCATGTTGCGGCGGCCGTCGCTGCCGGTGAGTTCGATCGAGACCGCGCCGGCCTTGTCGATCACCTTCGACTGCTCGCTGGCGTAGAAGTCGCCGGCGTCCATGTGCGCGACGTGCGAGGCCGAATCGGCATTCCATGCACCCATGCGGTGCGGATGCTTGCGCGCGTAGTTCTTCACCGAAAGCGGCGCGCGGCGGTCGGAGTTGCCTTCCCGTAGCACCGGGTTCACGGCACTGCCCTTGACGCGGTCGTAGCGCGACTTGATGTCGTTTTCCTGCTCGCCCTTGGGCTCTTCCGGATAATCCGGCAGCGCGTAGCCCTGCTGCTGCAGCTCGGCGATCGCGGCCTTCAGCTGCGGTACCGACGCCGAGATGTTCGGCAGCTTGATGATGTTCGCGTCCGGCGTGGTCGCAAGCGTGCCCAGCTCGGCCAGGTCGTCGGCGATCTTCTGGTCGGGCTTCAGCAGTTCGGGGAACTGCGACAGGATGCGACCGGCCAGCGAAATGTCGCGCGTTTCCACCGAGATGCCCGCCGGCGCGGTGTAGGCCTCGATGATCGGCAGCAGCGACTGCGTGGCCAGGAACGGCGCTTCGTCCGTCAGCGTGTAGATGATCTTGGGCGTGTTGGGCATGTCGGACTCGCTAGCGGAAGACGTGGGCGGAAGGCCGGTGCGATCGCGGCGCGGCATGGCGCTCGGCGGGGGCCTGTTCGACGCGCGCGCCGTTTGGCGCGCAACCCCGGCATTGTCGCGTTTTCGACCGGGCCGGGCAAAGCGCGCGGGCGCAACGGTGCGTCGGGACGGTAGTGCTACCGCACGCAGCGGTATGGCGCGCGGTGTGTCGTGTGGCCCGGGTAAGCGAAGGGCGCCCGGGACTTGCCTTGATGGAGCGTCACCCGGGGTGCGCTTCGCTTACCGGGCTACGAAGGCGGGGCGCTCAGGCCGCGCCGCAGCACTTCTTGTATTTCTTGCCGCTGCCGCAGGGGCACGGCTCGTTGCGATCGGGCGTGGCTTCGCGGCGGATGGGCTCGCGCGGCGTGAGCGCGTCGATGCGCAGGTGGTGCAGGTCGGCGAGCATGCCCGGCAGCGAGGCGATGATCTCCAGGCGCTCGCGGTAGCTGACCGGCTCGCCGGGCGCTTCGGGATCCTCGCCGACGATCTCGCCGCTGGCGAGGCGATCGAAGCGCAGGAAGATCTCGTCGACCCAGTCGTGCTCGTCGAGCCACTGGTCCCACTTGATCTCGCTCAGCTCCACCGCGCGGAAGAAACCGAAGGCCCAGTCGCGGCCGACGTCGAGTTCGTCGTCCTGCTCTTCCTCCGGGTTCTCCGGCAGCCACAGCAGCGGCGCGAGATGGTCGGGCAGGTCGTCGTCGCCATGGCGCACGCGCTGGTTGACCATGTTCCAGTGGCCCAACAGCAGCGCTTCGACCTGCTGGCGCTCCTCCTCGTCCTTCCAGCGCGGCGGCGTGCCCCAGACCGCGCCCTGCCACTGCTCGAAGGCAATGGTTTCGGGCCCGACGGCAAGCGCGGAGAGATAGCCGTCCAGCGCCTCGAGGTTGAATCCCTTGAACGGCACGGCGCGCTGCTCGAGCAGTTCGGCCAGGCGTTCGATCTGATCGTCGTCGAGGTAGGCGGGGGCTTTCATCGGGTCGGGCTCGTGCGTCGCGGGGGCGCGTCATGGTAGTCGCAGCGGCGTTGTTTCGCCGAGAATTCGTGCATGAACCCGAGCAGTCCCCTCCCGATCGCGCCTTCGGCCACCTGTCCCTGCGGTCGCGGCCGCCCGTACGGCCAATGCTGTGGCCCGCTGCACGCCGGTGCGCCAGCGCCGGATGCGGAGGCGTTGATGCGTTCGCGCTACTGCGCCTACGTGCTGAACGATGCGGCGTACGTGCTGTCGAGCTGGCACCCGGATACGCGTCCGGAAGGGCTCGACCTGGGCGACACGGCGGCGACGCGCTGGCTCGGGCTGGACGTGAAGCGATACACGCCGGTGGATGCCGACCACGCGATCGTCGAGTTCGTGGCGCGGTATCGCGTCGGGGCCGGTTCGGCGTTCCGGCTGCACGAGATCAGCCGCTTCGTTCGGGATGACGGTCGCTGGTTCTACGTGGACGGGGTGTTGCCGGCGCGGTGACAAAAAAAGGGCGCGGTGGAGAGCCGCGCCCATGCTTGCCCACCAGACGGTGGGGGAGAGAGACGATTACTTCGTGACTTCGAAGTCGCGCGTCTGGACGACGGCGCCGTCGAGCATGACTTCAAGCTTGTACTTGCCGGTCGGGAAACCCTTCGGGCTGTTGATGCTGAAAACGGTCTGGCCCGGGCCGGCGAAGTTGATGTCGGCCGAGTCTTCCTTGACGGTCTGGCCGTCCTGGAAGGTCCACTTTGCGCCGAGCTTGCCCGAGACGGCGGTCGCCGGGTCGGACGTCGTCGTGCCGACGGATGCGTTGATCGTGTCGCTCGGCTTGAACGTCGCAGTCGGCGTGGCGATCTTCTTGTCCGGGCCGACGGTCGTGCCGAGGTCCACCGTCGTGACGGAAACCGTGGCGGCCGGTGCGGGCGCCGGAGCCGGCGGGGTCGCGGCCGGTTCGGTCGTCGCCGGCGGTGTGCTGGTGGCGACGGGTTCTTCCTTCTTCTTGCAGCCGACCAGCGCAACCGAGGCAAGCAGTGCAGCGGCGAGGGCGGTGGTCAGGCGGGTGTGGTTCATCATCGGGACATCTCCTTGAGTGGGCAGGCGGGGAGGCGGCTCATTCGCCCGCAGGCGGAATGCGCAGCACCTGGCCGGGCTGGATGCGGTCGGGATCGTCGAGCTGGTCGCGGTTCGCGTCGAAGATCGCGTTCCACTTGCTGGCCTTGCCGTAGAACTGCTTGGCGATGTGCGACAGCGTGTCGCCCTTCTGGACGGTGTAGCTCTGCGCTTCACCGGCCGTAGCCGATTCGACCTGTTCGGTCGAACTGATCGACGACTGGACGTCGCTGAAATCCGGCTTGATCTGCTCCGTGCTTTCGACGCTGCTTTTCACGTCGGAGAAGTCGGCCTTCTTGTCCGGTGTGGTCACGTGGGGTGTCTCCTGCGTTGGCGGAGGCACGATGGCACGCGCCCTGTTAAGGGTAGGTAACAGGGGAGGCAGAAAATCGGACGTTGACGCAGGGCTTTATTGCCGCTCGTCGCGACCCGGCGTCGGGCGCACGATGCCCGGCGTGGCACGCCACGGATTGATGTCCAGGCCACCGCGCCGCGTGTAGCGCGCTTCGACCGACAACCGCTGCGCGCCGGCGCGTGCGAGCAGGTCGACGAACACGCGTTCGACGCACTGTTCGTGGAACTCGGCGTGATCGCGGAATGACACCAGGTAACGCAGCAGCCCGGCGCGATCGAGCTTGGGGCCGTGGTAGTCGATCACGATGCGCGCCCAGTCCGGCTGGCCGGTGACAGGGCAGTTCGACTTCAGCAGCGAACTGGTCAGCGTCTCGGTGACGACGTGCGAAGTGTCGGCGGAAAGATGGCCGGCATTCGGCGGGCCGTAGTCGTCGATCTCGACGTCGAGCGCGTCGATGCAATCGAGCACTGCGTTGTCGGGCGCGGCTTCGTCGATCGGCGGCAGGCCGAACACCACGTCCACCGCCGCGCCCGCCACGCGCGAGAGGTCTTCGACGATGCGTGCGCGGACATCCGCATCGGATGCGAAGCGCGCGGCGTTGAACGAGTTGAGGTAGAGCTTGAGCGACTTGGATTCGACCAGGTTCGGCGAAGTGGCCGGTACCGTGATCGTCGCGGTGCCCACGCGCGGCTTGCCGCGGCTGTCCAGCCAGCTCAGTTCGTAGGCATTCCAGCGGTCGACACCGATGAAAGGCAGCGCGCCGGAATCCACGCCGATGTGGTCGCGGCCCATCGAACGGGCGATGGGGAAGAGCAGGCTCGCGTCGTACTCGCGGGGGTAGTCGACGTGGCGGCCGAGGGGGAGGTCGTGGGTCATGCGGCGATTTTACAGCCCGCCTCAAGGGGCCTCTCCACGACGATGCCCACATGCCATTGCGCGTCGCGCGAGTTTGCCGAAGGCGGGCTCGGACCGTCACGCCAAAATGAAGTTCCTGCACCTGCTAGTACAGTATTCAGGTTAAATTTCGGTTAGCTCCGGATACTCCACGGCACCGGCGCCACTCGTGTTTCCCCCAAACCGGCGCCGGGCACCTAATAAAGAGGCTGAGACCTTATGAAGCGTTCCCTGCTTGCCCTGACCCTGCTTGCCGCGCTGCCGTTCGCCGCGTCGGCTGCCGACAACGTCTCGTACAACTACATCGAAGGCGGCTACATCGGCACCAACACCGACAAGATCGGCGGCTTCAACGACGCCCCGGATTCGGACGGCTGGTCGGTGGGCGGTTCCGGCGCCATCGCGCCGAACTTCCACCTGTTCGGCAACTACAGCAGCCAGGAGTTCGACCACAACTTCGGCGACGTCGACCGCTGGCGCCTGGGCGTGGGCTACAACCACGAAATCAATTCCAGCGTCGACCTGCTCACGCGCGTCGCCTACGAAAAGGCCGAGTTCGATTCGATCGACCTGGACGGCTGGAGCGTGGAAGCGGGCGTGCGCGCCGGCCTGACCCCGAACATCGAAGCCTTCGCACTGGCCGGCTATGAAGACTACGACCAGGGCGTCGACGGCGAGTTCTACGGCCGCCTCGGTGCGCAGGTGAAGTTCAACCAGACCTGGGGCCTCAACGGCGAAGTGAAGTTCGTCGACGGCTACACCGAGTACTTCGTCGGCCCGCGCGTCAGCTTCTGATCGCGCTGGACCGCTGAAGTCATCGAGTTCCACGACAACGCTCTCTCTCCCCCTTGTCGTGATTGGAAGCCCGGCTCCGGCCGGGCTTCTTTTTTGGTCGGTTCCCGGGCTTGCATCACCGAGCCATTGTGACGGTCGTCGCGGTGGGATATCGTGCCGCCGCCGCTGCAATGGCGGCCAAGGACCAACACCACAAGGATCAGGGGATTTCATGAAGATGCGTTTTGTTCTGGCTGCCATGCTGGCGGCCGCGCCGTTTGCCGCCTCCGCTGCGGGCAGCGGTCTGAGCTACACCTATGTCGAAGGCGGCTACACGCAGGCCAAGATCAACGAGAACTTCGACGATTTCGGCGACGTCGATGCCAGCGGCGGCTACCTGAAGGGCTCCTTCGAGTTCAGCCCGTCTTTCTACCTGTTCGGCACCTACGCCAAGGCGTCGGACGACGAAACCATCAAACCCTTCGAGGACGTGGAGCTGAAGGTCACGCTCGAAGACGACCTCACGCAGGCCGAGGGTGGCGTCGGCTACCACATGGCGTGGGGCGAGGGCGTCGATTTCATCGCCGAAGTGGCCTATGTCAGCGTGGAACGCGACATCAAGGTCACCGCTCGCCTCGATGGCGAGTCCGACAGCGATTCGGCCACCATCGACCAGAGCGGCGGCCGCGCCGCGCTTGGCGTCCGTGGCGGCAACGAACGCGCGGAAGGCTGGTTCAAGGTCGGCTACCTCGGCGGCAGCGATTTCGACGGCAACTTCATCGGAACGCTTGGCGGCCAGTACAAGTTCAACCCGACGTGGGGCCTGGTGGGCGAAGTCGAAGTGATCGACGACGTCACGCGCTACACGGCCGGCGTGCGCGCGAGCTTCTGAGCGGCGCACCCGCGGTAAACCAGAGACCCGGCCCCGGCCGGGTCTTTGCGTATGGGACGGCGCGCCCATGTCGCGTTCGGTCTTTCGTGCCAAAGTGCGGCCTCGCGCTTTCCTGCACATGCCGGGGTCCAATGAAGAAGCAACTCGCACTGGCGGCCGCGCTGGCGGCCGCGCCGCTCGCCGCGTTCGCCGGCGGCCACAGCTACACCTACCTGGAAGCCGGCTACGCCCAGCTCGACCAGGAACTGCCGGCGCCTGCAGGCTTTGAACTCGACGACATAGAAGCCGGCGGCGCCTACATCGCCGGTTCGGTGGCGGTCGCGCCGTCGATCCACCTCTTCGGTGCGTACCGCCAGGGCGACGACGACGTGGGCGTCTCGGTACTTGGGGCGGGTGAGATCGGCAGCGCCAACGTCGACATGTCGCAGGGCGTACTCGGCGTGGGTTGGCATCACGACCTGCGCGAACGCACCGACCTGGTGTCGGAGCTGAGCTGGCTGCGAACCCGCATCGACGTCAAGGACGACGAGCAGGGCGCCGATGAAGGCGACGACGTGCGCGTCGCGGTCGGCGTTCGCCACCTCATCGCCGACAACGTGGAAGTGTGGGTCAAGGGCAATTACACCGACGGCGACATCTACGACGGCGCCTTCAGCGCCAGCGCCGGCCTGCAGTACAGGCTCACCCGCACCTGGGGCCTGGTGGCCGAAGCCGAAGGTGGCGGCGACACGGCGATGTTCGGCGTGGGCGCGCGCGCGAGTTTCTGACGCGCTCGGCACGAACGAAAAAAAACCCGGCCTCGGCCGGGTTTTTCGTTTGCGGCTATCGATGCCTCAGCCGAACAGGTTCTTCGGATACTCCGGCTTCTGTTCGCGCGACAACAGCAGCTTGAGGCCTTCGCCCGGCGTGATGTCGCCATGCAGGACGGCCTGCACCGCGCTGGAAATCGGCAGCTCGATGCCGTGGCGTTCGGCCTGGCGCATGACTTCGTCGGCCGTCTGCACCGATTCGACCACCTGGCCGATCTCGCGCACCGCGTCCTCGATCGACTGGCCGCGGCCGAGCGCGAGGCCCAGGCGACGGTTGCGCGACAGATCGCCCGTGCACGTGAGCACCAGGTCGCCCAGGCCCGCCAGGCCCATGAGCGTTTCCGCCTTGCCGCCGATGGCGTGGTTCAGGCGGAGCATCTCGTTGAGGCCGCGGGTGATGAGGCCGGCGCGGGCGTTGAGGCCCAGCGCCATGCCGTCGGCGACGCCGGTGGCGACCGCCAGCACGTTCTTCATCGCACCGCCGAGTTCGGCGCCGAGCATGTCGTTGCCGGTATAGGCGCGGAACGCCGGGCCGTGCAGCGCGTCGGCGACGGCCTGCGCGAACGAGGCGTCGTTGCCGTGCACGGTCAATGCGGTCGGCAGGCCCTGCGCGACTTCCTTGGCGAAGGAAGGACCGGTCACCACGGCCAGCGGCACGTCGGGGCCGAGTACTTCCTCGGCGACTTCATGCAGGAACCGGCCGCTGCCCGGCTCGAAACCCTTGGTCGCCCATGCCACGCCGGCGTGCGCCGGACGGTGCGGGGCCAGCTTGCGCAGGGTTTCGGCGAAGGCGTGCGAGGGCACGACGACCAGCACGAAATCCGCGTCTTTCAGCGATTGCGCAAGGTCGGTGGTGGCGCGCAGCGACGCCGGCAGCGGAATGCCGGGCAGGTAACGCGGGTTCTCGTGGCGGGTTTCGATGGCCTCGATGCCGTCGGCATCGCGACCCCACAGCACGGTCGGATGACCGTGCCGTGCGATCAGGGCCGCCAGGGCGGTGCCCCAGGAGCCCGCGCCAAGAACTGCGACGTTCGGAAGTGAGTTCGCTTCCATGCCGCGGGCGCGATCAGGCGTTGCCGGCGGTCTCGGCGTCGGCCAGGCCCGACTGCTGCTGGGCGGCGCGCTGACGCAGGCCTTCGGCGTAGAGCGCGTCGAAGTTGATCGGCTGCAGGTAGAACGGCGGGAAGCCGCCGGCCTGGATGAGGTCGCTGATCAGCTGGCGGGTGTACGGGTACAGGACGTTCGGGCAGTGCGTGCCGAGCATCGCGTCCAGCGTCTGCGCGTCGAAGCCGACCAGGCCGAACACGCCGGCCTGCTTCACTTCGGCCACGTAGAGCGTCTTCTCGTTGGCCGAGCAGGTCAGGGTGATGCCCAGGACCACTTCGAACGCGTTCTCGTTCAGGCGCTGCACGCTCTGGTTGAGGTTCATCTGCAGCTGCGGCTGGGCCTGCTCGTTGAAGATGGCCGGACCGCCCGGGACTTCGAAGGAGACGTCCTTGACGTAGATCTTCTCGACGGTGAACGCCGGGCCGTTGTTCTCGGCGGACGCGGCATTGCCGTTGACGTTTTCTTCGGACATCTTCGTGACTCCAGGCGATAAAAGTGCGGAAAGTGATCGATTATGGCACGCGTTCAAGGCGTGCCAGGCTGTTCAGACTGCGTGGGCGACGATGCCCCGACGAGCCGCGAAGGCTGTCCCCAGAAACGGTGTTGGGGCGCGCGCCGCGGCGATCAAGCCCGCGGTGCGCGGCCAATCCGCACGCCTCAGGCGCGACCCTTCACCAGCGGCAGATCGGCCGACTGCCAGGCGCCGATGCCGCCGTCCAGCCAATAGACATGCTTGAAGCCGGCCTTCTTCAGGCGCTTGGCGGCGTCCGCCGAACCCTGGCCATTGCGGCACACGACCACGACCGGCAGCTCCTTGGCGCTGGCCAGCAGCTTGCTTTCCGGATCGAACTGGCTGGGCTGCACCGACTTGCTGCCGGCGATGTGGCCCTTCTCGAACTCGCTGCTGGCCGACAGGTCGATGACCAGCGCGTTCTCGCGGTTCATCAGGCCCGTCAGCTCGGCCGGGCGCAGCGCCTTGTAGCCGCGGAACAGGCGCGCGACTTCGGTGTAGAGGATCGCCAGGGTCAGGCCGACGAGGCCGAGCGAGAGGTAGAGGTGGCGCTCGGCGAAGGCCAGCAGGTCTTGGAAAGTCACTTAGATCACGGCGGCGGAACGGGGCCGGGATTGTCGCCCAGTGGCGGCGGCGGCGCAAAACGCCCGCTTACTCGCCTTCCCACAGGTCCGGCATGCCCGACATCAGCCACCAGTTCTTGGAGGCTTCGTCCCAGCGCCACTCCTCGCGGTAGCGCACGGTGCGCTCGGCCTGGGTGTGGCGGTTGACCACGCCGATCTCGATGTCCCGCATCGCCACGCCGCCTTTCTTGTCGGCGGTGCTGTTGCGCTCGCGATAGGCGGTGATCTGGACCTGCTCGTAACGCTTGAGTTCCAGGTCGGTGACCGGGTGCGCCTCGCGGTAGCCGGGTTCGATCAGGCTCAGGGCGCCTTCGAAATCGCCCCAGCGGATCGCGCCCGACCATGCGTACTGGTTGGCCTGCAGCTGGTCCATCTTGCCCCGGGCGAACGCGGGGCCGGCCGCGATGAGCAGCGCCAGCAGGGCCAGCAGCAGGGTCTTGGTCAGGCGCATCGCGTTCCCCTTGATTCAAGCGCCCATGCTATCCGCTGATGGGCGTCGCGTTGCGAGGTTTGCCGATGGCGACATAACGGGCGGTGAACTCGGTCGCGATTCCGCCATCGGGCAGCTTCGCGCGGGCCACCAGGCCGATGCGGGCGCGGCCGCGTTCGCGCAGGGTCGCGATGAAACCGGGCCATGCGGAGTCCGGGGCCAGTTCGGCCTCCACGTCCAGGTCGGCGAACAGCGGCGCGAGGTAGCGGATCTGGCTGTCGGCGACGAAGACCTCGGCCTGAAGGCCGGCCTCCTCGACATGCAGCGACACCAGCCCCCACGAGGCCAGCGTCATCATCGAGGCGAGGCTTCCGCCGAACGCGCAGCCTTTGTCGTTGACGTGCGTGGACAGCGGCGCGTGCAGGCGCAGGCGATAGCCGTCGTATCCGGCAACGGTCACGTCCATCGCCGCGACCGGCGGCATCGACTGGTAGTGGTGGTGCAGCCGTGCGAGCGCGCCGGAATGGTCGCCGCTGGCATCGGGTTCGTGCTGGAAGTCGGAAGTCATGCGGACCGCGGGGGGAAAGAGGGCAGGTCGAGCGGGGCGGCTATGCTGGTGCGATGCCCGACCACGCGACGCCCGGATGGTACGTGATCTCGCTGCGCGCCCGCGGCGAGCATGCGCAGATGCGCGCTGCGGCCGCATCCAGGGGCGCCGGGATCGTCGCGATCTCGCCCTGGCGCCTGCACCTGCGCGAGGACGAGGCCACGCGCCAACGCCTGCGCGAGGCCCTCGCCGCGCCGCGCGTCGTGTTCACCAGTCCCGTCGCGGTGCGCGCCGCCCGGCGCCTGCAACCGTTGCGCGCGCTGGCCGGGCAATGCTGGTTCGCGGTCGGCGAAGGCACCGCGATGGCGTTGCGGCGCGCGGGCGTGCGTGAGGTCGAAGCGCCACAGCGCATGGACAGCGAAGGCCTGCTGTCGCTGCCCGGCCTGGCCGGATTGCGTGATGAAACCGTCGGCTTCGTCACCGCGCCGGGCGGTCGGGGCGTGCTGGTGCCGGCACTGGAAGCGCGCGGCGCACACGTGATCCGCGCCGACGTCTACGAGCGCATCGCGGTGGCGCCATCGCCGCGCTCGCTCGCGCAGCTGGCCAAACTCGACGCGCCCGCCAGGCTCGCGTTGTCCAGCGGCGAAGCGCTCGGGCTCGTCATCGACGCGCTTCCCGAACACCTGCGCGAACGCCTGCGCCGGATGCAGGTCGTCGCCGCGAGCGAACGCCTCGCCGGACTCGCGCGCGAGCACGGCTTCACCGATGTCGTCCTCGCGCGCAGCGCGCGTCCGGCGGACCTTGTCGCGGCCGCCGCGGGCACGTTCCCGGCGTGACGCGCATCGCCTTCCGGTAGCATGGCGGCCTGCGCGCTTTGCCAAGTCAGCCGAGTCAGCCGTGTCCGCCATCCCCGCCCAGACGCCGCCGCCCACCCGCCGTTCCAACGGCTGGATCGCGTGGTTGATCGTCGCCGCGCTACTCGTCGCGGCGGGCGCGTGGGGCTGGTATGCGTGGCAGGCGCGCACGCAACGCGATCGCGAAGCGCAGGCCGACGCCGGCCAGCGCCTGGATGCGGTGGAAGGCCGCATCGATGCGATCCGTCGCGATCAGCGTTCGCAGCTGCAGCGCCTGCAACAGGCCGATGCCACCAACCGCGTGCTGCGCGATGAAGTGCTCGGCATCGGCCAGCGTTCGTCGCTGATCGAAGACACCGTCTCCAAGCTCGCCGATCCCAACCGCCACGGTGCGCAGGCGTTGCGCCTGGACGAAACCGAACTGCTGCTCAACATGGCGCAGCAGCGGTTGCTGATCGCCGGCGACCTGGAAGGCGCGCGTCGCGCCTACGTGCTGGCCGGCAACGTGCTCGACGGCATCGACGACCCCGCCTATCTCAGCCTTCGCCAGACGCTGCAGCAGGAACGCGCCGGGCTGGATGCGCTGGGCGTGGAGCCGCGCGTGCGTGCGATGGCCGAACTGGACGCGCTGGCGCAGACCATCAGCACCGCGCCGGTCGAAACGCACGCGAGCGTGCCGACCGATGCGCCGTGGTGGCGCCGCGCGTTCGCCACGCTCATCGACGTGCAGCCCAGCGATCGCACCGTCGCCGTGCAGCCGTCCGACCGCATCGCCGCCGCAGCGGGCCTGCAGCTGGAAATCTCGCTGGCGCGCGCGGCCGCCGAACGCCGCGACCAGGCCGGCTTCCGCAGCGCGCTGCAACGCTGCGAAGGCTGGATGACGCGCCTGTGGCCGCCCTCGCCGATGCTCGACAAACAGCGCGAACAGTTGCGTGCGATCGGCGCGCGCGAGCTTTCACTTTCGCTTCCGACGCTGGGCAGCACACTGCAACAGCTGCGTCAGCTGCGCACGGCGGGCTGATCACTGCCGCCGGTGCGCACCGGCACGCACGGACACGTCGACGACCCCACGACAAGGAGCCGCCCATGAACCTGTTCCGCAACGTGCTGTTCTGGATCGTGCTGGCGCTGGTGGGCGCGCTGGTCGCGCAGCTGCTGGTGCTCGATCCGGGCTACGTGCTGATCCGCTACGGCGGCAATGACTACACCACCAACGTGCCCAAGGCGATCGCGTTGCTGGTCGTCGCGCTCGCCTTGCTGTGGCTGCTGTGGAAGCTGGTGACGCTGCCGTTCACGGCGATGCGCCGGCATCGCCGCCGGCAGTCGCGCGCGCGTCTGATCGATGGCTTCGACGCCGTGCATCGTGGCGAATGGAGTCGCGCGGAAAAACTGCTGGAACAGGCCGCGCAGGAACCCGACGCACTCGCCGTCGGCCAGATCGGCGCCGCGCGTGCGGCATGGGCACGTGGCGACGAAGCCGCTGCGCGGGCGCACCTGTCGTCGATGGGAACGGGCAATCCCGCCTCGCGCGCCATCGCCGAGGCCGAATTCGCGATGACGCAGGGGCGCGCAAGCGATGCGCTGTCCATTCTCGACGCGCCGTCGGCGACGCCGTTGCCGCCGCGCGGACTCGTGCTGCGCGGAGAAGCGCTCGCCGCGCTGGGCCGCAGCGGCGAGGCGTACGGAACGCTGGGTGCGTTGCGCCAGCAGCAGGCGTTGTCGAACGAACGCCTTGCCGCGCTGGAAACACAGTGGGCCGCGGCCTCGCTGCGCGAGGCGGCGGACGCCAACGTGCTGGCCGACCGCTGGGAAGCGCTGCCCAAGCCGCTTCGCAGCGATCCCGCCGCGGTGGCCGCCTATGCCGAACGCGCGAGCGCGATGCGCTGGGACGAAGCGGCGGCCAAGAGCGTCGAACAGGCGCTGGATTCGCGATGGGACGAATCGCTCGCCGCGCTCTATGGGCGTTTGCCCATCAACCGCTACGAGCAGCGTCGCGCGACGGCCGAACGCTGGCTGCCGGCGCATCCGGCAAGCCCGGCGTTGCTGCTCACGCTGGCGCGCCTGTCGCGCGCGCAGGGCCAGTGGCCGCAGGCGGAGCAGTACCTGCATCGCGCGCTGGCACAGGGCGCGAACGTGGACGCGTGGGAGGAACTGGGCCAGGGCTTCGCGGCGGCAGGTGAGGAAAAGCTCGCGCGGCACTGCTACGCCAACGCGCTGGCGGCCTCGCGCGGCGAGGCCACCCAACCGCTTCCGGGTCGCGACATGCGGCAGACGATCTTCGACCAGGCCGTCGTGGAAGAACGCGACGTGCACGGCGTGCCGCGGCTGCGCGAGTGATGCGGAGCAGTCGTCCACGCAGGAATCGAAACCACGTGCTCTTGTAGCCCCCGGGCGAGCGAAGCGCATCCGGGGCTGTCACGCCTGATCCGGGTGCGCTTCGCTTACCCGGGCTACAAGGCCGTCCGCGAACGCCCCCAACTCGTCGGCTTCGCCCTTACCGCGTCCGGTAGAACGCCGGCAACGTCTCCAGGAATTCCGGCCCCGCGCCGCGGAAGCGCGTGTAGTTCTCGCCGATGCGCGTCACCACCAGCAGGCGCGAGCCGACGATGCCGACGATGAGGCTCGCCACGAGGATCGCCACACCCGCCATCCACACCGGCGCGATGTCGCCCTGCACGCCCGTCGCGATCGCGCCGATGCCGAGGACGGAGCCTGCCAGCGCAAGGGCAAGCACCGCGCGGCGACGTTGGCTATGGCGCGTGCACAGGCCGATGGTCACCGGCGTGCGGCGGCGCGCGAACAGTGCGATCACCGGATACGGCAGCAGGCCCAGCAGCAGCACCAGGTACAGCGCCGGGTGGTGCCAATAGAAGCGTGCGTTGCGCATCGGCATCTGCGCCGCCTCGTTGCACTTGATGCAGCGACCCGGCAGCGTGCAGCCCGGCCGGACCACCAGGTCGTTGCCGTCGCGCCAGCAGTCGCCGCCGACTTCCGCCGACAGCGCTTCGCTCAGCCGCGACGGCGGCCGGTTCGGAATCATCGTTCCCATCGATTTCCCCTCTGGAACCGCAGTGCCAGCGCACACGCCCGCTGGGAGCGTTCACGGACCGGATCGCCGACGGTGTCCCCACACCGTCTGGCCCGCGCGCCGATCCTGGGGCGGATGGACAGATTTTGCAAACTCCGTTCCAGTCTGGGCGCTCGCTTGCCCGGGCCACGACACAACGATGTCCGAAGACGAGGCGCGGAGGCTGGCCCACCAGGCAAAAATCCTGGCGCTTCAGCGAGGCGTAGCCGGAGCGCGAGGCTCCGGGACTGGCAGCCCCCTCAGCGCTCCAGGATCGCCACCACGCCCATGCCGCCGGCGGTGCAGATCGACACCAGGCAACGGCCGCCGCCGCGCTGCTTCAGTTCCTTCGCGGCCGTGGCGACGATGCGCGCGCCGGTCGCGGCGAACGGATGGCCCGCCGCCAGCGAGGAACCGTTCGGGTTGATCTTCGCCACGTCGATGCGGCCCATCGGCGCGTCCAGGCCGAGGCGGCCCTTGCAGTAGTCCTCGCTCTCCCACGCGCGCAGCGTGCACAGCACCTGCGCGGCGAAGGCTTCGTGGATCTCGTAGAAATCGAAGTCCTGCAGGGTCAGGCCGTTGCGCTTGAGCATCTCCGGCACCGCGACGGTCGGCGCCATCAGCAGGCCTTCGCCGTGCACGAAGTCCACCGCCGCGACCTGCGCATCGCGCAGGTAGCACAGCGGTTCCAGGCCGTGCGAACGCGCCCACTCGTCCGACGACAGGAGGCAGGCGGCCGCGCCGTCGGTGAGCGGGGTCGAATTGCCGGCGGTGAGCGTGCCGCGGCCGGAGGTCTTGTCGAACGCCGGCTTGAGCGAAGCCAGCTTCTCCAGCGTGCTGTCGGCGCGCAGGATGTTGTCGCGCGCCACGCCGCGGAAGCTCACGACCAGGTCGTTGAAGAAGCCGCGCTCGTAGGCGGCGGCGAGCTTGAGGTGCGAGGACAGCGCCCATTCGTCCTGCGAATCGCGCGAGATGTTCCACTGCTTGGCCATGTCCTCGCAGTGCTCGCCCATCGACTTGCCGGTGCGCGGTTCGGCCACGCCCGGGAACTCGGGCTTGAGCTCGCGCAGGTGGAAGCCCTTGAACGCCGCCAGCTTGTCTCGCGGCGTCTTGGCGCGCGCGGCTTCCAGCAGGCGGTGGCGGAGCTTGCGACCGTAGACGATCGGCACGTCGGAAGTCGTGTCCGAACCGCCGCCGACGCCGACGTCGATCTGCCCGGCGGCGATCTTGTTGCCGATGGTGATGATCGAATCCAGCGACGTGCCGCACGCGCGCTGCAGCGTGATGCCCGGCGTCAGCGGCGACAGGCCCGAGGACAGAGCGGCTTCGCGACCCAGGTTCCAGTCGCTGGAGTGCTTGATCACCGCGCCCATCGCGACTTCGCCCAGCTGCTGGCCGTGCAGGCCGAACTTCTCGACCAGCGCGCCGAGCGTGCGCACGGACATGCCGAGGTTGCCGACGTCCGAATAGGCGGTGTTCTGGCGGCAGAACGGGATACGGACGCCGCCGAGCACGGCAACGGGACGGGCAGGACGCATCGCTACACCTCGCGGGGGAAACGCTGGAAGGGGGAAGTCGCCGGGGTCTTTACACCCGGGCGGGCATAATGGCCCGAAGTGTAGCGCCGCCTCCCGCGGGCGACCACACGCCACCGTATCCTCGATACCGGAAGCCATGACGCCAGCGCAGATCACCATGCCCACGCCCCCCCTCCACGTGCTGGGGGCGCTCGCCCTGGAGCTGCGCGGCGACGCACCCGTGCACCGCCAGGCGCTGGCGCAGGCCGAAGTGGGCGCGCTCGCGGACCTGATGGCCGCCGACCTGGCCGGCTTCGCGCCCGAGGCGTCGAAGCTGGACCTGATCACCGTCGGTGCGCACTACGACCCGGTCGAACTGCTGCGTCCGGGCTGGCCGCTGCACCGCGAGCTCGACCAGCTGGCCGCCCGCGCCCCGCGCAACGGCATCGCCCCGGAAGCGGCGCGGATCATCGCCTTCGGCGCGCATGAAACCCAGCTGCCGGGCGCCCTGTCGCCGTCGACCGATCACCTGGGCGGCCCGTTCCGGCTGGTGCCGTTCGTGCTCAGCGGCAACGAAGCGGTGGCCACGCGCGTGGGCGAGGCCTTCGAACGCGAGCTGCTGGAACGCGGCATGGCGGGCGCGGCGACGGCGCTTGCCGCGCAGCAGGCTTTCGGTGTGCAGGTCGAACACGCGCGCTACCTCACGGTGCACGACCTGGCCGCGATGATGGCGATGCAGTACGACCACGCGGGTCTGGCGACGCTGTGGCCCTTGCTGGAAACCGCGCTGCTGCAGCCGGAAGGCGAACACTGGCTCGACGCACCGCCGGAACCGCTGGTGCACTACACCAGCGGCGAGGCGCGCATCGCGATGTTCGAGCCGCGCGCGTGGAAAACCCGCTACGCCACGCAGGCGCCCTGCGACACACCCGAATGCCGCGCGAAGCTGGAAGCGCAGCATCGCCACTTCCAGGCGCGGCAGCGGCAGATCGCCGCGGTTCTCGGCGCGCACGGGATTCCGGTGAACTTCGTGCATTGCACGGATGAAGGGCGCGCGGCGCTGGCGTAGACGATTGCCCATCGATGGCCGGCCGCCGTTCCGGTCCTCGCCTTCGCCCCGGGGAGGTTATCGGGCGTACGCTTCGCGCATGAAAGTCCATTCCCCGTTGCTCCCCCGCGTGCTGCTTCCCCTCGCGTTGTTCGCGCTGACGGCCTGCGATCGCGGCGTTGCCGAACAAACCGCAGCGGTACCCGCCAGCCAGGCCGCGCCGGCGGTCGAACCGTCGTCGATCCGACAGGCCGCGTGGCCGCTGCCGGCCATGGCCGCTTCCGCCGCACAACCCGACCTGGTGCGCGCGCCCGACGGCAGCCTGCTGATGTCCTGGGTCGAACACGGCGATGCGGCGCGTGGCCAGGTCGCACACACGCTGAAGTTCGCGCGGTTCGCGAACGGCGCCTGGACCGAGCCGCGCGAGATCGCCCGCGGCGGCGACTGGTTCGTCAACTGGGCCGACACGCCGCACATCGCGGCCACGCCCGACGGCGCGCTCTGGGCGCACTGGTTGCGCAAGGGGCGCGACGCGAAGTACGCCTACGACGTGGTGCTTTCGCGCTCCGGCGATGGCGGTGCGAACTGGTCGGAACCCGTCGCCGTGAACACCGACGGCACGCCGACCGAGCACGGTTTCGTCTCGCTGTGGCCGGTGGGCGCGAACCGCATCGGCCTGGCGTGGCTCGACGGACGCAACACCGGTGGCGGTGGACATTCCGCGCACGGCGGCCATGCGGCGGCCGGCGCGAAGCACGAACCGGGCGCGATGACGCTGCGCACGGCGGTGTTCGACGCATCGCTCCAGCGCTCCGACGAGCACGAACTCGACGCGATGACCTGCGACTGCTGCCAGACCGACGCCGTATTGACCGCGCGCGGTCCGCTGCTGGTGTATCGCGGCCGCACGCCGGCGGAGGTGCGCGACATCCACGCCATCCGGAGCGACGGCGCGCAATGGCAGCCGACCGCACGCGTGCACGCGGACGACTGGACGATGCCGGCATGTCCGGTGAACGGTCCCGCCGTTGCGACCCACGAGGACAACGCCACCGTCGGCTGGTACACCGCCGCGGGCGACACGCCGACGGTGAAACTCGCGCGCAGCACCGATGCGGGCGCTTCGTTCGCCGCACCGCTGGTGCTCGAACGAGGCGCGGCCGTGCAAGGGCGCGTCGATACCGCGCTCGACGAACACGCCGCATGGGCGCTGTGGATGGACGAGGACGGCAACAGCCAGACGCTGCGCTTCGCACGTTTCGCACCGGACCTGTCGCGCGAACTCCAGCGCGGCGTCGTGGCGAAGCTGCAGGGCAAGGGTCGCGGCACGGGCATGCCGAAGATCGCGCTTGCCGGCGGTGAAGCGTACGTGGTGTGGACGGACGTGATCGACGGCAAGCCCGGCCTGCACGGCGCGCGGTACACGACCGCGCCATGAACGCCCCGCTGCACGGCGGTTGTCACTGCGGGCGCATCGCGTTCGAGATGACGTTGTCGAAGCCGGCTTTGCAGGTCACGCCACGCGCCTGCGATTGCAGTTTCTGCCGCAAGCACGGTGCGGCGTGGCTGTCCGATGCCGCGGGCTCGCTGCGCGTGCGGCTGCGCGGTGAGCCGCTCGTCTACCGGCAGGGTTCGGCGCAGGCGGAGTTCATCGCCTGCGCGCACTGCGCCGTGCTGGTGATGGTGCGATACGAACACGACAAGCGCGTCCATGCGGCGATGAACGTGCGCGCGCTGGAAGATGCGGGGTCGTTCGCAGCGGAACAGCCTGCATCGCCGCAGACGCTGTCGTCGGGCGACAAGCGCGAGCGCTGGATGCAGTTATGGTTCGCGGATGTGCGCATCACCGACGCGGACGACTAGCGCTTCGGGCCCCGTCACCTGCTTCTGTCCGCCGTGCGAAGTCGAACTGGGAGAGAAGCTTCCAGGGATCACGCCACCAGCGCGAACAGCTGCAGGTCGTCCTCGCCCACGCGCACCTGCCCGCGATAGCGCAGGCCGATGCGCTCGAGCACCTTCACCGAAGCCTCGTTGCCCGGCGACACGATCGCCAGCAGTTCCGGCAGCCCCAGCGCCTGCATCGCGTGGTCGCGCACGGCGGCGCAGGCTTCCACCGCGTAGCCCTTCGAGCGGTGCTGTGGCAACAGCGCGTAGCCGATGTCCGGCGAGGGCAGCGTGTCGCGACGCACGATGCCGGCCATGCCGATCACCTCGCCGCTGTCGCGAAGTTCGACCAGCCACAGCCCGTAACCGTCGCGCGCGTAGTTCGCGCGCCAGCGGTCGATGTAGGCGCGCGCGCTGTCGAGGTCGCGCACGCCGCGATCGCCGATGTTCGCCAGGAACGACGGATCGGTCAGCTGCTGGAGGATGAAGTGCGCATCACGCGCTTCCATCTCGCGCAACGAAAGGCGCTGGGTTTGCAGGATGGCCATCTTCTTCCGTGGTGGGCGTCGAACGTGCGGACAGGTTAGGGCACTTCGCGAGGGCCTCCAACTTCCGCGGCCTGCGCGGTCGGACGCGGGCTACTTTTCCTTGCGCCAGTTGAGCGACGCGCGGCTTTCCACCGTGCTCGACTCCACCTGCACGTCGAAGCCCTTGCGCAGCAGGTACTTCAGCATCAATACCTGGCCGGTGCCGAGCAGCGACACGCCGTAGCCCACGTACAGGCGCGGCGAGATGTGCTTGCCGAAACCGAGCACGCTGCCGCCGAGGGTGCGGCTGTCGCTCACGCCCGCGTCGTCCAGGCCGAGTTTCGCGCCAAGCTGCGAGGCGATCAGGCTTCCGCCCGCCGACAGCGCGGCGCTGGCGGCGTTCACCTGGCGGCTTTCGTCGCTGCTCGCGCTGGCGAGCGGGCGGCCGAGCGTCAGGTACGCGAGTGCCTCGGACTGCGAACTGGGCGGGTCGGTCCACGCGGTAGCGTTGGGCGCGCTCGCGCGGCCGCGGATGTCGACGCCCGCGGTCACATCGCCGATCACGCGTTCGGCGCGGATGTTGAGGATGGGATCGGACACCGGCCCGCCCGACCACGACAGCTCGCCGCGCGTGATGTCGAGCTTCTGGCCGTAGGCCTTGTAGCGGCCGCGAACCTGCAGCTGGCCGCTGGCGGTCATCTCGCGGCCCGGGTGCGAGCGCACGCGCATGCGCCCGCCGAGGCCGCCTTCCAGGCCGAAGCCGTTGAGCTGCACGTCATCGCCCAGCACCAGCGTCAGGTCGAGGTCGAGCGGCGAGGCGGCGCTGGCTTCCGGATTCACCGGATCGAGCACCACCACGTCCGGCGACGCCGAGACGCCCTGGTCGAGGCGTTCCAGGTCGATGCGCGCCGACGGAATGGTCACGGTGCCGGTCACGGTGATCGGTTGGCCGGCGGCGTAACGCACCTGCACGTCGGGGCTGGCGACGGCGTGCAGGTCGCGCGTGTCGGACACCAGCACGTTCTGGCCCTTCGCGGTCAGCAGCAGCGGCGCGCTGGTGTTCTGCCAGTTGAGCGAACCGTCCACGTGGAGGATGCCTTCGCCCGAGCGGATCTGCCCGGCGATGCGCGCCGTGCCGTCGGGCAGCGCGTCCAGCCGCACGTCGCCGTCTTCCATCACGATGGCGAGCGACGGGATTTCGGTACTGAACTTCGTAAGCCGCGCCTGTCCGCCCAGCTGCGGTCGCGCGCGCGTGCCGCCCAGCGTGATGCGCGCATCCAGCGTGCCCTTGGGGTCCATGATGTCGGGCGAGAACAGCTCCATCCAGACCAGCTCGGAGGTGTTCACCGCGATCTCGCCGCCGAGCGGGGCGTAATCGTCCCAGCCGGTAGTGATGCGCGCATCGATGCGACCGCCGCTGTTGAAGGCGGTGTTGAGTTCGGCGTTGATGCGGCGCGGGTCGAAAGTGGCCTTCAGCACGAGGTTCTCGTAGCTGAGCACTTCGCGGCGCGAGCGCTCGCTGTTCTTCATGCCGCCGCCGGTCGAACGCACGTTGAGGTTGCCGGCCCATGCATTGCCCGCCGGGCGCAACGTGCCGTCCAGCGCGATTTCGCCGCGCAGCAGCCACGGACGGCCGTCCTCGCGTTCGGGCAGGTACGGCACGACGAGGCTGAGCGGCAGCGCTTCGCCCTTCACTGCCAGGCCGCGACGCGGCCAGTCGGCGTTGGCGCACAACGAGCCGCCGCCGCTGGAGACGAAGCAGCTGTTGCTCAGCGAACCATTGCGGCCGTCCCAGCTGAAGCGCGCGGCTTCGTTCAGGCGCCACGACGCGCCGCGCGTGGGCACGAGCTGGAATGCCGACAACGCGCCCTGCCACGCGTTGCCGCGCTTGGCGACGTTGCCGGCCAGCGTCAGCGCGCCGATGTCGCCGTGCGCTTCGCCCTGCACCTGCAGGTTTTCCACGGCGCCGCGCGCGTTGAACGCCACCGACGACAACGGCAGGCCGACCTGCAACCCGGTCGCGCGCACGGCGATGTCGCCGCTGCCGCGCTGCCACGGCAGGCGGCCCTGCGCGGTGAGCGACTGCGCCTGCAGGTCGCCGAACTTCAGGCCGCTGCCGGTCAGGTCGACGTTGATGTCGGGCGCATTGCGCGGGCCGCGCAGCTGCGCCGTGCCGCGCAGCGTGCCGGCGCCATCGGGCAGCAGGTCGGACAGCACCAGCGGCGTCAGCTTCGCGTCGATGTCGAGTGCGTTCCCGACCGTGCCCTTGGCATCGATGCGACTGCCGCCGAGCGTGAGTGCGACGTCGCCCCGGTAGGTCGTTTCGCCGCCGGCCGTGCCCGCGCCGTGCATCGCGAAGTTCGCGTTGCCACCCAGCGGGCGGTTGCGCAGGCGACCGCCGAGGTTGCTCGCGCTGGCCGTGATGTCGAGCCCGCCATCGGCGCGCGTGCTGCCCTGCGTGACGAGCTTGCCGTTGATCGAACCCTTGAAGTCCGGTGCGAAATAGCCCGGATCGAAACCGGCAAGCGTCGCGTCGATGTTCCACCCCAGCGACGGCGCCCATGCCACTTCGCCATGGCCCTCGAGCGTGCCGGTGGGCATGCGCGCCTGCAGCGTCTTGAGCGTCATGCGCTCGTCGTTGCCGCGGCCGTCGAACTTGACCGTGGCCTCGGTGCCGTCGCGACGCAGCGTGGCGTCGCCGATGGCGGCCCACGATTTCATCGTGCCGGCGAAGCCGAGGTCCGCATCGACGACGATGGCGACCGTTTCGGTCTGCGCGGCCGGCGCGGGCGCGGTGACCTTCTGCAACTTGCGCGCACTGATGCTCGCCGGCGGGTTCGGTGCTGCAGCGGCCGGCGCGACGGTCGTGGTTCCGCCACCGAAGGTGAGGTTGCGTGCGTTCGCGGCGAAGCGGAACTTCGCGTTCGCAGCGTCGGTGAAATCCGCGGTGCCGCGCAGCGTCGCGGTGCCGTCGAAGATGCGCAGCGCGAGCGGCTGCACGTCCAGCACCTGGTTCTCCACGCGCACCTTCGACGGCAGCACCGTGGCGACCATGTCGCCGTGGCGGAACTCGCCGCGCAGGTCCGCCGCACCGCCCATGCCGTCGGCGCTGAAGCTGAAGACCAGCGGCACGTCCTCGTCGCTGGCATCGGCGCCGGTGACCAGGCCGATGTCGAGGCCTTCGGCGTCCGCGTCCAGGCGCCACTTCGGTTCGTCGCGGCCGTGCAGCGTCAGGCTCGCGCGCAGCGGCTGCGGCACGTGGCCGGCGATCGCGACGTTCATGCGCGACAGGTCGCCGCGCGCGACCAGCCCCACGCGCGCCGGCGTGCGGCCGTCGGCGGCCGGCAGGACGGCGCTGGCGGTGAGGTCGGTGCGGTAGTCCTTGCGCGGCATGTAATCGCCGTGCAGCAGGAAGCGGCCGCGGTCGCTGTCGACGAAGAGATGTTCGACGTGCAACTCGCCCTGTCGCGCATCCAGCCCGCCACGCAGCGTGCGCACGTCGATGAGCTTCTCGCCTGCCTGTGTGAGCAGGAAGCCGTCGACGCGCACGTCGTCGGCCTGCAGTTCCAGCGGCGGCGCGATCTCCGGCAGCACTTCCGGCCAGCGCGGCAGTTCGAAGGGCTCGTCGGACTTCGGGATTTCCAGCTTCGCGTTGGCGATCTGCAGCGCATCCAGGCGCAGGCGCCTGCGGATGAGCGGACGAATCGCCGGATCCAGGTGCACGCGGTCGGCGGTGAAGACGAGGCGGTCGTAGGTGAAGCGCACGCCGTTCATCGTCAGCGGGCCCGACAGCGGGCCCTCGACGCTGCGCCAGGACAGCGTCGCGTTTTCCGGCAGGCGCGAGACGATCTGCGCCAGCAGCAGGTCGCGTCCGCCGATGCTGGTGAGCAGCCAGTACAGGAACACGCCCGCCAGCAGCGCGATGGCGACCGAGAGGATGCCCGCGCGGATCGCCAGCCAGCGCATGCGCGCGAAGCGGCGCGCGCGCAGCTCGGCGATGCGGGCTTCGGCCGGGTCGCGGGGTGTTTCGTTGGTGGGTGTGGGCTCGCTCATGGACGCCTCACCAGGTCGCACCGATGTTCAGGTAGATCTCGTAGTCCGAATCCGGATCGTTCAGGCCGCGCGCGATGTCCACGCGCACCGGGCCCACCGGCGAGCGCCAGCGTACGCCCACGCCCACGCCGGTGTGCAGGTCGAAGTTCTGGTCGCGGTCGTTGGGGTCGGACACTTCGCCGCCGAACTTGTTGAACGCATCGCCGGCATCCACGAACACCGCCGCGCCCCACGGGCCGTCGTTGAAGTAGTGCTCGAATTCGGCCGAACCGGTGATGACGTACTTGCCGCCGATCGCGTACTTCTTGCCGTCCATGCCGATGGTGTTCGGGCCGACTTCGCGGAAGCCGTAGCCGCGGATGCTGTTGTCGCCGCCGGCGAAGAAGCGCAGCGAGGGCGGCATGTTGACCAGCGCGTTGGTGAACGTGCCGCCGGCCTCGGCGCGCAGGATCAACCGGTTCGCCGCGCCGATGCCCTGGTACCAGCGCGCCTGGCCCCAGGCCTGCGCGAAGTTGGCATCCGAGCCGACGTTCTCCAGGCCGCCGCGCACTTCCAGCGTCACGCCGATGCCGTGGCGCGGAAAGATGCGGTCGTCGGTGTCGATGTACTCGGCGCGCAGCGAGGGGTACAGGAACGTCGCGTAGTTGTAGGCGGTGGTGACGAGCTCGTCGCTCTCTTCGGCATTGTTGGCTTCGTCGGTGCCGGGGTCGGGGCCGTCCGCGCCGCCTTCGAAGGCCGCGTACGCCCAGCGTTCGCGCAGTGCGTGCAGCGCGGCGATCAGGGTGAGGCGGCGGCTGACCTGGCCGCTGCGGCTGGCGACGAGCTCGACCTTGCGTGTGTCCATGTAGTCGGTCTGTTCGTCGTAGTACTGCGCGCTGAAGGTGTACCAGCCGTCCAGCCACGCGAAGGCCGGGATGCGGTACTGCGCGGTCGCGGTCTTGCGTTTGGAAGCCCAGTCGATCTGGCCCAGCGCCTTGTGCCCGCGATCGTTGACGTAGCGTCGCTCCATGCCCAGGCGCACGCCGGGGCCGCTGTCGGTGCCGTAGCTCAGGCCGGCGGTGTAGATCGTGCGCTTGGCCGGCGTCAGCGTGACGGTCACCGGCACCTGGTTGTCCACCGCGTCCTCGGGGCGCGGTTCGATCTCGATGCTGGAGAAATAATCCAGGCGCGCGAGCGATTCGCGGAAGCGGTCGAGCTTGCCCTGGTGGTAGTAGCTGCCCTGTTCCCAGTAGATGAGCTTGTCGAGCAGGCTGTCGCGGATGATCGCGTTGGGCGTCTGCTCGATCTCGATCGGCCCCATGTCGTAGCGGCCGCCGCTGCTCCACACCAGGTCGATGTCGGCGGCGCGTTCGGCGCGTGTGATCTCGACGCGGCGCGAGCTGAAATCCGCGTCGAAGTAGCCGCGCTCGGCGAGGCGGCGCGTGATGCGCGTCTTGCTCGCCTCATACAACTGGTGGTCGAACACGTCCCCCTTCTGCGGGCGGAACGCGGCGAGGTCCTGGTTCAGGTAACGGTCGTCGCTGCCGTCGCCGATGATGGCGATGTCGGCACGACGCACGCGCACGGGTTCGTCCAGCGTGACGTTGACGGTGACGGTCACGCCGGTGTCGCCGTTGCCTTCGCGCGTGATCTCGATCTTGGGCGAGTAGAAGCCGAACGGTTCCAGCGCCTCGCGCGTTTCGTCCTCGGCTTCGCGAATGAGATAGCCCAGGCGCCGACCGGGCAGGTCCTCGCCGATCGCATCCACCACCGACAGCGCGCCGCGCACGTTCGCGGTCTTGGCTTCGTCCAGGCCATGGATGTCCACGCGCTTCACCGTCGCCGCATCCGCCACGCCGGCCGTGAAGAGCAACAACGCGGCAATGGCCAGGACGCGGGGGAGGGTCGGCATGCGGGCAGGATAACCGGGGCGTGCGGCGTGGCTGGTTAACGGTCGGTGTAGGCGCGCGCGAACGCGCGCCTTCCGCCGGGGCGCGTGGCCCCGGCGAGCGGCGTCAGATCGACAGGTGTTCGATCGCCGCGACGCTGCCCAAGCGATCGGACAGGCGCTTGAGCAGCGCGAGGCGGTTGTTGCGCACCGCCACGTCGTCCACGTTCACCATCACGCCGTCGAAGAACGCATCGACCTGCGGACGCAGCCGCGCGAGGCGTCCGAGCGCGGTGACGTAATCGCGCGATTCCAGCAGTGGATCGGTATCGGCGATGGCGCCGTTCACCGCATCGGCGAGGTCGCGCTCGGCGTTCTCGGCGAACAGCGCGGCGTCGATGTCCGAGGGCACGTCGCCTTCGACCTTCTTCAGGATGTTGCGGATGCGCTTGTTCGCCGCGGCCAAAGCTTCGGCTTCGGGCAGCTTGGCGAACTCGGCGATGGCGTTGAGGCGGTGGTCGAAGTCGGGCAGTGAATCGTGCGCGACGTTTTCCACCGCATCGAACTGCACCGACGCCACGCCGCGATCGGCGTAGTAGCCGCGCAGGCGGTCGTAGACGAATTGCGTGATGTCGTAGCTGCCGATCTCCGGATGCTTCGCCGGCTGCAGCTCGAGCGCGCGTTCGATCAGCCCGTGCAGCAGCAGGTCGTGCCCGCCTTCCAGCAACGTGCGCGCCAGTCCCAGCGCATTGCGGCGCAGCGCGAACGGGTCCTTGTTGCCCGTCGGCTTCAGGCCAGCCGCGAAACCACCGGCGAGCGTGTCCAGGCGCTCGGCGATGGCGAGCACCTGGCCGAGCTTCGACGGCGCGATCGCATCGCCCGCGAAACGCGGCATGTAGGCTTCGTCGATCGCGTGCGCGACGTCGAGCGATTCGTTCTCCACCGCGGCGTAGTAACGGCCGGCGATGCCCTGCAGCTCGGGGAATTCGCCGACCAGGCGCGATTGCAGGTCGGCCTTGGACAGCTCCGCGGCGCGGCGCGCCTGCGCGGGATCGATGCCCACCTGCACGGCGATCGCTTCGGCCAGCGCGGCCACGCGCGCGACCTTGTCGGCGATGGAGCCCAGCTTGTCCTGGTACTTCACGGTCGCAAGACCGTCGTTCATCGACGACAGGCCCTGCTTCATGTCTTCGACGAAGAAGAACTTCGCGTCGGAGAAGCGCGGGCGGATGACGCGCTCGTAGCCCTTGCGGACTTCGGACTCGTCCTTCGATTCGATGTTGGCGATGCCGATGAAGTGCTCACCGAGCTTCCCTTCGGCGTCGAGCACCGGAAAGAACTTCTGGTTCGCTTCCATCGTCGCGATGAGCGCTTCCTGCGGAACGGCGAGGAACTCGCGCTCGAAGCTGCACGCGACGGCCTTCGGCCATTCGGTCAGGCCGTTGACCTCTTCCAGGATGCCCGCGTCGATGCGTGCGCTGCCGCCGGCGGCGCGCGCGGCGTCGGTCACTTCCAGCACGATGCGCTCGCGGCGCTCGTCCGGATCGACCAGCACCTTCGCGCCGCGCAGCGATTCGACGTAGTCCTCCGGCGTGGAGAACCACACCGGCTTGTCGTGCATGAAACGATGGCCGCGGCTCATGCGGTCGGCGCTTGCGCCGAACAGTTCGGCCGCAACGACGTCCTTGCCCAGCAGCAGCACCAGCCAGTGCACGGGCCGGGCAAAGCCGTAATCGTGATCACCCCAGCGCATCGGCTTGGGGATCGGCATCGCGGCGATGGCCTCGCGCAGGATGTCCGGCAGCAGCGCGGCGGTGCTCGCGCCCGGCTTCACCGAACGATGCACAAAGCGCTCGCCCTTGTTGTCGGTGGTTTTTTCCAGCGCCGTCCAGTCGATGCCGGCCTTCGCGGCGAAACCCTGCAGCGCCTTGGTCGGCTGGCCTTCGGCGTCGAGCGCGATGTTGAGGTAGGGGCCGAGCACTTCGGACTTCTGCTCCGGCTGCTCCAGCGCAACGCCCGGCAGGCGCACGGCAAGGCGGCGCGGCGTGTACAGCGGCTTGGCTTCACCTCGTTCGAAGGCGATGCCGCGCTTGGCCAGGCCGTCGAGGACGCCGTCGAAGAAGGCCTGCGCCAGCGCGGGCAGCGCCTTGACGGGGAGCTCTTCGGTGCCCAGTTCGATCAGGAGGGGGGACATCGTGGTCATGCGGTTGCCTTGTCCTGCGCGGCCTTCTTCAACACCGGGAAACCCAGCTTCTCGCGCTGCGCGTAGTACGCCTCGGCCACGCCCTGCGCGATGCGGCGCACGCGCAGGATGTAGCGCTGGCGTTCGGTCACGCTGATCGCGCGTCGCGCGTCGAGCAGGTTGAAGCTGTGGCTGGCCTTGCAGACCTGGTCGTAGGCCGGCAGCGGCAGGCCCAGTTCGATCAGCTTCAGCGCTTCCTTCTCGCACGCGTCGAACCGGTGGAACAGTTCGGCCACGTCGGCATGCTCGAAGTTGTACGCGCTCTGCTCGACTTCGTTCTGGTGGTAGACGTCGCCGTAGGTCACCGGCGTTCCGTCCGGACCGTAGGTCCAGATCAGGTCGTACACGTTGTCGACGTTCTGCAGGTACATGCACAGGCGTTCGAGACCGTAGGTGATCTCGCCCAGCACCGGGCGGCATTCCAGGCCGCCGGCCTGCTGGAAATAGGTGAACTGCGTGACTTCCATGCCGTTGAGCCAGACCTCCCAGCCCAGGCCCCAGGCGCCGAGCGTCGGCGATTCCCAGTTGTCCTCGACCAGGCGCAGGTCGTGCACCAGCGGGTCCACGCCCAGCGCCTTGAGCGAATCGAAGTACAGCTCGACGATGTTGTCGGGGCTGGGCTTCATCGCCACCTGGTACTGGTAGTAGCGCTGCAGGCGGTTGGGGTTCTCGCCGTAGCGGCCGT
>Ga0209676_1000716_pt1 | contig 45721 bp, 33 predicted proteins | sample AraplaCvi_mLB_r2_FD_184282 | JGI IMG/M metagenome (GOLD analysis project Ga0209676, IMG submission 184282) | Arabidopsis root microbial communities from North Carolina, USA - plate scrape MF_Cvi_mLB_r2 (SPAdes) (version 2) | ecosystem: Host-associated > Plants > Roots > Endosphere | place: USA... | reverse complement strand
TCGAAGCCCTGCCGACCCAGCCACGCGCTGCCGGTCGGCACCAGTGTGTCGGGCTGGAGCTGCGCACCGAAATACGGCGCGTGTGCATCGCCGACCACGCGGCGCGGGTCGCGTGTGCTGTCCAGGAAGCGCTGCGCCAGTTCGTCCATCGGTGCGCGCTCGGGTCCGGCGATTTCCACCACGCCGTTCACCGCGGGCTGCTGCGCCACGCGCGCCACTGCCTCGGCGACGTCGTCGGCGGAAATCGGCTGCACCAGCGCCGTGGGCAGCCGCAGCGCGTCGCCGGCGGACTGGATGATGCCCGGCAGGAACTCGAAGAACTGGGTGGAGTGGATGATGGTGTAGGCGATGCCCGCCTCGCGGATCAGTGCCTCCTGCGCGATCTTGCCGCGGAAGTAGCCGCTGGCGGCGAGCTTGTCGGTACCCACCACCGACAGCGCCACGTGGTGCTGCACGCCGGCCTTTGCTTCGGCGGCGAGGATGTTGCGGCCCGCGGTCTGGAAGAACGCCAGCACGGCCGTGTCCTCGAACGACGGCGAGTTGGCCAGGTCGATCACCACCTGGGTGCCGGCCATGGCCGCGTCCAGGCCCTCGCCGCTGATGATGTCGATGCCGGTGGACGGCGCGGCGATGACGATCTCATGCCCTGCCGCGCGCAGGCGGTCGACCACTTTGCTGCCGATGCGGCCGGTGCCGCCGATGACCAGGAACTTCATGGGGGATGCTCCACTGCTGGAAAGGGACGCCCGGCGATGGCCAGGGCATGGAAGGATGCTAGGCAGGCCGCGCCCACCGCAGTAGGTCCGCGCATGGACGCGCACTGTTGCCGGCCGGGAACCAATCGCAGTTCATCGCCATGCCCCGGCGTCGATGTCGCGTGCCGGGGCAGCACCCTGCTGCACCGATTCCCAGTGGGTCACCACGTCCAGGTCCAGCGCGCGCACTTCTGCGGTGATGAAGTCGATGAAGGCCCGGATGCGCTTGGGCAGTTGGCGGCGGCTCAGATAGCACAGGTAGTGGCCACGATCGTCGGCGGCGTAACGGTCCAGGCAGCTCACCGCCAGGCCCGCGTCCAGCGCGGCACGTACCTGGTAATTCGGCAGCTGCGCCACGCCCTGGCCCTGCAGCACCGCCTGCAACGCGAGGTCGGCATCGTTGAACACCAGCGCCGAGGCCGGTTCCACGCGCAATGGCTGGCCGTCCACGCGGAACTCCCACGGCTGCAGGCGACCGTTGGACTGCCGCTGGCTGATGCAGGTATGCGCGGCCAGCTCGGCGACGCTGCCGGGAATGCCGTGCTGCTGCACGTAGGCCGGTGCCGCACAGACCAGCAGCTGCATCGGGATCAGGTGCTTGGCGATCACCTCGCTGTCTTCCAGCACGCCATCGCGGAAGGCGACGTCGATGCGGTCGGCGGCCAGGTCCAGCGCGCGCTCTTCCAGTTGCAGCTCCAGGGTGACCTCGGGGAACAGCGCACGGAACTGCGACAGCAGCGGTGCGATCACCTTGCGGCCAAATCCCGGGTTCGCGCTGACCCGCAGGTGCCCACGGGGCGGCCCGTCGCGCAGGTCGCGCATCTCCTCCAGCGCCTGCAGGATCCGGTCCACGCCGGGGCGGCAGCCGTCATGGAACAGTTCGCCTTCGCGGGTGAGCGAGGTCGACCGCGTGGTGCGCAGGAACAGGCGCACGCCAAGCTGGCCCTCCAGTTTCTGCACGCTGCGACTCACCGCCGAGCGGCCGATGCCCAGACGGTCGGCCGCGCGCGAGAAGCTGCCTTCATGGGCGACTGCGATGAAGGCCATCACCCCGGCGTAGCTGGCTGAAAAGCCGGTGGTCAGGGGGTCGGCACCTTCGTCTACGGTGCCTGGTTCGGTCAGGGACATGCGGGTGGCACTCCAGGAGGGCGCGCAGCGTCGCGCGGGCAGGCGTGGGCGGCATCGGCATCGGGGGCATTCGCAGTGCTCATGCCAGTCAGACGGACCAGCGCGATGTGCTGTGACAGCCCCGCCCCGGCTGGATTGGTGCATTGCGCTCAACACCGTGCGTCCGCTGCCCCGGCTACCGGCACGGTCGCTGCGGGCCTAGCCTGCAGCCTCGAATCTGTTCCCCTCTCCCCAGGAGTACTCCCATGACCGAACGTCTCGACTACCAGAAACAGGCCCCCGCGCTGTTCAAGAAGCTGCTGGACTACAGCATGGCCGCGCACGCCACCACGATCGAAGAAACGATCCAGGACCTGATCGCGATCCGTGCTTCGCAGCTCAATGGCTGCGGCTTCTGCGTGGACATGCACATCAAGCAGGCCACGATCCACGGCGAACGCCCGCTTCGGCTGCACCACGTTGCGGTGTGGCGCGAGTCCACCCTGTTCAGTCCGCGCGAGCGGGCGGCGCTGGCGTGGACCGAAGTACTGACCCAGCTGCCGGCGCAGGGGGTTTCCGATGAGCTGTACGCGCGCGTGCGCGGCCAGCTTTCCGAGCAGGAAGTACTCGACCTGACCCACGCGGTGATGGGCATCAATGCCTGGAACCGCATCAACATCGCCTTCCGCAGCGAGCCGGGCTCGCGCGACAAGGCCTGGGGCCTGGACAAGGCTGGCCTCGACTGAAGGAGACGCCCATGCGCACCCTGATCTGTTCCCTGCTGCTGGCTGCGAGCAGCCCTGCCGCCCTGGCGGCACCCTCCTCCCCGCCCGCCGCCCCCGAACCCGTGGTGACTGCGGTGATGACCACGCCCCTGCCCGAGTATCCGGGCAAGGAAGCCCTGATCCTGACCGTGGAGTACCCGCCCGGCGGGGCCGACCCGGTGCACCGCCACGACGCGCACGGGTTCCTGTACGTGCTGCAGGGTCACATCGTGATGGGCGTGGCCGGCGGCCGCGAAGTCACCCTGGGTCCCGGCGAGGCCTTCCATGAGGGCCCAGCCGACCTCCACACCGTCGGCCGCAATGCCAGCAGTACCGAACCGGCGCGCTTCGTGGTGTTCCTGCTCAAGGACGCCGACAAGCCTGCCGTGCTGCCCCCGCATTGAGTTGGGCGTCGGACGCCGCAGGCACGGTGCTGCTCTCCCGGCACTGTTCCTGCGGCGTGCGCTCGTGTTGAATGCCGCGATGGAAACACTCCCCGACCTGTTCACCCCGTTGCGCCCGCGCGTGCTGGGCGTGGCCTACCGCATGCTGGGTTCGATGGCCGAAGCCGAAGACGTGGCGCAGGAAGTCTGGCTGCGCTGGCACGGCACCGACCGCAGTGCGATCGTGAATGCCGAGGCCTGGCTGGTGGCCACGACTACCCGTATCGCCATCGACGAACTGCGCATGGCGCGTCGCAGCCGCGAACACTACGTGGGCATCTGGCTGCCCGAGCCGGTGCCGACCGAGGATGCGGACACGCCCGAACGCCTGCATGAAGCCGCCAGCGATCTGTCGGTGGCGTTCCTGGCGGTGCTGGAACGGCTGGCGCCGGAAGCCCGCGCCGCCTTCCTGCTGCACGATGTGTTCGACCGTGACTACCCGGAAATCGCCCGCATCCTCGACAAGAGCGAGGCCGCCTGCCGCCAGATCGTGCACCGCGCCCGCGCCCGTCTGCGCGAGGAGCGCCCGCTGCAGGTCGTGCCGCACCGGACCCACCAGCAGCTGCTGCAGGCGTTTGCCGACGCACTGGACAAGGCCGACCTGAAATCGATGGTGGCGCTGATGGACAGTTCGGCGCAGCTGATCGGCGACGGGGGCGGCATCGTCACCAGTTTCCCCAAACCGATGCTCGGCGGTGCGCGCATCGCCCAGCTGCTGTTCGCGCCCACGCTGCGCCGCCGCGCCGAGCTGCGCATGGTGCCGGCGTTCTTCAACGGCCGCATGGGGCTGCTGCGCTACTTCGGCGACCACCTGGAGTCGGCGATGTCCTTCGACACCGATGGCGAGCGCATCACCCAGATCCTGGTCCAGCGCAACCCCCACAAACTGGTGCGGATCGTGGCCCGGCAGCCGTTGTCGCTGCGCTGAGCGACAGCGCCGCGCGGCTTGATGCCACGATGACGACCGTCGGTGCATGGTGCGGGTAGTCCCACCGGAATCTGCCATGTCCGTCCCCGCCGTCCCGCACACGCCGCTGCCGCCTTCGCGCTGGCGCACCGTGCCGCGCGCGTTTTACCGTCGCCATCCGGTCGAGGTGGCACCGGAGCTGCTGAACAAGCTGCTGGTCCGCGACGATGGGCGCGCCGGCCGGATCGTGGAAGTGGAAGCCTACGCCGGCGACCAGGACCCGGCGGCGCACTCGTTTCGTGGCATGACCGCACGCACCGCCAGCATGTTTGGCGAGTGTGGCCACCTCTATGTGTACTTCACCTACGGCATGCACTGGGGCAGCAATGCCGTGTGCGGTGAGATCGGCCAGGGCTGGGGCGTGCTGTTGAGGGCGCTGGAGCCGGTCCATGGCGTGGCGCTGATCCGCGAAGCACGCCCGGCCATCCGGCGCGATCGCGAGCTGGCCAGCGGGCCGGGGCGACTCTCGCAGGCAATGGGCATCACCAAAGCGCTGGATGGCGCCGACCTGGTGAAGAATGATCGCGGCATCCGCATCGTGTCCGACGGCATGCCGCCACCGGACGATCCGGTGGCCGGGCCCCGCATCGGCATCAGCCGCGCCGTGGCGTTTCCGTGGCGCTGGCACGTGCGCGGGCATGCGCATGTGTCCGGCCGGCGGTCGAAGGCGTAACGACCAACGGTCGGTACCTACCAGGGTAGCGCACGACCAACGGTCGTTACCTACCGGGGTAGCGCACGACCGTTGGTCGTGCGGTGCGCCTTCAGCAGCGGCAGCGGATCGTAAGCGCCCTCGGCGCCGTAGATGCCCCAGTGCAGGTGCGGTGGCGTGCCGGCGGCGTTGCCGCTGTCGCCTACATAGCCCAGCACCGAGCCTTCACTGACCACTTCGCCTTCGCTCAGACCCTCGCGCCAGTCGTCCAGGTGCGAGTAGTAGTAGCGTTCGCGCGCCGGACCCACCACCCAGACCTGGCGCCCGCCCAGCCCGCTGTCGCGCACCGCGACGACCACCCCCGGTCCGACGCTGCGGACCGGCGTGCCGCGCTTGGCGAAGATATCCACGCCGGCGTGGGTGCGGTCGCGGCCGCGCGGCGCACCGAAGGTATCGGCAATCCGCCGCGCCGCTACGCCTTCCACCGGCACGGGCAGCGACGACGGCGCTGGCATGCGCGACAGTTCCCACATCGCGCGCGGCGCCTTCAGCCATTCGCCGTTCCACAGGGCCAGCGCCGCAATTCCCAGCAGCAGTGGAAGCAGCAGCCAGGCCAGCCACCGGCGCAGGGCGAATGCCGGCGAACGCGGGCTTGCATGGGTGGCAGGTGCACTATCGTTGTCGGGCGGAGGCGTCGGGTTCATGCCCCATAGCATCGCAGACCGCGCGTGGATGTCGCGCGGTCAAGGCGCCGCGTTCCGCGCTCACTGCACCGGCACGGCCTCCGGGAATGTCCAGCGCCCGTCCAGGAGTTCTGCCCGCGGCCGGTACAGCCGCACCATGTAATTCCAGCCCGGCATGGTTGGCAGGCAGTTGGGCACCTGGCCGTCGCATCCTCCGAACTGGATGTCGATCGATCCGTCGGCGCCCTTCTTCGCGGTCAGGTTGTTCAACGTATAGGCGTTCTGCGGATTCTTTTCGTAGTAGCCCTGCGCGTTGTACAGGCTCACCGACCAGAATCCATCCACGGGCACGTCGGCCACGTGCAGCCGGTACACGGTCCTGCCATCGTTCCTTTCGGGCACCACGTTGAGGTACAGCGCATCCTTGTCGGGATTGCCGCCCCACGCCGAGGCGGCCCCTATCACGCGTCGCACGGGGTCGACGGTGTCGCGGGTACCGAACATGTGCCGCGTATCGGGCAGGGTGGATGCCAGGGTCAGCAGCGCTGCGCGCACCTTGTCCTGGCTCACCGTGTCCCATCTGGGTACGTCGAAGCTGCCCGGCGCAGCCTGCTGGATCCTGATCGCATCCTGCAGCGCGTGCACCTTGGCCACGTCCTCGGGGTTGGAGGGATCCACCAGCGTTCGAAGGGCGACCACCACGTAGCGGGTGCCATCCTTGCCCCGGCTGAGCGTGTAGGCGCCGGGCTTGTAGTTCACCTGGGTGGTGTACTGGTCCTCGTCGATGACCTGCATGGACATGAAGCGGTCCCCGGCATCGGGGAGGGTGATGGTGACCGGGCCGGCATCGAGGTCGAACACCGCACTGGAGTACAACGTGTCGCGGTTCAACCGGACCACGGTCTGGCTGTCGATCGATGCCGGCTCGCGGTGGTGGAAAAGCTTGCCCAGCCCCTGTTCTTTCACCAGAGCGCCGAGATAGCGATCGGATTCGGCGCGTACGAAGTTGTCGGCGGTCACCGGCACGCTTCCCGGGTCGGCAGCGCGGTCGGGTTCGGCAGCAGCCACCGCCGGGGGCGGCGCCGCCGTTGCAGCCGGCGCGGCCGTGGGTGCGGCGCGGGCGGCGTCCGCGGCAGGCGTGGCCTCTGGTTCCCGTCGGCAGCCGACACACGCCAGCGCGATCACCAGGGCGGTCAGCGGCAGGGCGACGCGGGAACTACGCAGAACGTCGTTGCTCACGGCAGGTCTCCAACGCGGAAAGCTCGAGCCTAGCAATGGTCCGATGCGCCCAACACCGTACTTCTACTGCGGTTTCACCCGCATTGTCCGCAAGGTCGTCGACGGCCGGCGATGAAGATGGCGACTAGAGGGCTTTCCGCCGCGTTGACACCCGCAGGCATGGCTGCATCTTCGGTTCCCGTGTGATCCATGAGCAGGTTGGCGTCATCCCGTACAAACAAGGTCATCCTGGTGGTGGAGGATGAAATCGAGCTGTCGAGGCTTTTCATCGAAGTCCTGAGCGGCGCCGGCTACACAGTGGTTCCGGCCTACTCGGTTACCGACGCATTGTTTGCCATCGCGGACCAGCCGTTCGATGCGGCGATCCTGGATGTCGAGCTTCGCGACGGCGCCGTGTTCCCGGTTGCTGACCGCCTGGCTCGCCTGGGTACGCCCTTTCTGTTCGCGTCCGCGGTCTACCTCCAGGCAGTGCCCGCCGCCCACAGATCGGTACCGTTCGTTGGCAAGCCGTTCGAGATCGACAACCTGCTGGCCCACGTGGAACGCGCTCTCGACGTCGGGCGCAAGGCCAGTTAGACAGCACCGACGCGCCACTAGACGACTGGTCTAATTGCATGTACAGTGCGCTGCATGAACCCGACACCTCCCTCCGAAGTTCGTGATGTCCGCGACAGGATCCTGTCCAGCGGCCAGCGCATCATGGGCGGCAAAGGATTCTCGGCAGTCGGGTTGAATGAAGTGCTGAGTGCCGCAGGGGTGCCGAAAGGCTCGTTCTACCACTACTTCGGCTCCAAGGAAGCATTCGGCGAGGCGTTGCTGGACGACTACTTCGCGTCGTACCTGGCTGATATGGACCGCATCTTCGCCGCTCCCGGTAGCAACCGCGCGCGGCAGCTGGACGCTTATTTCAGTGCGTGGAAGGAAAACCAGTCGTTCGAGGACTGCCAGGGCAGATGCCTGGCGGTAAAACTCGGCGCCGAAGTCGCGGACCTTTCCCAGGGCATGCGCGCGGTGCTGCAGCGGGGCACCGCCGGCATCATTGCGCGGCTGGCGCGGGAGCTGGAAGCGGGCGCGGCGGAGGGCTCGCTGGCCTTCACCGGCACACCGGGCGCTGTGGCACAGAGTCTGTACGAGCTGTGGCTGGGTGCCAGCCTGATGGTCAAGATCGTGCGCAGCAGCCAGCCCTTCGACAACGCAGCGCAGGCTACGCGACAGATGCTTCACCCCGCTGCCTGAACCGGGCAGCGGGTCGACAACGCCCGCGGGGCGTTTTTTCACACCGGGTTTCTAGACGACCGGTCTACTGTATCTCTCTCAATACCAGGAATCGCGCGCCATGAAAGTACTGATCGTTCTCACCTCCCACGACGAGCTTGGCAACACCGGTCGCAAGACCGGATTCTGGCTCGAAGAACTGGCTGCGCCCTACTACGCGTTCCAGGACGCCGGCGCCACCATCACCCTGGCTTCGCCCAAGGGCGGGCAGCCGCCGCTGGACCCGAAGAGCAACGAGCCGGATTTCCAGACCGCGCTCACCCGCCGCTTCGAAGCCGATGCGGCGGCGATCGCGCAGCTGGCCAACACCGTGCCGCTGGACAGCGTTGCGCAGGCCGACTTCGACACCGTGTTCTATCCCGGTGGCCACGGGCCGCTCTGGGACCTGGCCGAAGACCGCCGTTCCATCGCGCTGATCGAATCCTTCATCGCCGCCGACAAGCCGGTCGCGCTGGTCTGCCATGCCCCGGGCGTGCTCCGCCACGTCAAGGCCGCCACGGGCGAGCCACTGGTGCAGGGCAAGCGGGTGACCGGTTTCACCAACAGTGAAGAAGCCGGCGTCGGCCTGACCGAGGTGGTGCCGTTCCTGGTGGAAGACACGCTCAAGGCGCTTGGCGGCGACTACTCCAAGGGTCCGGACTGGGGCTCGTACGTGGTCAGCGATGGCCTGCTGATCACCGGGCAGAACCCGGCGTCGTCCGCTGAAACCGCCGCCGTGCTGCTGCAACGGCTGGGCGCGAAGTAAGCGCAAGCGATCGACAGCGCGCCCGCCGCAAGGCGGGCGCGCTCAGGAAACCCGCCTGCCGTCCTGGTCGATCACGACCTCGCCGTCTTCCTTTGCGAACGGCGCGGTGACCGCGGGAAGGATCTCCAGCACAACCTCCGAAGGCCGACACAGACGCGTGCCCAGATCGGTCTGCACCCACGGCCGCTCGATCAGGATGGGGTTGGCCAGCAGCGCATCCAGCAGCGCATCGTCGCCCAGCGACGCATCGTCCAGCCCCAGTTCGCGATAGCGCGGCTCCTTCTGGCGGATGGCGCCCCGCACACCCACGCCCGCAGCATCGATCAGCTCGACCAGCCGCGCACGGCTGGGCGGATCGACCAGGTATTCGATCACCGACGGTTCGATCCCCGCATGGCGGATCAACGCCAACGTATTGCGCGAGGTGCCGCACTTTGGATTGTGGTAGATGACTGCCTTCATTTGCCTTCCTCATTCAAAACGGTGTCGACGGCGCAGGTGGATCGGAGCCCCTCACGGATTGTCGCGCGAACTTATTTCCATTATTCTAGAATTATGGAACATAAGCATGCAACCGAAGCGCTCGCCGCCCTCGGCCACGACACCCGGCTGGCGATCTATCGCCTGCTGGTGCAGGCGGGCACTGGCGGGAAACTGGCCGGCGAGATAGCACAGACACTCCACCTGCCTGGGGCGACGCTGTCATTCCACCTGAAGGCACTGTCCGCCGCCCAGCTGATCACTGCCGAACCACTGGGCCGGGCCATCTGTTATCGGGCCAATTTCCAGGCGATGTCCGCGCTGGTGGGGTACCTCACTGACAACTGCTGCACTGACGACCTGCCTTCCGATCGGCCGGGCTGCTGCTGAAGCCATGCGCGACACGACCTCCCGCCTCTCCGTCCTGGATCGATATCTCACCCTGTGGATCTTCGCCGCGATGGCCTTGGGCGTGGGCCTCGGGGCACTTTTCGACGGCATTCCTTCCGCGCTCAACCGCCTGTCGATCGGCACGACCAACATTCCGATCGCCATCGGCCTGATCCTGATGATGTACCCGCCGCTGGCCAAGGTGAAGTACGAGGCACTGCCCGAGGTGTTTGCGGACAAACGCGTGCTGGCGCTCTCGCTGGTACAGAACTGGATCGTCGGCCCCTGGCTGATGTTCGGCCTGGCCGCGCTGTTCCTCCACGACGCCCCCGCCTACATGACCGGGCTCATCCTGATCGGGTTGGCGCGTTGCATTGCCATGGTGCTGGTATGGAACCAGCTGGCGCGCGGCGACAGCCAGTATGTCGCGGGGCTGGTGGCCTTCAACTCGATTTTCCAGATCCTGTTGTTCGGCGTATACGCCTGGTTCTTCCTGTCCTGGCTGCCGCCCCGGTTCGGCCTGCAGGGCAGTGTGATCAACGTCGGCATGTGGACCATCGCTGAAGCGGTGCTCATCTACCTTGGCATTCCGTTCCTGGCCGGCTACCTGACCCGCCGCTGGTTGAAAGCCGCAAAGGGCACGCGGTGGTACGAAGAGCGGTTCCTGCCAGCCATCAGCCCGATCACTCTGGGCGCGCTGCTGTTCACCATCGTGGCGATGTTCAGCCTGAAGGGCGGCGACGTGCTGCGCCTTCCGTTGGACGCGCTGCGCATCGCCGTGCCGCTCACGCTCTATTTCATCATCCAGTTTGCCGTGAGCTTCCTCATGGGCCGGCTGGTCGCCCGGGATTACCCACGCACCACGGCGATTGCCTTCACTGCCGCCGGCAACAACTTCGAGCTGGCCATTGCAGTGGCCATCGCCGCCTTCGGCTTGGCGTCGCCGGTAGCGTTTGCTGCCGTTATCGGGCCCCTGGTCGAGGTCCCCGTGCTGGTTCTGCTCGTGCACGTGGCGTTGAGATTGGGCCGCCGCTGTTTTCCGCGCATCGCGGTCTATGGCGCCTCGGCAAAGCACGCGATCAGCAACTCCGTGAGCGCCCGCACCTTCAATGACGGGTGATGGCCCGGGGGCCTCACCACGTAGATGCCGGCCGGCGGTGGCGGATGGCCCGGCATGACGCGCACAAGCGCTCCCGTATCCAGATGCTCACGGGTGATGCCGTCAGGCAGCCACGCGATACCCAGTCCCGCTATGGCGGCAGCGAGCAGCGCGGTGCCGTTGTCCGCCTTGAAACGACCACGCGGATGCACCGTCACCACGCTGTCGCCATCCACGAACTGCCACGCTTCGGTGCCCTGCATCAGCGCCTCGTGGTCGGCCAGCTGATCAGGCGACTGCGGCGCGCCGTTCGCGGTGACATAGCCAGGGCTTGCAACCAGACTGCCATGCAGCGGCCCGACGCAGCGAGCGATCAGGTTGGAATCCTGCAGATAGCCGACACGGATGGCACAGTCATAGCCCTCACTTACAAGATCCACGAAGCGGTCGCTGTAGGTTGCGTGCACGTGCAGCAGCGGATGGCGCCGCGCCATGTCCGCGAACAGCGGGGCGAAATGGGTAGGACCAAAGGTCAGCGGCGCTGCGATACGCAGCCGCCCGCGCAGGTCGCCGCTGGGCAGAATGGCATCGCGGGCCGCGTCGATTTCCGCACAGGCCTTGGCCGCATGGACCCGGAAGGTGGCACCGGCTTCGGTAAGCGATGCACCGCGCGTGGTCCGCGCCAGCAGCTGCACGCCCATCTCGCTTTCGAGGCGGCCAAGCCGGCGGCTGACGATGGACTTGGCCACGCCCAGCCGACGCGCTGCCGGCGACACGCCACCGGCGTTGGCCACTTCCACGAATGTCCGCAGGTCCTCGATATCCACGCCGCTCTCCCGGGTCCGCCCATCAGCCTGACACAGCAAGGGTCCAACGTGCGTTCCACTTTCTGCGACACAGCTTGGCACGAAACGCGACTACCGACCGAGGGAGGGGAATGACAAGGTCTGTGCCTGCTTCGCCCCAACACACAGGATGCATCCATGACCTTCCGCAACGGCCTCGACTCGCTGCTTCGCCCCGAAGATTCCGTGCTCGTGCTCATCGACCACCAGCCCTACCAGCTGGCCAACCTCAACAGCCACGACCCGCATGCGGTGGTGAACAGCGCCACGGCCCTGGCCAAGACCGCAAAGGCTTACGGCGTTCCCACCATCCTGACCAGCGTCATCGCCGAGCGCGGCGGGCTGATCTTCCCGCACATCACCGACGTGTTCCCGGACCAGCAGGTCATCGACCGCACCCTGATCAATACCTGGCAGGACCCGGCAGTGGTGGACGCGGTGAAGGCCACCGGCCGCACGCAGCTGATCATCGCCGGCCTGTGGACGGAGATCTGCGTGGCGATGCCGGTCATCCAGGCGCTCGGCGAGGGCTGGGACGTCACCGTCATTACCGACGCCTGCGGCGCGGTGTCGGTGGAAGCGCACCAGGTTGCCATCCAGCGCATGATCGCCGCCGGCGCCAACGTGATGACCTGGATGGCCCTGGCCGGCGAATGGCAGCGCGACTGGGCGCGGCTGGACCACGTGGCGGAAGTGACCGAGGTGTTCAAGCAGCATGCCGCCGGCAGTGGCATCGCCTACCTGTGGGAGCAGCAGCTGCTCAACACGCCGGTGTCGCCCAGCGCCGGGTGATAAGCTCCGGCGCGCCCCGCTGCGGTCCTCTCCGCAGCGGGCCCCTGCCCCGGCCCCGTAGTCCACCGCATGCCCCTGCTGTCTTCGTTCCGCGGCCACGCCATGCGTGCGCTGCTGCTGGTTGTTCTTTCCACCCTCGCTCCACCGGGTCTCGCGCAACAGCATCCGCCGCCCGCCACCGGGTTCACCGGCTATCACCACACCGCGTGGCGGGCCGGCCAGGGCGCCCCGGGGGATATCTGGGACATCCAGCAGGATCCCACCGGCACGCTGTGGCTGGCGACAGGGTCCGGGCTGTACAGCTTCGATGGGCATCGGTTCGTACGCCAGCAGGCGAGCGGCGGCGGCGCGCAGCCCTCGCTGAACCTGGTGACCCTGCTGGGCGACCGGCGCGGTGGCCTGTGGCTGGGGTATTACCACGCCGGCATCGGCCATCTCGGCAGCGACGGCACCCTGCGCTCCTACCAGCGCAAGGACGGGGTGCCGCCGGGCGTGGTGTCTGCGTTCGCGTACGACAGCAGCGGCGTGCTCTGGGCAGCCGTGGACCAGGGCCTGCGCCGCTTCACTGGCACGCGCTGGGAGAAACCGCCTGCATCCATGGGACTTCCCGAGCGCCACGCGCACTGGCTGCTCAACGATTCGCGCGGCCGCTTCTGGGCGCTGGTCGGACAGAAAGTCTGGTTCCTTCCCAAGGGCGGCGCTGCGTTCATCCCCACCGGCATCGAGGTGTCGTTGATGGCGACGCTGGCCGAAAGCCCGGTGGGCGAGATCTGGCTGGCCGACCGCCGTCGGGGAGCCGTGCCCATCGCCGATGCCAACGGCCTGCTCCCGCTCGCCGAACGCCAGGCCCGCCTGCTTCCGGACGTGCTGGCGAGCCGCCTGCATTTCACCTCGGACGGTGCCATGTGGGCGCCCATGCGCGGCGTGGGTGGCATCCTGCGGGTGCTGTTCGACGGCAAACGCGCGGTGCGCATGGAGCGCTTCGATGTCCCGCAGGGGCTGACCTCCACCTCGGCCGTGCCGGTCTTCGAGGATCGCGAAGGCAACCTGTGGGTCGGTACCAACCTCGGCCTCAACCGTTTCCGGGCGCAGAGCGTGCGCACCCTCACCGAGGGACCCAACGATCCTTACCGGATCCTGGCCAGGAATGCGGACGGCGCGCTCTTCGGCTATGGCGAAGACATGCTGCCGTATGATCTCGACCGCCGCGGTCTTGGCCTGGATCGGGCCGGGTTGCAGCGCGCGGCACTGCTGGACACCCGCCCGCTGTGGCAGTTCGAATGGACCAGCCTCGCCCGGCGCAGGGGCGCGGCGCTGGAAGTGGTGCAGTTCCCCGGCACCGCACGCGGACTGCAACCCCAGGCACTGCACTTCCCCGGTACCGACGAGGCCTGGGCGTGTGTTGGCGAGAACCGCGTCCTGCATTACCTGCGCGGCAGCTGGACGGAAGACGCGCGGATCACCCTGCCCGGCTGCACCGTCATCGCACGCGACGGCGCTCAGGGCCTGCTGTTCGGCTATGCCAGCGGCGAACTGGTGCTGCGCGACGGCACCGGGGTGCACCGCATCGGCGCCACCCGGCGCCTGGACACAGGACCGGTCACCGCCGTGCTTTCCCGCCCGAACCTGCTGCTCGTTGCCGGTGAAACAGGCTTCAGCATCAGCAGCAACGGTGGGCCGTTCCGCGCGGTAACTGCCGACATCCCCGGCGTGCTGGAAGGCATTACCGGGATCGTCATCGATCCGGACCAGCAGCTCTGGTTGAACGGCGGGCGCGGTCTGGTGCGCCTGGACCTGGCCGATGCGATCGCCAGCACGCGCACCGGCAACGCGGTCTCGCCGCGGCTGTTCGACGACGTCGACGGCATGCCCGGCATTGCGCTGCAGAGTGGTCCGATTCCCACCGCGCAGCTCTCGACGGATGGACTGCTGTGGCTGGCAACCAACCAGGGTCTGGCGTGGCTGGACACCACCCGCCCCCACCGCACCCGCACCGCGCCCAGTGCGCGTATCGGCGATGTGCACTTCGGCGACGGGAGCCTGCCGCTACGCGACGACACCGTGATCCCGGCGGGGATCACCCAGCTGCAGATCGACTTTGTCGCGCAATCGCTGGCCCGCCCGGAGCGCAACCGCTACCGGTACCGGCTTTCGGGGGTGGATCCCGGCTGGCGCGATGCGGGCAGCACCACCACGGCTTACTACACCAACCTTGGCCCGGGCAGTTACACGTTCGAGGTCGTGGCCGCCAACGAGGACGGCGTATGGGGAACCACCCCGACCACGCGCGCCTTCCGCATCGAGCCGTCGCTGACGCAGACGTTCTGGTTCCGGGGCCTGCTGGTGATCCTGCTGGTGGTCCTGGTTGCTGCGGCGGCGCGTGTGCGCGGCCGGCACATCACCGCCCTGGTCAAGGCGCGGTACGAAGAGCGACTCGAGGAACGGGAACGCATTGCCCGCGACCTGCACGACACCCTGCTGCAGGGTGGCCAGGGCCTGTTGCTGCGCCTGCACGCGATCAGCGCCATGCCAACGCTGCCTGGCGAAGCGCAGGCGCGCCTGGAGTCGGCCATGCAGGCGGCCGAGGACAGCCTCCGGGAAGGGCGCGAGCGCGTGTCCTCGCTGCGCGGCGACGCCGGCAACGGCGGCGATCTCGCCGCAGCGCTGACCGCTGTCTACAACGAAGAAGCGAACCCGGCGGGCATGCGTCTGCGGATGGCGGTCAAGGGCGAGGCGCCCGAACTGAGGCTCACCACCGCCGAGGAGATCTTCCTCATCGGGCGCGAAGCGATCCGGAACGCCCTGGCGCATTCGGACGCGACCGACATCGAGGTCGAGCTGAACTTCGGCCGCCGCTTCCGCCTGCACGTGCGTGACAACGGTCGCGGCATGGCCGAAGGTGCCGCGCGGGAAGGGCACTGGGGCCTGCAGGGCATGCACGAGCGTGCCGCGCGCATCGGGGGCACCCTGCGGGTCCTGTCCCGACCGACGCGGGGAACCGACGTGGCCCTGTCGGTGCCCGGCGGCCGTCTCTACGCGCAGGTGCCGTCCGGCAGGTGGGTACGCAGGCTCAGGTCATGCGGGCGCAGGCCGGCATGAAATGCCTGGACGGCGGCAGATTGCTGGCTCTATCGGCTTCGTTCGATGGTCGACACGATCAGCCGCACCAGCTCAGCCTCCGCCACCGCGTGCTCCACCAGTCCGGCGGCGACCGCTTCCGAGAGCGACTCCGCCGCGCCCAGGATCGCCCAGTAGCCCGCGTCCGGCACTTCAGTACCGGTGGCAAACCCACCCAGCCAGTCCGCGCACCTGGCGATGAACTCCTGCTGGTATCGCCGCTTTACCTCGATCAACTCGGGTGAGCCCGCCAGGGCAGCGAGGATCCCCTGGATCTCGCTGCCCTGCGACAGGACGCAGTCGATGTAGCCACCGGCAATGGCATGGGCGCGATCCTTCAAATGCGCCTTGGCCTCGCCGATGCGGGCCTCGAACACCGCCGTCTGGCGCTGGTCGTAGTCCTGGTAGAGCGCGGCCAGCAGCCCGTTGCGGGTCACGAAGTGATCGTAGGCCACCGGCTTGGTGACACCAGCCGCTTCGGCCAGGCGCCCCAGCGACAACGCATCGGTTCCCTCTTCGCCCACCAGCGCCCACGCGACATCGAGCAACTGGCGCGCGCGTTGTTCGCGCGGCATGCGGCGGCGGGGCGGTTCGGGGCGTGCGGGCATCGGAAGGGGCGGTCAGGCGGCAGCAGACGCGCCAATGGTACGGCCGATGTCCGCCGCGGTGCGCAGGTGCGCTTCCGCGCAGCCGCTGTCCGATTCCAGCAGCAGCGTGGACGAGTGCACGCGCGCGCCGCAGTAATCGAAGATGCCCATGTCGATCTGCGTCTTCATCGCGGTGCCGTAGCCACGCCGTTCGATCATGGCCGCGTCCGCGCCACCCAAGCCCACCAGATGCACCTGCAGGCGCTGCAGCTTCTTGAGCACCTTGCCCTCGGGGCTCTCGGCATAGGCCCAGCCCTGGGTGAAGACCCGATCGATCCAGCCTTTGAGCAGCGCCGGGAATGACCACCAGTACAGTGGATAGACCAGCACCAGCGTGTCCGCACCATCAATACGGGCGTGTTCGGCGGCCACATCCGCCGGCAGTGCGCCGGTTTGGCGGAACAGGGCGTTGTCCGCCTGGTTGAAGCGGGGATCGAAGCCCTCCGCAGCCAGGTCGGCGATCTCCACTGTGTTACTGCTGCTGGCGGCAAGGATGGCATCGCCGACCCGGCTCGCCACCGCATGGGTGAGCGAACCGGGTTCGGGGTGGGCAACTACGATCAGGCTGTGCATGGGGAATGACCCTCGAGTGACGTTACCTACTAAAGGTAATATCTGTCTCCCGGAAGACCAGTGCCATGAACGGAACGCTGGGGCGGCATCTGGGCGGTCGAGATGCGACATCGCCCGCGCCCCAAGCGATCCGCCAGAGATTCAAACGACCGCTTGAAACACGCGCAACTTCGCCGAACTGGACACGATCCACCGGTTCCGCCAGACTCCGCCCTTTCCTGTTGCGTGGCACCCATGGCGAAACTGCTGGTCCTGCATGGCCCCAACCTCAACCTGCTCGGTACGCGCGAGCCCGGGGTCTATGGCCACACCACGCTGGCGCAGATCGACCAGGCCCTGCTGGCCCAGGCGCAGGCCGCCGGGCACGCGGTGGAAAGCCTGCAGTCCAACGCCGAACACGTACTGGTGGACCGGGTACAGGCCGCCCGCACCGACGGTACCACCTTCATCCTGATCAATCCGGCGGCGTTCACCCACACCTCGGTGGCGCTGCGCGACGCGCTGGCGGCGGTGGACGTCCCGTTCATCGAAATCCACCTGTCCAACCCGCACGCCCGCGAGCCGTTCCGCCAGCACAGCTACTTCAGCGACAAGGCGGTCGGCGTGATCTGCGGCTTTGGCGCCGACAGCTACCGCTACGCGATGGACGCGGCGCTGGTCCGCCTGGCTTCGCACTGAACTCCCTTGACCCGAGCGCAACGCGCTTCCCACCACACTGACATCAAAAAAGAGGCCCCTATGGATCTCCGCAAAATCAAGAAACTGATCGACCTGCTGGAAGAGTCGAACCTCGCCGAAATCGAAATCAAGGAAGGCGAGGAATCCGTACGCCTGTCGCGCGCCCCGGTCTCCGGCTACGGCATGGTCCAGGCCCAGCCGCAGATGATGATGGCACCGGCACCGGCCCAGGCCGCCGCGCCGACGATGCCGATGCAGTCGCCGACCGAAGCCTCCACCGGCGGCACCGCCAAGTCGGGCCCGGCGCTGCCGGACGGCCACGTGCTGCGTTCGCCGATGGTCGGCACCTTCTACACCTCGTCCGCGCCGGACAAGCCGGCCTTCGTCAGCATCGGCCAGCAGGTCAAGGCCGGTGAAACGCTGGCGATCATCGAAGCGATGAAGATGTTCAACCCGATCGAAGCCGATGCTTCCGGCACCATCGTGGCCATCCTGGGTGAAAACGGCCAGCCGGTCGAATTCGACCAGCCGCTGTTCGTGATCGGCTAAGGATCCGTCCATGCTCGACAAAGTCGTAATTGCCAACCGAGGGGAGATCGCGCTGCGCATCCTGCGCGCGTGCCACACCCTGGGCATCCGCACGGTGGCCGTGCATTCCACGGTCGACCGCAACCTCAAGCACGTGGCGATGGCCGACGAGTCGGTCTGCATCGGCCCGGGTCCGTCGCCGGAAAGCTACCTCAACATTCCGGCACTGATCGCCGCGGCCGAAGTCACCGACGCCCAGGCCATCCACCCGGGCTATGGCTTTCTGTCCGAGAACGCCGACTTCGCCGAACGCGTGGAGGAGTCCGGCTTCATCTTCATCGGTCCGAAGGCCGACACCATCCGCATGATGGGCGACAAGGTGGAAGCGATCCGCGCCATGAAGGCTGCCGGCGTGCCGTGCGTGCCCGGCTCGGGCGGCCCGCTGGGCGACGACATCGTGGCCAACACCAAGATCGCCCGCGAGATCGGCTACCCGGTCATCATCAAGGCGGCAGGCGGCGGCGGTGGCCGTGGCATGCGCGTGGTGCATGCCGAAGCCTCGCTCAAGAACTCCATCGACACCACCAAGAGCGAGGCCAAGGCCGCGTTCGGCAATGGTGAGGTGTACATGGAGAAGTTCCTGGAGAATCCGCGCCACGTGGAAATCCAGGTGCTCGCCGACGGCCAGGGCAACGCCATCCACCTGGGTGAACGCGACTGCTCGATGCAGCGCCGCCACCAGAAGGTGGTGGAAGAAGCGCCGGCACCGGGCATCAGCGCCGAGCAGCGCGAAGAGATCGGCAAGGTATGCACCGAAGCCTGCGTGCGCATCGGCTATCGCGGTGCGGGTACCTTCGAGTTCCTGTACGAAGATGGCCGTTTCTACTTCATTGAAATGAACACCCGCATCCAGGTGGAACATCCGGTCACCGAAATGGTGACGGGCATCGACCTGGTGGTGGAGCAGCTGCGGATCGCAGCCGGCCACAAGCTGAGCATCAAGCAGAGCGATGTGGTGCTTACCGGCCACGCGATCGAATGCCGCATCAACGCTGAAGACGCGGAGACCTTCGTGCCGAGTCCTGGGCAGATCACCGCGTTCCATCCCCCGGGTGGCCCGGGTGTACGCGTGGACACGCACATCTACAGTGGCTACCGCGTGCCGTCGAACTACGACTCGATGATCGGCAAGCTGATCGTGCACGGCCCGGACCGCGACACCGCCATCGCGCGCATGCGCGTAGCGCTGAGCGAAATGGTAGTGGACGGCATCAAGACCAACGTCGCCCTGCAGCAGCGCATCATGCGCGACAAGGGCTTCCAGGCCGGTGGGCAGAACATCCACTACCTGGAAAAGCGACTCGCCGAGCGCAAGAACAAGTCGATCGCATTGACCTGATCGGCGCAGTGGAAGCGTGAACGGAAAGGCGGGCACTGCCCGCCTTTCTGCTGTCAGACACCCCGCAGCGGGACCGAGCGCAGCGACTGCGCGCCCAACGGTCCCATGGCCTGCCGAGTGGGGTTCAGTTCCTCCAGGTGCAGCTCGCCCGGCGAAGTGGCGATGACCTTGAAGAGGACGTTGTTGCCGATCAGTACCTGTGCCTCGTCCTGCAGCGAAATCAGGCCGGTGGGATGGGCGTGGTGCCGCATGTCCAGGGTGAGCAGCGTGGACGCACCCTGCGGCCCATCGCCCGCCCTGGCCACTGCCCCGACCGCACGCCCGCGATCGCCGCTGGCCACCAGGAAACTGTCGCTGTACAGCGTCTGCCCCACCTCCAGCGCGGCCAGTTGGCGTGCGTCCACGGCCAGCGCCGTGTAGACACGACCGGCATGCGACGGGATGCGGGCCAGGCCCCGGTTGATCCGCGCCACCATCCGGGGCGCATCGGTGAACACCGGAGGCAGCACGCCGCCGGACTGCAGGAACTCGTCCACCGAACGCCGCCGAAGCAGGTAGGTGCGGATCGCGGCCCGCTGCAACTGGCTCAGGCGCAGCCCACCGTTTTGCTGGACGGCACTCTCATACACCTGTGCCGCCTCCAGGCTCGGCATGCCGCGGTACTCGACGTTGAATTCGGCCTGGGTCATGAAGCGGTGCTCGTGTGCCGGCAGCGACTGGCGGATGTCGGCGATGCGATGGGCCAGCCGCCCCCACTGACTCAGGCGGCCCGCGCCCGACGCGCGTGGCAGGTACACCGACAGGCGCTGCGTGAACGCGTCCAGTTGGCGCATGCGCACTCGGAAATAGCGTCCGCTGAACTGCACGTAGTGGCGCAGGCGTCCTCCGTTCCGGCTGAGGTGCCAACCCGGGCGTGCCGGATCGGCAACGATGCCGCGGCTGCGCGCCTGGTCCGCGGTCAGGGCCCGCGCGTGGTGCTGGCGGAGGATGCGCGACAGTCCCACCGAAAACTGCGGCTGGCCCGGCACGCACGCGGGTCCGGGTGAGCGCCGGCAACGCGTGGCGCCGACAGGCTCGGCGCCCGCTTCCTCCTGCCCGCGCAGCTGGTAGATGCCATCGCGCTGTTCCAGCGCGAGCGTGCCGATCCGCAACCCGAGCCCGGGATCCCGCCCGGGTTCCAGAGTGGCGGGGTAGTACCGCCCGTCCACGCATACGGCATTGCCCGCCGCGCCGGTGGCGGGATCGTCGTAGTAGAGGATACCGTCGGGCCCCAGCAGATCCAGCCGCAGCCGAACGGCATCCAGCGGCGTCTGCAGGTGCACCTGCTCGGCCAGGTGGTCGAACAGCCGGATCGAGCTGTCGGCGCGGGCGCGGGAGGTGCGGGGTGTCGCCTCGGCGGCCAGGCGCGCCCATCGCCCGGTCACGGTGTCCCACCGCACCGGCACGTCGCCTGCGTCGGTGCGCACCTGGAACCGGCCGTCGCTGATCGACAGCGCGTGGTCGGCGTCTTCGAAGCGCACCCGTACCCTGCCCCCACGCAGTTCCGCCGTGGCCTGGGCAATGGCCGGGTGTGGCGCGACGACGGACATGTCGATGTGCTCGTTGCGGGCGCCCGTCCCCGTGCCGGGCGCTTCCAGGCGCAGTCCCGCCTGGCCGAACAGGGCCTGCATGACAGTGTTGGGATCCAAGGGGCGGTGTTCCATCGCGTCCGCCCCCAGGTCCAGCACGCTGGCGACTTCCTGCATGGCAAACACGCCACGCGATCCGACCCCGGCCGCCTCGGCCAGCGTGCTCACCGCGTCGCCGACCTGCAGCAGCATGCGCATGCCGGCGCCCAGCGGAGGCGCGCAGCGCACGCCCTGATGGCGCTCCCAGGCATTGCGGGCGTCCGTGAACAGCTCGGTCACCGGGCTGCGCAGCAGCCCCGCAACGCCGTGCAGCACGCCGGGGATGCCCTGCGAAACAGGGACCGGAATGCAGTTCGCAGGAAGGGAAGACACGGCGCGCGTTGCCGGTGGCCGCGCCGTGGTTGGCTGCAAACCCGTTGCATTGGAGATCGACAGCACCGCTGCCAGCGCCTGGGCCGGGGTTTCCACCCGCCGGATGGTGGTGGTGTCCAGCGGCCGCACGGGAGGGACGGTGGCGGGGCTACGGGCGTGGAAACGGCCGGCGGCATGCCGGTGGTCGGCGGCGGAGGTGGGCATGGGCAACTCGCAGGAAAAGGCGTGCCCGATGAAACCGAAGCCCAGCACCCCTGTCCAAACGAAACTGCCTACCGCAACGGACGCGGCGATAGTCCAGACAGATGCAAATGTCGCTATCGCCCGCTTGGCGTGACCAGGGTCAGCACGGGCGTATCACCCCATGCAGTGAGCCCGGCGGTTGCGCGCCGGGCAGCACGCATCAATGGCTGGCGTCGGCCGCCGTGATCTGGGTGTCCTTCACCGGCGCAACGCCCAGCGACGAGGTCGGATCGACGATCACCATGGTTTCAGTCGAGCCATCGGGCCAGACCACCTGGAAGGTGCTGCCGGCGGGCAACGACGCGAACGGCATCCCACTCTGCGCGCGGTACACCGCAGCGACCTGGCTGGCTCCGGCGCGGCGCACGTCTTCCTGCGCCTTCACCGAGGTGAGCGTCACCTTCGACAACTGCCGGTAGCGGTCGTCGTAGGTATCGATCATGACCAGGCCCACCGCACCAGCCGAATAGGCCACGAACAGCGCCACCCAGAACCAGAACTTGGCGCCATGCAGGAATCGACGGTAATTCATGCGCGGGCCCCCTTGATCAACAGTTCAACCAACGTCTTCATTTTTCCCGCACCTTGCCGCGATACCGCAGCGTCATACACGAATGTGGAGAAGTCCTGCCCACCGTCCTGCGAACAGATCCCTCCGTTCGCACAGAAATTGTTCATCAACACACTGTCCGGCCCGCAGGCCATGCCCAGCTCACAGGCCGCCAGGCGCCAGGCCAGTTCACTGAACTGGTCGCCCGCCACCAGGCCCTGCAGCGCGGCGTCGCCGCTGGCACGCTGGCCCATGGCGGTGGAAATGGCCATGTAGGCTTCCGGGTCGCGCGACTCCATCACCCGCTCGACCAGGTCACGCCGATAGTCGGCGCTATCTTTCAGCGGCTGGCCCTCGGCGAACAGGGCCGCTTCGGCGGCCAGGTTGCCGGCCCGCGCCGCCAGCACGCGCTGGGTCAGGATCAGGCTGCGGCCGAGCCCATCGCTGGCCACGAAACCGGCGCAGCGCCGTGACACCCGTTCGCGCGCCTGCACCATCGGCGCCGAGGCACTCATGCCCATGCCGGTCAGCAGCGCGTTGTCGAGCTGGTAACCGCCCGGATCCATCGCATAGATCGCGCAGTAGTCGTACACGCGGCTGACCATCCAGCCGGCCTCGGCGTTGCCGTTGGCCGCCTGCAGGCGCAGGCGCTGCGCATACGCGAACAGGTCGGTGTCGCCTTCGATATCGGCGCGCAGGTCCAGCGGCAGTCCCGAAGGCACGGCGGCGCTGCGCTCAGTGGCCAGCAGTTGGCGTGCCAGCTGCCGCGCCTGCAGCGGCATGTTCGACCCGGTCACCGTAGGCATGTCCCCGCCCGTGGCCGCCGTCGACTCGGCGTGCAGCGCGCGGTCGCCCGCGCGGTAGCCCACCACACCCAGCAATGCCAGGGCGGGTACCACCAGCAGCCAGGTTTTGAGGGTGGGCACGAAGGCCATTCAGGAGCGCCAGGGCGCGGAAGGAGGTCCGCTGGAGGCGAAGTTTAGCAATCACGACTGCCGGTGTCTGAATCGGCTGTTCCGACGCGTTCGCAGCCGGGATTGAGACAGAACCTGCCAGCCTCCGGCGCAATGGTCTAGCATTCACGGTTTTCCGCAGGTAGTCGCCCCATGCCGTTCCTGGAACTCACCCTCCACTGCACCGAAGCCACCCAGCCCCGCTATGAAAACGCGCTGGACGACGTCGGCGCGCTGGCGGTGACCCTGCTCGATGCCGATGCCGACACCAGCAACGAGCGCGCGATCCTGGAACCGGGCGTGGGCGAAACCCCGCTGTGGAACGACCTGGTGCTGACCGCACTGTTCCCCGCAGACGCCAACGCGCTGGCCCTGCTGGCCGCGCTGGAGGCATTCGACCCGGAGCTGGACTGGAACACGGCCAGCTTCCGCGCGGTGCAGGACGAAGACTGGGAACGCGCGTGGCTGGACCAGTTCCAGCCGATGGCCTTCGGCCAGCGCACCTGGATCGTGCCGTGGAACCATGAACTGCCGGAGGCGGCGCAGGCCGCCGACGCCGCCGTGGTGCGGCTGGATCCGGGCCTGGCGTTCGGCTCGGGCACCCACCCCACCACCGCGCTGTGCCTGCGCTGGCTGGACGGTCTGGCTGGCGACGGCATGCTGGCCGGACAGACCGTACTGGATTTCGGCTGCGGCTCGGGCATCCTGGCACTGGCCGCGCTGAAGCTGGGCGCCGCACGCGCCGTGGGCGTGGACAACGACCCGCAGGCCGTGATCGCCACCGGCGACAACGCCGAACGCAATGGCCTGCAGGACCGCGTGCAGGTCTACCTGCCGGGCGACGAACCGCAGGCCACCTATCCGGTGGTGGTGGCCAACATCCTGGCCTCCGCACTCGACGCGCTGGCCGATGTGCTGGCCGCGCGCGTGGCGCCGGGCGGGCGTATCGCGTTGTCGGGCATCCTGCACGGACAGGAAGACGAACTGCTGGTGCGTTACGCGCCGTCGTTCGAGCAGCTGCAAGTGGCCCAGGACGGCGACTGGATGCGCATCACCGGCGTCCGTCGTGCTTGAATGAGGCACCTTCGCCCGGCGCTGACCCGATGACCGAGCCCACCCCGCCACCGCGCCGCCCGCTGGCCACCTTCCTTCGTGCCGCGTCCGAACCTGCGCCTGCGCCGGCCGAAGACGCCGCGCTGCCGGAGCAGGCAGTCGAATCGCCTGCGGTCGACGGCGCCGTGGACAGCGGCCATGACCGCGACGCGGATGTCGAGGTCATCGCGCAGGACATCGAGCGGACAGACCAGGACATCGCCCCGGTTGCGGATGCGTCGCCCGCTGACGCGCCTGCGGACGCGCACGACGCCGATGCTGCGTTCCAGGCGCCTGCGCAGGGCACCGAACCCGCGCCCGCCCCGGTGGCGCCCAGCTTCATGCGCGCGCCGACGCCCACGGCGCCGACGCCGCGCTGGCAGTGGGGACTGGTGGCCGGGCTGGTCGCGCTGCTGGCGTTGCAGATCGCCGTGGCCGACCGTGCGCGCCTGGCCGCCGACGCCGGCAGCCGACCCTGGGTGGCCGCGCTGTGCAGCGTGCTGCGCTGCAGCCTGCCGGCCTGGCAGGACCCTGCAGCGTTCAGCATGATCAGCCGCGATGTGCGACCGGTCGTCGGGCAACCCGGCGCGCTGCAGGTGCACGCCAGCTTCCGCAACGACGCGCGCTGGGCGCAATCCTGGCCGTCGCTGCGGCTGTCGTTGTCCGATGCCGATGGCCGGGTCATCGGCAGCAGCGTCTTCACCCCGCAGGAGTACCTGGAGGTGGGCGCCGACGCGGCTGCACTGCTGGAGCCCGGCCAGAGCGCGCAGATCGCCTTCCGGGTCCGTGAGCCGGCCGCATCGACGGTCGCATTCACCTTCGAGTTCCTGTAACCGGGCGTCCTGACCGCGAGCGTGGCGGGGCGGCGGCGCACGCGCTAGACTGACCCCCTCCAAATTTTCCGCCAGGGTTGTGGTCCGCCCTGGCTTCGCACCGGGATCCTTCTTGAACGCAGTCCTTTCTCGTCCTGACAATAGTCGTGGCGCGCCGAAGCCGCCGCTGCGCGAACACGTGGCCCAGTCGGTACGACGCTACCTGCGCGACCTGGACGGCTGCGACGCGGACGATGTGTACGAGATCGTCCTGCGCGAGATGGAAATCCCGCTGTTCGTGGAAGTGCTCAACCACTGCGAAGGCAACCAGAGCCGTGCGGCGTCGATGTTGGGCATCCATCGTGCCACCCTGCGCAAGAAACTGAAGGAATACGGCATCACTACGTGATGGGCGTACCGACCAACGGTCGGTACCTACCTAGCGGGCGGTGAGGCGGTCGTTTTACCCGGCAGGTACCGACCGCCGGTCGGTACGGCCTACAATATGGGCCCGCTCCGCTTCGATCTCCTGCCCCCATGAGTTCCGATCTGCTGCCCGTGCGCCGGGCCCTGCTTTCCGTTTCCGACAAGACCGGCCTGCTCGACCTGGCCCGCGCCCTGGCTGCCCGCAACGTCGAGCTGCTGTCCACCGGCGGTACCGCCAAGGCGATCCGCGACGCCGGCCTGCCGGTCAAGGACGTGGCTGATGTCACCGGCTTCCCGGAAATGATGGATGGCCGGGTCAAGACCCTGCACCCGCTGGTGCACGGTGGCCTGCTCGGTCGCGCCGGCCAGGACGAGGCGGTGATGGCCGAACACGGCATCGCCCCGATCGACCTGCTGGTGCTGAACCTGTACCCGTTCGAGCGCGTCACCGCCGATGCAGGCTGCACGCTGGCCGATGCGGTGGAAAACATCGATATCGGCGGCCCGGCCATGCTGCGTTCGGCGGCGAAGAACTTCGCCCGTGTCGCGGTGGCCACCGATCCGTCGCAGTACGCGGAACTGCTGGCCGAGCTGGATGCCAACGATGGCAAGCTCTCGGCGGCCAAGCGCTTCGCGCTGTCGGTGGCGGCGTTCAACCGCGTTGCACAGTACGACGCGGCGATCAGCAACTATCTTTCGGCGGTGACCGCCACCGATGCGGCCGTGCCGCTGCGCACCGAGTTCCCGGCGCAGATGAATTCCAGCTTCGTGAAGGTGATGGACCTGCGCTACGGCGAGAATCCGCACCAGGCCGGCGCGTTCTACCGCGACCTGTCGCCGGTGGCCGGCACGCTGGCCACGTTCCAGCAGCTGCAGGGCAAGGAACTCAGCTACAACAACCTGGCCGATGCCGACGCGGCGTGGGAATGCGTGCGCCAGTTCGACGCGCCGGCCTGCGTGATCGTCAAGCATGCCAACCCGTGCGGCGTGGCCGTCGGTGCCGGCAATGGCGATGCCTATGAGCTGGCCTATGCCACCGACCCGACCAGCGCCTTCGGCGGCATCATCGCCTTCAACAAGCCGCTGGATGCCGCTACCGCCAAGGTGATCCTGGACCGCCAGTTCGTCGAAGTGCTGATCGCCCCGGACTACGAGCCGGCTGCGCTGGAATACGCGCAGAAGAAGGCCAACGTGCGCGTGCTGCGCATTCCGCACGGCGACGGTCGCAACAACTACGACACCAAGCGCATCGGTTCGGGCCTGCTGGTGCAGAGCGCGGACAACCGTGGCATGGGCCCTGACGAACTGAAGGTGGTCAGCACGCTGGCCCCCACCGAGAAGCAGTTCTCCGACCTGCTGTTCGCCTGGAACGTCGCCAAGTTCGTGAAGTCCAACGCGATCGTCTACGCCAGGGACAACCGCACCATCGGGGTCGGCGCCGGCCAGATGAGCCGCGTGTATTCGGCCCGCATCGCCGGCATCAAGGCCGCCGACGCGAACCTGGTGGTCGAAGGTTCGGTGATGGCGTCCGATGCGTTCTTCCCGTTCCGCGACGGCATCGACGCCGCTGCCGCCGCCGGCATCAAGGCGGTGATCCAGCCGGGTGGTTCGATGCGCGACGCCGAGGTGATCGCCGCGGCTGACGAACACGGCCTGGCGATGGTGTTTACCGGCGTGCGTCACTTCCGGCATTGATTGTTCGGCGTAAGGTGGGGGCCGACCAGGCGTCGGCGCCCGCTGACAGGTTCTGACCGGAGCTGGGGGTGATCGCATGACCGACAACCATGGCGAGCTGATTCTGTACCGCACCGATGACGGTCGGACGGAGGTTCATCTGCGCGCCGCGGAAGGGACGGTCTGGCTGACGCAGGCAGAAATGGCCCAGCTGTTTGATACCACCAAGCAGAACATCAGTCTGCATGCCCGCAATATCTTCGCAGAGCAGGAGCTGTCAGAGGAATCAGTTGTCAAGCATTCCTTGACAACTGCCGCCGACGGAAAACGTTATAAAACAACGAATTACCGGCTTGAATTCATCATAGCCGTCGGTTTCCGGGTCCGCTCGCCTCGCGGAGCACAGTTCCGCCGCTGGGCCGGCTCGTCGTTGGCGCAGTATCTGGCCAAGGGCTTCCTGCTCAACGACGAACGACTCAAGGACGCCGAGCGCGCGGACTACTTCAAAGAACTGCTGCTCCGCATCCGCGACATCCGAAGTTCGGAGAAGCGGTTCTACCAGACGCTGCGTGATCTGTTCAAAGCCAGCAGCAGCGATTACGACGGCACGGCAGCAACAGCCAAGACGTTCTTCGCCACCATCCAGAACAAGCTGGTCTTCGCCATTACCGGCCGCACCGCTGCGCAGCTGATTGTCGAGCGTGCCGATCCCGACGTGGCTCACATGGGCCAGACGAACTGGTTGGGCGACAAGCCCCGCAAGTCCGACGCGGTCGTGTCAAAGAACTACCTGACGCAGAGGGAACTCGATCAGCTGAACCGGCTGGTCACCATGTTCCTCGACTTCGCAGAAGACCGTGCCGAGCGTCGCATCGAAACCCGGATGGACGACTGGATCACGCAGACCGACCGTTTCCTGGACTTCAACGAACGCGCTGTGCTCAACGGTCCGGGCCGCATCTCGAATCAGCAGATGGAGTTGATCATCGCGGAGCGCTACGCAGCATTCGATGCGGAGCGCCGCGTAGCGGACAGAATCACATCTGAGCGCGAGGCCGAGGTCGACATGCAGCAGTTGCAAACAGAAGCCAAGCGTCTTGCCTCCGCCGTGAAGCAGGACTGACCGGTTCCAACCTTATTTTCTTACTGTCATCCCAGGAACGCCCTAATGAAAATCCTCGTCATCGGCTCCGGCGGCCGTGAACATGCCCTGGCCTGGAAGCTGGCCCAGTCGTCACGTGTCAGCGAGGTGCTGGTTGCACCGGGCAACGCGGGCACCGCCACCGAGGCCGGCTGCCGCAACGTGCCGGTGAAAGTCACTGACCTGGACGGGCTGCTGGCGTTGGTGCAGGCGGAAGGCATCGAGCTCACCGTGGTCGGGCCGGAAGTGCCGCTGGTGGCCGGCGTGGTGGATCGCTTCCGCGCTGCGGGCCACCGCATCTTCGGGCCGACCGCGAAGGCAGCGCAGCTGGAAGGCAGCAAGGCCTACGCCAAGGACTTCCTGGCCCGGCACGGCATCCCCACCGCGTTCTATGCCGTGCATACCGAGGTGGACGCAGCGCTGGCCTACGTCCGCGACAAGGGCGCACCGATCGTGGTCAAGGCCGATGGGCTGGCGGCGGGCAAGGGCGTGATCGTGGCGATGACCCTGGCCGAAGCCGAAGACGCGGTGCGCGACATGCTGTCGGGCAACGCGTTTGGCGACGCCGGCGCGCGCGTGGTTATCGAGGAATTCCTCGATGGCGAGGAAGCCAGCTTCATCTCGATGGTCGATGGCACCACGGCGCTGCCGATGGCTACCTCGCAGGACCACAAGCGCGTGGGCGATGGCGATACCGGCCCGAACACCGGGGGCATGGGCGCGTATTCGCCTGCACCGGTGGTTACCGAGGAGGTGCACGCACGGGTGATGCGCGAGGTGGTGAACCCCACCGTGCAGGGCATGATCGCCGATGGCATCCCGTTCACCGGCTTCCTCTATGCCGGGCTGATGATCGATGCCAGTGGCGCGCCGAAGGTGATCGAATTCAACGTGCGCTTCGGCGACCCGGAAACCCAGCCAGTGATGCTGCGCCTGCAGTCGGATCTGGTGGAACTGGTCGAAGCAGCGATCGATGCACGCCTGCATGAAGTGGAAGCGCAGTGGGACCCGCGCCCGTCGCTGGGCGTGGTGATGGCGGCGGCGCCCTACCCGGAAACGCCGATCACCGGTGATGTGATTCACGGGCTGGACCAGGTGCCGTCTACGGCCAAGGTGTTCCACGCCGGCACCACGCAGGACGCAAAAGGCCAGGTGCTCAGCGCTGGCGGCCGCGTGCTGTGCGTGGCCGCGCTGGGCGACAGCGTGGCTGATGCGCAGGCCAATGCGTATGCGGGCGTGGCGAAGGTGACGTGGGAGCACGAGTTCCACCGCAACGACATCGGCTGGCGCGCGATCGCGCGCGAGAAGGCGTAAGAGCAGCCGACTAACAGTCGGCTCTACCTTGGCGGTAGGTGCCCACCGTTGGTGGGCACGCCTCTGCCGCAACAAAAAACCCGGCGATGCCGGGTTTTCTGTCTGCTGCGTTTGCTGCCGCGTTACGCGGTGAACAACGCCTTCATCTTCTTCAGCGCGTTCGCTTCGACCTGGCGGATGCGTTCGGCGGACACGCCGTACTCATCGGCCAGCTCCTGCAGCGTCACCTTGCTGTCGGCGTCCAGCCAGCGGCGACGGATGATGTCGCGCGAGCGGGCGTCGAGCTCGGCCAGGCCTTCGCGCAGCAGCTGCAGCTGGTTGTCTTCGCTGTCGGCACGCTCGTAGGCCATCGACGGATCTTCGTCGTTGGCGACCAGGAACGCAGCCGGCGACGGCGGCGCGTGATCGTTGTCGTCATCGCTGGGCGCATCGAAACCGATATCACGGCCGGACAGGCGCGATTCCATCTCGAGCACTTCGCGCTCGGACACGTTGAGGTCCTTGGCGACGGCGGTGACTTCAGCCGCGTTCAACCAGCCGAGGCGGGTCTTGGACTTGCGCAGGTTGAAGAACAGCTTGCGCTGCGCCTTGGTCGTGGCGACCTTGACGATGCGCCAGTTCTTCAGGATGAACTCGTGCATTTCGGCACGGATCCAGTGCACCGCGAAGGACACCAGGCGAACGCCCATGTCCGGGTCGAAGCGCTTCACGGCCTTCATCAGGCCGATGTTGCCTTCCTGGATCAGGTCGCCCAGCTGCAGGCCGTAGCCGTTATAGCCACGGGCCACGTGCACCACGAAGCGCAGGTGGGAATGGACCAGCTCGCGCGCGGCGTCCAGGTCCTGCTCGTCGCGGAAGCGGCGGGCCAGGTCCTGTTCGTCATCGACCGTCAACACCGGGATCTGGTGCACGGCGCCGATGTAGGCGTCCAGCGAACCGAGCGCACTGGGAATCGGGAGATTGTTTGCCACAAGGGCAGTAGACATGTTCTGGCTCATAGGGGTCATCTTATCAGTCCTGTATTTGGACTGCTGACAGTTCAAAAAGTTCCAGCGTTCCGCAGGTGAAACGCTGACGCAGATCAGGCCCCTAACGTACCGCGAAATGGTGACAGTTGCGAGCGGCCGCCCTTCGGCGTAATTCCAATATAAATCAATACGATACGGGCAAAAACGTCACCACCACGTCGTTTTGGGCAGGACAATCCCACAAACATCGGCCCATTCAGGATGAAAACGTTGCCATGCATTCAGCCGAAGCGTCGGTAGAGATGAACGGTAGCCCAAAATCCCGGCGTCGGACGGTGCCAGCCAGGCATGGCCTGGCTCTACGCCGCCCCTCCCCGCACCTCACAGTAATGCCCCCGAAGCCGACCTCGGAAGCCGCAATGCCCGGTAGTGCCACGCCTTGCGTGGCAGGCCAGACAATTCCGAAGCCGGGAACAGGCCTTGCGTGGCAGGCCAGACAATACCGAAGCCGGGAACACCCCTTGCGTGGCAGGCCAGACAATTCCGAAGCCTAGTAATACCCCGAAAGATTCAAGAAGAACCCCTTCGCCTCATACCGCAACTCAGTCAGGTCATCACTGAACTCGGTGAAGTTGTACCCCGCACCAATCTTGAAGTTCTGCCCCACCTGGCGGTCCACGCCCACCAGCCAGCCTTTCTTGTCGCCGCCCTCGCGCACGTCCAGCCAGCGGTACTCGCCCATCGCCTCCCACTGCGCGAACAACCGGTAGCGCAGCTGCAACGCCGAGAAGTTGACCCGGCTGTCCAGCCACGCCCCCTCGCCGCGCCCGGTGCGGTAGTCGCCCCAGCGCCCTGCAAGCTTGGCGGCGACCTCCCAGCGGTCGCTCACCTGCATCACCCCTTCGAACGAGACGATCTGCGACTTCTGGTCGTACACGTTGCCGCCCTCCTGCCCCAGCGACGCCACGTCATACAGATAGGTGTACTTGCCGAACGCCGCCCATCGGGTGTTGTCGTGCGGCCGCCAGGCAAAGCCCAGGTTCGACTCCACCAGCTTGGCGTCGGCCAGCGGGTTGCGCCTGTCGTCGGTGTCGGCGTAGTTCGCGCGCAGGGCGATGCGCCAATCTTCGTTGACCTTGTACAGCAGCCGGTTGGTGGTCACCCACTGGCGGCGGTCTTCGGCCCCTTCGTCGCGGCGGTACTCCAGCTTGCTGGTCCACTGCGTGTCGGCATCGGTGCGGCCGCCGTTGACGCTGTAGGCGCGGCGATCGACGCGGCCGGTGGTGGCGTCCAGTTCGCCGTCCATCACCGTGAAGCCCAGCGTCCAGCCCTGCGCCGGATAGAAGTCCATGCCGAAGGTATGCACCAGCCCCGCGCTGTCGTCGCGGCGGTCCTTCAGGTACTGGCTTTCATTGAACACGTTGACCTGGCTGCTGAGGCGCCAGCGCTGTCCCAGGGTCCAGCCCGACTGCAGCCCGGTGTCGTACAGCGGGTCGGTGGTGGTCCGGTCGGTGCTGTAGCTGTAGTTGCCGTAGAAGCTGTGCTCGGGCGTCATCCAGTACTCGCCTTCGAGCTTGGCGCCGTCGCCGCGGCTGCCGCTGCTCACTTCCGCGCCCAGGCTGGAGCGGTTGCCGAACAGATAGCGCGCCCCCAGCGTGGCCAGGTCGTTGTCTTCGTAGGCGCCGCCGTCGTCGTCCACGGTCAGCTGCCCTACCCCGTACAGCTCCCACTTGGCACCCAGTCGCTGCCGATAGCTCAACGCGGCCAGCGTGCCATCCACGTCGGTGCCGGCATTCTCTTCGCGCACCCGGCGCAGTTCGGCGCCCAACTGGCCATCGTTGCCCAGCCGCCAGTCCATGGTCAGCTGTGACTGCTCCACGGCCACCTCGCCACGCTCGGCACGGCTGTGCCGACCGTAGAGGCTCAGGTTGTCGGTGAAATAGCCCAGGAATTCGGCACCGTATTCTTCCAGTGCCAGCCCGCTGTCCATGCGTGACACCGAGAAGCCGGCGTCCACGTCACGCCACCATGCGCCCATGCTCCAGTCCTGTTTCGTCCAGCCCAGCTCGCGCAGGTTGGCGCGCGCTTCCACCGCGCGCGCATCGCCCTTGCGGTCGCCGCTGACCGGATTGCGCTGGATGAAGCTCAGGCCGCCGTTGTCGGAATAGAAGATCGGCGCGGCGGTGGCCTCGGTGCGGGTCTGCTCCAGCTTCAGGTAGGTGCCACGGCCGGCCTGCAGGGTAAGGTCGGCGCCCATCAGGCTGTAGTCGTCGCCACTGCGGTTTTCGTCGACGTAGGTACCGCCGACCGCCACGTGGTCGCCGAACCACTGCTTGCCGCGCAGGCCGGCGCTCACGTCATCGGTGCTGAAGCCCAGCGGGATGTACTCGTAGTCCACCAGCAGCAGCTGGTCATAGCCGTCCAGCGGCGTATCGCGGGTCAGCGTGCGCACGTTCTCGCGGGTAATCTGCGACAGCGCGCGGGTCAGGAACAGGCGCCCCTGGATCTCGTTGATCTCGTAGTCCACGCCGCGCTGCAGGTTGGTACGTACTTCCGTCCTGCCCGTGGTGCGGTCGCGCACTTCCAGCACCACCTGTTCCGAGCCGGGCAGCAGGTCGGTGTGGCGCAGGTAGTACAGACTGCCGCCGGTGCCGAGGAACTCGCTGTGACCGAGTGCGGACTGCGCTTCGGAGCCGAAGGCCTTCAGCAGCGAACGCGGGTCGCCCAGCGGGGTGGTCGCGCGCGAGCGCCAGCTCACCGCCGCGCCGTACAGCGAACGCACGTACTGGCCATACTCGGTGCCGGTGAAGCCGGTGGCGAAGTTGCCCCACAGCGCCTGGTTCTGGTCCCAGTCCACGCGCACGTACAGCTTGCCCTGGGTATCGATGTCGCGATACGTGGTGGAGTCGTCACCGTACACCGGGTAGTACTGGTCCGGATCGAGGCGGCGGAAGACATCGCGGGCGTCGGCATCGAGGAAGCCGTCGAACAGGCGCTTGAGTTCGCGGTCGTAGGTGTCGGCCTGCGCGGTGACCAGGTACTTCCCGCGCAGCTTGCTCTTCAGGTAGAACGCCAGCCGGCCTTCGCTGAGGAAGCTGTCGTCCTGGTCACGGTCGGCCGCGAGCGGGTCGAGGTTGCCGCTGGCGGTGTTGCTGGACAGGGTCACATCGGCCAGGGCCACCAGGAAGCGGTAGCTGCCGGTGACGTCCACCGCCAGCGTGCGGGTCAGCGACGGCGCGTCCATCGCCTCCACCTGCACGGTGTAACGGTGCTGCCCGATCGGCTCCAGGAACTCGGCGGCGAACTTCTGCTCCAGGTCCACCGGGAAGCTCTGGCCGTTGATCATCACCCGCGCGTTGGGGCTCAGCCCGCGCCCGTAGATCCGTACCCGCGAGCCGTAGATCGGGATGTTCTGCTGGCGCAGCGCGTTCTGGCCGTAGATGGCGTTGCTCAGCTGCTGGGCCTGCGCATCGTCGCCATTGAGTACCCGGCCGAGCGAACGCTGTACGTCGTCGCGGACCAGCTGGGTGCCGCGCTCGTAGTCGGTGGGCAGCACCAGCTGGAAACGCTGCGCGTTGGTTTCGTCGAACGAACCATCGCGACCGTAGGCACGGGCGATGTACTGCAGGTCATCGCCAACACGCAGGTTGAGGTTGTCCGGCAGCTGCCCATCCCATTCGGTGTTGCCGACATAGTCGACCGGCATCTCGATGCGCGCCAGCGGCGTGACCAGGTCGGTGTCGCTGCCGCGGTAGATCACCACCTCCAGCCGCTCGATGAACGAGGCGTAGTTGTTGTAGCCGTGGAAGCGCAGCGGCTTGGTCAGACGGCCGTTCTCGAACGGGGCCATGGAACCGGTCTGTACATTCAGCACCGGCGCCGACAGCGCCGGGTCCTCGGTTGCCCAGACCACCGCGCCATCCGGGAGCTCGGTGGCCGACGCACCATTGGGTGCCGGCACGACCGCGCCGGGTTCCGAGGGACCGACGGGAGCATCCGCAGCCGGACGCACCTGCAGCAGCAGGTCGTTGCCCTGCCGGCAGCCGTCCACCCCGCACAGCGTGGTGGGCACTTCAGGCACCGGTTGCGGCGCCTGTGCGTGCGTGGTCGGCAAGCACAGCACCGACAGGAAGATCAGGGAGCTGAGTGAGGTCTTGCAGTTCATGGTCATCTCCTCAGCGGTCCGCACGGTCGGCGGGGCGGGCCGGTGCAGCGGGCTGCACCTGGACCTGCACACGCGCGGCGGTTTCATCGGACAGGCGTGGCAGCAGGGCCTTGCGCAGTGCGTCGGCGCGCTGTCCGGCCAGTGCAGGCGAGGCCTGGCCAACCGCGACGTCGACCTGCCCCCCGCCCTGTGCCTCCAGCGTGCGCGCTGCATGCGCCAGCACGGTCTCGGCGGCGTTGCCGAGCGTGGCCTGGCCAGGCACGAACAGCCCCTCCCCTACCTCCAGCACCGACTGCGGTGGCCCGGCGTTGAACCTGCCTTCGGGCAATGCCACGCCGAAGTCGAAGCGCACCGGCAGCCCCGGGGTGATCCGGCGCAGCAGCGGGTTGCGGGTGGTGAAGCGCGCGTCGGCCGGCAACGTGGTCGGATCGACCTTGAGGATGAAGTTGCGTCCGCGCGCCTGGCCGCCGTTGATGCCGACCAGGTGGTAGCGGCCGTACGCATCGGTTTCGATCACCAGGCCTTCCACCGATGCCACGCGGACACCGGGGATGCCACGTTCGCCTGCGTCCTGCACGCCGTTGCCGTTGCGATCATTGAATACGCTGCCGATCACCAGGCTTTCGTCCAGCAGCGGATCGCCGATCACCTCCACGTCGGCCGAGGCCACATTGCTGATGGTGGTACCCAGCACGTCATTGGCGGTAATGCGGTTGGTGTGGACGCCCAGCCCCACACCCGCCCCCACCCGCAGGTAGTACACCAGCGTGGCCGATCCACCGGCGCGGATGTCCAGGCCGTCGATGCGCAGCGGTGCCACGCCGCTGGCGCGTGCAGAATTGTCGATGTCCTGCGCTTCGAACCCGCCCGGAATGAAGGTGAAGCCGCTGGGCAGGGTGTCGAACAGGGTGACGCCCAGCGCGTCGAAGTCGCCCATGTTCTCCACGGTGACCACGTAGCGCACCACGTCGCCCACCTTCACGCTGCGCTGGGTGGCCTGCTTGGTCAGGCGCAGCACCACCGCATCGGCGGTGACTACTACGTTGACCCAGCCTTCCACGCACACCGGGGTCGGCATCGAGGCATCGCAGATGTTGTAGCTGAAGTTGTCCAGGCCGCTGTAGCCGACGAAGGCCGTGTAGACGCATTCGCCGTTGCCGCAGGTTGCACGGCCGTTGGCTGCCACCCGGCCCAGTCGCATCGACGCCGGATTGATGCGCGCGCCGCTGGTGGTCAGGTTGTCCAGCAGCGGCACGGTCGTGGTGGTGCCACTGAGCACGGTGATGTTCTCGTCCACCACGTCCACGTCGTTGAGCTGGGTCTGCACATTGACCGTGGCGCTGCTGCAGACCGTCGGCGTGGCCTGGTTGCACACGGTGTAGCCGAAGCTGTCGGTGCCGCTGAAGTTGGTCATCGGCGTGTAGCGCACGCTGCCGTCCGGCAGTACCACCACCGTGCCCATGGTCGGCGCGGTGGTGATGGTCACCGCCACCGTGCCCGGGTCGAGCGGGACGCCATTGGCCAGGTCGTTGGCCAGCACCGGTACGTCGACCGCGGTGTCCTGCGGCGTGCTGGCCTGGTCGTTGTTGGCCACCGGCACGCTGTTCGGCGCCGCCGCCAGAGTGACCGAAAGCGTCCCGACCGCGCATACCGTGGGCTGCGACACCAGGCAGATCTGGTAGGTGGTGGTGTAGGTCGTCCCCGGCGTGCCGGCAGTGACGTCGACGCTGCCGTCAGGCTGGATGGTCAGCGCCGGGGTATTGGTCGGCGTCAGCACCACCGTGGTCGGGTCCACGGGCGTGCCGTTCAACGTGTCGTTGGTCAGCACGTTGGTCACCCCGGTCGCGCCGCCCGGGGGCACGCCGGGCACGCTGTCGTCGTTGGCCACCAGGACACCCGCACTGGCCAGCGTGACCGAGACCGTGCCGATGTCGCACACCGCCGGCTGTGCCACCAGGCAGATCTGGTAGGTGGTCGTGTAAGTGGTGCCGGGCGTGCCCGCCGCGACGTTGACAGTGCCGTTGGGCTGGATGGTGATCGCGGCGGTGTTGACCGGCGTCAGCACCACGGTGGCCGGATCCAGTGCAGCACTGTTGTAGGTGTCGTTGGACAGCACGTTGGCCACCCCGTTGGCACCGGCGGCCGGCACATTCGCCACGGTGTCGTCCACCGCGTCGAGCAGGCCCGGGGTGGTGGCCAGGGTGACCGACACCGTGCCGATGTCGCACACCGTCGGCTGTGCCACCAGGCAGAGGCGGTAGGTGGTGGTGTAGGTGACCCCCGGGGTACCGGCCGCCACGTCCAGGCTGCCGTTGGGCTGGATGGTCAGGGCCGTGGTGTTGTCCGGGGTCAGCACCACCGTGGCCGGGTCGAGCGCGGCGCCGTTGAAGGTGTCGTTGGCGAACACGTTGAGCACGCCGAGCGCACCGGTCGCCGGCACGTTGCTGGCGCTGTCGTCCACCGCGTCCAGCAGCGCGGCCGTGACGGTCACGCTGACCGTGGCGGTGTCGCACACGTTGAGGTTCGGCGCGGGCAGGCACACCTGGTAGGTGAAGCTGTCGGTCCCGGTGAAACCGGCGTTCGGCGTGTAGCTGATGGTGTTGTCGCCATTCACCACGGCAGTGCCGTTGGACGGCGGCACCGGCACGGTGAACACCGCGCCGACCGGCAGGGTGTCGTTGGCACCCACGGCCAGTACGGTGGTGCCGGTCCCGGCGGGCAGCGCGTCGTCGGCCGCATCCGGGCGCACCGCGACCAGTGCGGTGGCCTGGCCGCAGTTGCTGGGCTGGGCGTTCTCGCACACCTGGTAGGTCAGCGTGGTCGCTGCCGGCAGCGTGCCCGGCGCCACGGTGACCACGCCGTTGGCGGCCATGCTGTAGCCCGGCACGCTTCCGACCAGCGACGCGGTCACGGGCGTGGTGCCCGGAATGATCGCGGCACCGTTGAAGGTGTCGTTGAGCAGCACGCTGGCGGTGGTGCCGCCGGTCGGCGCAACCGGCGCGCCGCTGAAGTCATCGGGCTGTGCGACCAGCGCGCTGGCCGTCACCGTGAGACTCACCGATGCCGTATCGCACACGCTGCCGTTCGGTGCGGGCAGGCACACCTGGTAGGTGAAGCTGTCCGCACCGGTGAAGCCGGCGGTCGGCGTGTAGCTGATGCTGCCATCCGGATTGACCACGGCGCTGCCATTGGTCGGCTGCACCGGGAGGGTGATCGTCGGGTTGAGCGGCAGCGTGTCGTTGGCGGTCACCGCAAGCACCGTGGTGGCGCCTGCCGCAGCCGACAGCGTGTCGTCCGCGGCGGCCGGGCTGACCGCCACCAGCGCGGTGGACTGCGCACAGTTGGTCGGCACGGCGGTCTCGCAGACCTGGTAAGCCAGGCTGACCGCCTGCGGCGTGGTGCCCGCGGCGACCGTCACCACGCCGTCGGCGGCCATGCTGTAGCCCGGCACCGGGCTCGACAGCGAGGCCGTCACCGGGGTGGTGCCGGGTACGATGGCAGCACCATTGAAGCTGTCGTTGAGCAGCACGCTGGGCGTGCTGCCACCGGCGGCCGGTGCGATCGGAGCGCTGCTGAAGTCATCGGCCACGGCAGTGACCGTGGTGACGGCGACGGTGATCGAGACCGTTGCGGTGTCGCACACAGCGGCACCCGGCGCGGGCAGGCAGGCCTGGTAGGTGAAGCTGTCGGCGCCGGTATAGCCGGCGTTGGGCGTGTAGCTGATGGTGCCGTCGCCGTTGACGGTGACGCTGCCGTTGGCCGGACCAGCCGGCACGGTGATGGTCGGATTGACCGGCAGGGTGTCGTTGGCGATCACGTTGAGCACCGTGGTGGTTCCGGCCGCCGCGGTCAGCGTGTCATCGACCACGACCGGGCTGACCGCGACCACGGCGGTGGACTGCGCGCAGTTGGTCGGCACGGCCACTTCGCACACCTGGTAGCTGAGCGTCACCGCCGCCGGCGTGGTGCCGGGTGCGACGCTGACCACACCATCGGCGGCCATGCTGTAGCCGGTCACCGGGGTCACCAGCGATGCCGCGACCGGGGTGGTCCCGGGCACGATGGCCGCACCATTGAAGGTGTCGTTGAGCAGCACGCTGGCGGTGCTGCCGCCGGTTGCCGGCGCGATCGGCGCCGCGGTGAAGTCATCGGCCACCGCGGTGAGCGTGGTGGCGCTCACGGTGAGGGTCACCGTAGCGGTATCGCAGACACTGCCGCCCGGTGCGGGCAGGCACAGCTGGTAGGTGAAGCTGTCCGGCCCGGTGTAGCCAGCGGTCGGGGTGTAGCTGATGGTGCCGTCGCCATTGACCACGGCGGTGCCGTTGGTCGGTGGGACCGGGAGGGTGACCACCGGGTTCAGCGGCGCGGCGTCGTTGGCCAGGACGTTGAGCACGGTGGTGGTACCGGCGGTGGCCGGCAGTGCATCGGCCACCGCATCGGGGCTGACCGCCACCACCACGGTGGCGCCGGCGCAGTTGGTCGGCACCGCGTTCTCGCACACTTGGTAGTTCAGCGTCACCGCGGCGGGCGTGGTACCGGCCGCAACGGTGACGACACCGTCGCCGGCCATGGTGTAGCCGGGCGCAGTGGTCAGCAGCGATGCGGTCACCGCCGTGGTCCCGGGCACGATGGCGGCACCATTGAAGGTGTCGTTGAGCAGCACGCTGGCGGTGCTGCCGCCGGTCGCCGGTGCGATCGGTGCCGCGGTGAAGTCATCGGCCAACGCGGTGAGCGTGGTGGCGCTCACCGTGAGGGTCACCGTGGCGGTGTCGCAGACGCTGCCGCCCGGTGCGGGCAGGCACAGCTGGTAGGTGAAGCTGTCCGGGCCGGTGTAGCCGGCGCTCGGGGTGTAGCTGATGGTGCCGTCGGCGTTGACCACGGCGGTGCCGTTGGTCGGCGGGACCGGGAGGGTGACCACCGGGTTCAGCGGCGCGGCGTCATTGGCCAGCACGTTGAGCACGGTAGTGGTGCCGGTGGTGGCCGGCAGCGCATCAGCCACCGCATCGGGGCTGACTGCCACCACTACCGTGGCGCCGGCGCAGTTGGTCGGCACCGCGTTTTCGCACACCTGGTAGTTCAGCGTCACTGCAGCGGGCGTGGTACCGGCGGCAACGGTGACGACACCGTCGCCGGCCATGCTGTAACCGGGCTCGACGGTGAGCAGCGTGGCGGTCACCGGGGTGGTGCCGGGCACGATCGGCGCGCCGTTGAAGGTGTCGTTGAGCAGCACGCTGGCGGTGCTGCCACCCGACGCCGGTGCAATGGGCGCGGTGGTGAAGTCGTCGTTGACCGCGGCAAGGCCGGTCAGGCTGACGGTGACCGCCACCGAGGCGGTATCGCAGACGGACGCGCCGGGGGCCGGCAGGCACACCTGGTACGTGAAGGTGTCTGCGCCGGTGAAGCCTGCCGTGGGCGTATAGGTGACGGTGCCGTCTCCATTGACCACGGCGACGCCATTGGCGGGGGCAACCGCGATCGTGATCACGGGGTTGGCCGGCAGGGTGTCGTTGGTGGCGACATTGAGCACGTTGGCGGTGCCCGCCGTGGCCGGCAGGGCGTCGTCCACCGCGACCGGGCTGACCGCCACCACAGCGGCGGCGGCGGCGCAGTTGGTCGGGACGGCGGTCTCGCAGACCTGGTAGTTCAGGGTCACCGCGGCAGGCGTTGTGCCCGGCGCCACGCTGATCACGCCGTCGGCGGCCATGCTGTAGCCGGTTTCCACGGTCAGCAGCGTGGCGGTCACCGGGGTGGTGCCCGGCACGATCGTCACGCCATTGAACGTGTCGTTGAGCAGCACGCTGGCGGTGCTGCCACCGGCTGCAGGCGCGATCGGCGTCGCAGTGAAGTCATCGGCCGCAGCAGTGAGCGAGGTCACCCCCACCGTAACGGCGACCGTGGCGGTGTCGCAGACACCGGCTGCCGGCGCGGGCAGGCAGACCTGGTAGGTGAAGCTGTCCGCGCCGGTGAAGCCGGCCGTGGGCGTGTAGCTGATGGTGCCGTCGCCGTTGACGAGCGCCGTGCCGTTGGTCGGCGCGGCAGCGACGGTCACGGTCGGTGCAAGCGGAGCGGTGTCGTTGGCCAGCACGTTGAGCACGGTGGTAGCGCCGGCAGTGGCCGGCAGCGCGTCGTCGACCGCGTCCGGGCTGACCGCGACCACGGCCGTGGCACCGGCGCAGTTGTTCGGCACCGCGTTCTCGCAGACCTGGTAGGTGAGCGTCACCGCTGCCGGCGTGGTACCGGCGGCCACGGTGATCACGCCATTGGCCGCCATGCTGTAGCCGGTGACCGGCGAGGACAGCGAGGCGGTCACCGCCGTGGTACCGGGAATGATCGCGACACCATTGAAGGCGTCGTTCAGCAGCACACTGGGGGTGCTGCCGCCGGTCGCCGGCGCGATGGGCGTGGCGGTGAAGTCATCGTTGGTCGCGGTGAGCGTGGTGGCGCTGACGGTCAGCGACACCGTGGCGGTGTCACAGACACCGGCACCCGGCGCCGGCAGGCACACCTGGTAGGTGAAACTGTCTGCACCGATGTAGGCGCCGGTCGGGGTGTAGGTGATGCTGCCGTCGCCGTTGGCCACGGCCGTGCCGTTGGCCGGCGCGCCGACGATGGTGACCACGGGGTTCAGTGGTGCGCTGTCGTTGGCGAGCACATTGAGTACGTTGGCGGTGCCGGCGGTGGCCGGCAGGGTGTCATCGTTCGCCGCCGGGCTGACCGCCACGACCGCGGTGGCAGCGGCGCAGTTGGTCGGCAAGGCGGTCTCGCAGACCTGGTAGCTCAAGGTCACCGCGGCCGGCGTGGTGCCTGGCGCCACGCTGACCACGCCGTTGGCGGCCATCGTGTAGCCGGTGACCGGACTGATCAGCGTGGCGGTCACCGGGGTGGTGCCCGGCACGATCGGTGCGTTGTTGAACGTGTCGTTGAGCAGCACGCTCGCGGTGCTGCCGCCAGTTCCCGGCGCAATGGGCGACGCGGTGAAGTCGTCGTTTGTCGCGGTGACCGTGGTCGCCGTCACCGTGAGCGCCACCGTCGCGGTATCGCACACGCTGCCATGCGGCGCCGGCAGGCACAGCTGGTAGGTGAAGGTATCGGCGCCGACGAACGCACCGGTGGGCGTATAGCTGAGCGTGCCATCGGCGTTGACCAACACGCTGCCGTTTGCCGGCGCTGCGGTCACGCTGAGGACGGGGGTGAGCGGCGCTGCGTCGTTGGCCAGCACGTTGAGCACGGTGGTGGCACCGGCGGCGGCCGGCAGCACGTCGTTGACCGCGTCGGGGCTCATCACCACCACGGCGGTGGCCGTGGCGCAGTTGCCGGGCAGCGCGGTTTCGCAGACCTGGTAATCCAGCGCGATGGAACCGGGCAGCGTGCCGGCCGCCACCGAGATCACGCCATTGGCGGCCATGCTGTAGCCCGACGCCAGCGTGACCAGCGAGGCGGTGACCGGGGTGGTGCCGGGCACGATGGCCACGCCGTTGAAGGTGTCGTTGAGCAGCACGCTGGGCGTGCTGCCACCCGTGGGCGGGATCGGGCTGGCGCTGTAGTCGTCGTTGACCGCGACCAGGGCGCCCGCGGCAATGGTGATCGCGACCTGTGCGGTATCGCAGGTGGCGCCATCCGGCGCGGGCAGGCACACCTGGTAGGTGAGCGTGTCCGCACCGCTCTGCCCGGCGGTGGCGGTGTACTGCAGGGTGCCATCCGCGGCGAGCACGGCAGCGCCCTTGGTCGGCAGCTGGGTCACCGTGAAGGTGGCACCGGGCGGCACATTGTCGTTGGCGGCCAGGTTGAAGCTGCCCGGCTGGGTGCCGGTGACGCTGGCGGTGTCGTCGGCCGCATCCGGCGCGATCAGCACCTGGACGCCGGCCGTGTCGCAGTTGGTCGTGGAGCCGAGTTCGCACAGGGCGTAGCTGAGCGTGGTGGCACCCGCGGGGGCGAAGCCGGCCACGGTGATGACGCCAGCGTCATCGATGCTGAAGCCGGTCGGTGCACCGACCAGGTTCACGGTGACCTGCAGCGGGTTGACCGCGGCACCATTGAAGGTGTCGTTGCCCAGCACGCTGGGCGTGGTGCCGCCCACGCCGGGCGCGAACACCGGCGCGCGGAAATTATCGTCCAGCGCATCGAGGGTGTTGGCGACCACGGTGATGTTCACCGTGCCGGTGTCGCAGGTCGCGGCGTCCGGGGCGGGCAGGCAGACCTGGTACTGCGCGGTCTGCGGGCCGGCGGCAGCGGGCGTGTAGCTGAAGCCGCCATTGGCCTGCAGGGTGAACGTGCCCGCGGTCGGCGGCGTCAGCAGGGTGTAGCTGGCGCCGGCCGGTGCGTTGTCGTTGAGGCTGACGTCACCCACTAGCGGTTGCCCGGCCGGCGTGGTGTAGGTGTCGTCGGCGGCCGCGGGCGCGATCAGCAAGGCCACCTGCGCGGTATCGCAGTTGCCGGTGGCGCCGGCTTCGCACAGTTCGTAGGTGATGCTGAGTGCGCCGGCGGTGGCACCGGCCGGCACATTGATCACCCCGGCAGGGGTGATGGTGAATCCCGGTGGCGGCGCGTTGACCAGGCTCAGGGTGACCTGTGCGGCCGTGACCGGGGCGGCGTTGAAGGTGTCGTTGCCCAGCACGCTGGCGGTGCTGCCACCGGTTACCGGCGAGATCACCGTGGCGGTGAACACATCGTCGACCGCGTCGATCGTGTTGGCCGCGATGATCACGCTCACCGTGGCCGTTGCGCAGGTGCCACCGTTCGGCGCCGGCAGGCAGACACGGTAGTCGAAGGTGTCGGTACCGGTCGTGCCCGGATTGGCGGTGTAGGTGAGCGCGCCGTTGCCGGCAAGGTCGATGCTGCCCAGCGTCGGCGCGGTGAGCGCGAAATACTGCGAACCGGCCGGTGCATTGTCGTTGAGCGCAACCGTGCCGCTCACCGACTGGCCGGCCTGCACGTTGAAGGTGTCTGCCAGCGCGGTGGGCGCCACCAGCAGCTGGACGTCGGCATCGTCGCAGTTGCCCGGCACGGCCACTTCGCACAGGCGGTAGCTGAGCGTGACAAAGCCGGCGGGAATGTTCGCGGCCACGGCGATGGTGCCGGTGGTCGGGTCCAGGGTGTAGCCCGGCGTGGTCGAGAGCAGGGTCGCGGTGACCGTCCCCGGTACCACCGCGCTGCCATTGAGGGTGTCATTGCCCAGCACGCTGGGCGTGGTGCCGCCGGCCGCCGGGACGGGGGTGGCGAAGGTGTCGTCGTTTGCCAGCAACGCATTCGCGCCGAGGGTGACGGTGACGGTCGCGGTATCGCAGATGCCCGGATTGGGGGCCGGCAGGCAGACCTGGTAGCTGAAGGTGTCGGTACCGGCGGCGGTCGCGTTGGGGGTATAGGTGAAGGCGCCATCGCCGCCGATGACCGCCGTGCCCTGGGTGGCCTGGGTGACCAGCGAGAACGCTGCGCCAGGCGCGGCGATGTCGTTGGTGCCCACGTTGCCGAGCGCGGGTTGCCCGGCACCGGGCGTGGTCACGGCGTCGTCAACCGCATCCGGCCCGACCACCAGCTGCACGTTGGCGGTATCGCAGAGCGTGGGCGCGCTGGTGAGGCAGATGCGGTAGGCCAGGGTCACCGCGCCGGCACTGGCGCCTGCGGGCACGCTGATGAAGCCGCCTGCGTCCATCACGTAGCCAGCCGGGGCAGTGATCAGCGTGGTGGTCAGGTTGGCCGCCACCACCGGATTGCCGTCAAAGGTGTCGTTGGCCAGCACGCTCGTGGCCAGCGTGCCGCCGCTCTGCGCCGGCACCGGGGTTGCGGTGAAGTCATCAGCCACCGCGTCGATGACGCTGGCGTTGATGTTCAGCGTCACCGTGGCGGTATCGCAGGCGGCGCCATTGGGTGCGGGCAGGCACAGCTGGTAGCTGAAGGTGTCGGTGCCGGTCGCCCCCGCGTTGGCGGTATAGGTGAAGCTGCCGTCACCAAGCAGCTGCAGGGTGCCCTGGGTGGGCGCGGTGCCGATCTGGGTGAAGGTCGAGTCGACCACGTAGTTGTCGTTGTCGCGCACGTTGCCGATCAGCTGCGCTCCGGCCTGCACGGCGTAGCTGTCGTCCACGGCATTCGGCCCGACCACCAGCAGCACGTTGGCGGTATCGCAGTTGGCCGGTGATGCCTGTTCGCACAATTGGTAGGTCAAGGTCACCGGGCCGGCGGCGGCGGTGGCCGGCACGTTTACGGTGCCATCGGCGGCAATGCTGTAACCCGACGGCGCACTGGTGAGCGACACGACCATGTTGGCGGCCACCACCGCGACCCCGTTGAGGGTGTCGTTGGTCAGCACGCTGGCGGTGGTGCCGCCGGCACCGGGCGGCAACGGCGCGGCCCGGAAGTCGTCGTCGTTGGCCAGCAGCGCGGCCGCCTGCACGGGAATGGTGGGGGTGGTGGCGGTGTTGTCGCCGGGGGTCGGGTCGGTGGTGCCCAGCGGCGGCGTGATCGTGGCCACGTTGGCGGCGATGGTGGCCGGTGTGGTGGTCGGCGCGGTGCCGTTGACCAGCACCACCAGGACCTCACCCACGCCGACGTTGACGCCGATGTTGACGTTGCCGGTGCCCGATGCCGCCGCGCACTGCGTGCTGGGCGAGACCACCGCGCAGGTCCAGCTGACGGCGGTCAGCTGCGCCGGTACGCTGTCGACCAGGGTGGCGCCCACCGCCTGCGACGGCCCCAGGTTGCGCAGCTCGATGCGGTACTGCACCGCGCCGCCGGCGGCGACCGGCGTAAGCGTGGTGATGGTCTTGGACACGCTCAGCTGCGCGCTGGCGGCCAATGTATTGCTGTCGCTGCTGGTGTTGTTGCCGGGGGTGGGATCGGAAATGTCGGCCGGTGCGGCGACGGTGGCGGTGTTCACCAGCGGGTTGCGGTAGGCCTGCGCCTGCGCTCCGCTTGCGACCAGGGTCGTCAGCAGGATGCCGGCCAGCGGCAGCGCGCGGGCGCGCAGGCAGCGGGCAGCGAGCTGGGAAAGGAAGCGTCGGGCGCTGGCGGTCGACATGCAGGAATCCTCGAAAGCAGCGCGCAGGCGTTCGGCCGCGCACCACGTATTGCGACGTTGCTGTCGACGCGCCACCGGGCGCGCCGGGTGGATACGGCTAGTACGCGGCAGGGTCGGCGCTGAAGATCACCGGCACGGTGATCGTTGCCTGCCCGCCGTTGATCAGGTCCACACCCAGGCTCACCCCATTGGTT
>Ga0209676_1000709_pt1 | contig 46167 bp, 44 predicted proteins | sample AraplaCvi_mLB_r2_FD_184282 | JGI IMG/M metagenome (GOLD analysis project Ga0209676, IMG submission 184282) | Arabidopsis root microbial communities from North Carolina, USA - plate scrape MF_Cvi_mLB_r2 (SPAdes) (version 2) | ecosystem: Host-associated > Plants > Roots > Endosphere | place: USA... | reverse complement strand
CAGCTACTTGTAGGTTTAATGCAGTAGCAGCAACAGACTGACCAATTGCATCTGTAATCGTACCTTTATTTTCTCTTTGGCGTTTTTTGAATAACTCGTCATATTGAAGACTCTTTTCAATACGTAAAGCAATTGAATTCATCATAGAAACAGATTCAACAGGATATGTTCCTGCAGCCGTTTCACCTGATAACATAATTGCATCAGTTCCATCTAAAATTGCATTTGCAACGTCACTTGCTTCAGCACGTGTTGGACGTGGATTACGTTGCATTGAATCTAACATTTGAGTAGCAGTAATAACTGGCTTACCAAGAATATTACATTTTTTAATTAGTGATTTTTGTACTAATGGTACATCTTCTGGTGGAATTTCTACACCCATGTCTCCACGTGCTACCATTAAACCGTCAGAAACTTCAAGGATTTCATCAATGTTATCGATCCCTTCTTGGTTCTCGATTTTTGTGATGATTTGAATGTATTCTGCACTATGCTTTCCTAAAAGCTCACGGATTTCTAATACATCAGATGCTTTTCGTACAAATGACGCAGCGATGAAATCAATACCTTGTTCAATACCAAATTCAATATCACTTACGTCTTTTTCTGTAATACCAGGTAGGTTTACACGTACATTAGGTACATTAACACCTTTTTTATTCTTTACTAAACCACTGTTTAATATTTTCGTGCGAATATCTTTTCCTTCAATACCGATTACTTCTAATCCAATTAGACCGTCATCGATTAGGATTCTTGAACCAACATGAACATCATCAATTAAACCTTCATATGAAACCGCAAATTTTTCAGCTGTTCCCATTACAGGTTCTGTTGTAATGATTACTTCATTACCAGTTTTTAATTCTGCTTGCCCGCCTTCAAAATCTAACGTACGAATTTCAGGCCCTTTTGTATCTAATAGAATTGCTACTGTTTTACCAGTAATTTCTGATGCTTCACGGATACTTTTAATTCTTCCTGCATGCTCTTCATGAGAACCATGAGAGAAGTTTAATCGAGCTACGTTCATACCTGCATTAATTAATTGCACTAATTTTTCTACCGATTCACTAGCAGGACCAATCGTACAAACTATTTTTGTTTTACGCATTTTTTACCCTCCAAATATATATAAAGAAAACTTAACTAAAACATATTACTCAGTATAGCTTACTTAAAGTATTACAATACTGATTTTCACATGCGGAAACGATTGCTCAAAAAAAGTAGCTAACTTAGATTGATAGCTCTTGAGATAATTGATACATCCCTTTATCAAGTTCATGTTTTTGTGCTAACGCTTCAATGATGTCATGGTCAACCAATTTATTATTTTGGATCCCTACACAACGGCCACCTTTGCCTTCCATAAGAAGTTCAACAGCTCTAGCTCCTAAACGACTAGCAAGTACTCTATCGGCTGCGCTCGGTGATCCACCACGTTGTACATGGCCAAGGACAGTAACACGTGTATCAAAATTTGTTTTTTCTTCAATTACTTTGCCGATTTCAATCGCACTTCCAACGCCTTCTGCAACAACAATAATACTATGTTTTTTACCACGTTCGCTACCACGAGTTAATCTACTAATAATATCATCCATGTCATAGTCACATTCTGGGATTAAAATTGTTTCAGCACCATCTGCTAATCCAGCCCACAGTGCGATATCTCCTGCATTGCGTCCCATTACTTCGATTACATATGTACGTTCATGTGAAGTGGCTGTATCACGAATCTTATCAATTGCGTCAATTACAGTATTTAAAGCTGTATCGAACCCAATTGTAAAGTCTGTTCCTGGGATGTCATTATCAATCGTTCCTGGTACACCAACACATGGATATCCATGCTCAGTTAATTTTTTAGCACCTTGGTAAGAACCGTCTCCACCGATCACGACTAATCCTTCAATTCCAAACTTTTTAAGTTGTTCGATACCTTTCATTTGACCTTCTAATGTTTTAAATTCAGGACAACGGGCACTAAGTAATTTTGTACCACCACGATGAATAATGTCACCTACTGAACCAAGTTCAAGTTTTTCGATATTCCCGTTGATTAAGCCAGAGTATCCTTGGTAAACACCATATACTTCTAAGCCATGAAAAATTGCTTTACGAACAACTGCACGTACTGCAGCATTCATACCTGGAGAATCTCCCCCACTTGTTAATACTCCAATTCTTTTCATATGTATTCACCTCGAATGATTTTCCATTATTACATTATTAATTCATTTAAATAAAGTAACATGTTCTACATTTTTAGACAATAGATATAATGTGAACTTTTTCATAAACTTGTTTAGAAAAATGATTTTCTAAAATAAATCAAGCACGAAAACACAGATTTACAGATATTTTTTACAAATTTCTTAAAATAATACAAAAAAAGAGTATGCTCACATAATTGTTTCACACACTCTCGAAGTTAAATCTTAGTTTTATTTGTAAAAAGAAATTTGTCCTAACTTTGCGTGTTTATCATATCTTTGTTGAACCAGTTCTTCTTTATCCATTGATAAAATTGATTTTAATGTCTCATATAAATACTTATCAATGTTTTTCGCCTGTTGTTCAACATCATTTTGCGCTCCACCTTTTACTTCAGGTATCATCTGATCAACAACACCTAATTCAAGTAAATCTGGAGCAGTTATTTTCATTGTTTCAGCAGCCCTACGAGCTTGAGAAGCATCTTTCCATAATAATGCAGCAGCACCTTCTGGTGAAATTACAGAATATGTAGAGTTCTCTAACATCAGTAACTTGTTACCAACACCTAAACCAAGAGCTCCACCACTACCACCTTCACCGATTACGATACAAATTGTTGGTACTTTTAAACCTGCCATTTCAAATAAATTGCGGGCAATTGCTTCACTTTGACCACGTTCTTCAGCAGCTTTACCAGGATATGCACCTTTTGTATCGATAAAAGTAATAATTGGTCTGTTAAATTTCTCAGCTTGCTTCATTAATCTTAATGCTTTTCTGTAACCTTCCGGATGAGGCATACCGAAATTGCGTCGTATATTTTCTTTTGTATCTTTGCCTCGTTGATGACCGATTACTGTGACTGGCAATCCACGATAAGATGCAATACCACCTATAATAGCAGCGTCATCACCAAATAATCTATCTCCATGACATTCAAAGAAATCTGTAAATAAACGGTTTATATAATCCATAGTTGTCGGACGTTCTGGATGTCTTGCTACTTGAACACGATCCCAAACTCCCATATTGCCATAAATCTCATTTTCTAATGTTTTTAAACGTTCTTCTAATCGTCTAATTTCTTCAGAAAAGTCTACATCATGTTGGTTTGTATAAACCTTCAGTTCATCTATTTTTGTTTTTAGCTCATGAATCGGTTTTTCGAATTCTAACATAACCACTATTGAAGGACACCTCCTTGATGTAAATGAAGGATCGTATATAATTTTGAACGCATTTCTGTACGAGGAAGAACTGCATCAAGTTGTCCATGATTTAAAAGAAACTCTGCTGTTTGGAAATCCTCAGGCAATTCTTCACGAATGGTTTGTTCGATGATTCGACGTCCTGCAAATCCAATTAATGCACCAGGCTCTGCAAAATTGAAATCTCCTAGTGATGCGAAACTTGCAGATACTCCACCTGTTGTAGGATTTGTAAGAATCGAAATTGCTAAACATCCAAGTTCGCTGTGTCTATTAAGTGCAGCACTCGTTTTAGCCATTTGCATTAAACTTAAGATACCTTCTTGCATTCTTGCTCCACCAGAAGCAGTAAAAATGATGAAAGGTAAAAATTCTGAAGTTGCACGTTCAATTGCTCTCGTAATTTTTTCACCAACTACAGATCCCATACTTCCCATTCTAAATCTTGAATCCATAACAGCAATTACAACTGGAATTCCATCAATCGTACCTTTTCCTGTTACAACGGCTTCGTTTAAATCAGTCTTTTTACGGTCACTTTCAAGTTTTTCTATATAATCTGGGAAATGTAAAGGATTCGAAGAAATCATTTCCTTATCAAACTCTTCGAATGAAGCTTCATCAAGTAAAAATTCAATTCTTTCAAAAGCAGTCATTTGATGATGAAAACCACAATTACTACAAACTTTTACATTTTTTATTAATTCTTTCGTTATGCTTATTTTTTTACATTTAGGACATTTTGTCATAACACCGTCAGGTAAATCTTGTTTCATTACTTCTGAAGGTATGGATGCATATTTTTTCTTTTTGGAAAATAAGTCTTTTATTTGCAACCTAATTCCTCCTAACTTTTTTAGTACTAAATACTAATAGGATACAATAAATGTTATACACTTTTTGTTAACATTTGTCGATAAAATTCAGCTAAATTTCGTCATTACAAAATTTCAAAACGATAGAAATTTGTAAAAACTTATCAATAAAGAGCTTTCTTACTCACATTCAAAATCCCTTGAAATTCAACGTTTTCCAATGTTTTTTTATCCATTTAAGTATTATAACAGATAAAAAAGGATAGTACTACACTACTTATTTTGAGCATTGTAATACTATCCCCTCCAAATATTAATATCTGGTGATAAAAACTATTTAATTAAAGCTAGTTTTTTTGTTTTTTCTTCGATTTCTTTAGGGTCCACTTTAATTCGTGCAACACCTGTTTCCATAGCAGCTTTCGCAACACTTGCTGCTACTTTTGGTGCAACGCGTGGATCAAATGGAGCTGGGATAATGAAATCTGGAGCTAATTCATTTTCACTAACTAAACTTGCAATTGCTTTTACAGCTGCAATTTTCATTTCTTCGTTAATATGTGTAGCTCGAACATCTAATGCACCACGGAAAATCCCTGGGAATGCGAGAACATTGTTAACTTGGTTCGGATAATCACTACGTCCTGTACCAATTACTAATGCACCAGCTTCTTTTGCATCTTCTGGCATAATTTCTGGATCTGGGTTTGCCATCGCAAAAATAATCGGATTTTCATTCATTGAACGAACCATTTCTTTCGTAACTGCTCCTTTTACAGAAACACCTACAAATACATCTGCATCTTTAATTACATCTGCAAGGGTTCCTTGAATTCGGTCCTTATTTGTATATTTAGCTACTTCGTTTTTAACACTATTCATACCAGTTGGTCGACCTTCATAAATAGCACCTTTTGTATCACACATGATGATAGAACGTACACCGAAACGATATAATAATTTTAAAATTGCAATTCCTGCTGCTCCGGCACCGTTTAGTACTACTTTTATGTCTGCCATATTTTTATTTACTAATTTTAATGCATTTACTAATCCAGCTAATGTAACAATAGCAGTCCCATGCTGATCATCATGGAAAATTGGAATATTTGTTTCACGTTTTAAGCGTTCTTCTATAATAAAGCAGTTTGGAGCTGCAATATCTTCTAAATTAATTCCTCCAAATGTAGGCTCTAACAGCTTAACAGTTTGGATGATTTGTTCAACATCTTGAGTTGCTAAACAAATTGGAAACGCATCTACACCAGCAAAACTTTTAAATAGTGCAGCTTTTCCTTCCATTACAGGTAATGCAGCTTCTGGTCCAATATTTCCAAGACCAAGAACAGCAGATCCATCAGAAACAACACCAACCATGTTACCTTTCATCGTGTACTCATACACTCTGCTTTTTTCTTCATAAATTTCTTTACATGGCTCAGCAACACCTGGAGAATATGCTAAACTTAACTCTTTTGCATTTGTAACAGGTACTTTTGAAATTGTTTCTAACTTTCCTTGATGAACCCTATGCATATGTAATGCTTCTTCACTTAATAATGACAAACTGTTCACTCTCCCTAATAACGACGAGTTGAAATTTAATTCAACTGTTTATTTCTTGGAAATTTTATTTTTATAAAAGATGTCTTTATTTATTAGAATAACATCCATCTTAATAATAAATGATTTTAAAGAAAAATGTCTATTTCTTTAATACAACATTTTCATCTCCGACAATATTTTTCAACATAGACAGACATGTTACAGTAGGATTTACGAAGTATTGTTCAGATAATTGAACTGCTTTCTTTTCTTCTTCATAATATAAAACCACTTTCGTATGACCCTTAAATTGTGCGATAGCTTGTTGAATTGTAAATGAAATGTTTTTATTAGTATGTCCACTAACTTTAATAAATAAAGTTAACTCTTTTTGGCTATTTCTCTCTTCAATTTCCTCAACTGTTAAAACTTCATTTATGATTAATTGCTTTCTCTCATCACGTTCATCTATTTTAGCCCTTACAACGACGACTTCTTTTTCCTTTAATTTATGGCGATACTTTTCTAAAGTTTTAGGAAAAACGACGGCATCAATTAATGTACTCATATCTTCTACTTGTAAAAATGCCATATGTTGCTGTTTCTTTGTTTTCGTAACTCTTAGATCTCGAATGTACACAAAAACAAGTTGTTCGTCTTTGCTATTTTGAATCATAGATGAAATCGTTGCCGTTCCAGTTTCATTTTGCAATTTCTCATACTGACTAATAGGGTGGCCAGTTAAATACGTTCCTAATGCTTGTTTCTCAAGTTCAAGCTTTATTGAAATTTTCATCGGTTCTACTTGGATTAACTGTGGTTTTGGCACAAAATCTTCATCCAAAAATAGATCAAATTGATCTTCATTTTCTGGCCTTACAATATCAACATAATCAAAAATAATATCAATATTTGCAAGAAGAGTTGCCCGGTCTATTCTGAACTCATCAAAACAACCAGCAAAAATTAAGTTTTCAACACTTTTACGATTTAAAGCCTTTGGAGATATTTTGATACAAACTTCAAAAAAATCATTATATGGACGCTTTTGTAAAATTTCTCTTACAGAAGCCATCCCAATATTTTTAATAGCTAGAAGACTAAAGCGTATCCCCTTCCCCTCAACAACAAAAGCGTACTGACTTTTATTAATCGAAGGTGGATAAATTGGGATTCCTTTTAATTTTGCCTCGCCGATATATGTTGATACTTTCTCTTCACTACCAATAAAACTTGATAATAATGCTGCATAAAATTGTAACGGATAATTAGCCTTCAAATAAGCCAATTGATAAGCAATCATACTATAAGCAACTGCATGACTTCGGTTAAATCCGTAGTTTGCAAATTGCACAATCAAGTCATATACTTCATTGGCAATTTTTTCATCGTAGCCTTTTTTAATAGAACCTTCCACAAAATGAATTCTTTCCTCATCCAGCACTTCTTTCTTCTTTTTACTTACCGCTCGACGAAGTAAATCCGCTTCACTTAAAGTAAATCCAGCTAAAGAAGATGCAATTTGTATAATTTGTTCTTGATAGATGATAACACCATATGTAGGTTCCAATATTTTTTCAAGATCCGGATGGGGGTAAGTAACCTTTTCTAATCCATGTTTATATTGAATAAATTTAGGGATTTGCTCCATTGGACCCGGTCTATATAGAGCATTTACCGCAACAATATCTTCAAATTGATTTGGTTGTAATTGTTGTAGAACTCTTCTCATACCTGATGATTCTAATTGAAAAACACCAGAGGTATCACCTTTACTTAGTAATTCAAAAGTCTTTTCGTCTTCTAAAGGTATTTGATCTAACTGAATACTTTTACCAGTAGTTTCTGTAATTAACTTACATACTTCTTCTAACAAGCTTAAATTTCTAAGCCCAAGAAAATCCATTTTTACTAATCCGAGCTCTTCAAGAATTTCTGCTGGATATTGAGTTAAATAAACGCCATGATTCCCTTCCTGTAAAGGCACCACATTCGTTAAAGGTATTTCTGAAATAATGACACCTGCAGCATGTATACTTGTATGCCTTGGCAATCCTTCTACTCTACAAGCTACATCAAATATTCGTTTATGAATACCTGAGTGATCCACATGGTTTCGAAACGCTTTTGATTGTTCATAGACATCCTTTAACGAGATTCCAATAGTTGATGGAATAAGCTTAGAATATCGATCAATCTCAACGGGTGCTAGACCCATTACCCTTGCTATATCTCGAATAGCTGCTTTTGCTCCTAATGTTCCAAATGTAATGATTTGAGCAACGTGTACATCACCATACTTTGATGCAACATAATCAATCATTTCATCACGACGATGGTCTGGAAAATCTATGTCTATATCTGGCATTGAAATTCGTTCTTCATTTAAAAATCGTTCAAAAAGCAAGTTATAATGCAGTGGGTCTACATTGGTAATATTTAAAACATAAGCAACTAGAGAACCTGCAGCTGAACCACGACCTGGCCCAACAGTAATCCCTTGTTCAAGTGCATATTTAATGAAATCCCAAACAATTAGAAAGTAATCATCGAAGCCCATTTTATGTATGATTCTGAGCTCCATTTCCAAACGCTCTATATGTTTTTCTTCTATTACTCCATAACGTTCGACTAAACCTTTTTCACAGATCATCTTTAAGTAATCTACAGTGGAATAAGACTCAGGTACTGGATACTTAGGCAATAATGATTGGTGAAATGGTATATCAACATTACATAATTGTGAAATTTTAACTGTATTTAAAAATGCATCTTCTTCGTCAATAAATAAATTTTCCAGTTCATTTTTCGTTTTATAATAATATTCATGCGTTCTTAATCTCGGTCTTGATTCATCTGATAATTTAGTAGCATTCTTTACCGAAAATAAAGCATCCTGAATCAATGCATCCTCTTTCACTACATAGCGCACATCATTTGTAACAACTAAATTAACGTTCGTTTCACTTTGAAGCTGTTTAATGAATGGATATAAAGTTCGATTTTCAGGTAAACCATGATCTTGAATACTAACAAAAAACTCTTCAAATATTTTTTGGTACTCTTTAACTTGTTGAACCGCTCGCTCATGTTCGCCATTTAGCAAATATGTTTCTATTTCCCCTTCAATACCTGGCGTGATCGCAAGGACTTGTTGACTATATGCAGATAACCATTTTTTAGGAACGCCCAAAGGAGACTTTGTTCCGATGATACTAGTTAACTTTAGAAGGTTTTCATAACCTTTTAGTGATTTCGCTAGTAAAATTAATGGAAATACTTTTTCATTTTCTGTTAATATAGAAAGCTTTACTCCAATAATAGGTTTAATACCGGCTTTTCTACACGCATGATAAAAAGGAATAACTCCGTACATGACATTTTCATCTGCAATAGCAAGCGCAGGATGGCCCTTTGTAACAGCTGCGTTTATTAATTCTTCAATTTTACAAGCGCTTTGCAGTAGGCTAAACGAACTTTGAACCTGCAAATGAACGAAACTCATCTACACTCCTCCTTATCTTCTTTATATAATCTATTCTATCACAAAATGCGAACTTACATTCTATTTTTGTTCGTAAAAAAATTCAACTATATTTCTATTCTTTATTAAAACATACATGAAACAATCATCATACACAAAACACTTTGTCCATATATATTTAAGGAAGGAGTGATTCATAATGGAGCTTAAATTACCGTTTATCCCAACATTAATCTCAATGTACTTTATTGCACTTGGGATTATCATTGGTGGTGCATTAATAGGGTCAATTGGATACTATGTAATTGGTGAACCACCACTTAGTAAAATGTATGATTTATCGATGAGTTTACGTATTTGGGCAATTGTTGGGGCAGTCGGTGGAACATTTGATACGTTTTATAGCTTTGAAAAAGGGCTATTCGCAGGAGAAACGATTGAGTTTATTAAGCAAATATTTATGATTATAGCTGCAATGGGTGGAACACATACTGGTACAATCATTATTCAATGGTTTACTGGAGAGCATGTATAGTGAAAGCTCCTCCAGAAAAACTTTCTTTTGGATGGGCTAAGTTTTTTGCCGGCATTTTCTTTGGTTCAATCATTAGTTGGATGGTCTTTATATATATGTATGGAGTTACACAAGAACAGCAGGTTAAAATCATAAATGAATTAAAAGATGAAAAAAATGACCTTATTCGAGATAAGAATATTTTAATGGAAAGCCAAGAAAGATTAAATGAGGAAAATAAAAGAAACTTAACAGTACAAGAAATTAAAGTAACAATTATTAATGAAAAGCAATATAGTCTAAATAAATTTACAAGGTATCAATTAATAGAAGATGTACAAAATGATTTAAGTCATTTACTTACGCAAGATATTCGAAGTGTATCAAGAAATAGGGAGTTATTAAGAAGAGCCATTGAAAACAAAGTTTATAAGAAAGATGATCGAAGGTTTAAGCTCCTTGTCGATACAATTTACTTTGATACGACGTTAGAAATCACATTAAAAATCAGAAGTACAAAATAAAGAGAGGCATGTTCTCAAACGATTGCCTCTCTTTAAACATATTATTTCTCTTCTTTACATACTTTTTTTAACTCTTCAACTACTTGATCTGCTTCTTCCCATGAAAAGACTTTTGCTCCAGAAGCAAGTGGATGTCCACCACCATTAAAATTCGCCGCTACTCCATTAATAACAGGTCCTTTTGAACGAAGGCGAACACGAATTAAATCATCTTCTTCTAAGAAAATCACCCATGCTTTTACGCCTTTTATATGACCAAGAGAGCTAACAGCTAAAGAAGCTTGTTCAGAATTAACGTTGTATTTAGCCATTAATTCTTTCGTCATCCTAATATGTCCTACCCCTTCTTCCGTTAGGTTGAAATTTTGAAGAACATATCCGTTTAAATGAGCCATTTCAATTGATGTCTCATACATATTGTCATAAATATCATTGATTGAAAAATCCTTTTTGATTAACTGACTAGCAGCATGAAACGTTCTTTCTGTCGTACTAGGAAATAAAAAACGTCCAGTATCACCAATAATCCCAGCATAAATTAAACGTGCTGCTTTGTCAGTTAAGACAAGCTGCTCATTACTGCTCTCTGCCAGTTCAAATATTAATTCACTTGTTGAGCTTGCCGTTGTGTCCACATGCATAATATCACCGTAAGGATCTACATTTGGATGATGATCAATTTTAATTAGTTTTTTTCCAAGGGTATACCTAGCATCATCTACTCGCTCTGTATTTGCTGTATCACATACAATAACTAGTGCATCGTTATATGTAGCATCTTCAATATCATCCATTTGATATAAATAATGTAAAGACTGCGGTAATTCACCAACTACATATACATTTTTTGCAGGATAGCTAGTTTTAATCATTTCAGCTAAACCACATTGCGAACCAATCGCATCAGGATCCGGACGAACATGTCGATGAATAATAATTGTATCGAACATATGTATATCTTTTAAAATTTGTTCTTTCATCGTTCAACCCCTACTTTCCATTATTTTTAAAACTTTTGAAATATAGTTTCTATCAAGTTAAAATAGAATTATGTATTTGTAATTGAAAGGTGGAAGCTAAGTGGATAGCATCGCAACAATCGTAATTATTTCATTTGTTTTATTCTTATTTTATGTTACCAAATTTTTCTTTACAAGCGAACTTTTAACAAAAAAAATTGCTGGCTCTCGAGCTAGATTAACTTTTGGGTTGTTCTTGTTACTTTATGGAGTGTTTCAAATCATGTCAAAAATTGAGTTATTAACAATCGTTATTGGGATTGTATTTATCATTTTTGGTTTTGCTAATCTATACAGAGGATATTTGCAAAATAAACATTATAAAGCAATTCAAAATAAACATACTGTGTAGAAAATAAATGGATAACATTAGGAAAAGGAAGGGGAACGTCTTGCCCTTCCTTTATCGATCTAATAATTGCATCATCATTAATGCTTTACCAACTAGTATTCCTTGTTGGTAAACCTCAACATCAACTTTTCCAAATTTACGCCCTAGCTCTAATACTTTTGGTTTAATTTCAATCACATCATCTATTTGAACAGGTTGTACAAAATAAATCGTAATGTTTTCGACGATTACATCACCATTTTTCTTCATTTCTCGAACCGCACGTTTTCCTGATTCCGTTACAATTGTAGTAAATACACCATGTGATAGTGTACCAATTACATTCGTCATTTGTGGTGTAACGTTACAACGAATGACCAATTCTTCACTTTTTTGATCCTTTTCATTATGAAATTGGCTTGTAATAATATCATCAATCGTTTCTCCAACTTGTGGTTGACGCTGCAATTGTTGTAAGGCTTCAAGTACGTCTTGACGGCTAATAATTCCTAGTAATATATTTGACGAATTAACAACTGGAAGTAATTCAATACCTTCCCAAACCATCATTCTAGCTGCAGCTGCGACCGACATTTTTTCATTCACACTAATAGGATGCTTCGTCATCACTTTATCAATTCGTTGAGTTCGCTGTTCATGAATGACATCTTTTGAGGTTACAATCCCGATTAATTTACCTCGATCATCTACAACAGGATAACGACCATGCCCAGTAACTCGATTATACTCAAACCATTTTTCCACTTCATCAGTAGGTGATAAAGTCGATGTTTTTTCGAATGGAATTAATATATCTTCTACTAGTACAATGTCCTTCTTAATCAGTTGATCATAGATTGCTCTGTTAATTAATGTCGCGACTGTAAAAGTATCATAGCTAGATGAAATAATCGGCATTTTCATCTCATCTGCTAGTCGTTTCACACTTTCATCTGTATCGAATCCACCTGTTACTAAAACAGCAGAACCTTCTTTTAGAGCAAGCTCATGTGCTTTCACACGATTACCAACAATTAATAAATTATTCGCGGTGATATAACGCATCATTGCATCAAGCTGCATTGCTCCAATAACAAACTTATTTAACGTTTTATGTAATCCTTCTTTTCCACCTAAAACTTGTCCATCAACAATATTAACGACTTCTGCAAATGTTAACTTTTCGATATTTTCTTTTCTCTTTGTTTCAATTCGAATAGTACCAACTCGTTCAATCGTACTTACATACCCTTTATTTTCTGCATCTTTAATAGCACGATAAGCAGTACCTTCACTAACGCTTAAATCTTTTGCTATTTGTCTAACAGATATTTTATGCCCAACTGGTAGCTGTTCAATATGTTCTAATATTTGATCGTGCTTTGTTGTCAATTGCCTCACCAAGCTTTCAATGGTTGTATTAATATTTTTATTAACTATTATATAACAATTCATACCATTAAAAAAAGCACGTTTAAACGTGCTTTTTAATCTGTACTATAATTTTAACGCTTAATTTATATTACAATAATGAAATAGTTGTATTTGGCTCTTGAACAAAACCGTTTTTCTTTGTTAACTTATCTAAAAATTCATTAGGGTCGGCTTGAATAGCTGGGAATGTATTGTAATGTATTGGCACTACTTGTTTAGCATCGATCCATTCTGCAGCAATTACTGCATCATCAATCCCCATTGTAAAATGATTGCCGATCGGTAAGTACGCTAAATCGATTTGTTCGTATTCACCAAGTGTTTTCATTCCTCTAAATAATGCTGTATCACCTGCATGATAAATCGTCTTCCCTGCAATTTTTAGTAAAACGCCTGAAGCAGGACCTACATTAATAATTTGCTTATTTTCTTCATCAACGATACTTGATCCATGAATTGCCTCAATTAATTTCAGTTTTCCAAATGAAAACTCCTTTTCTCCACCAATATGCATTGGTACAACATTTACACCTTGCCATGAAATCCATGTTGCTAGTTCTACAGGTGCGATGACTGTTGCATTATTTTGTTTAGCAAGTTCTACAGTATCACCTAAATGGTCTCCGTGTCCGTGTGTAACATAAATATAATTTACCTTTAGATCCTCTACCTTAATATTCGTATGAGGATTGCCATTAATAAACGGGTCAATGATAATCGAGTCTTGCCCATGTTCAATTAATAAAACACTTTGTCCAAAATATGTGATATTCAAAAGAACTCACTCCTTTAAATAAATTAGTATCTACCATATTTTAACAGATAATAACTATTTTCAAAAACAATAAACCTACCAATGTTCTTGTTATTTTACGACTTCTTCAACAAATGATAAAATAATGATATAAAACACTGTAAACACTATTTGTTGAATGCAGTAAATTGTTTTTTGAGAAAGGATGTTACATATGGAACACCGTATACAAAATCTATCAACTTGGTTAAAAGAACAAGATATTCAACTAGGATTCATAACATCTACTGAGAATGTATTTTATTTAACTAATTTCCATTGTAATCCCCATGAACGCCTACTGGCAGTTCTTGTATTTCCAAATGAAGAACCAATTCTTGTTTGTCCGCAAATGGAAGTTGGTCATGTAAAACACGCTGGTTGGAAATATGATGTAATCGGCTTTAATGACAGTCAAGACCCTTGGGCTATGATTCAAGAATCATTAGCTAAACGTAATATCACTGTTAGTCGTATGGCAATTGAAAAAGAACATTTACTTGTTCAGCGATATGAGAAATTATTACAACTGTTCCCAGGTGTACAATTCTTAGCTGCTGAAGAAAAATTACATGATTTACGCTTAATTAAAGACCAAGAAGAAATTCGTCGTATGCAAGCGGCAGCTGATGCAGCTGATATGGCTTGTCAAATCATTGTCGACCGTATTGCTGAAGGTAAAACTGAAATGGATTTAATTGCTGAGATGGAATACGAGATGAAGAAAAAAGGTTTTGCTAAAACTTCATTTAGTACATTAATCTTAACTGGTGCAAATTCAGCATTACCTCATGGTAATCCAGGCACAAACGCAATTAAAAAAGGCGAGTTTGTTTTAATGGATCTAGGATTTATTGTTGATGGATATTGCTCTGATATTACTCGTACAGTAATGTTTGGTGAGCCTAATGAACAACAACGTGAAATTTATGAAACTGTTTTAAAAGGTCAACTTGCTGCTATCGATGTAAGTAAACCTGGTGAATCGTTGGGTAATGTTGATCGTGCTGCACGTAACATCATTGCAGATGCAGGTTATGGTGAATACTTTGTTCATAGAATTGGACATGGTTTAGGTATCGGTATTCATGATTACCCATCAGTAAATGACTCAAATACTGGCATTATTAAAACAGGTATGTCATATACAATTGAGCCTGGTATTTATGTACCAAATGTTGGTGGAGTTCGTATTGAGGATGATATTGTCATTACTGAGACTGGAGCATTAACGCTTACTAAATTCACTAAAGATTTAATTATTTTATAAGATGAGTCAAATAGGTACCATCATTGTTCGACAGGTTACTCCTTCAGATGTTCCGATTATGCACAAATGGGAATGTGATGATCAGATTGGTAGGCTTGTTGGAGTAGAAAAACCTAGAAGTCTTGATGAAATGCAAAATGGCTATAATCAGTACTTTGAAGGTTTAAAACCAACGCTTCATTTGTTTACAATTGAGTATAATGGTCAATGTGTAGGTAGAGTTGAGCTTGGAAATCTTGATCAAGAAAATGGCCATGCCGCATTTGGTATTCTCATTGGTGAAAAAGATTTACAAAATAGAGGAATTGGTTCATTCGCAATAAACTATTTATTAAATTTTGCTTTCAACAATTTAAATTTAATAAAATTGTATGGGGAAGTTTACGATTTTAATTTATCATCACAAACATTCCTTACAAAAAATGGTTTTCATTTAGATGGAATCCTGAGAAAGCATGAATTTTTTAGAGGCGAACATCGTGATATGTTCCAATATAGTTTTTTAAGAGAAGAATATTTGAAATAAAACTAAAAGGTAGTCAAGTTTACTTGAACTACCTTTTAGTTTTATTTCTTATCAATTTTAAGAAGCCCAAATAAAAAATCCCTTTCCTGTATAAGAAAAGGGATTTAATCTAATTAGTTCGTAGATACTGATGTACCTTGTAATAATGTAGCTGCTTCTTTAAACTCTAAACCGTGAGCTTCAGCAACTGCTTCATAAGTTACATATCCATCAAGAGTGTTAATACCTTTTAATAATGCCACATTTTCTAAGCAAGCTTTGTGGTAGCCTTTGTTAGCAATTTGAACAGCATAAGGTACAGTTACATTCGTTAATGCCATTGTTGAAGTACGAGGTACTGCACCAGGCATATTAGCTACTGCGTAATGTACTACTCCGTGTTTCTCATATGTTGGGAAATCGTGTGTAGTAATACGATCAGTCGTTTCAAAAATTCCACCTTGGTCAATTGCGATATCTACAACAACAGAACCTGGTTCCATTGCTTCAATCATTTCTTTTGAAACAAGTTTAGGCGCTTTAGCACCTGGAATTAATACTGCACCAATTACTAAATCTGATTCTTTAACTGCTTCAGAAATATTATATGGATTAGACATTAATGTTGTAATTTGATGTCCAAAAATATCATCTAATTGACGTAAACGATCTGGGTTTAAGTCGATCATTGTTACGTGAGCGCCAAGACCTACAGCTACTTTAGCAGCATTTGTTCCAGCAACTCCTCCACCAATGATTGTTACTTTTCCACGACGAACACCTGGAACGCCACCTAAAAGAATACCTTTACCGCCTTTGTTTTTCTCAAGGAATTGCGCCCCGATTTGAGCTGACATACGACCAGCAACTTCACTCATTGGTGTTAATAATGGTAAAGTGTTACCAACTTGTACAGTTTCGTAAGCGATTCCAACTACTTTATTATCAATTAAAGCCTTCGTTAACTCTGGCTCTGGAGCTAAATGTAAATATGTGAAAAGAATTAAACCTTCACGGAAATAGCCATACTCACTTGGAATTGGCTCTTTAACTTTCATAACCATTTCATTGTTCCAAGCTTCTTCAGCTGTTTCAACAATTGAAGCACCAGCTTTTACGTATTCTTCATCAGTAAAACCTGAACCTAGACCAGCTGCTGTTTCGATGAAAACTGTATGACCATGTCCTACTAAATTCATTACGCCAGCAGGTGTAATTGCTACTCGATTTTCATTATTTTTTATTTCTTTTGGTACCCCAATACGCATTTTATTTCCCCCTGAAATATAATTAATTCGTGCCTCTTAGGATGAATTCTATATTTAAAAATATAACACCTTTATTTTATCACAAAAAGGTAAAATGACCCAATGAAAACGCTTTTTTTCTAATTAAATTGTTAATTCAAAATCTTTTGTACTATAATTTATGCTTCAATATTGGAATTGTCCCATTTATTCATTATAAAGATTGATGCCTATATTTATGAATGACATCTAACCCACCTGTTATTTCGATTACATCACCCGTAATAAAATCTGATTCATCTTTACACAAAAACTGAACCATTCTAGCTATATCCTCACCAGTACCAAATCTACCAACAGGTGCATTTCCACTACCTTTTTGTAGTGCATCAAGTCTAGAAGCTTCCTTCATTTCGCCATATATATCGCCAGGACAAATCATATTAGAAGTGATTCCATGTTCAGCCTCTTCATATGCAATTGTTTTTGTTAGTGAAACTAATCCGACCTTTGCAGCACTAAACGCTGATCTGTAAATCCAACCCGATGCTGAATTTGCCCCTTGGAAGCCATAATTTATAATACGACCAAATTTTTGTTCTCTCATTATTGGTATAATTTGCTTTAACAAATAAAACACACTGTGCAAATTACCATATAACAAGTATTCCCACTCCTCTTCAGAGTAGTCAGCCAGTTTTTTACGGTTAAATAGATATGGTCCGGCATTGTTAATTAAACAATCAATTCTTCCAAATTTCTTCATTGTTTTTGTCGTAATCTCTTTTAAAAATTCTTTATCGGTTATATTTCCTTTTAAAAAGAGAATTCGGTCCGAATATCCTTTCCACTCTTCTTTTCTCTGGTTCATTGCATGATCATCAGAGAAATATGTAACCGTAACAGAGTAGCCCTCTTTTAAGAACGATTCTGTTACTTTTTTTCCTAACCCTTTCGTCCCTGCTGTTATGACAGCATGTTTCATATCCTTCTTCCTTTCAAATCTTAATAACAACTTAGTTTATGTTTGATGACTAAAATGAGATTTTTCTTATTTAAATTTCATGAGTTTTATGTATGTTTCTATCTATCCTATCTTATACAATTTTAAATAAATTAGTTAGCTATAGCTAAACTTGAAAAAATTAGATATGTAAGGTAAATATAACTTAGTTTTTGATTTATGTTAAATAGAATGTCTTAAAAATAAAGCAGTTAGACTCTATTTTAAAAATATCAAAAAACAAATTGTTTCACTTATTTTTTTCAATGTATAATATAGTGTAGAGGGGGAGTACGGATGTTACAAGATTATTTTTCATTTGATGAACGATTAGGTATTTTACTACCCAACTTATTATTAGACTGGGAAGATTACTCTCACGAACAGCAGCAGGCGATTCTAACAGAATGGGAATGCATTCGAGGAGATATACCTGATCGGATTAAACGTCTTGAGTTCTCAATTAACTATAAACAAGAGCAATTAAATAACGAAGCTGATTTTGTCGTTAGTTGTAAACTAAATTCTGAAATTGCGGAATTGGCTTCCATTATTAATGATTTATGGATTTGGTTTAGAAGTAACCAAAAAGTATCTGATGATGTGAAGATACATGGATAAAAAAAGAGCCAACTGTTAAACTGTTGGCTCTTTTTTTATTCGTTTTGATAACAATCTATATTGATAAAAAGCTTTCGCATACTCTAAAACGTTTTTTGTAAGATTTTCGTTCCATTTGGCCCCAACAGCTATTCCAACTACAGGTACCCCACCGATTAGACGATTTTTTAAAGAATGTATAATGAACAGCTTACTAAATTGTAAAAATAATGTTTGATAAACATCTTCTCCGTTGAACTCACTATCCCAAATTGCAAATACATCCTCGTCTTCATGCTTCAAAGTGTCAGTCATTAGTGTATGCCATCTCTCATATTTTACTGGCGAAGGGAGTAATGCACCTTGCAACACCTTTAAACAACATTCCATTTCTAATGGAATACTGACGTCATATCCATAGCACATAGCAATTTCTTGGACGGTTTTCAGATTTACTAATAATAAAGCCGGTAAATCACAAAACATCGCAAGTTTAGAACTCGTGCCGCTCATGCCACCTTGTACACTTGAAATAATGAGTGCTTTAGAAATTTCTTGCTCGGCTAAAAAATTCAGTTGGCGTATTGGTAAGTTCCTTAGGTCATTAATTTTTGTTATATCACTTCTTAATATTTGTGCTCTTCGTAAAATATCATTTTTCTTTTCATGGAAATGCTTAGAGGTTTGTAAAAAGGATTGCGAGTGAAAGAATGCAGTTGATAAAAAATCTTTGAAAGCATCAGAATATGCATGAGGAATTTTTTGATAAATATAAGAAGAGGTTTTTTTAAACATCTGCTCGAATCGATTTGAACTATTCTGTCTTTTTTCATTCATCCTTTCATTAATCTCTAACCAAAGATTAAATTCTTTTATACTGTCCATACCATCACCTCGTAGTATAAAAAAAACGTAGAGCGATAAAAAAGTGAACTCATAATAAGAATATGAGATCTTCTTTTTTTGTATGCTCTACGTTATATTAAATCATTACATTCCAATACGAACAACGTCTCTTGCGATTACAACTTCTTCATTCGTTGGAATAACAATTACTTTAACTGGTGAGTGATCAAAGCTAATGAAAGCCTCTTTTCCTCTTATATTATTTTTACTTGGATCGAAGTAAACTCCCATAAACTCTAGTCCTTCTAACACTGCTTCACGAATTTCCGGACCATTTTCACCGATACCTGCTGTGAAAATAATCGCATCTACACCTTTCATACGTGCAGCGTAAGAACCTAAATATTTATGGATACGACTTACAAATACATCTTGCGCAATAATAGCACGTTTGTTACCTTCTTCTGCAGCTGTTTCAATATCACGTAAATCACTTGAGAAACCTGAAATTCCAAGCATTCCGCTCTCTTTATTTAATACTTCAAGTACTTCCTCTGCTGTTTTCCCTGTTTTTTCCATGATATATGGAATAAGAGCAGGGTCTAAGTTACCTGAACGAGTACCCATTGTTACACCTGCAAGTGGTGTGAATCCCATTGAAGTATCAATAGATTTTCCACCTTTAACAGCTGCGATACTTGCACCATTTCCTAAGTGACATGAAATAAGTCGTAATTCTTCAATTGGTTTACCGATTAATTCTGCCGCTCTAGCAGTTACGAACTTATGAGATGTACCATGGAATCCATATTTTCGAATACCAAATTGTTTATAGTATTCATAAGGTAAGCTGTATAAGAATGACTCTTCAGGCATTGTTTGGTGGAAAGCCGTATCAAATACTGCTACCGCAGGAATACTTGGTAGAATTTGTTTAAACGCACGAATTCCAACTAAGTTAGCTGGATTATGAAGTGGTGCTAAATCTGAAAGTAATTCAATTTGCTTCTCTACTTCTTCAGTAATTAAAGCTGAGTCAGTAAATAATTCTCCACCGTGAACTACACGATGTCCTACACCGTGAATCTCATCGAACGAAGAGATAACGCCTAAACCTGTTAGCTTATCTAATAGCATTTTTACTGCTACAGAGTGATCAACTATGTCTGTTACTTCTTTAATTTTTTCACCATTTACTGTGATAATAAAAACACTATCTTTCAGACCAATACGTTCTACTAACCCTATTGTAAGTACTCTTTCACTAGGCATCTCGATTAATTGGAACTTTAACGAAGAAGAACCAGCGTTAATTGCAAGAATATTTGCCATGTTTCAACATCTCCTTTAAACATGAAACTGTTATATTTTTTTTATTGAAATCATTATAACACAAATAAGTTTACGAGTTTAAAAGTTCAATTATTGTAAATTTTCTTTAAACCATGAATTCATTTGAAGCATGATGTCTTCAACAGCCTTCATATTAGTTAACTTAGGGAAATCAACTAATAAAGCATGTTTCGGCTTCTTCATATTTTCTGCATTTTTTCGGATAATTAATATGCTTTTTTGATGTCTTTCATCCTTAAAGGCAGATAATGGCAACTGTATTAATCCTTGAATCACACCTGTTTCATTAATATAGTTCTGTAATGCTTGAGATTGTTCAGAAGTAAAAAGATGATTTGGTACTAATCCGATGAAAAATCCACCAGATTTTAAATAGTTCATACTCTGTTCAATGAATAAATGATGCGCAAAAGACATGCCTTCCTTTGCTTTTAGTGTATATGCTTTTGCACGTTCATCATTCGGATAAAAACCGATAGGAAGATCGCATACAACTAAGTCAACTGGATCAACAAAAAGAGGTGCCAAGCTATCTTGATTAAATAATTCTATTTCGTGACCTAATAAATTTCCGACAACAAATGCGATTCTTACTAAAACATCATCAACGTCTATTCCAACTGAATCAGTAAATTTATCTTTAGACGCATTTAGAATCGTTAATAAAAGATTACCTGTACCGATAGCCGGGTCTAAAATTTTCAAATCTTTTTTTCCATCTGTAAATTTTCCAACTAAATAGGAAACAATAAAGGCAATACCATCAGGTGTCATCTCATGATTTGTTTGGACACCTTGTTTCATTCCTTTTAAGATTGCTAATTGAAACGCTCGTCTTATGCTTTCATTATCTTTTGTTGTTTCATTATATTGTTGGATTGTTTTCATTAGTTTCTCTTGTTGTAAGTCATTTATTTCTTCTTGTAAAATTTCCCCTTCGAAGAAATTCTCACCAGTTTCAATTAATGCTTCTAAATAAGACAGCTCTAAACTGTCTTTTAACAATTCTGTAGATTCATCTATGTTATTAAATAAAATTTCAACCGTATTTTCTTTACTCATATATGTATTCCTCACTTTCTAATTTGTTTAATCATTGTTTCTCATTATACGTATGCCTTTTAAGCGTGTCCACTTTATTAATTGTGTAAAAGTTATTTCTTTTTAGCTTGTATGTATTTACTTCTATATTTGGATGAATTTGAAATAAATTTACTTTTAATATAGGTTCTTTTTTGTGAAACGTGCAAGACTCGTCGCAACTATTTCTAAAGACCTAAATAAGACACTTTTCTAAAAGATTGTTGTTTCTTTGATTTATAAGATAAAGGCAGAAGTTGATTTCAACGGAAGGTGCGAGACTCCTGTGGGAGATCGGGAAGGCTGAGACCCCACAGGCCAAGTAAGGTAGGCATGCTAAAACCACGACGTCCTGTCGTAACGCATGCATGATCCACGTCGTGTGGACCCAGGAGGCTCAGATCTACGCCCCACGGAAAGGGAGCAACCTGGAGTTGCAATCAACTAACGCATACTAAAACAACAATGTATGAGAGATGAGTCTAAAAAATAAAGAAGACCTCGAACTAGATCAAGGTCTTTACTCAATTAACTTATTTTTGCTTTTTTTAAGACAGGTTTTTTAAATTTAATGATTGAATCGAATGATTTTTTTCCGTGCACAATTTTGTACAAAGTATTTACTACCATAATAAATGTGTAAGGTTTATATGCTAAATACTTTGGTTCCCAACAATTTGCAAACTTACTTTTATATGTTAGTAACCCTTTAAAATTATAAATCGAATTACCGTATTTAAATACTAATTTGGCCGATTTTTCATATAAAGTAGCATTGGAATCAATTCCTACATTCGCTAAAGGTGCCATTCCTAAACTACACTTAACAAACCCTTTTTCTTTAGCCCAAAATAGGATTGAAATAAATAGCATATCCATTGCTCCGTACGGCATATCTCTTTTATGTCTCATTAAATCAATAGAAATGATGTCACCTTCAATTGCTAAGGTTGCAAATGCAATGATTTCTCCATCACTATTTTTTAAACTTGCAACAGGAAAGTTTGAAACATACTCATAGTGAAATGAACTGACAGAAAACGATAGTTCTTCTCTTCCATTTAACCATTCATCGGATACTTTTTTTAAATTCTCAAGGAAATAATCATCATGTTCTGGCATTGAAACTTCAAATTCAAAGCCTTGACGAATTAATCTATTCCTTTTCGTACGAAGCTTCGCACCTTTTTTCCCTGTTATTTCATATTGTTCTAACTCCACAACGGCTTCTTCGCCTAATTTAAATAAGCTATATCCTGCTTTTATATATACATCTTTCATATTTTCATTTATTTGATAGAAACACGGCACACATTTCATGCTCCTGGCATATTGTTCAAATTCAAGTAATGCTTCAATAGAATTTTCGCCAAGTGCGTCTCCTAAAACAACAAATTTGTCTTTATTTTTTCGATAGAGAAATGCAGCCTTTTTATTTTTTGTAACAAAAATATCCTTATCTCCAAGAAATCCTAAATGTGTTTGCGAGGAACCACCATAAGTTTGAATAAATTCTTGGATTAATTGGATCGTATTTTTGTCTTTATGCTGTATACATGTATGTTTCATAATTCCCCCTTATGAAGCTTCAATATCACCTGCAAATTCTATTTTACAAAAAAAATGATGTAAACGGGAAGATAATATTAAAATTTTTTAATAAACTATTATTTGGTAAAAATTAGGCCCTACTGTATAATTCAATTTATTACTTAATAATGGATGTGACGAAATGGATAAGAAAATAGGTTTTATAGGATGCGGGAAGATGGCCCAAGCGATGATCGGCGGGTTAATCGACTCCAATCTAATTGAAAGAAATAACATTATTGTAAGTGCTAAATCGAATGAAACACTTTTAAAAGTAAAAGCTTTATATGAGATTCAAACATTACAAAACAATGTGGAATTAGCTACTAAAGTCGATTATTTATTCTTAGCTGTCAAACCAGATTTGTATCCAACAATCATTGATGAAATTAAGGATAGCATTTCAAATCACACGGTTATTATCACAATTGCAGCAGGTATTACTTTAGAAGGGGTAGAAAAATCTTTTGGTAAGGAAGTAAAAATTATTCGTACAATGCCAAATACCCCATCATTAGTAAGAGAAGGCATGAGTGCGCTTTGCCATAATCAAATCGTTACAGATTCTGAACTTAATGAAGTTATGGCTATTTTTAATAGCTTCGGAAAATGCGAAATTGTAAACGAAAATTTAATGGATGCAATCCCCGCAGTTAGTGGATCCTCACCTGCTTATGTGTATTTAATGATTGAAGCACTAGCAGATGGCGCAGTTTTACAAGGAATCCCACGTAAACAAGCTTATAAGCTGGCTGCCCAAGCCGTACTTGGCGCTGCTAAGATGGTACTTGAAACTGAATTACATCCAGGCGAATTAAAAGACCAAGTATGTACGCCTGGCGGAGCAACAATTGAAGCAATTGCTGAGTTAGAAAAGCAAGGATTCCGCTCAGCTATTATCGCTGCTATGGAAAGATGTACAACAAAATCTAGTGCTCTTGGTAAATAAATTCGTGTAAAATGAATAGAATAAACGTCTCTCATTAAAAAGAGAAACCCATAAAAATGCCAACTAACGATTTCTATTAGTAGGCATTTTTTCTTTTAATTTCACAATCGTTTATTTCCAACCAACTATCAATTCTTCAACATAACAAAAAACTGCCGAGTATGACTCGACAGCTTTTGATTACTCAATATAGAGTTTTAATTATTTAGCTGCTTTAACAGCTTCAATTGCTGCTTCGTAGTTTGGATGGCTTGTACCTTCGCTTACGTATTCTACATAAGTTACTACGTCATTTGAATCTACTACGAATACTGCACGAGCAAGTAAACGTAATTCTTGCATTAATACACCATAAGCTTCACCAAAAGAAGCATCACGGTGATCTGAGAAAGTATGTACATTTTCTAATCCGCTAGCTGCACACCATCTTTTTTGTGCGAATGGTAAGTCCATAGAAATAGTTAATACTTCAACATTTCCAATGTTAGATGCTTCTTCGTTAAAACGACGAGTTTGTGCATCACATACACCAGTGTCTACTGAAGGTACTACACTAATTAAACGAACTTTTCCAGACGAAGTTTCTAAAGTTACTGGGCTTAGGTCATTAGCTAATACAGTAAAGTTTGGAGCTTTTTCTCCTACTTTTACTTCAGAACCAATTAATGTTACTGGATTGTTTTTGAATGTTACAGATGCCATGATTATTCCTCCCAAAAATTACAAAATGTTCACAACATTTATCTTACTGGAAGGAATGCATGAATGCAATTAACTTTACTCAAAATTTATATTTAATCTAATTCTGAATCGTAGCCATCTTCTTCATCAATTGGATCTTCTTTTTTCTTCATATAACTCTTCACTTTTTCCAATGCTTGTGGTGTTAAATCCATTAATTTTTCAATTAAATGTGTGTTCTGATCTAAGTGTAAAAGTTTTACTCCATGCTTGTTTACAATCAGGAAAGCAATTGGCGTGATTGATGCTCCACCACCAGTCCCTCCTCCAAATGGATGTGGACTTCTAGTTTCTGTTTGTTTAACACCATCAACTAGATGATAGTTTCTAAACTCACTTCCTCCAGCAGCAAAACCTACACCTACTTTTGAAACTGTTAAAATGATACTTCCATCAGGTGTGGAGATTGGATCACCGATTATTGTATTCACGTTGATCATTGCAGATAAATTTTCCATCGCTGCATGCATTAAATCACCGATTGGATGTTGACTCATTATTAATCACCTCGAAATAGATTCAAATGGATGTGTAACTTGAAATTCTTTTCTTGTCTTCCTATAAGCCAAAAATACTAAAAAGCCTGTATAAACTGCTTTTCTAATTGAAAATGAAAAACGAATTTTCCCATTCGCCTCAATGATTGTTGCATAATAATTAGGTGTAATATCTATATTTGGTGGTTTATGTAAAATCGTAAATCGTTCTAAAATATTCTCTACTATGCCGATCATACTGTAAGCTGTACCAATAGATACCCCTGTTAAAGCTGAATTTCCAACACCAAAGTGGACATGGTAATTAACATTATATATTTGCACTGATTGTAAAAAACGAATAATGATAGTATGCGCATTTGAATATAAATTTATGAAAAAATCAATTTGTTGTAGGATAGAAATATCTCTTTTTTTCTCCAAATGCTCAAACTCTTCTTTCACTTCATTTGGTTTTAACGGAACAATAAATTTATATCTCAATAAATTTTTTAATATAGAAATTTTTACAATCATAATTCGTTCTTGATTCGTATAAATGGTATGACTCATTACTCTTAGATCAATGAAAAGAATCAATAGGATTAACATTACAATTACGATTGCAATTAATATTAAGAAGGAATAAAAGTAAAGCAAGAAACCACCCTTTTTTGTATCAGTATGGGCAATCAAACTTTTCCATAAACAAAAAGAATGGTAAAAAACTCACCATTCTTTGATAAAAAATATAAATCACTAGTTTCTGGAAAATACTACTTTTCCACGACTGATTGTTTCACTACATGCTAATGTTAATAAATCATCTGGATTCACTTGAAATGGGTCTTCTTCAAATAATATAAAATCAGCGTTATATCCTTCTTTTATTAATCCTCTTTTATGGTCTTGTCCAAATGATTTAGCACTACTAACTGTATATAATTTTATTGCCTCAAATAGACTGATTGCTTCTGATTCATTGTATGTCAAACCGTCTTTCGCTTTTCGAGTTACTGCCGAATATACACCTTGCCATGGGTTAATTGTATCGATTGGAGTATCTGATCCATTTGCAATTGGTATTTTTTCATCTAAGAGAGTTTTTATAAGGAAAGCATTTTTATTCCGCTCTTCTCCTATTCTCTCGATTAGCCATGGATAGTCTCCATATAAAAATGATGTTTGAACATCAATCACAATATGTAGTTTCTTCATTTCTTCAATCAATTGCTTTGACAATAATTCACAATGGATAAAACGATCTGGTAGTTCTAAATTATTCGGATATTTTGTAACCACATCAATTGCTTGTTTTACTGCTAAATCACCAATCATATGAAAAGCCACTGGTAGACCTGCTTCTCTTGCTTTTTTCGTAATTGATTCCAGCTTAATTGGTGCAGTGACTTGTAACCCATTTGTATTGTGATCATCATCATATGGCTCTTCTAAAAGAGCTGTTCTCCCACCAAAAGAGCCATCTATAAATGCTTTCACTCCACCAAAGGAAACATTTTCATTGCCACTATGTAATCGCAACTTCACATCATCAAGAGTTGTATGATGTATTAGGACATGCGTATGGAAAGAAAGCTCTTCTAATAATTGTTCATATAAATCAACAACTAGGTTTGCATTGCCATAATATGATAGATCCTCTGTTACACAAGCGACGATACCATGGCGATGGCAATCCTTCACAGCTGTTGTAATTGCTTTTGATAAATAAAGATCATCCGGTGCTGGCATTGCTTTTATAATTAAATTAACAGCTTCATCATATAGTAGCCCATTTAATCTACCATCTATTGCAACTCCAACCTGTCCGCCTTCAATCTCAGTTTGCTGATTAATTCCAGCTTCAACAAGTGCAATTGTATTAACGAAATAAACATGTCTACAAGTTCTTTTTAAAACGATTGGGTTTTCGCTTGATAGCTCATCCAAATCAAAAATTGAAAAATCTACTTGATTTGCCCATTCATTTTCATTCCATCCTTCCCCAATGATCCATTCATTAGGCTTGGCATCTTTTACTGCGGAATTCATTTTTTGAAGCATTTCATGATATGATGAACAATTTGATAGGTCAACACGATTCATCGCTTCACCATGACCAATTAAATGTAGGTGACTATCGATAAAACCTGGCAGTCCTACTTTTCCTTTACAATCAATCGTCTCGGCAGCCTCATCAGCTAACCAAATTAATAAATCATTGTATGAACCTGTTTTCACTATTTTTCCGTCTTCAGTACAAATTGCTTCAAGCGTCTCTCCTTCACTTGCCATCGTATAAAATAGTCCATTAAACCACAGCTTTTTCAATTAGAACACCGTCCATTCTAAAAATTATGCTATTTTCCTTACTTCTTTATATTTTTTCTTTTCCGCTTTTTCAGTTCTGTTTAGAGTCTTTTTTAACTTAGCTCTGTAAAAAAGAATGTTGATTTCCGTTTCAGGATGCTCGCTTTCCATGGGGCGTGAGATGAACCTCCTGGGTCCACACGATGTGGATCATGCATGCGTTACGACAGGACGTCGTGTTTTTAGCATGCCTACCTTACTTGTCCGGGGTCTCACCCTTCCCGCTATTCCCATAGGATTCTCGCACCTTTCACTCCAATCAATTTCTTAAAATATTCTATACTTGAAATTCTATAAGTTCATTTTCGAAAATGCCTTTAGTAAAATATCAACAATTAAATTTAACAGAGCCTTTAACTTAAAAAGAGCCAAATAAAAAAGAGGGAATTTTCCCTCATTTTAACATAGGTATCAATTTATTTCGATTCTAGCATTTGTTCCCTAGCACGCAACTCAACTCTTCTTATTTTCCCAGAAGTTGTTTTTGGTAATTCATGAACAAATTCAATTTTTCTAGGATACTTATACGGTGCAGTTACTTTTTTCACATGCTCTTGTAATTCGATGATTAGCTCATCACTGATAGAAGAGTTCTCAGTTAATACAACAAACGCTTTTACAACATTACCTCGCAGTGGATCGGGACTTGCTACAACAGCGCATTCCTTAACCAGTTTATGTTGAACGAGAGCATCTTCTATTTCAAATGGACCAATTGTATAGCCTGCACTGATAATAATATCGTCGCTACGACCATCAAACCAATAGTATCCGTCTTCATCCTTTTTAGCCCGATCACCTGTAATATAATAGTTTCCTCTTATTTGAGCTTTTGTTCTACTCACATCATTATAATAATGTTTAAATAAGGCAGGAGAATTGATATGAACGGCAATATTGCCAACCGTATTCGTCCTTACCAGATTTCCATCGTCATCAACAATTTCAACTAAATTACCTGGAGTTGGAACCCCCATTGAACCCACTTTGGCTTTTATGTCCTTTAATGTTCCAATTAATAATGTATTTTCTGTTTGGCCATAACCATCTCTTACATCAACCTGAAAGTATTTTTTAAATGTATGAATAACTTCTTGGTTTAAAGGCTCCCCTGCGGAAACAGCGCTTCGTAAAGAAGGTAATTTGAATTGGTCTAAATTCTCAGCTTTCGCCATGAAACGATACTCCGTCGGTGTACTACAAAATACGGTGATGTTATGTTCATTTAATAAAGTTAAAAATGTTTCAGGATCAAATTTACCCTCGTAAAAGAAACCTGTCGCCCCGCTTCCTAATGTAGCTAGAAATGGACTCCAAATCCACTTTTGCCACCCTGGACCCGCTGTTGCCCACACAACATCATCTTCCGTTACATCTAACCAACTTGAAGCAATTGTACGAATATGTGCATATCCCCAACTATGAGTATGTACTACACCCTTTGGGTTTCCAGTTGTTCCTGACGTATAGGATATAAAAGCTAAGTCATCACTTTTTGTTTCTACCGTTAAAACATGAGCCCCAATAATGGCTTGATCGTTTAAGGAGTTCCATACACCAGTTTGTTCGTTAATCGTAAATAATTTATAATTTCCACTCTTAGCAAAGCTACTAAAAGTATCTAAATACTGATTATGGGCTACAATCCCTTTTACATCACTATGGTCAATTCGATACTGAATATCTTTTATCGTTAGCATTTCTGAACCTGGAACGATTACACAACCAATTTTTAAAATTGCTAAATAAACAGCGTATGTCTCTACGCATCTAGGCATCATAACAAAGAGTTTGTCCCCTTTTTCAATCCCATTGTTCTTAAATGAAAATGCATATTGATGAACCTTATTATATAAATCTTTATAAGTAATCGAATGAGTTTCACCATTCGAATTTACCCATTTTAAAGCTACCTTACTTGTTGTCGCAAATTTTTCAATCTCCCAAACAAGATTATATACTTTCGGAGCAACTAAATTGATTCCATTCATATGGAAACTCCCCCTTTTACACGATTACTAATTTATATTTAGTAGCTGTCCAAATTAGAATAATAAAACATTTCGTTAATAATATGCATAAAACCTTCTTTTATTCAGAAAATTTAAACAAATAAAAAAACCACCTATAAAGATGGTTTTTAATTTACTCATTTCACTACATACCTATCGTAATACTATATGTACATGTGAAGCTTTCATTTGGTTCAATACTATTTACACCTAAACGATTTTTCATTTCTTTCACCGGTCCAGCCTCATCTGCAATACCATACCAAGGTTCAATACATACAAAAGGAGCAGTTTTCGTTGTCCATATTCCTACGTACGGAAAGCCCTCAAAATCTACCTTTACATAACTTGAATGATTTTTTGAATGAATTGAAATTGAATTCTTGTTTAATTTTTCAAGAATTAATGCATCATCTTTAAAAAGCTCACGCGTTAATGGAAGAACATTCGTCTTGTCTGCGATCAATTCTCTCATTCCATTACGATAAGACCCTTCTAATTTGATTGTTTCAATCTTTTCATTTTCTTCAAATTGAATGTAATAGTCTTCAAAAGATTCATTTTCCAATAAAGGTACATTAAATGCTGGATGGGCACCGATTGAAAATGGCATTGAAACTACATCGTTATTTGTCACTTTATATTTAACATATATCGATGAACCTTCAATTCGATATCTTATTTTTAAAGAAAATTTAAAAGGATATTTTAATAAGCTCTCACTATTACTAATTAACTCATATGTAATCTCATCTTGCTCTTCTTTTATCACGTTAAATACCATATCACGTGCAAAGCCATGTTGAGTTAATTCATATGTTTTATCATTAATCTTATATTGGTTGTTAATCAATTTACCCACATTTGGAAATAGGACTGGAGCATGTCTCCCCCAGAATGAAGGATTCGCATTCCACAGAAATTGAATTCCATCTTTTTTCGATTCGATACTCGTCAATTCTGCACCTTCAGGTTTAGAGGTAATTTTAATTAATTCATTTTCTAATACTGACATGATCAATTTGCTCCTTTAATTTTCATTAACCATTATTATAGCAAACTCCACAATCAAAAACCCGTTTCTCCCATACGTTCCATTCTACTTAAATTTTGGCTCTGTTAAAAAAGAATGTTGATTTCCATTCCAGGTACTTCGCTTTCCATGGGGTGTGACGACTTGAGCCTCCTCTTCCTCTGACATTGAACAAATAGAAAAGAGGTAGGTTTGACCCTACCCCTTAATCCATAGATATTTAAAAAGTATTATCGAGAATATCCACCAAGGCTTTGTTCAGCCATTTGTACTAAACGCTTTGTGATTTCACCACCAACAGAACCATTCGCACGAGAAGTTGCATCAGGGCCAAGTTGTACGCCAAACTCAGAAGCAATTTCATACTTCATTTGATCTAAAGCAGCTTGCGCACCATCTACAACTAATTGATTACTACTTGAATTTCTATTTGACATGTGTTGTCACCTCCTTGTGAGTATAGAATGTGATAAAACACATATCTTCATACATATATTTTCTGGAAATTTTTAGTAATTTATAATAAAGCGTCTATATCAACCTGTTCTTCTACGGAATTAAACTGTTTTCGAATCATTTCATTTTCAAAAATAAGTGTTTCTTTAGAAGCTACTGCCTCGTTTATTAAATCAGTAAAGTCAAAGCGGCTTTCAAAGCGCGCCACTTTATCACGCTTTGGTTTTGTAGTTGGATTAGCAGGTGTAAAGATCGTACAGCAATCCTCATACGGTCTAATACTAATATCATACGTATCAATTTTTTTAGCAATATCCATGATTTCTAATTTATCCATTGCAAGTAATGGGCGTAAAACTGGATAGTTTGTTACCTCATTAATTGTATGCATACTATCTAGCGTTTGGCTCGCAACTTGTCCTAAGCTCTCACCAGTCGCTAAAGCAAGTGCTTTTCGTTCTACTGAAACTTTTTCTGCAATTTGTAACATGATACGTCTCATAATTGTCATTGTATAGCTAGCAGGCATTTCTTTGTGAATTGCTTTTTGAACTTCTGTAAAAGGTATGACATGAAGCGTTACTCTCTTACAATATCTTGTTAACGTACTAGCAAGATCCGTAACTTTTTGTTTAGCACGATCACTTGTAAATGGTGGACTTTCAAAATGAATTGCCTCAATTGAAACGCCTCTCTTTAAAAGCATATAAGCTGCAACTGGACTATCAATTCCACCAGATAAAAGAAGCATTACTTTTCCGCCAACACCTACTGGATAGCCACCTGCTCCATATTCTTCACCACAAGTTATATAAGTTGCATCATCACGTACTTCCACTCTTACGGCAACATCTGGATTATGAACATCTACTGTCAGGTGCTCTGTATTTTGCAAAATATAGCCACCTAGTTCACGATTTAATTGAGGTGTGTTTAATGGGAATTGTTTATAGCTTCGTTGAGCATTCACTTTAAATGTTTTTACAGTATCGCCTAGTTCCTCAATTGCTTGTAATGCACCTTTTTTAATTGCTTCCAATTCTGTTTCGACTTTTCGAGCATAACTAAACGTGTGAATACCAAAAACTTGTTTCAAGCTAGCAGCAACTTTTTCATGGTCTTCACCATTTAATTTAATATACATACGATCTCGAGTAGCCGTAATTTTAATGTTTTCAAAACTTTTTAATCGATTTCGGACATTTTCTCTTAAAATACTTGTAAAACGACCTCTATTTTTTCCTTTTGTTGTCATTTCACCATAACGGATTAATATATATTCTACATTCATTTTGTTACCTCGTTACTTTATATAAATTTTTAATTACTTCACTCATGACTTCATTAAACATCTTAACTTCTTCGATTGTGTTCTCATAGGAAAGACTTATTCTAATTGCACTTCCAGCAACCTGTTCGCTTTTCCCCATGCTTTGTAGCACACGACTAATTTCATAATTCTTAGATGAACAGGCAGATTTAGTCGAAATATAAATATTTTCTTCAGATAGAGCATGTACAATTACTTCAGGCTTTAACCCTACAAAAGAAATATTTAAAATATGAGGTGCAAAATTTGATGATGGAGAGTTAATAACAGCACCATCAATTTTCTCCAAATGATATAATAATTCATTTCTTAAATTTAATAAATCATCACTTTTCGATTTTTGCTTCTCAAGGGTAATTCTTAATGCTCTTGCCATTGCAACAATACCTGCTAGATTCTCTGTACCTGATCGAATTTCTCTTTCTTGTGAACCACCAGTCATCATAGAAGATAATGTGACGCCTTCACGAACATATAAAAATCCTGTTCCTTTTACACTATGAAATTTATGACCTGAAGCAGAAAGTAAGTCAATTGCAGATTGCTTTATATGTAAAGGTACCTTTCCAATTCCTTGCACTGCATCTACATGAAAGAAGATTTTTGGGTACTTCTTTAAGAATTGTCCAATTTCAAGAATCGGTTGAATAGCTCCAGTTTCATTATTTACATGAATAATGGAAACTAAAATAGTATCCTCTCTCAAAGCAGCTGCTACTTTTTCAACTGAAATAAATCCATCTTCATCAGGAGACAAATACGTTACTTCAAAACCGATTCCCTCAAGTTGCTTATACGCTTCATAAATCGAAGGGTGCTCTATTTCTGTTGTAATTAAATGTTTCCCTCTAGAACGATGCATCATCGCAGTTCCTTTTATAGCTAAATTATTTCCTTCTGTTCCACCCGATGTAAAGATAATTTCAGACGGCTGAACCGAAAGAAGATCAGCAACTTGTAATCTTGCCTTAGATAGTAATTGCTCTGACTTACCACCTAATTTATGAATAGAGGATGGATTTCCAAAAAACTGTTCTGAGACAGTCATGTATGTTTCTAATACCTCTTTATATGGTTTTGTTGTCGCACTATTGTCAAAATAAATCATCACAGTTCCTCCATGCTGCTCACTTAAGTCCTTATTATAGCTGAAAACAGACTGAAACCCCTAAGAATTAATCTATAGGGGTAGTGTGTACTTTTGTTCATTTAGTATTTCTTGTAATTTATTAATTGCACCTGGTTCAACACTTTCAATAGAAGCAGCTGCTTCTTCAAGAGCTTCGTTGTATTGGAATTCCCTGAAAAGTTGTTCAGATTTGTCCATTGCGGATGCAATTTGTACATTTTTACTTCTATAGCGATTACCATATTGTATCACTTTTTCTACAAAATATCCTTGTTCAATCATAAACTTTGTATCATTATAACAATCATTAACAGCAGTGGATGCTCTTTCTAATAAAATAGAAACCTTGCCCATTTTTAATGGCTTTTTCTCTAATTCTAGATAAACAATTTGCATGCTTTCTTGAGCTTTTTGAATTTGTTCTAATGATGAGACAGGCATTCCTGGTAAGTTAGAAATTTGAACAAGACGTTTGACCTCTAACATTAGTCTCTTCATATCAATCAGTTGATCTCTTGCTTGAAGTTCATCTTTACGAAGGGCCTTTAACATTTCAACATACATTGCATGTGATTCTTTCACATCCGACATTTGTTGTTTCAATAAATCAAGTTCCCCACGAATGACTGAAAATGCAAGATCTTGCTCTGCCACTCGAATTTGTAATAATTCAAAACGCTTTGTAATAATACTTACTTGTTTTTCTACAAGCTTTTGAGCTTGCGTATCCTCTTCGTTTAACTCATAAATTTGTTGAACTAATTGAGTCTCTTCTTTTGTATTTAAATTCGCTTCACGAATTCGATGGATTTCTTCTTGAGCTGACCAAATTTCTTTCTCAACAATATATTTACTTTCAACTTCTTGCTCTAACAAATCATATATTGAATCAATTTTATCTTTAACAGATTCAAGCTTTTCATTTGCTTCAGTGATATTTAATTGCTTAATTAATTCAATACAATCATTACATATTTTTGTGCAGTCAGCTGCTTCACTTTCAATCGCTTCATATTCAAGTGAATAACCATCAGTTTTCATTTGTTTTAAGCCTTCAAGTAAATTATGTATTTGTGATGGCATTGTCGTTGAAGATTCAATATACAAATCAGGTATAATTTGCATTTGAGCTTTGATTGTATTTACTTTGTCGACAATCGTTTTTACTAACTCTCTAGCTTCTAAATAATTGCCTTGTTCTGTTGTTTCATTAAACAATTGAATTTCTTTTTTTATTTCATCAAGCTTTTTCTCTAACTGAGTCTCTGCAATAGAATATAAGTGACGATGAGTAAGTAATAGTTTTCTTTGTTCTAGATATTCTTGGTTTAATTGTTCAATATCCGAATTATTTTGTTCTTCACTACCTATTAACTCACTTACTTCACTTAAAATCGTATCAATATTTGTTTCTGCTTCTTTTAGTACATTTTCCAATTCAGCAATTGTATTTTTTGCATTCATGAAATGATACTTATTGATTGCTTCGTCGATATCATAAACTGAATCTGTTACTTTTGGTAACACAGTTGTGACTAATTCATCCCAATCAGTTCTCCACTTTTCAAAGAGCTCCTCTGTTTGGCCCGTCATATTTAGTCCCTTAAGCTTTGACAACTCGTCAGTAACTGGCTTACTCATCAGCTGCATTCTCCAAGCCTCAAGCTCATCAAGTCTTTTGTATAAACGGTTGCGCATTGTTAGGGCTATTATCATTAAAGCAATAACAATAGAAATTACAATTAAAATTACTGGGATTGTCATTTCCTAGGTGTACCTCCTCTGCTTGCCTTCTAATCTATTTATCGTTACGTGACATTTTTTGATGTTTTAAGTCGTTTCATCTTAGACTTTATAGTTTATCATAACATGATACAGTTGATTTTTGACCTTATTTTTTCAATTTTTTTAAATATTTATCAAACTATAATAAATATTGTAATAACTTGTCTAAAAACATGATTTTTAAACAAGGAAAATCGCCTTTCCTTGTGATTACTCACATTAAAAAGGCGAATCATTTAAGAGTACATTTTTAATTCAGTCAAATTATGTGTATCTATTCCTAAGAGGGAGAAAATCCACTTTTCCACATATTCCTTATATCTGTCAAAAAAATAAGTATCATTCTGTTGAATATATAGTACTTCATTCATATAACTAGGAAATAAGTATGGTGTTGATAGAAAAGATTTTAATTGAACAAAGAACACTGAAAAAGGCACAGTAATGTTTGTATTATTTAATCTTAGTGCATCATATATCTGAATAAATGTATATCGCTCTCTTGCCAAATAAGTCATCATAATTTCTCTGATAAATACGGAATCCAGTGTTAATTCCCTATAAAAAATTGATGCATATTCTTTTTTATGAAAATTATAATTCAAAACTTCTTCTACTAGGTCAATTAATACAGAGTCTGCTTTTTTAGATTCGAAAACTAGACTATATTTATTTAAGATCGCTACGTATCCTTCTAAAAAATCTACAATTATGTGCTCTAATAATCCTTGTTTCCCTTTAAAATAGTAAGAAATTGTTGCGATATTAACATTGGCTTTTTTAGATATATCTCTCACTGATGTACCTTGATACCCATTGGTTTTAAATAATGAAAGGGCCGTCTCGATGACTTTATTCTTAGTTGCAAGTTTTTCTTGCTCCATACATGTCACCTCTACTTCTACACAATTTCCTTTTTTAAAACATTGGCGAAAACCTACTAAAATCCTTTATGAAATAGTCGACAAAATTACCAGTAATCTCTTGAAATATGCTATGATATTCCAAATGATATAGGGAAAGGGGTCAACATATGTTTCAAAAAGTCGAATATTCAGGTACGAAAGAGCAACAATATAAGACACTTACATCTCAAGTGAAGGCTTTAACGCATGATGAATTTAATTTAATTGCAAATTTAGCTAATACAGCTGCACTTTTAAATCAATTCTTACATGATATAAATTGGGTTGGTTTTTATTTAAAAGATGGAGATCGTGATGAATTAGTATTAGGACCATTTGTGGGACTTCCTGCTTGCGTTCGCATTCCATTCGGAAAAGGCGTTTGTGGAACATCAGCTCAAACAAAAACTGTACAGCGCATTGATAATGTTCATGATTTTCCAGGACATATCGCATGTGATGCAGCATCTAACTCAGAGATTGTTATTCCTATTTACCATAATGGTGAAGTAATTGGAGTATTAGATATCGATAGCCCCGAATTTAATCGTTTCGATGAGACTGATCAACAATATTTACAAGAAATTGTTCAAATTATCGAAGGAAACATTAATTAATAAAAAAGGAATCCAAAAATAGACAAGTTCTATCTTTGGATTCCTTTTAATTTGCAATTGTAACTTTATTTTTACCTGTATTTTTTGCGATGTATAAAGCATCGTCTGCACTCTTAAATAATTTATCGATTGATGAAGTATTATAAGTACCATTCCCCCATGCAGATACACCACATGAAGTCGTTACTCTCGGACTAGAAATCTTTTCAACTTCTTCAATAATTCTAGAAGCCACTTTCTTTCCAGTATCAATACCGATTTTTGGTAAGTATGCAGCTAATTCTTCTCCACCCCATCTTGCAGCGATATCAGTAGAACGTACTACGTCTTTAATGATATTAGCTACTTGAACTAAGACATTATCGCCTATTTGATGGCCATAAGTATCATTAATCTTCTTAAAATCATCAATATCCAATAGTATTAATGTACCTTGAGAATCTTCTTGCATACTCTTGCAAATTTGCTCTTCTAAATACGCTCTAGAAAATAGATCAGTTAAGTGATCTGTAGCAACCAATTGTTCCAATTTCTCTTGTAGCATTGTATTTCGAAGCGCTAATTTTGTTGGCTCCATAACATTTTGGACCAACGTGCGATCATCGTATTTAAATTTAAATGGATTTCGGTGAAGCATGATTGCTACACCTTTTAATCCTGTCGTTTCAATTTTAACAGCTACAATGGAATTAAAAGGGTATTGTTCATAACATTCTTCCTGTGTGGCATTTACCTTTAATAAAGTTCCATCATGTAATTTTATATCCTCAACTATTTGTCCAATCAGCGAATTAGCGATTTCCGAGTTAAAATAGCTTGTACTACCATCTAACACTTTGAATTGATTATGTTCTTGAAGAATCACAATCGCAAATTCTTCACATTCAAATCGATTTTGAAACTTATATACTAAATAGTTTACAAGCTCTAAACTATGAAGGTTCTGATTTAAATTTTGGCCAACTTCATTTACAAACTGAATTCGTTTTGCACTATCTTCAACCTGTTGATAAAGCTTCGCATTTTCTAAAGCAATTCCTGCTTTAGAAGCTAATAATGTAAAGAACTCTTGTTCAGAGACTGTAAATCGATTGATATTCTTATTACATATTTGAAGCACTCCATAAACACCTTGTTGTCCATGTACTGGAGCATACATATAAATAGAGTCACTATTCGTTTCATATGTATTAATATTTTCACTATATGCCTGAATAGCATATGGATTTGCATCTTTATCCATTGGTGAAAACTGTTTTACTTCAATATGTGACGGTTCTACACTTTGATTTGTAAGTAAAAGTAGATATTCATAATTTGGGTAGACTGTTTTTAATGAAGAGATAATTTCGTAAAAAACATTTTCGATATTAAATGATGAATGTAGTTTCGAAGTAATTTTTGATAACTGTAAATACTGTTTACCTTGTTCAACCGTTCTCGCTACTTTAACCAATAGATCACGTAACTCAAAAGTTTCTTTGTGGATGTTTATTAAAAAGCTCTCACTGTATTGCTCGAGCTTGTCCACTGCGCCAGTAAAATCAAATTCTACAATGTGGATATCACTTTCTTCGTAATACCATAAATACAAAAAAGTATTATGTAAATTGTGTACTATTCTGTATTTGCTCTCTCTGTCGAATTCAATATTTAATTTTTCAATCGATACATTCGAGGTTAATTCATATTGTTCTTCTTCCTCAGAAAATCTTTTATAAGTTAAAGATTCAAGTGATTCTCCATTACCATTTTTACCGTATAATGTAACAGCTCTTGACCCTAAAACATCACAAACTAATTTAGAATATTTCTTATATACTTTTGAATGATGCTGAAAATTATCATGATTTACCATCAAATCAAAAAATTCCGATTTCAAATACAATATTTTACTTTTTTCATCGAGATTCATACAAAATCACCTACTTACAATTTAAGAAATGAACTAATATAACTATTTTTACAATTCTCATTATAAAACAATTAGTAAGTTTTTCCTACAACTATTTTTATACAAAATTGGACATTTTCTCATAATTCCGACAAAAAATTCTCATTATTCAAGTAAAGTTTCCATAGAAATTTTCCAATTTTTCCCTATTATAATTTTTATTATAAACATAAATGCATTCTTGACTAATTAACATAATCTAGATATAATATTCTTTGTGTAAAATAACGCAGCGTTGTAAGCACGGGCTTGAAATTTATTTTGTTCCTCTTAACAGAGGTGTCATCGCGTAACTCCGGCTGCTGGGGCGAGGATACATGAAAGCAAAATAAACAAACTGGGGCTACACGAACGTTTTTATTTTACTCCAAAATAAAAACTTGAAGGAGGAGACATCAATGTCTCGTTATACAGGATCTACTTGGAAATTATCTCGCCGTTTAGGCATTTCATTAAGCGGAACAGGTAAGGAATTAGAAAAACGTCCTTACGCACCAGGTCAACACGGACCAAACCAACGTAAAAAATTATCAGAATACGGTTTACAATTACAAGAGAAGCAAAAACTTCGTCACATGTTCGGAGTTAATGAGCGTCAATTCCGTCGCACATTCGACATCGCTGGTAAATTAACTGGTAAACACGGTGAAAACTTCATGATCTTATTAGAAACTCGTTTAGACAACGTAGTTTACCGTATGGGTCTTGCTCGTACTCGTCGTGCTGCTCGTCAATTAGTTAACCACGGTCACATCTTAGTTGATGGTAAACGTGTAGACATCCCTTCTTTCCGCGTGAAAATTGGTCAAACTATCGGCTTACGTGAAAAATCACAAAACTTAGCTGTAGTTAAAGAAGCTGTTGAAGTTAACAACTTTGTACCTGAGTACATCACTTTCAACGCTGACAAATTAGAAGGTACTTTCAACCGCTTACCAGAGCGTTCTGAATTACCAGCTGAAATCAACGAAGCTCTTATCGTTGAATTCTACAACCGTTAATAATATCGCTTCTTAAGAAGCGATACAAAATCCCTAGAAATGTTGATTTATCAACACTTCTAGGGATTTTTTTTACCTCTGCTTTGTGGAATAGTGTATTCTCTTCCACTTAATTCGGGGAGGTATTGGGGGACCTTTTAATAAAAAAAGTGGACAGGCGTTTAATAGGTTTTCTATTTTTCCGATTTTAAATCGTTTGACCCATTACTTTGTTTTTTGCCTTCTCATCCACTGTGTAGCGACCCATTTTTCCCCTGTTATAACTTGTGCACCAGCATGCAGGGTTAACTTGTTTATGTTTTCATCTTCATAGAAATATTCGAAATAGACTGCTGTTCCTTTTTGCGGTGTTACCGAAAGCTTCAGCTGAGGAAAAACTGTCTCCCCACCTTGTTCCACATTATTTAAATAGATTACAATTGTACTAATTCGGTTATTCTTCGCAGCTTGACTAGTTGGTAAAAAGTAATCCGTGTGCGCTTTGTATTCTTGACCAGGTAAGTATTGTAGAATTTGAAGGCCATCCCCATGTTCAACAGGCACGTTCATAATTTTTGTAATCCTCTTTTCGATGTTCACAATCAGGTCATTTTCATTGTTTGCAAAAAACATCCCACTGCTTGTTCGGATCGCGTCTACTTCTCGAGTTGACCCAATTTTCGAACATTTCATGCGGTCTTTAGCTAATCGAATCAATTCATCACATTCTTCATCACTAAGTACATTCCCTAGCAATACAACGAGCGGTTCTTCGTACCTCGCAAGAATCCGGATGTCCCGACCTTCTGCTTGAAACGTATTCCCATTCTGTTGAAAAATCGTTTGTTCGGTTAATCCATTCACGGTCACGATCATCAACTCCTAAATAATTTAATTTTCAGAAAAAAGTTTCTATGAACAGTATATCAGATAACTTCCTCACCATTCGCGAGATTGTACTTTTATATAATGAACTGTTCCTTCTAGACATTCCCTATGCGTCGTAGATAAAATAAAAAGCCATGCATAAACCACAGTGTTTGAAAATTAAAGAATTTCTATATTTTAAAATCAATAAACTATTCTACTAGTTTGCAAAAAAAAGACTGCCGCAGCAGTCAAACGTTATCGAACTAACGCATGCTTAGTTCGATAACGAGTTCATTATTTTCAAAGGGTTCAAACCCAAACTATTTCACCTGGGCAATAAGGGCTGTAACTAATTTGCTCAGCGCTTCTTTTCCTACAAAGGGAGCAAGGCTTGCAAGAATATCAGGATCAAGATTTACTAACTCTATACTTTCCAATAAATGGTTTAAATTATTTTGGCTTAAAAATGGCGCAAGTTCCAGAACTCTTTTGACATCCAACTTGTCACTTGCTAATTGATTTACAATACGAGATAATATTTCATCGTTTAAAAAAGGGGCAATCCGCACGACAATTTGCCAATTCAATGTACCTTCTTCTGCTTTTTGGACAAGTTTTTCGAGCTGCTCACTTTCCATAAATGGGGCAAGTGAAATAATCTGTTCAGCGTCCAGTTTTTCATCCTTCACTAAATCAACTATATAATTCATCGATTCGCTGCTTAAAAATGGTGCAATGACCTGAAGTATTTGCAAGTTGACCGTACCTGCTTCCAGCTGCTGCACTAATTTATCGAGGCTTTCCTCACTTAAAAAGGGAGCGATACTGGTTAGATGCTCCGCCTCCAGCGAAACATTTATTATGGATTTTTCTATTATTTCGGATAAAAGATCTGAAGTGAGGTATGGAGCAATGCCCGAAATAACGTCCCAATTGACAGTTTCATCAGTTGCATGGCTGACAAGTTCAGCTAACGCTTCTGACCCAAGGAATGGAGCCAGCCTGCTGATTTGGTCCAAGCTAAAACTATTCGGCTTCAAATTTTGCGAAACCTTATCAAGAGTACTTGCTTTCATAAGAAGAGCAACATCGGCAAGCTCATCAATGTTTACTTCCCCTTCATTGATCAGGACAGCAACTTGCTCTGATCTTTCCATTGCAATTTCCTCTACTATTTTACCAACCTTCGAGTTCATCTTTTTATTTTCACCAGCGTTCATTAAATCATCAATCGAAATAGAAAAGAATCTTGCTATTGCAGGCATGATTGAAATATCAGGTAGCGATTCACCACGTTCCCATTTTGACACTGCCTGGTGGCTCACATTCAACAGCTCAGCAAGCCCCATTTGCGTCATGTCCTTCTCTTTTCTAAGCTTTGAAATAAAAGCTCCAATCTTTCGTGTATCGAGCATTATAAACTCCTCCAATAATAAAATGTTCAGCGCGCACTGTTAAATTTATCTTAGCACAGCCCCCTAAAAGAGCCTATCAACTGATAGTTGTATTTTTATAATTTTGCAAATTCTACTGGCGGTAGAATCACTATATAGCTTTCCATACAGAATTGCTGCACCATAGCGGATGAAATATTAATACGTTTTTTCAGGGTGGCAAAACAGAGGATGATCGAATAATGATCATCCTCTGTTTGTTGTTGAACTAACGAATCCGCTAGTTGCATAAGGAATTATGTAATCTCTGATTTTATTTCGAAAGTAGCACTTTTTTATGAAGAGCTTATTTCAAGATTAATATTTAATAATTGTATTAAATAATCATAGAAGTTTTTTCAGGTGTATTTTTAATAAGAAATCGATTGAATGCGGATATCTTCTTGTTTCACATCAAAGAAAATTGTTTCATAGGAACCCATTATATTGGATTGTATGAAATAGAGGAATTGATTGTTTTTTTTAGAACTTATTATAGATAATATTGAGAAAAGGAGTAAATGAAAAGTGATTAATCAAATAATCCCAGCGTTAATTTCTTTTGTAGCTGTTTCAATTTTATCTCCACTATTAATTGCTATCTTGAGACAACTTAGGCTCATTCAACCGATAAGAAAAGAACTTCCTTCAGATCACCAGTTAAAAAAAGGTACACCGTTAATGTTTGGAATTATTCTTTTTGTAGGAATTATAGTATCAATTCTTTTTTCTCCTACGCCATTAATGTATTTCTTGTCCATTACATACATCCTTTTTAGCTTTATTGGGTTTTTGGACGATTTTTGGAAAGCTTCTCGTCAAGATCCAGGTGGTGTCTCGGGTAAGACCAAACTTATTTTTCAATTTATTTTTACAGGTACTTTGCTTTTTTACATGATCAACGTACTAGATATAGACACCAGCATTAATATTTATAAAAATATTTCCTTGGAGCTTCCAATGGTGTTATATGTTTTTGTCATCATATTATTTGTCGTAGGTTCTGCAAATGCCATTAACTTCACTGATGGTTTAGACGGTCTTTTAGGAGTCGTTGCAATCCCTACATACTTTTTCTTTTTTATGGTTTCAGAAAGATTCGAGGTGCAAATTTTTTGTTTAATTATGATTGGATGTTTACTCGGCTTTCTCATTTATAATATATATCCTGCCAAAGCTTTTATGGGGGATACGGGATCTTTAGCTATAGGGGGATCACTATCATTTCTTGCTGTTCTTGAGAAAGTTGAATTATTAATTCCCATTTTGTTCTTTATATATTTTGCTGAAGTACTTTCGGTTATTTTACAAGTTTGGACATTTAAACTTACTCGTAAGCGTATTTTCAGAATGACACCGATTCACTATCACTTTAGCTTAAAATATGGGTGGTCCGAAAATACGATTGTCACGTTTTTTGGATTAATTTCTTGGTTTTGTGTTTTTATCTGTTTAGCTTATTGGAGATTTCTTCTAAATCCATAAATAAAATTAAAATCATTCCAATAAATATTAGTGGTAACCAAGCAAAACTCAATGCAGAAAAAACATACCAAAGTCGAAAATCTGCCACCGCATATATTGATACACTAAACAATACCCCGATAATTAGATAAACGGAGAGGATTTCCACTTTTGTCATCGAACTCCTTTTTAATATTATAAAAAGGTGCGCTTTTAGGGGTACTAAATTTTGGAATAATATTAAAGATTTTTTTGTTAAAACGATCTTCGACTTGAAGATCGTTTTATTTATGAACTCTACATACATAGTAATCCAAGGATGGGCAGTTAAAATCCTGCTACAAAAATAGGGGTAATTTCATTATTTTATTTTTTTACTAAGTTTACTCCCATCTAGGTAATTTTCTCCATTAACATAATCAGTCTCACTAACCCACATTTCTTTACCTAAAACTTTCATAAATAGATCTAGTTAATGTCTTTGATTTATGTAACAAAAAAGGCCTCGAATTATTCGAGAGCCAAAAAGAGAGGTGTTTTTAATGAAGTCAATCTACTGTTACTTTAAGCTTAATCTTGCCAAATCATGTTGTACCGCGTTATTACCCATTTGTGGATTAAAATCAAGAGCACTTAATCCAAAAGTACTCACTACAACATCTTTATCTTTTGGATGATAAATTCTTACTTCATATGCATAAAGTGTTGGTGGCAGTTCTAGTGATCTAAAAGTTCGATATTGACTTGGTGGAATTAAAATTGTTGAAGGATCTACCATTGGTAGAATGACAGGTGAGCCTGAAGACCAATCATACATTTGAACCGTTACAGAACGAAAGCTATCAGGATCAGCATTCATTGCTTCAACTGTTAGAAATAAAGTGTTAGAATTTCTTCTTAAAACACCAGTCGATAAAATTTTAGTACCCAATTCTATCTCTCCTATTATATTATTTGGACAAGCTTTGTCCATATAATATAAAATGTCAAATTAGAAAAAAAGTAACGGACAATGACACATACAAACCTATTATTTCAATATTTTTTCAAAAGCTAATAAGTATAGTTAATGAATCTATTAGATGAATTGCCTCTTTTCTAACAGATACGAAACAGCTAATGAATTAAATATGATCATAAAATAGCGCTTTTAAAATAGATAAACATTCTCTAATATATGCAGTAGGTAGAATAACGGTTGGTGTTTTTGCTGGTAATCCAACAATATGTAAGCCCTGTTTTTCAGCTAATTTGATTGATCTAAATAAATGATAGTCATTTGTTACAATAATTCCTTTTTCATTATCTTTAATATAATTCTTAGAGAACTTCATATTCTCATATGTATTTGTGGATAAATCCTCTTTTATAATTCTATCTTCTTCAATTCCTAGTTTGATTAATTCAATTTTCATACACTCTGCTTCTGAAATCAGTTCGTCCTTACCTTGTCCACCTGAAACGATAATTTTTGTTTTCGGATTTACTTTTGCATATTCAGCTGCGGTTTCAATTCTGTACTTCAGTGCTAATGTTGGTTTATTTTTCTTTAACCCCGCCCCTAAGACGATTATATAATCTGCATTTTTAGGCACTTTATGTTTATATTGTAAATAACTATTAACACCAATAAATAAAAAACAAAATACATACACAAAAATTCCAAATAGAACGAAGTAAGTCATCATTTTAATAAAGCCCATTTGAAGGTTTCCTCAATCTTTCATATTTTATTTTTAATTGTATCGAAAATTGAGAACCTTTTCATTAAAAAAAGCAAACAATTAAATGTTTTACCATAAAATTGTTTGCCTACAATATTTATTTATCTTGGATATTTTTCATCCATTGGATCATGTTGATCTTTCGAAAGTCTTTTTTGATGAGCTTTCGTTTTTGCATCTACATGATTTGCATCACTCGGACGATTTTTCTTTGAACCACCTGCTGCATGACTCATTTCTTTCCCTCCATCTAACCAGTTAGTACAAAAACTAGTTTACGTAGAAAGAACTTGTTTATGCAATTTTTCTAGAATCTTTCATTTCATTTTCACCATCTAAACTTTTCCCTATAATCGCTGCAATGATACTAAATAATGGTGTAATAAATAGGATAAAAGCAAATGGTAAATATTCTAATACTGGAACACCTAATGTCGCCGCAAAAAATGCACCACTTACACTCCAAGGAACAATAGGGTTGAATAATGTTCCGCCATCTTCAAGTGCTCTTGATAAGTTTTTAAGCGGTATATTTCTTTTAATAAATACATC
>Ga0209676_1000707_pt1 | contig 46539 bp, 50 predicted proteins | sample AraplaCvi_mLB_r2_FD_184282 | JGI IMG/M metagenome (GOLD analysis project Ga0209676, IMG submission 184282) | Arabidopsis root microbial communities from North Carolina, USA - plate scrape MF_Cvi_mLB_r2 (SPAdes) (version 2) | ecosystem: Host-associated > Plants > Roots > Endosphere | place: USA... | reverse complement strand
TCGACCAGCCGCTGCGTTTTCAGGGGCAGTACTTCGATGTTGAAAGCGGCCTGCACTACAACCGGCATCGGTATTACGACCCGAGGTTGGGACGGTATCTGACGCCGGACCCGGTGAAGCTGGCGGGCGGGTTGAATCAGTACCAGTACGTGCCGAATCCGACGGGATGGGTGGATCCTTTGGGGTTGACCTCGAATTGCCCGCCACCGAAGAAGCCTGGGTGTGAGGTGCCGGGGGCGAGTGATGGGGTTAACGTTGATGAGGGGGAGCCCCAATTACCACGCTTAACTCATGGCGTAGACCCCAAAACACTGAAACGAACACATGCGCTTATGGGCAAAACCTCCACCAAACTAGTCGAGCTAATGAGAGATGACATGCGAAGCAATGGATTTAATAGCGATCACCCCATAGATGTTGCTGAACACAACGGCACGCATTACATTTTGGACGGCCATCATCGAGCTTCTGCCGCACGGCAAACCTCTACGGAAGTTACAATACAGCTGATAACCAACATACGAGACCATCACGGCACCTTAAACACTATTGAGGAAGTACTAGAATCAGCCGATAACGTTGGCAATGACAGACTGGAGCACCGCAGAAGAAGATGAACAAACAGCGCAACGACATTGTAGATCTCATTAACGACTTTCTCGCCAAGGTTGAGAATGCGACAGTGCTACTCGAGAAAAAATTTGGTACGAGAAATATTCTCAGGCTTTGGCGCAGCCACCAAATACAACGTTGTGGCGACATAACTAGCGAAACTCAGTATGAACTCCATGGAGTTGGCTGCATTGTTCACTTCGCTACTGAATCAGTGAATTTCGACTATGGGTTCAACAGTAGAACTGACGGATTTGATGTATGGCGGCTCTACATCTATGCGTTGGACAGACCACTTACGTATAAAAAATTTTGCGACAAGAAAATACTCGAAGAAGAATTTGACGAATTGATTGTGTCAAAGAAGATTGAAAAAATGTCGGCATCTGACAGCCTTTATGTCCTCACAGGTGATCCTCATTGCTGAGCAACACCTAGTGAAATTACACTCCTGAAATTCCGAATATACTTAAAGGGCCTAAAATTATAGGCCCTGGAATTCAATCTAAGAGTAGATTACTGCTCATCCCCATCCTCCTCATACTCCATATCCGCCTCATCCGAATCATTCAACGGCACCGTCGCATCATCCGTAACCGATCCAGGATCTTCACTGCCTGGATCATTGATAAACGGCAATCCACTCGGGCCCTTCTCTTCTTTGCCTTCGGTTTCAGGAGTCATGGCGAACCTCTTGATCGTGTGAGATGTATCACGTTCGAAAAGCCCTATCGCCAATCGTTCCTCTTCCTGACGGCCAGACACGAAAAACCCGGCGCCAGGCCGGGTTTTCGTTGATCAATCAGCGATGTTTATTTTTGTGTTTGTTCTTGTGCTTGTGACCGCCGGAATGATGTCCATCGTCGTCGCCACCAAGATTGTTCCCCACCGCGCCGCCAGCTGCGCCGCCCAGGCCTGCGCCAATGGCGGAGCCGGTGGAGCCGCCGAGGCTGTTGCCGACGACCGAGCCGCCTGCAGCGCCGAGACCGCCACCAATTGCGGCTTCGGTGCGGTTGCGTTTGTTCGCGCCGACCGCACTGCCGGCCGCGCCGCCGACACCTGCACCGACCGCCGCGCCCGTGCTGCCGCCAAGTTGTCCGCCAACCACATTACCCAGCGCACCGCCGAGACCACCGCCTACGGCAGCGGTGCCATCTCCGGCCGCCATCGCGCCCTGCGCCACGACCCAGCCGAAAAACAGTGCAGATAATGACAATCGCATATGAACCTCGCAGTTCCCGAAACGGGACAGTCCGCCCAAGCGGGGCGTATGCAGATTGGAGATGATTTCGGACGAAACGTTCAGCCATGAAAAAGCCCGACATCGAGTCGGGCCTCTTCTGACAGCGTGCGGGATTAGTGGCGCTTATGGCCTTTGCCCAGATTGCTGCCGACGGCGCCGCCGGCCGCACCGCCCAGACCCGCGCCGATAGTGGCGCCGTTACGGCCGCCCAGGCTGTTGCCGATCACCGAACCACCGGCCGCGCCGACGCCGCCGCCGATCGCCGCTTTGGTGCGGCTGCCCTTGCGTGCGGCGACCGCGCTGCCCGCTGCGCCCGCGACGCCAGCACCAATGGCGGCACCAGTGCTGCCGCCCATTTTCTGACCGACCACGTTGCCCAGCGCGCCACCCAGGCCGCCGCCCAGCGCAGCGGTGCCATCACCGGCAGCCATCGCACCTTGAGCAACCAGAAGGCCAAGAACCAGAGCAGGCAGTGTTAAACGCATGACGAAAACCTCAAATAAACGGGATGACGAGAAGGAGCGGGATTTAATGCGCTTGGCGCAGGAAAGTCCAGACGCGGGCAACAGCGTCGATTGGACCGCGATCAAGGAAAAGGTTTTATGCCGGGCAAAAAAAAGCCCGCTGGGGAGACGGGCTGGAGACTTGCTTTCTAACGGATGGCTTCACCCTACGTTGACCAACGTGAAAAGTTTGTGAAAAAAAACCGACATTAATGTCAACGCCCCGCAGGCATTTCCAGCAGGCAATCCTGCGCACATAAAAAACCCCGTTCAGTGACGGGGTACGGGATGAAATCACTTTCTCGTCCTTGCCGAGACCTTGGGCAGGAATTTCGCTTTTGGCCCTTTAGGGGCTGTGGACTTGATTCTCCCGATGCTCACCGGATCTTCGCCAAAACCCGACTGATACTCCGTCTGACCGCAGCGCACACAGTTGTTGAAGGAAAACTCAGCGCCATCGTCTTCGATATACGGACCTGTCATAACCTCTCCCCTGCCTAACCGGGCCGACACCGGCAAAACAGTTTTGCCTGAAAAATATCGCCCCTCAGCGCTTTTGAGACTAGCCGGTCACTACTGGACTTGCTGTTCAGCAATCCTGATCACCGACGAATGGACAAAAGCGTCGTGAACGATCATTCGCTAAAGATTTCCATCGAACGGCCGCTGCCCTGACTCCTACCAATGAATCTCAAGGAGAGATCATGCAGATCAACGGATTCCCGAACATGCCAGTTGTAAAACTCACGGACGAGCAGATCGCTGCCGGCAAGGCCGGTGCGGAAAAACTCAAGGAAAAGATCGCCTCGGGTGAAATCACCATCAAATACCCGGACAAACCGCTCCTGCAGCCGGGCGTCGTCTACCACCCCAGCGAGCCCGCACCATCGACGCAGCCTGACGGGACACCGCCCCTCGTTGCCATCGATACCCCGCTGACCTATGACTCAAAAGGCGCTGTGTTGCTCAAGCCTCAAGGCTGATTGACGCAAAAAAGCCCATTCCTCGTGCGAGTGGGCTTTGCCTTGAACACAATGATCAACGCAGCTTCACCGCCGTTCCGGTGACAAACACCACGACCATACCGCCCTTGCCTGCCGGCATGCTGATCTCAAAATCCACGCCGACCACAGCATCAGCCTGCAATGCCCGCGCTCGATCTTTCAGTTCGTCGGTTGCCTGAATGCGTGCTTCTTTAAGAGCCCGTTCCAACGTCTGCGACCGCCCGCCAAAGAAGTCGCGCATGCCGGCGAACATATCGCGGATCACGTTGACCCCTTGCACAGACTCGGCACTGACAATGTCCAGATAGGCCGTGATCTGCCGCCCCTCGACGGAATGGGTGGTGGAAATGATCATGGCAATTGTCCTACCCGAAAAATGAACGATGGATTGTAATGCCCGATCTGCGGTGATGCTCATCCCAACGGACAATCACCGAAAACCCGTCGCCAAAAACCACAAAACCCCTGACTTCTTTCGAAATCAAGGGTTTTGTGTAATCAAATGTGGCGGTGAAGGAGAGATTCGAACTCTCGATACAGTTTCCTGTATACACACTTTCCAGGCGTGCTCCTTAAGCCACTCGGACACTTCACCGTATCTCTGCAGACATGTTCTGTCTGTCGAGGCGCGCTAATGTAGTCGAAAGCTTTTCCGATGGCAAACTTTTTTTCAGAATTTTCATGCGCTTAAGAGAGCGGACTGCACTGGGCCAGGCGGAGGATGGCAAACCCGCCAATCTCGGGTAACCGACGTGCTTCCTTTATAGAAGGCAAGAGGCGCGCAGCACTGGCTGAAGCGCAAAACGGTGACTGGCAGGTCAGTCACGGCGCTTTACCTGGCCTGCGGCGGTGGGTAACGTCTGCCCATCTTTCTAATAAGGAATAGCGTCATGAGCGAGTTGATTGCCTACCACCTCGAAGACGGTATCGCGACCCTGACCCTGAACAATGGCAAGGTCAACGCCATTTCCCCCGATGTGATTGCGGCGTTTAACGCGGCGCTGGATCAGGCGGTGGCGGATCGCGCCGTGGTGATCATTACCGGGCAGCCGGGGATTCTCTCGGGCGGTTATGACCTGAAGGTGATGACGGCCGGCCCGAAAGAGGCCGTTGCGCTGGTGACCGCCGGTTCGACGCTGGCCCGTCGCCTGCTCTCTCACCCGTTTCCGGTGATCGTTGCCTGTCCGGGACACGCCGTGGCAAAGGGCGCTTTCCTGCTGTTATCCGCCGATTACCGCATCGGTGTCGAGGGCCCGTTCAGCATCGGTCTGAACGAAGTGCAGATCGGAATGACCATGCACCATGCCGGTATCGAGCTGGCGCGTGATCGCTTGCGGCGTTCGGCTTTCCATCGCTCAGTGATCAATGGCGAAATGTTCGATCCGAAAAGTGCCGTTGATGCAGGCTTCCTCGACAAGGTCGTCACTGCAGAAGAATTGCAGGGCACCGCCCTGGTTGCCGCGCGTCAGTTGAAGAAAATCAATATGCTCGCGCACAAGAACACCAAGCTGAAAGTGCGCAAACAACTGCTGGAAACCCTCGACGATGCCATCCTGCAGGATCAGCAACATCTGGGCTGATTCCTGAAGGATTTGCCGGTGAACAACAGCCCGACCCTCGTATCGGGCTTTTTCTTACGTTCGGTGTTGAAGATTCCCTGACAGCTCTAGGATGCACCTGACAGGCATCGCTGAAACATGCGCTTAAACATCGGCCATCTCCGGACTCTATAGGGGCAATTGCCGAAAACAGTGCACATCCGTACACTGCGCCACCTTTTGTCCCGGTGGGCCTGCAAAAATGCTGTTCGTGTTTCGTATGTTGTTGATGGGCCTGCACTTTATTCTCGCCGGCGTGCTGGGCGTGATCCTTGGCCTGTGCCGCCCCTTCAATCCGGACAACAGCCGACTCTGCGCCCGCCTCTACGCGTTGCCAGCGATGTGTATCCTGCGTTTGCGGGTCAAGTCTGAGGTCAACGGGTTGATCAACAAGCCTGACAGCTGCGTGATCATCGCTAACCACCAGTCCAATTACGATCTGTTCGTGTTCGGCAACGTCGTCCCGCGCCGCACCGTGTGTATCGGCAAGAAAAGCCTGAAGTGGGTGCCGTTGTTCGGTCAGTTGTTCTGGCTCGCCGGCAATGTGTTGATCGACCGTGGCAATGCACACAAGGCGCGGCAGTCGATGCTGACGACCACTCACACCCTGCAGAATGAAGACACCTCGATCTGGGTATTCCCGGAAGGCACCCGCAACCTCGGTGAAGATTTGTTGCCGTTCAAGAAAGGCGCGTTTCAGATGGCGATTGCCGCCGGCGTGCCGATCGTTCCGGTGTGCGTGAGCAGTTACGTCAAGCACATGCGTCTGAATCGCTGGCGCAGCGGCAACGTTCTCATACGTTCGCTGCCGGCGATTCCTACAGTCGGATTGACCATGGATGACATGCCCATGCTCATCGAGCGATGCCGCGAACAGATGCGCGAATGTATCGAATCCATGGATCGGCAACTGCGAGCCGCGTGAAAAACAAACCCGCCCTGTGCGGGTTTTCTTTTGCCGGCTGAACTGTAGAAGTTTCACTGACTCTCAAACAGCGACACGGCTAAGCTGAAGCCTTGTTCCCCTGCCATCTGCCAAGAAGAAGTGAATCACCACCATGGGTCGAGTTGTTGCTGCTGCGGTGTACAGCGAAGGCAAGAAAGTCACCAATATCACGCTTGATGAAGGCGCGGCCTGGGCGGCCAAGCCGGGCCATTTCGTCTGGATCGGTCTGGAAGAACCGGACGCACAGGAATTATCCAACCTGCAACGCCAGTTCAATCTGCACGAGCTGGCCATCGAAGATGCGCTGGAAAAACACAGCCGGCCAAAACTGGAAACCTTTGGTGACGCTCTGTTTATCGTCACCTACTCCCCCGTTCGTGAACACGGCGTTTTGCAGTTCATCGAAACGCATATCTTCGCCGGCAAGGGCTACATCATCACCGCGCGCAACGGCCACTCGGCGTCCTACGCCCAGGTGCGTCAACGCTGTGAGGCGCGTCCACTGTTGCTGGAGCATGGCGAGGATTTCGTCCTGTATGCGCTGCTCGATTTCGTCATCGAGAACTATCAGCCGGTGGGCGAAGCGATCCACGCGGAGATCGATGAGCTGGAGCGCAACGTGCTGTGCAGTGCCCTCAACGAGCGTGACATCCAGAAGCTCCACGGTTTGCGCCGTGACGTGGTGCGCTTGCGTCGGTATGCGGCGCCGATGGTAGAAATCGGCGAAGAGCTGCAAAAGCTAAGCTTTCCATTCATCGACAAGAACATGCGCCCGTACTTTCGCGATGTGCAGATCCACGTGACGCGGCAGATGGAAGACCTGAGCACGCTGGCGGACATTGCCAGCCAGACCATCGAGATTGGTGTGTTGCTCGAGGCATCGCGGCAAAGCGTGGTGCAGCGCAAGTTCGCAGCATGGGCAGCGATTCTGGCGTTCCCCACCGCAGTGGCGGGAATTTACGGGATGAACTTCCAGAACATGCCGGAGTTGACTTGGCATTACGGTTATTTTGCGGTGCTGGGGTTTATTGCGGTGGGGTGTGTGAGTTTGTGGGCGAGTTTCAAGCGGTCGGGGTGGTTGTAGCCGGGACCGCGTCGCCCCGGCGATTCGCGAGCAGGCTCGCTCCCACAGGGATTGTGGGAGCAGGCCCTTTCAGCGTTGAGCCGCTTCCGGCTTGTGCGCGACGAAGCGCATCATCCACTCCGCAACCGTAGCGCCATGATGCTCCTGCTCGAGGCTGGCCACGCCTTTGCTGTAAATCTGCGAACCCAGGGCTTCCTGGCGCAGATCGAGCAGCGCGCGCGAGTAATCGTGAATGAATTCCGGATGGCCCTGGAAGCACAGCACTTGATCGTTGATGTGATAAGCCGCGAACGGGCAGAAATCGCTCGACGCGATCACCGTGGCATTTTCCGGTAGCTCGGTCACCTGATCCTGATGGCTGATCAACAGTGTCAGCTCTTCGCGCACCGGGCTCATCCACGGCGCCTTGGCCGCCAGCTTGTAGTTGTGGGTACCGACGCCCCAACCCTGGGATGCGCGCTCGCTCTTTCCGCCAAGCAGCAGCGCCAGCAATTGATGGCCGAAGCACACACCGAGCAGTTTGTCGCCGCGTTCGTAGCGATTCAGAAGATAAGTCTTGAGGGTCTGAATCCACGGATCAGTGCCGAACGAATCGGCCTTGCTGCCGGTGACCAGATACGCATCGAACGTCTGCTCGTCGCTTGGGTATTCGCCATTCACCACGTTATAGACAGTGAACTCAGCGGCAATCGGCTGTTGTGAAAACAGGCGCTGAAACATTTGCCCATAGCCCTGATACTGATCGATCAGCTCAGGCCGCAAGATGTCGGTCTCGAGAATGCAGATGCGCAGCGACATAAAAAATACCTGACACGTGATGGGAATAATGAACACCCCAGAGCCTGCCTTGAAACACCCGGCCAAGGCAAGCCCCGACATGTTCGCCAGCCCTAGAACATTTCACCTTTCGCGGCTTTGTCCAGTAGCAGCGCTGGCGGCGTAAAACGCTCGCCATATTGCTCGGTCAGATACTGCGCACGCGCGACAAAATCCTTCAGGCCATACTGGTTGATGAACTGCAGCGCACCGCCGGTCCACGCAGCGAAACCGATGCCGAAGATCGACCCGACGTTGGCATCCGCCGTTGAGGTCACCACGCCCTCCTCCACACAGCGCACGGTTTCAATGGCCTGCACAAACAACAGACGATCGCGCACATCCTTTGCTGGAATCTGTCCGTCGACTTTCTCGAAACGCGTTTTCAGCTCCGGCCAAAGATGCTTCTGGGCAGCCGCTGGATATTCATAAAACCCGCCTCCGGCGGCTTTGCCTGGTCGCTTGAATTCATTGAGCATCAAGTCAATCACGGCGAAGGCCGGGTGCTCAATCAGCGGTTTCCCTTCAGCCTGTAAGTCCTTGGCCGTCTGCTGCCGGATATGGCTCATCAGGCTGAGGGAAACTTCGTCGGAGATCGCCAGAGGTCCGACCGGCATCCCGGCCTTGCGCGCTTCAGTCTCGATCATCGGCGCACTGACGCCTTCGCCGAGCATGGCAATGGCTTCGTTGGTGAACGTGCCGAACACCCGCGAAGTAAAGAAGCCACGGCTGTCGTTGACCACGATCGGAGTTTTCTTGATTTGCAGGACGAAATCGAAACCGCGGGCGAGGGTTTCGTCGCTGGTCTGCGCGCCCTTGATGATTTCCACCAGGGGCATTTTTTCCACCGGACTGAAGAAATGCAGGCCGATGAATTTGCTTTGATCGGGCACGGCCGTCGCCAGGCCGGTGATCGGCAGGGTGGACGTATTGGAAGCGATCACTGCTTCGCCACCCACCACCTGTTGCGCGGCGGCAGACACCTTGGCTTTGAGTTCGCGATCTTCGAATACCGCTTCGATGATCAGATCGCAACCGGCGAGATCGGCATCGCTTTCGCTCGCAGCGATCCGCGCCAGTACTGCCTCGCGCTGTTCGACAGTCATCTGGCCACGGGTAACTTTTTTATCCAGCAGCGCCGCGGAATGCGCCTTGCCCTTCTCGGCAGCGGCGAGGTTGATGTCCTTGAGCACGACGTCGATACCGGCCGAGGCGCTGACAAACGCGATGCCCGCGCCCATCATGCCAGCGCCGAGCACACCCACTTTCTTGGTTTTATAAAGCGCAAAACCTTGCGGTCTTGAACCGCCGGCGTTGATCTCGTTCAACTGGAACCAGAACGTGCCGATCAGGTTTTTCGAGATCTGCCCGGTCGTCAGTTCTGTGAAGTAGCGGGTTTCGATCAGGTGCGCCGTGTCGAAATCGACCTGAGCACCCTCCACCGCCGCGCAGAGAATCTTCTCCGGCGCTGGCAGCGTGCCTTGAGTCTTCGCGCGCAGAATCGACGGCGCAATCGCCAGCATCTGCGCCACTTTCGGATTCGACGGCGTGCCGCCAGGAATCTGGTAGCCCTTGACGTCCCAGCGTTGCACTGCCGTTGGGTTGGCGTGAATCCAGGCGCGCGCCTTGGCCAGCAGCTCATCGCGATCCGCCGCCAGTTCATCAATCAGCCCGGCCTGCAACGCCTGTTGCGGGCGCACCTTCTTGCCTTCGAGCAAATACGGCAGGGCTTTTTCGATGCCGAGCATGCGCACCATGCGCACCACCCCGCCGCCGCCGGGCAACAGGCCCAGCGTCACTTCCGGCAGACCAAGTTGCACCGACGCATCATCCACAGCGATGCGGTGGTGGCAGGCCAGGCAGATTTCCCAGCCGCCGCCCAGCGCAGCGCCGTTGATCGCCGCAACCACCGGTCTGCCGAGGGTTTCCAGTCTGCGCAACTGCGCCTTGAGGGTCAGCACCATGTCATAGAAGGCTTTGGCTTCGGGCTTGCCGACCTTGATCAATTCATTGAGGTCGCCGCCAGCAAAGAAGGTTTTCTTCGCTGAAGTGATGATCAACCCGGCAATGCTGTCTTTTTCCGCTGACAAACGCGCAACGCAAGCGGCCATGGCCTCGCGATACACGGCGTTCATGGTATTGGCACTCTGGCCCGGCATGTCCATGGTCAGCACGACGATACCGTCCTGACCTTTTTCGTAACGAATCGCTTCGCTCATAACAGGGTTCCTTGAAGTCGGGGCTCAGAGGCGTTCGATGATGGTGGCAATGCCCATGCCGCCGCCGACGCAGAGTGTCGCCAGGCCGTAGCGCAGGTGACGCGCTTCCAGTTCATCGAGCAGCGTGCCGAGGATCGCGCATCCAGTGGCGCCCAGCGGGTGGCCCATGGCGATCGAGCCGCCGTTGACGTTGACCTTGTCCGGGTCGACGGCCATGTCCTTGATGAACTTCAACACCACCGAGGCAAACGCTTCGTTGACCTCGAACAGATCGATGTCTTCCACGCGCAGTCCGGCCTTGGCCAGCGCTTTGCGGGTTGCCGGCGCCGGGCCGGTGAGCATGATCGTCGGGTCGGTACTGGTGACGGCGGTGGCGACGATGCGCGCCCGTGGCTGCAGCCCTAGCGCACGGCCCTTGGCTTCGGAGCCGATGAGCATCAACGCCGCGCCGTCGACAATTCCGGAACTGTTGCCCGGCGTGTGCACGTGGTTGATACGCTCGACATGGCTGTAGACTCGCAACGCCGTGGCGTCGAAGCCCATCTGCCCGATCATTTCGAAACTCGGCTTGAGCTTGCCCAGGCCTTCGAGGGTCGATTCGGCGCGGATGAACTCATCGTGGTCAAGCAGGATGATGCCGTTCTGATCCTGCACCGGCACCAGCGACTTGCTGAACGAGCCATCAGCTCGCGCCCGTGCAGCTTTGTGCTGCGAGTGCAGCGCGTAGGCATCGACGTCCTGTCGGCTGAAGCCTTCGAGGGTGGCGATCAGGTCGGCGCCGACGCCTTGCGGGGTGAAGTGGCTGTGCAGGTTGGTCTGCGGGTCCAATGCCCAGGCGCCACCATCGCTACCCATCGGCACCCGCGACATCGACTCGACGCCGCCGACCACCACCAGATCTTCAAAACCCGAACGCACTTTCATCGCGCCGAGATTCACCGCTTCCAGACCTGAAGCGCAGAAACGGTTGATTTGCACACCGGCGACGCTGACGTCCCAATCGGCTACTTGCACCGCCGTTTTGGCGATATCGGAACCTTGATCGCCGATCGGCGTGACGCAGCCGAGGACCACATCATCGACCTGACTGGTGTCCAGCGCCGTGCGTGCCTGCAAGGCGCTCAGCAAACCTGCCACCAGATTGACCGGCTTGACGCTGTGCAGCGCGCCGTCTGCCTTGCCTCTGCCACGCGGGGTGCGTAACGCATCGAAAATCAAAGCTTCAGTCATGACGTACTCGAACGTGATTCGGTGTCGTTGCACTTTCGCCCTGCGCAGTCTGGCAAGCAATGACCACATTGCTCAAAGCGCTTGACGCACGCGCTCAGACGGACGGTCATCGGACCTCAGGTGAACCGGTTCAGGTCGCCGAGTTGTCTAGCCAGCGGGCGGCAAAGAAGCTGGCAATACGCCTCATGCCTTTTTTAAAGCTTTTTTCAAGCGCTCCATATGAAATGGATCTAAGCCAACGCGGACGTGGGCCCTAAGGTGAACATGTACGCCATCGTCGTCGGGTTTTGCCGAGACGGGCGTCCTCCAACAGGAAGTGCAACGCGTGCCGTCATGGATCTGCAGTCAGGCACGCCTCAGGAAATAACAATAAAGGCGGTCAAGCCATGTTCAAACAACCGAAAGTACGTCAAGCAGGACTCATTCTTTTCGCCACGACGCTGTTGTTGATCTTGCCGAATCTGACCAAGGTCATCGGCTGATTCAAGCGCCGCGTGCTGTACATCGCCGCTGAAAATGTGACTGGCCCGCTACCCGGGCCAGCGTGGTTGTGCCAACCTTTGCGCACTTACACGACATGGACGGCGGTCATTTGAAAACGCTCATTGCGCTCAGTGCCTTGCTGCTGAGCTTGCCCTTGTCTGCGGCACAACTGGATCTGCAGTTGGGCGCAAACAGCCGCACCTGGCAGACCGAGGAACTGCTCAAGCATCCTCAGCTGCAAACCCTCATGATCAACAATGATGTCTCCTACAAGAAGGACATGACCTATCAGGTCGTGCCCCTGGCCGCGTTGCTGACGGGCGTCAGACCCGAGGACCACTTGCAAGCGGTGGCGCTGGACGGCTTTGCCGCCGAGTTGGCCGCTGCGCCTTTGCTGAACAAGAACGGCGCACGCGCATGGCTGGCAATCGAGGATCCGGCACGGCCATGGCCACCGTTGTCCGCCGGCAAGCACAGCGCCGGGCCTTTCTATCTGGTCTGGACCGATCCGCAAGCCGGCAAGATCAGCCCCGAGCAATGGCCGTTCGAAGTCGCCAGCATCAAGTTGATGGCGCCGGTGGCCCAGCGTTTCCCTGCCCTGCTGCCCGATCCGGCATTGAAGGCCGAAGATCCGGTGAACCAGGGCTTTGCCTTGTTTCAGAAAAACTGCCTGGCGTGTCACCGGTTGAATGGTGCCGGTGATGCGCAGTTCGGGCCGGATCTGAATATTCCGTACAGCCCGACCGAGTATTTTGGTGCGGACTTCCTGAAGCGCTACATCCGCGATCCGCAGAGTTTGCGCCAGTGGCCGCAGGCGAAGATGCCGGGGTTTTCGGCGCAGGTGTTGCCGGACGGGGATCTGGAAATGCTGGTGGCCTATCTCAAGCACATGGCCGGTCGTAAAGCCAAGCCCTGATGCAATCCCCCTCGTGGGAGCGAGCCTGCTCGCGAAAGCGGTGTGTCAGACGCTAATTGGCTGGCTGCTGCACCGCTTTCGCGAGCAGGCTCGCTCCCACAGGGATTTGCGTAGGTCGAGCTATTGCTGCTGGACGGAGATGATCGGCGTCGGCGAGACGAACACTTTCGCATGCATCTGCTCGCAGCCGCCGCCCCGGCGCATGCCGCGTACCGGGCAGGCATCGAGATAATCCAGGCCCACCGCCAGTTTCAGGTGGCGCTCCGGGCGCGCCAGTTGGTTGGTCACATCGAAGCTGTACCACGCGTCATCCAGCCACGCTTCCGCCCAGGCATGGCTGGCCAGATGCTCGCAATCCTCGCTGTACAGATAACCCGAGACATAACGCGACGGTATGCCGAGGCTCCGCGCGCAGGCGAGAAAGGCGTGCGCATGATCCTGACAGACCCCGGCGCGCCCGGCGAAAGCTTCGGCGGCGCTGGTGTCGACCACGGTCGAGCCCGGCGTGTAGGTCATGTGCTGATTCAATGCGCACATCAAATCGATCAGCGCGGTGCGATCACGCCGTTGCTTGCAGTTTTTCCCGGCAAACTCGCGCAAGGCTTCATCGGCTTCGGTCATGCGCGTGAAGCGCAGGAACGGCAGCGCTGACTGGCTTTCGTGTTCGGCCTCGCGCAATTCATCGATATCGACCTGACCACGGGCACCAATGATGATCGCTTCGTGGGGCTCGTCCATGGTCAATACATGCAGGATGTTGCCGAACGGATCGAGTTGCGCACGCACCGGGCGCGGTAAATCCAGCTGCCAACTGAGCACGTGCTGACGCTCGCTGTCGTGAGGTGTCAGGCGCAGGTACTGGATGCTCGCGCGCACCTGATCTTCGTAGTGATAGGTGGTCTCGTGGCTTATGGAAAGTCTCATGCAGCCTCCAGGTAGGAACTGTGAATGGCGTTGCCCAACTGGCGCACCAACGGGATGAATTCGGTCAGCCAGGCGTGCAGGCCTTCTTCGAGGATTTCGTTGATGCCGGTGTAGCGCAGGCGCGCGTCCATTTCCGCCGCCAGGCGTTGTGCCGGGCGGCCGTTGGCGCCGGGCAGTTGCGCGAGGATCTGGTCGATTTCTTCGGTACAGGCACGCAGCGAACGGGGTACATCGGCGCGCAACAAAAGCAATTCGGCGACGTGCCGGGCGCCGGGCGCATCGCGGTAGATTTCGGTGTAGGCCTCGAACGACGACAACGCCCGCAGCAGCGCACTCCACTGGTAATAGGCGTGCGCTGTGCCGTCACTGACCGCTTCGGCCTGATCGCCGGCCATTTCGTAGCGGGCATCGAGCAGGCGCAGCGTGTTGTCCGCGCGCTCGATGAACGTGCCCAGACGGATGAAGCGAAACGCGTCGTTGCGCATGATCGTGCCGTAGGACGCACCACGGAACAGGTGCGAGCGCTCCTTGATCCATTCGCAGAAACGGCTCATGCCGTAGCGGCTCAGACCCTGTTCGGCGATACCGCGAATTTCCAGCCAGGTTGCGTTGATGTTTTCCCACATGTCGGCGGTGATTCGCCCGCGCACCGCATGGGCACTGGCCCGCGCCGCGCCGAGGCAGCTGTAGATGCTTGCCGGGTTGGCCGCGTCCAGCGCAAAGAAATGCAGCAGGCGTTCGGCGTGCAGATCGCCGTGGCGGTCATGGTAATCATCGAGAGTGCCGGTAATCAGCAACGGCATGGCGAGTTCGTGCAGACCATCGCCGCGCCCGTCCTGCGGCATCAGCGACAGTGAATAACTGATGTCGAGCATGCGTGCGAGGTTCTCCGCACGCTCCAGGTAACGCGACATCCAGTACAGATCCGAGGCAGTTCTACTTAACATGGCAAGCTTCCTTCAATCCTCGACTACCCAGGTGTCCTTGGTGCCGCCGCCCTGGGAGGAATTCACCACCAGGGAGCCTTCACGCAACGCGACACGGGTCAAACCTCCGGGCACGACCCGGGTCTCGCGGCCGGACAGCACGAACGGGCGCAGGTCGATATGGCGCGGCGCGATGCCGTTTTCGACAAAGGTCGGGCACGTCGACAGCGACAGCGTCGGCTGCGCGATGTAGGCATGGGGCTTGGCTTTGATGCGCTCGCGAAAGGCATCGATTTCCGCGGTCGTCGCGGCCGGCCCGACCAGCATCCCGTAACCGCCGGAGCCCTGGGTTTCCTTGACCACCAGATCCGGAAGATTGGCCAGCACGTGGGACAGCTCGGACGGGTTGCGGCATTGCCAGGTCGGCACGTTCTTCAGAATCGGCTCTTCGTCGAGGTAGAAACGGATCATGTCGGTGACAAACGGGTAAACCGATTTATCGTCCGCCACTCCGGTGCCGATGGCATTGGCCAGCACCACATTGCCGGAGCGATAGGACGACAGCAGCCCCGGCACGCCGAGCATCGAATCCGGATTGAATGCCAGCGGGTCGAGGAAGGCATCGTCGAGGCGGCGATAAATCACATCGACGGCTTTCGGGCCGTCGGTGGTGCGCATGAACACCTTGTCGTCGCGCACGAACAGATCCGCGCCTTCCACCAGTTCAACGCCCATTTCCCGCGCGAGAAACGCATGCTCGAAGAACGCGCTGTTGAAGCGCCCCGGCGTCAGCACCACCACGCTGGGGTTGTCGATCGGACTTGAGCTCTTCAGGGTGTCGAGCAGCAGATTGGGATAGTGATCGATCGGGGCGATGCGCTGAGCGGCGAACAGCTCAGGGAACAGCCGCATCATCATCTTGCGGTCTTCGAGCATGTAACTGACGCCGCTGGGTGTGCGCAGGTTGTCTTCGAGGACGTAATAAGTGCCATCGCCATCGCGCACCAGATCGACGCCGGAGATGTGCGAATAGATGTCGCGGTGCAGATCAAGGCCCTGCATTGCCAGCTGGTACTGCTCGTTGGCCAGCACCTGTTCGGCGGGAATGATCCCGGCCTTGATGATGCGCTGCTCGTGGTAGAGGTCGGCGAGGAACATGTTCAGCGCCTTGACCCGCTGGATACAACCGCGCTCCACGATTCGCCATTCACTGGCGGGGATGCTGCGCGGAATGGTGTCGAACGGAATCAGGCGCTCGGTGCCCTGCTCGTCGCCATAAAGCGTGAAAGTGATCCCGGCACGATGGAACAGCAGATCAGCCTCGCGTCGGCGTTGCGCAAGCAACTCGTCGGGCGTCTCGGCCAGCCAGCGGGCAAATTCCCGGTAATGCGGGCGAACCAGTCCGCCAGCATCGTACATCTCGTCAAAACAGGTGCGGATCATGCCGTACTCCTTGTCACTCCGGACATACAGGCCTTCGCAAGGCCCGTGCCATCGGCATAAACGCTTTGAATTCAATCGGTTGTGGATCCACGCCAAAGGCAGCGCACCATTCCTGTGCGGCAAATGCCCCGACCCGATTGCTCCCGCTTCATTGCGACGCACTGCATCGCCTATCACCAGCATAGTCAGAGTTGATTTCACTGCCCGGCAGCGACTGCGGATAATCCGCGCATTCGCTGCAAAACTTCATCGGCATGGCGCTGCAAAGCTGACCGCCAAATTGACCTGGACTGCCTTGGCAGCCCCGCCCCGCAAAGACTTCACTGCATACCCGTCTTCCCTTTTAGCCACCCTCTCCGGTGGCTTTTTTTTGCCTGGGATTCTTGTTTCAGGGTTTTGCCACAGCGATTTTGTGCATGCCGAAAACAACAACGGCCGACCCGAAGGTCAGCCGTTGCCCGATACAAAATGCTCAAGCTCAATTCAGGCGGTGACGATTGCGCACCTCCTGCTTCACGCCCCAACCCTCGATAATGCCGCCCAGCGGCTCGACCACGGCGGAAAAGCCCTGCTCGAAATCGCCAATGTCGTCGTAGGTTGCGTACATCACTTTGCTCAATTCCAGCGACCAGGCGCCGTCGTCGCGCGCACTGACCTGGGCATTGATGGACTCACCGCGAAATTTGCCTGCTGCCCTGCGCGCCCGCTCCTCGTCCGGGAAAATCGCGTAGAACTCGATGGGATGGAACCGGGAAAAATCGAAACCGCCTTCCTTCATGCGGCGCAGAACGTTGCTGCTGATGTCTTCTTGATAGGCTGTGCTCATGAATCGTCCCCCTCGATTGATGGATAGACTTTCCGTATTCCCGCCCCGGGCCTTTTGGCCTAAGTACTACGGCAACGTGGTTGCGCGCGGGAAACAAGCATGTAGCTGACAAGACCAGACCTTAGCGATCCATTCGCTGATCTCGCTTGCAGAGTAGCCCCAAGAGAGCGCCGCTGCCAAGGCCTGGTTTACGAGATGACAGGATGTGTTCAGACAGGTGTGATGCTGCGGATTTCGATGCCGTTCTGGGTCTTGAGGTTTTTCACCCCGGCATCGGCGGTGCGCCCTTCCAGATCATTGAGATCCAGCTGGGCGGCGACCGGAAGAAGCCGCTCCTTGATCAGCCGCGCGGCTTCATCATCGGACGGGCATTCCTCACGTTCGAAGATCTCATCAACGATTTCACCATGATCATCCACGAAAGTGACTTTCCACTTTTGCATCAGTGCCTCCTCGATCAACCCGTAAATGGGCTTACCTTTATCTCGACTTTTTTCCGCGAGAGTTGGTTCAAAAGGATTACAGCACTTAGTCAGGAAAAACGGATGAGCATTGTGGGAGCGAGCCTGCTCGCGAAGGCGGCGCGCCAGTCGCCAATGAGTTGGCTGACAATACGCTTTCGCGAGCAGGCTCGCTCCTACAAAGGGGTCTTGCGGTGAAGGTTCAGTCGTTGCTCGGCTTGTTCACCGCTTGCAGCACGTATTGCGGCAGAGCGAATGCGCCGATGTGGATTTCCGGGTTGTAGTAGCGGGTAACGATGCCGCTGCCGATGAAGCGCTGTTGCAGGGTTTCACGGCTGAGCTTGCGGTAGGCCGGGTTGGTCGAGCCCCAGGCGAAGGTCATCGAGCCGCCGATGTAGGTCGGCACGGCTGCCTGGTAGAAGTGCCAGTCCGGGAACAGGCTGCGCAGGCGGCCAGCGGTGGTTTTGACTTCGTCGATCTGCATGAACGGCGTGCCGTTCTGGGTGACGAGGATGCCGCCTTCGTTCAGGCAACGGTGGCACGCCTGGTAGAAGTTCTCCGAGAACAGCACTTCGCCCGGGCCGATCGGATCGGTGGAGTCGGAAATGATCACGTCGAATTTTTCAGTAGTGGTAGCGACGAAACGCATGCCGTCATCGATCACCAGGTTCAGGCGCGGGTCGTCGTAGGCACCGGCGGAATGGTTCGGCAGGAATTCCTTGCACATGTCGACCACGGTGCCGTCGATTTCGACCATGGTGATGTGCTCGACGCCGGCGTGCTTGGTCACTTCGCGCAACATGCCGCCGTCACCGCCGCCAATGATCAGCACACGCTTGGCAGTGCCGTGGGCGAGGATCGGCACGTGGGTGAGCATTTCGTGATAGATGAATTCGTCGGCTTCGGTGGTCTGGATCACGCCGTCCAGCGCCATCACCCGGCCCATGCGCGGGTTCTGGAAGATCACCAGATGCTGGTGCTCGGTGCGCACTTCGTGCAGCAGTTTTTCCATGCGAAAACGCTGGCCGTAGCCTTCGTAGAGGGTTTCCAGGTACTCGCTGGTCTTGGTGACGGTCATGGTCAAGTGCTCCGATAAATGCGCGGGCGCCATCGTGGGGACGATTGCCCGGGAAAGGCGCGCATTCTACGTTGCCGAAGATGACAGGTCGAACGTCAGCTCGTTTTTTACCACCGCAAACCACTGTGGGAGCGAGCCTGCTCGCGAAAGCGGAGCATCAGTTGCCGGTGATGGCGACTGACACAACGTCTTCGCGAGCAGGCTCGCTCCCACAGGGATGACAGTGTGATCGAAAATCAGCTCAGATCCGGACGTTGCCCCGTGGCCCGGCAATCGCCCAGATGATCAGGCCCAGCACCGGCAGGAGGATGATCAGCAACACCCAGACGATTTTCATCCCGGTGGAGGCGCCGCTTTTCAGCACGTTGATGATGGCCCAGATGTCGAGGGCAAGGATGATCAGGCCAATCAGACCATTGAACGTGGAACCCATGGTGTCGCTCCAGAATAGTGGCATGCACTTTTAGGATAGACGGTCGCGCGCAGGGTTCCCTTTTATTGCGTTCAGACGTGAACGGCGACCTTCAAGGCCTCCAGTGCCGGCGCAGCGGCGATGCCAATCCCGGCGCACAACTCGAGCACGCGTGGCACATCGTTGCCGTAGACCAGGACCATTTGCAGTTCATCGTCGAGCAACTGGCTGAAGTTCATCAGCGTGTAGCCGCCGTTTTCCTTGTTCAGGCTGCTCATCTGCACCTGAATGCGGTTGAGTGCGGTCAGCGCTTCGGTCTTCGCCAGTTGCTTGGGCTTGAGGTTGAAATCCACACCCGGACCGAACGAGGCAACGATTTGTGCGAACAGATCGACGTAGGTGTCGGCCTGGAACAATACCGTTTCCGGCAGGCTGCCGACCACCACCCACTCACCCAGCGGGATCGGGAAAGTGTCGTCGTAGTTGATGTCCGGGTTGGCTGTCAGAAAAGCATCGGCATCGGCGTAGGCCTGCGCGGCTTCGTCGGCCACTTTCAGGATCTCGTCCTCGCCCATGCAGCCGGAGCTGATTTTGCTGATGAGTTCGACGAGTGCGGCTTTCATGAGGCGGATCCTGTGATGGAGGTAGATTTTGCGGGCGCGAAGAATAGCGCAGAAAAGCAAAAGATCGCAGCCCTCGGCAGCTCCCACAGATTCTGCGCGTGACTGCGGACCGGTTGCGATCTTTTGACGTTTATGAAGCCAACAACTTTTCCAGCTGCGCGGTGGTATCGACTGCGCCCATGGTCCGGGCCGCATCCAGCGCGGTGACGCCATTGGCGTCCTTGGCTTTCGGGTCGGCACCCTTGCCGATCAGGTAATCGACGATTTCAACGCGGTTGAACATCGCCGCCATCATCAATGCCGTGCGGCCGTCGAACGACGAGCCTTCGATTTCGGCGCCCGCCTCGACCAGCGCTCTGACCACCGCCAGATCGCCTTTGAACGCAGCGCCGGCAATCGGGCTCTGGCCGTTGCCATTGCGCATTTCCGGATCGGCTTTGTGTTTAAGCAGGACCTTCACCGCATCAACATGGCCGTAGTAGCTGGCGAGCATCAGCAGCGTGTCGCCCTTGCTGTTTTTCAGGTTCACCGGCAGCCCGGCAGTCACCAGGCGATCGAGCATTTCGGCATCACCGTCGCGCGCCTTGTTGAAAACCTGCTCGGTGAATTCGGCAGCTTCCTCAGGGGTCATCTGGCGGCTTTGGTCAGACATGTGGCACTCCATTTCGGTCTATCGGAAAGCCGACAGTTTCCCGAGCGCGACGGTGGCTGTCACTCGGTTTTTTCCGAGCGGCGCGATAGCCACACTCAATATCGATGTTTGCCCTGTTGAATGTCAGCGAGGATTTCCTCACTGACATGCACATAGGTTGCGCTGCCCGGCAGCCAGGCGAAGATCGGGTCATCGCCCGTAAGACCGGGGTCGAAGCCCTCCTTTTTCAGGCGGGTCTTCTGGTATTTGAAGGTTCCGGTGGTCTCCATTTTCACCTTCACCCGCAGGAACAACGGCACGGCGTAGGCCGGCATACGCTGCCGGGCGAAACTCAGCAACTCGGCGAAATCCAGCGTGGCCAAGGATTCGGCGGGCGTGATTGCAGCCATCCCCGCACGTCCGTTGGTATTGGGAATTTCTACGCCATACGCCACCGCTTCAGAAATCAACGGATGCTGCAGCAACAGGTTCTCGACTTCGGTGGTCGACACGTTTTCACCCTTCCAGCGATAGGTATCGCCGAGGCGATCAACGAACTGCGCGTGACCGAAACCGATGTTGCGCAGCAGGTCGCCGGTGTTGAAAAAACGATCGCCCTTGTTGAACACATCGTGCAGTACGACGCGGGCGGTTTTCTGCGGATCGGTGTAACCGTCCAGCGGCGCCTTGTCGTCGATCCGAGCCAGCAGCAGGCCCTGCTCGCCCTTGCCGACCTTGCGCATGAAACCGTCATCGCCGCGCAACGGCTCGCCACTGTCGTGATCGTAGGCAACCAGTTCCCAGGCCATCAGCGAAAAACCGACGGTGTTGTCGAAATTGAGGATGTTGCTGAAACCGATATTGCCGTCGCTCGCCGCGTACAGCTCACAGATGTGCTCGACGGCAAAACGCGTCTTGAACTCGGCCCAGGCACCGGGGCGCAAGCCATTGCCGATCATCTTGCGGACGTCGTGGCGGCTGTCATCGGCGCTGGCCGGTTGCTCGACCAGATAGCGGCACAACTCGCCGACATAACCGATAGTGGTCGCGCGATAGCGACGCACATCAGTCCAGAACTGACTGGCGCTGAATCTGCGCCGGATGGCAAAACCCGAAGCGCCGTTGATCGCCGATCCCCAGCACACGCACAGGCCGGTGGCGTGATACAGCGGCAAGGTGCAATAGACGACGTCGTCCGGGCGCATATCGAGGGCGATCATGCCGAAGCTCGCCGAACTGCGCATCCAGCGGCCGTGCTTGAACACCCCGGCCTTGGGCAGGCCGGTGGTGCCGGAGGTGTAGATATAGAAACAAGGATCGTCGAAGAAAATCTGCGCGCTGCTCGGCGGGTTATCGCTGCTGGCGTCGGCACTGGCGCTGATCAGATTGACGTAACCGTCGGGCGCGATGCCCGGATGGCTGTAAGTGTGGTGATCGGCGACAAACCATGTGCGCGGTGCAGCGATAGAAACTTGATCACGCACGCCGGCATAGGCCGCCGTCAACTCTTCGCCGACCACGATGGCCACGGGTGCGACCAGGTTGATGCTGTGGACAAGCGTGTCGCGTATGAGCGAGGTATTGAGCAGCGCACTGACCGCACCGAGCTTGGCCAGCGCGAGAATGGTCACCAGCAATTCCGCACGGTTCTCGATGAACACCGCGACCACATCACCCTTGCCGATGCCCTGCTCGCTCAGATAATGCGCGATGCGATTGGCCCACTGGTTGACCTGCATGTAGGTCAGCGCAACCTCATCCTGCATCAACGCCACGCCGTCTGGATTGCGCAGCGTCGCTTGCTCGAAGGTCCAGCCGAGGCCACACGTTTGGGTCGGATCCGTGACGTTGGCCACCTTCATGCCTTTCACCACTCGGGGGATGGCTTTGGCAATCATCGGCAGTTTGCGGAGCATCATGCTCCAGGTAATCGTGTCGCTCGGTGCGTGACGCATGAAAGCTCCCCGTTCGACCCGGGCGTGCGGATCGCTGTTCTTGTTATCGGGTATGGCTGCAACCGACGCGTTTATGTCGAGGGTCGAGAAGGAAAGTACGTCAGCGCTCGCGGGGCTGTACACGCGGTTTTTGCAATGATTTGTATCCCGTCGCACCGACGAGGTGGGCGTCGATTCTGGTACGGACGTTTGGTTCCGTAGCACAGAGAAAAATCACGCAAAATGCAGGATGCACGATGGCCATTCATGCAGATTGCACGACGCCTGCAAAATGCAATGCTTTTAACTTATTGATTTTAAAGGGCTTTTATTCGCATCAATACTGGCACAAACGCTGCAACTACCTCCGCATGCTTGCCATTCAAGTACATACGGAGCTGATGACATGAGCCTGATTCAAGAAAAATTTACATCGCTGTTCTCCAACTACGAAGTCAGCACTGCCCCACGTCCTGACGGTGGCATCCTGCTCACTCTGCGTAGCAGCGACGGCAAAGTCTTCAAACGCGCACTCTCGTATCAGCAACTGCACGCCGGTGACCAACTGTCCTGGGCGATCAGCGCGATCCGCCGTGACCTGGCCGAACAAGCCAGCGAGTTGCCGCAAATCGCAATGCTGCAGAGCCAGCAGCGTTTTGCCCTGCCGACGTATCACTCGCTGTAAGTTGTTTTAAACAAAAACAGGCCGTGGAGCATGCGCTTCACGGCCTGTTTGTTTATGTCTGCGACATATTTACTGTGGGAGCGAGCCTGCTCGCGAATGCGGTGTTGTCAGATACAAAATACTTCACTGACACATCGCTTTCGCGAGCAGGCTCGCTCCTACAATTTCCACTGTAGGGTCAGAACGCTTCCGGTTCGATTCCGGTAAAGCTGTCCACCGTGACGTGCCCCGGCAACTCCCCGCCTTCACGCGCCAGGCCGCAGGTCTTCAGGCCGGCTGACTGCGCAGCATCGAGCTCTTCGACGATGTCCGACAGAAACAGGATTTCATCTGCTTCAACACCGACCGCCTGCTGAATATTGCGATAGGACTGCGCCTCACGCTTGGGCCCTGATGTGGTATCGAAATAGCCACTGAACAGCGGCGTCAGATCGCCCGCCTCCGAACAACCGAAGATCAGCTTCTGCGCCTGGATCGAGCCGGACGAGTATACAAACAGCTGATACCCGGCCGCATGCCAACGTTGCAGCGCTTCGACTGCGTCCGGATAAACGTGACCTTTCAGTTGCCCGGCCTGATAGCCCTGCTCCCAGACCATGCCTTGCAATGCCTTGAGCGGCGTGGCCTTGCGGTCTTCGGCGATCCAGCTCAAGAGGATTTCAACGACGCGTTCAACGTCGGCTTGCGCCTCATTGCTGTCGCGGCGTACGGCGTCGAGTTGCTCAGCGACGTCAGTGCGGGAAGCGTTCTGGCGCACGAAATCCGGCAAGTGTCTGGCGGCGTAGGGAAACAGCACATCGAAGACGAAACTCACCGCGCTGGTGGTGCCTTCGATGTCGGTGAGGATGGCTTTGATCGACACGGTTTCAGTCCTCCAGACGCGGGAAGCGGCCAGCGATGTCTTCGCCGGTGAAGTTGGCAACCCAGCCTTCCGGGTTGTTGAACAGACGGATCGCCACGAAATGTGGATGCTCGCCCATGTCGAACCAGTGCCTGGTGCCCGCCGGAACCGAGATCAGGTCGTTCTTCTCGCACAGCACGGCATAGACGTAATCGTCGATGTGCAGGGTAAACAAGCCGCGACCGGCGACGAAAAATCGCACTTCGTCTTCGCCATGGCGGTGCTCTTCGAGGAACTTGGCGCGCAGTTCGGCTTTTTGCGGGTGATCACTGTTGAGACTGATCACATCAACGGTGATGTAACCGCGCTCGGTCATCAGCTTGTCGATCTGCTCTTTATAAGCGCTGATGACTTCTTCCTGACTGGCGCCGGGCTGGATCTTCGCGGCGGCTTGCCAGCGGTCGAAACGCACGCCCTGCTCGGCCAGCGTCGAAGCAATGTCTTCGAAATGGGTCAGCACCTTGTTGGGAATCTCAGGGCTGGAAACGTGATAAACGGACAGGCTGCTCATGGGCAATTCCTCGGTAGCGGCGGCGCCGTCCGGCTCTTCAAGACCGGTCGGGCGCAGCATGTCATCAGGCAAACGGGCTGTTTCTGGTGAACTCAGCCTTGGCGGTTCATGACGCTGCGGGTTTTCAACTCGCATTCAAACAGGAATTCGAAAGCCTCGATCTGCCGTAGTGCGTCGCTCATCTGCGCGCCCCACGTGTAGAGGCCATGCCCGCGAATCAGATAACCAACGCAGTCGGGATGGGCGTCGAGCCAAGGCTGCACCTTGGCGGCGAGGCGCGCAATGTCCTGATCATTGTCGAAAATCGGCACACGCACCCGTGATTCGTGGGTGGAAATGCCGCTGAAAGCTTTTTGCAGTTCGTAGTCTTCAAACTCGATGAAGGCTTCCGGGGTCAGGCGCGACAGCACCGTGGCATTCACCGAATGGGTGTGCAGCACCGCGCCGATCTCTGCGCGCCAACTGTAGAGTTGGGTGTGCAGCAAGGTTTCGGCGGAGGGTTTCTTGCCCGGCTCCAGGCTGTTGCCGGACAAATCGGTGGCGAGCACGTCATCCACGCTCAACTGGCCTTTGTGTTTGCCCGACACGGTCAGCAACGCTTCGCTTGGCGACAGGCGTGTCGAATAGTTGCTGCTGGTGGCTGGCGACCAGCCGCGGCCATATAGAAAACGCCCGGCGTCGACGATCTGTTGGGCGAGCTGTTCACGGCTAAGGCTCATGGCCTGTCCTCTTGCATACGGGTGGCAATGATAACGGCAGCGGCGAGCGCTGCGAGACTGGCAATACTAAAGGTCAATGTCGGGCCGAGGGCATTCCAGCTGTAACCGGAATACAGCGCGCCGAGCGCCCCGCCGGTGCCGGCCAGTGCCGCATACAACGCCTGGCCCTGCCCTTGCTGGCGGGCGCCGAAACTACGTTGCACGAAAGCGATGGCAGCCGCATGAAAGCTGCCAAAAGTCGCTGCGTGCAGCACTTGGGCGAACAACAGCACCCAGAGAAATTCAGCGAACGACCCAAGCAGCACCCAGCGCAACGCCGCCAGCAGGAAACTCGCCAGCAGCACCCGGCGCAGGGAAAACCGCGCCAGAATGCGACTCATGGCCATGAACATCAGTACTTCCGCGACGACGCCAACAGCCCAAAGCATGCCGATGACGCCACGACTGTAACCGAGGCGCTCGAGGTGCAAAGTCAGAAAGGTGTAATACGGCCCGTGGCTGACCTGCATCAGCGCCACACAAGCATAAAATGCCAACACGCCGGGATGGCGCAATTGCCTGAGAAAGCCCTCACCCGCCGGCCGATTGCCCTGTGCGGGTTGCGCGTTCGGCACCCACAGACTGCTCAGAACAATGCCGGCCATGATCAGCACCAGTGCCGCCGGGTAGATGTCCAGGCTCAGCCATTCGAACAACCGCCCCAAGACCACCACGGTGATGATGAAGCCGATCGAGCCCCACAGGCGAATCTGACTGTAGCGCGAGGTCTGACCCTGCAGATGCGCGAGGGTGATGACTTCGAACTGCGGCAGCACTGCGTGCCAGAAAAACGCATGCAGGGCCATGACCATCGCCAGCCAGGCATAGGTCTGGCTGACGAAGATCAGCGAAAAGGTCAGCAACGTGCAGACCGCGCCAAAGCGCACGATGGCCAGGCGTCTGCCGGTGTAATCGCCGAGCCAGCCCCAGATGTTCGGCGCCACGCAGCGCATCAGCATCGGAATCGCCACCAGCTCGCCGATACGCGCGGCGCTGAAGCCGAGGTGATCGAAGTACAGCGCCAGAAACGGCGCCGTCGAACCGAGCAAGGCGAAATAGAACAGATAGAAACTGGACAGCCGCCAGTACGGGAGCGCCGCCACGCCGGTTATGCCGCGACGGCTTCGAGCGCAGCCATCAGAGCTGGCCCAGCACCGGCGTGCTCACGCGCACATCGGCGTTCTGCCCGCGGTGGCGCAACAGGTGATCCATCAGCACGATGGCCATCATCGCCTCGGCAATCGGTGTCGCGCGGATGCCGACGCATGGGTCGTGACGGCCCTTGGTGATCACATCAACCGGGTTGCCGTTCACGTCGATCGAACGCCCCGGCGTGGTAATGCTCGAGGTCGGTTTCAACGCCAGATGCGCAACGATCGGCTGACCGGACGAGATACCGCCGAGGATGCCGCCAGCGTTGTTGCTGAGGAAACCTTCCGGCGTCAGTTCATCGCGGTGTTCGGTGCCGCGCTGGGCGACACAGGCGAAACCGGCGCCGATCTCCACGCCCTTGACCGCGTTGATGCTCATCAGCGCGTGGGCAAGCTCGGCGTCGAGGCGGTCGAAAATCGGCTCGCCGAGACCCGGCATCACCCCTTCGGCGACCACGGTGATCTTCGCCCCCACCGAGTCCTGATCGCGGCGCAACTGGTCCATATAGGCTTCCAGCTCCGGCACCTTGTCTGGATCGGGACTGAAGAAGGCGTTCTCCTCTACCGAATCCCAGGTCTTGAACGGAATCTCGATCGGACCGAGCTGGCTCATGTAACCGCGAATGACGATGCCCTGACTGGCCAGATACTTCTTGGCGATCGCCCCGGCCGCCACGCGCATCGCGGTTTCCCGGGCCGAACTGCGGCCGCCGCCGCGATAATCGCGCTCGCCATACTTGTGGTGGTAGGTGTAGTCGGCGTGGGCCGGGCGGAACAGGTCCTTGATCGCCGAGTAGTCCTTGGACTTCTGATCGGTGTTGCGAATCAGCAGGCCAATCGCGCAACCGGTGGTACGGCCCTCGAACACGCCGGAGAGGATTTCGACTTCATCGGCTTCCTGACGCTGGGTGGTGTGGCGGCTGGTGCCCGGTTTGCGGCGATCGAGGTCGCGCTGCAGATCTTCCAGGGAAATCTCCAGGCCCGGCGGGCAGCCGTCGACAATGGCGACCAACGCCGGACCATGGCTTTCGCCAGCGGTGGTGACAGTGAACAACTTGCCGTAGGTGTTGCCGGACATGCAGGACGCTCCGTGAAATCAAACCCGAATTCTTGATGCGCGCCAGTATACGCAGGCTAACCGAGTAGTTCATCCTCGAACCTTAGTGGTGCTGGCGAGTCCAACCGGCACCTTGACCAATGATGGCGTGATGATGCTGCGAGTTCTGATCTTGAGTCTTACCCTCTTCACCGGCTTTGCCCAAGCGACAGTCCTACAACGCCCGGTCACTGTGGACACCGGCAACGGCGAACTTTTCGGTTCGCTGTTGCTGCCCAAGTCCGACAGCCCGGTGCCGATTGTTCTGATCATTTCTGGCTCGGGTCCTACAGATCGCGACGGAAACAACCCGGACGGCGGACGCAATGACAGCCTCAAGCGTCTGGCCTGGGTGTTGGCCAAACACAACATCGCCAGCGTGCGCTACGACAAGCGCGGCGTCGCGGCGAGCCTGGCGGCGGCTCCCGATGAACGTAATCTGTCGGTGGAAGGCTATGCGGCGGACGCGGTGGCGTGGGGGCAGAAGCTCAAGGCTGATCCGCGCTTCGGCAAACTGATTCTGCTCGGCCACAGCGAAGGCGCACTGATTGCCAGCCTCGCCGCGCCGAAGCTGGACGCAGCAGCGGTGATCTCGCTGTCCGGCAGCGCACGGCCGGTCGATCAGGTGATCCGCGAGCAATTGGCCCGCAGCCTGCCGCCGCCGCTGATGCTGCGCAGCAACGAACTGCTCGACAGCCTCAAGGCCGGGCACACCGATGACAGTGTGCCGCAACCGTTGCAGGTGATTTTTCGCCCGAGCGTCCAGCCATATCTGATTTCGCTGTTCCGCCAGGACCCGGCGCAAGCCTTTGCAAAGCTGAAAATGCCGGCACTGATCGTCCAGGGCAGCAACGACATTCAGGTCGGCACCGAGGATGCGAAGCTGCTCAAGGTGGCAAAACCGGACGCGCAATTGACGGTGATCGAAGGCATGAATCATGTGCTGCGCATCGTGCACAACGATATGAAGCGGCAATTGGCCTCCTACAAGGACCCGAATTTGCCACTGGCCGCCGAACTGGGCGCCGCCGTCATCGAATTTATTGACGGAATTCGCGCGAGTTAACTGCTGTTTGCCCTCCAGTCCGGCAGAAAACGGCCGATAAGCCTTTGTCGCCAGCGCAACGTCTGGCGGCAAGCAGGGCTTGGACAGGATCTCGCCGTTATGACTGACACCCAGACTTCACCCGACACCACCGCCGAAAAAGACGCTCCGCCAGCGGTCGAACTGCCGTGGGCGGACGTGCAGGCCGAGCACCACAAGATGCTCCGCCTCGCGCCGCTGCAGACCGACCGCAATACCGGTGGCCGGCCGTTGCGCTTCGTCGAATTCGGTTACGCCGAGCGCAACAGCAAAGAGCGCAGCCTGATGCGCATGGCGATCAAGCTGCCAAACCAGCGCGTGCGCAAAGAGCAGAATCATCTTGATGTGTGGGTCGACCACGCGACCAAACGGGTGAGCTTCGGTCCCGACAGCGGCCTGCAGATCGAACCGCTGAACCGCGGCATCGGCCGTTTCATGGCCGCGCAAGGCATCAACTGGGCGAAAAAACGCTGGCCCGGTTACACCGTCGACGGCATGGATCTGAACAACAAGGACGCGCTCAACGAAGACACTCGTTTGCGGCGTGATCATTTTCTGCGCGTGCACGGCTTCGACGTGGCTTATGCCGATGCCCAGCATTTGAAAGGCAGCATCAAGGCTGTGCAGGTCGGCGATCTGCTGGGTGACTGGAACAGCGAAAAGCTGCAGATCGTCGAGATTCTTGAGGCCGCGCAGATGTTGCAGCAAGCCGAACAGAATCTGGCCGAACAGGAAGTGAAGCTGAAGAAGCAGGAAGAGAAAGTCAGCAAGTTCAAGCGTGAGGACGCCGGACTGCGTTTCACCATTACCTGTCTGGTGGCGTTTGCGGTGTTTCAGGCGGGATTGTTGATCTGGATTGCTACCCACCGCTGATGGCTTGAGACCGCGGCGCGGCTATTCGCGAGCAGGCTCGCTCCCACCCTGGAATGCATTTCCCTGTGGGAGCGAGCCTGCTCGCGAAGCTTTTAACCGGTCAGACGCGAGCTGCGAAAAGTGCCTGATGCGCGCGGCACTGCTCCGCTGTCAGCATGAACACGCCATGCCCGCCGCGCTGGAATTCCAGCCAGGCAAAATCGACTTCCGGGTACAACGCTTCGACGTGCACCTGGCTGTTGCCCACTTCGACAATCAACAAACCCTTCTCGGTCAGATGATCCGCCGCTTCGGCGAGCATGCGCCGGACCAGGTTCAGACCATCATCGCCGCAGGCCAGACCGAGTTCCGGCTCGTGCTGGTATTCGTCCGGCATGTCGGCGAAATCTTCCGCGTCGACGTAGGGCGGGTTCGACACGATCAGATCGAAGCGCTGCCCCGGCAGGCCATCGAAACCATCGCCCTGCACTGTGTAGACGCGCTCATCGACGCCATGGCGCTCGATGTTCTGATTGGCCACTTCCAGCGCTTCGAATGACAGATCCGCAAGCACCACTTCGGCGTTCTGAAATTCGTAGGCGCAGGCGATGCCGATGCAGCCGGAGCCAGTGCACAGATCGAGAATCCGCGCCGGCTCGTCGCCGATCCACGGCGCAAAGCGGTTTTCGATCAGCTCACCGATCGGCGAACGCGGGATCAGCACGCGCTGGTCGACGATGAACGACATGCCGCAGAACCATGCTTCGCCGAGCAGATAGGCGGTTGGGATGCGTTCTTCGATGCGACGCTTGAGCAGCCGTTGCAGGCTGACCAGTTCGTCATCTTCCAGTGCGCAATCGAGGTAGCTGTCGGCGATTTCCCACGGCAGGTGCAAGGCGCCCAGTACCAATTGGCGCGCCTCGTCCCAGGCGTTGTCGGTGCCATGGCCGAAAAACAGATCCTCCCCATGGAAGCGGCTGACGGCCCAACGGATGTGGTCGCGCAGGGTACGAAGTCGGGAAGTGATCACGGCGTAGAGCTCCAGAAAAAACGACTGGCGATTCTAGCAGCCAAAACGCCCGACGACGACGCAGGAAAAACCGTGCGGCGACGGTAGGAGATTTCTTTTTTTTGCATCAGGCATTGAACGGAACGTGTAACTTGACAAGGCTGCAGGCCAAGAACGACGGCGCCTACGATGGTAGCGATTCACAGAACCGCTCAGCCAGAGGACAATGTCGCAAAAGCCCCACCCCGAGGAGCCCCAGAATGTCCGTTCCAAAAACGATGTTTCAACTCAGCGGCCGCGGTTACGCAGCGGCCACACTGAGCCATGCCACCGTGGTCATCATCGATGCCCAGAAGGAATACCTCAGTGGCCCGCTGGCCCTGAGCGGCATGGACGCGGCCGTCGCGAACATCAAACAAGTGGTTGCCGCAGCCCGTGCCGCCGGTCGGCCGATCGTGCACGTGCGTCATCTCGGCACCGTTGGTGGCCTGTTCGACCCGCAGGGCGAACGTGGCGAATTCATCCCCGGCCTGGAACCGCAGGGCGATGAAACCATTATCGGCAAACTGCTGCCGAGCGCGTTCCATGGCACCGAACTGCTCGAGCGTCTGCAAAACCTTGGTTCGCTGGACCTTATCGTTTGCGGTTTCATGAGTCACTCCAGCGTCAGCACCACGGTGCGCGCGGCGAAGAACCTCGGTTTCCGTTGCACCCTGGTCGAAGATGCCTGCGCGACCCGCGATCTGCCGTTCAAGGGCGGCGTGCTCAGTGCTGAGCGCGTACAGGAAGCGGAAATGGCGATCATGGCCGACAACTTTGCCACGCTGGCCAAGACTCAGGAGCTGATCTGATCCTGCCCTTGTGAGCGGTGCGTTGGCGCCGCTCATCCGCTATATCCGCTGATTTGCCGCAAATGCCATAGCCTCAGGAACAACCCGGTCAACTCCCGGTCGAAGGGCCGATACCATTGAGGAAGGTCGGAATGAAGTTATCCGATGGATTTGACGCACGCCGTTTGCGGCCCAAGGGCCAAAGCAACTGGCGTTTTCGATTTGGCGCGGCGATCTCGGCGATTCTGGCGACGTTCGGCGTGCTGCTGGCGATGGCCGGCGCAGCCAGCCTGCTCGGGCGCCCGCCGGCGCTGGGTGACCTGAACGCATCACCGCTGGGCTCGGCAATCATGCTCGCGGTCGGTTTGCTGTTCCTGTACTTCGGCGTTGCCCTGTGGCGCCGCTGCCGCCGTCGCGCACGGCAATCGCGGGAACTGAACATGTCCCCGCACCTGATGAAAAAACACGACTGACCGACGGCCTGGCTTTTTGCCGGGCCGTTTCGTGTCGACTTGGGTAAACTGGCCGCCCTTCGCGGAGGCTGACATGCAAGACGACGATTTTTCTCTGTTCAAAAGTGCGATCCAGGGCGTCAAGCCGATCAAGCACGACCGCGCCGACACCGGCAAACCCAAGGCTGACCGCGCGCAGATCGCCAAGCTGCGTCAGTCCGCCACCGTGCGCAGCGACACCACTATCATTGACGGCTTGTCCGACCAGTTCGTGATCGACGTCGGCCCGGAAGACGAGCTGATGTGGTCCCGCGATGGCGTGCAGGAAAGCCAGATGCGCAAGCTCAAGGTCGGGCAGATCCCGTTCGAAGGCAGCCTCGACCTGCACGGCATGAGCGTGGAAAAGGCCCGGGAAACGCTCTGGGCGTTTCTCGCCGAAGCCACCAGATTCGAAATCCGCTGCGTACGCGTGACTCACGGCAAGGCGGTGCGCCTGGATGGCAAGCGGCCGATGATCAAAAGCCACGTCAACACCTGGCTGCGCCAGCACGCCCAAGTTCTCGGCTTCTGCTCCTGCCAGGCCCGCCACGGCGGCGCCGGCGCCGTTTATGTGATGCTTAAACGGACGATGATGGAAGGTCGCGACGAATAAAGCCGTCACACCGAACTTGCAGGGTTGTGTCCGCCACCGTACCCTTGCCCTTTGCGAAAATCCCCACAGGTAGTTTCATGTCCCTGGAACAGAATTACACCGCGATTCTCGGCCAATTGGGCGAGGACGTGTCCCGCGAGGGCCTGCTCGACACGCCAAAGCGTGCCGCCAAAGCCATGCAGTACCTCTGCCGCGGTTATGCACAGACGCTCGAAGAGGTCACCAACGGTGCCCTGTTCAGCTCCGACAACAGCGAAATGGTGCTGGTCAAGGACATCGAGCTGTATTCGTTGTGCGAACATCACCTGCTGCCGTTCATCGGCAAGGCGCATGTCGCCTACATTCCGAGCGGCAAAGTGCTGGGCCTGTCGAAAGTGGCGCGGATCGTCGATATGTACGCCCGTCGCCTGCAGATTCAGGAAAACCTCAGCCGGCAGATCGCCGATGCGGTGCTGCAAGTCACCGGCGCGCTGGGCGTCGCTGTAGTGATCGAAGCCAAGCACATGTGCATGATGATGCGCGGCGTCGAAAAGCAGAATTCCTCGATGATCACCTCGGTGATGCTGGGTGAATTCCGCGAAAACGCAGCAACCCGTAGCGAATTCCTCAGCCTCATCAAGTAATTCGCAACAGAAAAGAGCCGGCGTTGATCGCCGGTTTTTTTTCGCCCGTGAAAAATCGGGTAAGCTGCGCGCCTTTCTTCATTTGCACCGTGAGGCTTTCAACGTGTTCGTCAAAGCGCTTCGTGTCGGCCTCGGCCAACTGGTTGTCTTCATCGATTTCATCACTCGGCCGGCCAAGAAGAAACGCCCCGCCGCTGCTCAGGCGCAAGTCGACGCGGCCGCGAAAGATCTGACACTTTATCAATTCCACGCCTGCCCGTTCTGCGTGAAAACCCGCCGCGCCCTGCATCGCCTGAATGTGCCGGTGGCGCTGAAAGACGCGAAGAACAACGAGCACGATCGCCAGACCCTGCTGGAACAGGGCGGCCGGATCAAGGTGCCTTGCCTGCGTATCGAAGAGAATGGGCAGACCACCTGGATGTATGAATCCAAGGTGATCATTGATTATCTGGATAAGCGGTTTGCTGCGGTCTGACATTTGTAAGGTGGACCGGTAGCCGCCTTCGCGAGCAGGCTCGCTCCCACACTTGAAGCGCATTCAACCCTGTGGGAGCGAGCCCGCTCGCGAAGAGGCCCGCACTCACGACGCCGGCCCTTGAGCCGGCGATTTGTCTAGGCCGCCCTCTCCATCTGCGCCCGCCGCACCACCGCCGCCAATCGCTTCAACCCTTCATCCAGCCGAGCCGGATCGATGTGGCTGAAATTCAGGCGCAGATGCCCATGATGTTTGTCCGGCTCGGGAAAGAACGGCTCACCGGGCATGAACGCCACGTCGTTAGCCAAGGCCTCTTCGAGCAATGTCCGCGTATCCAGCGGTTGCTTCAGTGTCAGCCAGAAAAACAGCCCGCCCTGGGGCATGTTCCAGTCAGCCAGGTCGGCAAAATGTTGTTCCAGCGCCCACTGGAACGCATCACGCCGCTGCCGATAGAAATCACGCAATTCGCTTAAATGCTGCTGATACTTCTCTGAGCCGATCCATTGCAGCGCCTGCCACTGACCGATGCGATTGGTGTGCAGATCAGCCGATTGCTTGAGCTTGAGCAGGTGCGGAAAAAGATCCGCACTGGCAATCAGGTAACCGACACGCAAGCCTGGGAGCAAGGTTTTCGACACGGTACCGGTGTAGATCCAACTGGCTTTTTTCAGGCGGGCGGCAATTGGTGTTGCGCTGCCACCGTCGAAGGTCAAGTCGCGATACGGCTCGTCCTCGATGAGAGTGACGCCGAATTCATCAAGCAATGCGGCAACCGCGGCGCGCTTGGCCTCGCTGTAGCGCACGGCGGATGGATTCTGGAAAGTCGGGATCAGGTAAATGAACGCTGGACGATGCCGCTCGAGACGACTGCGCAGTTGCGCCAGGTTCGGGCCGTCGGGTTCTTGCGGCACGGTCAGGCAATCGGCGCCGAACAGCTGGAAGATCTGCAACGCGGCTAGATAGGTCGGTGCCTCCAGCAGAATTTCCGTGCCTTTGTCGATATAAAGCTTGGCTGCCAGATCAAGGGTTTGCTGGGAGCCGCTGACCACCAGCACCTGACTCGCCTGGCATTCAAGGCCCAGCGCCCTCGCCTCTGCCGCCAACGCCTCGCGCAATGCCGGCTCGCCTTCGCTCATACCGTACTGGCCCAGCGCTATGGGCATCTCGGCCCAGTCCACTTTCGGCAGCATCGCTTCAGCGGGTAAACCGCCAGCGAACGACATCACCTCCGGACGCTGGGCCGCCGCAAGGATTTCTCGGATCAAGGAACTTTTGAGGCGTGAGACACGTTCGGAAAAAGCCATTGAGGTCACCATAGCAAGGCATGCGGAAAATGAGTCAAACTGCTTGACTGAAATTACGGCAGCGTGAGCGAGTACGTCAATATGTTTGACCTTAAAAATCCCACCAGTCAGCAACAGGCCATGGAGGCGTTTTTCTTCGGCTACCAGGCGTTCACGGCCAAGGCTGATGAAATGCTCGAGCGCCGCGGCCTCTCACGGGTGCATCAGCGCATTGCGTTTTTCATCGCGCGCTATCCGAACCTGAGCGTGAAGGAGTTGTTGGCTTTACTCGGCGTGAGCAAACAGGCATTGAACATGCCGCTGCGCCAGTTGCAGGAAATGCATCTGGTCGACAGCGTCGCTTCACAGACGGACAAGCGTAAGCGGCTATTGGAGCTGACGGCGGAAGGTGCGAAGTTCGAGCAGGCACTGCGCCGGGAACAGGTGAAATTGCTGGAACGGGTATTTGCCGAGGCTGGCGAAGCGGCGGTGAATGGCTGGTTGGCGGTGAATCTGGCGTTGGGTGGCAGTCTGGAAACTCTTGAGTGAATCAACAGGCGCTTTCGCGAGCAGGCTCGCTCCCACATGTGAACGCATTACAAAGGTGGGAGCGAGCCCGCTCGCGAATGGCTTGATAGCTATATATCCCTATCGGCAAAAAAATCGTCGACAAAACCCAAAACAATATTTGCTTTATTTGTACACAAAAGCATAATCCACTGCGTGCGAGTTCCTGACTACACGGTCAACAAATTCGCGTATGCCTCAAAGGGCCGCTGCCACCCCTCATGGGTCCGGCCCTGGAAATAACAATAAAACTCTTGAGGAGTACTCGCTGTGGAAAGCCGCAAATCCGAAGCACCGCCGCTCGAGCTCACGCCGCCATTACGCAATGGCCTGCTGGAGCGTCTGTTCAAACTCAGCTTGCATGGCACCACGGTGAAGACCGAGCTGATTGCCGGTCTGACAACCTTCATCACCATGGCTTACATCATCTTCGTCAACCCGAACATCATGGCCGATGCCGGCATCGATCACGGTGCGGCCTTCGTCGCCACCTGTATCGCTGCCGCACTCGGCTGCCTGTTGATGGGCCTTTATGCCAACTGGCCGGTCGGCCTGGCGCCGGGCATGGGCCTCAACGCGTTCTTCACCTACACCGTCGTCGGCACCATGGGTTACAACTGGGAAACGGCGCTGGGCGCGGTGTTCGTCTCGGGCGTGCTGTTCATGTTCCTGACCTTTTCGCGGATTCGCGAGTGGCTGCTCAACAGTATTCCGGTCAGTTTGCGTTTTGCGATGGGCGCCGGTGTCGGTCTGTTCCTCGGCCTGATCGGTCTGAAGACTGCCGGTATCGTCGTCGACAGCCCGGCAACGCTGATCAAGCTCGGCTCGCTGCGTGAACCCGGCCCGCTGCTCGCCGCGATCTGCTTTCTGATGATCGCGATCCTCAGTTACCACCGCGTGTTCGGTGCAATCCTGATCAGCATCATCACCGTCACACTCGCCGGTTGGGGTCTGGGCCTGGTGCACTACGAGGGCATCATGTCCGCGCCGCCGAGCCTGGCGCCGACCTGGATGGCAATGAACGTCGCCGGCGTGTTCAACGTCAGCATGATCAGCGTCGTGCTGGCCTTTCTCTTCGTGCACATGTTCGACACCGCCGGCACGCTGATGGGCGTGGCTCAGCGGGCCAACCTCGTCGCCGCTGACGGTCGTATCGAGAACCTTTCCCGAGCGATGAAGGCTGACAGCGCATCCAGCGTATTCGGCGCCGTGGTCGGCGTGCCGCCCGTGACAAGTTACGTGGAAAGTGCCGCTGGCGTGGCTGCTGGTGGTCGGACTGGTCTTACCGCCGTCACAGTCGGTGTGCTATTTATAGCGGCCATGTTCTTCGCCCCGCTGGCTGGCATGATTCCCGCTTATGCGACGGCGGGTGCCTTGATCTACGTGGCGATGCTGATGATGGGCGGCATGGCCCACATCGAATGGGACGAAGCGACCGATGCCATTCCGGCGATCGTCACAGCGATCATGATGCCGCTGACCTTTTCGGTGGCCGACGGCATCGCGCTGGGCTTCATCACTTATGTGGCGCTGAAGGCCGGCACCGGCAAGTACAAGGAAATCTCCGTCAGCCTGTGGGTGCTCTGCGCGATCTTCATCGCCAAGTTCATCTTCCTGTAAGCGCTGCGCGGTTCACGCTTCAAACCAGCCTCACCCTCACCGGTGGGGCTTTTGCACATATCGATAACAACAAAGGAGCTAAACGATGAGTCTGGAAACCTGGCTGCTGTTCAGTGGTGCTGCACTGGTGGTAATCCTGATCCCGGGGCCGCTGTCGCTGCTGATGATCAGCAACAGTCTGAATTACGGTCTGCGCCGCTCGTACCCGGCGTTTCTCGGCGGGGTGATTGCCTCTATCTGCCTGCTCAGCGCTTCGGCACTGGGGCTTGGCGCTTTGTTGCTGGCCTCGGAGCAACTGTTCAGCGCATTGAAAATCGTTGGCGCATTGTATTTGTTCTATCTTGCCTGGCAGAGCTGGCAGCAATCGCGTCAGCCTTCAGTGGCAGCCGAGGTGCCCCAAGCCGCACCGGTGCCACGCTTTCGCACGCTATTCGGGCGCGCTTTTGTACTGGGCGCGAGCAATCCGAAAGATATCCTCTTCTTCGCCGCGTTTCTGCCGCAGTTCCTCAGCGCGGACCAAGCGTTCCTGCCGCAATTGCTGATCATGATCGCGACCTGGGTAGTACTCGATCTGTGCTGCAAACTGGCCTACGGCCTGGGCGCCCATGGCGCAGCGCGTTATCTGCGCAGTGGCAAGGGGCAGAGCTGGTTCAACCGAATCAGTGCCGGATTGTTTGGCGGTGCCGGCGCGACATCATTGCTCAGCAGCCATTAAGACAGCGTATGGCCCACCCTCCCGACTGAACGGATTCAAATCGGGAGGGTGCTGTTTTCAATTAATCACCGCGCGCCAAGCCTGTAATCATTGACAGGCAATACATGGCAACAACCGCCTTATGTACAGCGCTGAAAAGAGCACCTTAATATCCGCTGCAATTCGATAACAACAGCCTGAACAAGGAAGTTCTCATGGCCACTTTGATACATGAAGCATCAATTCAAACCGATCCGGCAATTGACCCGAACAACCACAAAGTTACCGACACGGTTGTTATCACGGATATGCGTTTCGAGAGCAACGAGCGCAAGCCTGCAACCATTGACGCACCTGAAGATTCATCCAAGCCGAACCAGTTGAAGTTCGCAGACAACATATTCGGACCTTTGCAGATTGGCGACATATCAATAACACGAGTAGCGCTGGACCGCTTGGGCGCGACGGTCGATGGCAAACCTTTAAATGGTCGTAATACTTTCAGTCGAGTACTTAAACGCTCTTTTATCAATGCCCTGCAATTCGACCTGAACAAAGTCGAACACGCGATGAAGACCGCCACTGGCAGTGATACTTACTTGTTGCCGAACCTGCTGTTTGAAATGGCCAGTCACCGTCCTCTGACCGCACCGGCATTGTTCAGCGAAGCCATCACCGACGAAAGTGGTCCGGGTAACTACCGCCGCAAACTCCTGAAACTTGCCAACGCCGCGCAGGCACTCGACCTGCAGCATGTGCATCTGCCCAAGCATCATCCGCGCTGGAAAACATTGACCAAAAGCTACGCAGCACTCGGCTCCAGTGTCGGCATTCAGGGCTTCGGGATTTTCATGGGCCTGCGCGGAGTCGTCGATGCGATCAAGGCCGACAACACCACGGAAATCGCGATAAACAGCGTGGGAATCGCATCCGAACTGGGATCGATCGCTGTCGACGTTACCGTCAGTAAAATTGCCACGCAGATGCTCACCGCCGGGCAGCACGCCTACCGCGACTTCGCCAGGACGCGAATGGCGGTCAGGCTGGGACGTTCGGGCGGCCTGATCGGTGGCGCTTTGACGTTGCCATTCGATATCTACACCGCGGTGCGATCCATGAATGCCGCCGAGAATGCGACGGGCAAGGAGGCGATGGATCACTATGTCAGCGCCGGCCTGAGCATTACCAGCGCGGCCATGACCGTGATCCTTGGCACTGCGGCGATGGCCGGATTCTCGTTCGCCGGCCCGGTCGGGCTAGCTGCCGGGGCGATTCTCGCTATCGGCTCGCAGGTTTATGGTGCGGTGCGCATCGTCGACGACATTGATGACTACATCGAGCTCACCCTTGATGAGCGGTGGCGCACCGGATGGTTTGCGTTCTGCATGCTGGATATCGATCAGAACATTCAACATCGCTATGTCAAGGCCAAGACCTTGCTGCAGCACTCCGCCAAGTTGAAGGCGACAGCAAGGCAACTGCTCGATGGCCCTCTCAAGGACACCACCGAAGCCATCGTCAACGGTCAGTTCGAGGTGCGCCTGAGGCCGACCCAGGTCTGGAAGCGGAACTGGTGGACCAAACAGGATGCCTGGGAATCGGTACATGTCCCGGAAATAGTAGGCACTGACGACACCATCGATGCGCGCGCAGGGGTAACGAAGGACACGCCCGGTGCGCACCTGGGCACTGCAGCGGAGAACAAGAGCGTTCTCTGGCTGCTGACCGAAGGCGACGACTCGATCAAGGGGGTCGAAAAAAAACCGAATGTCTTTCATTACAAGTCGGGAAAAAAGGACCTGGCTGGCGGCGAGAAAGACGATCAATTCGTGTTCGACAATGCGGCGGACTTTCTCAAACAAGGCACGGATGCCACGCACCATTCGACACTGCGAGGCGCGGATGGCAACGACACACTGGTTCTCGGCGGCCATTATTCGAGTTTCCGCACAGCGAAAACCGGTTATGACGTCGACTTGCTGGCCGGTACGCTGCAGATCATCTCAACCGATCCATCTGCCGAACAGGGCAAGCAATATGTCCTGCACAGCTTGATAGACAGCATCGAAAACGTTGAAACCGTCGACAGCGCGGCGAGCATCGTGACCGGCACAGCGCAACCCAACATCATCAAGGCGCGCGGCAGCGACGTCATCAACGCCGGCGCCGGGGATGACCAGATTTACCTGTCGCACAAGGACGCTCAGGCCTGCGGCGATGCCGGCGCCGACCAGTACTTCATCGCTCACGTGGCGGGGCGCTTCTCGATCTTCGAAGATGGCAAACAGCCGAGCTACATCGTATTGAACTGGAAGAAAGAGCTGATTGATTCCTGGCAAATTGCAGGTAACCACTTGATCATCACTTCCGGATTCGAATTCGATGACATCCCGAAGAATATCCTGACCATCCATGACGTTTACGAAGAGGACGCGGATGCACGGAAACTGATCAATAAAAACCTGACATTCATCACCCGTGACGGTTACCAGTTCACACTTGATCTGCCAGAGAAAGTCACCGAGGAAAAGACCGCCGATTTTTCCGAAACCCTTATCAAGCTCGGCCAGCCGCAAAGACCCATCATCGTTTACGCAGATGAATGCTGGATCAGACATCAGCAGGAAGCGAGTTACTACCTGCCGCGCGCTAATAACATGACCACCTTCTACTCGGTACTTCGTCCTGGAATAGTCAGTAAAATCCATCTGGACTACAACAGCGATGAGCTGACAAAAGCCGAGGCGCATTTCTTTGCCGTCAAACATGAATCCTATCGGCTGACTGCAGGTTGCCATCTCGTTTATCACTTCGGCGATAAACGTATCAAGTTGAATTATTTCGCCGCCGCTCGTAATGAAGATGACCATGACAATCTGACTAAAATTCTGCGCACCATGGCGGGCCGGCCGTTTTTTCGCTATGTGCTGATCTTCAAGGACGGTGTTGCCCTGAATGCCGGCCTCACGGATGAAACCGATGCCCTGCCGGCGTTTTCCGATTACGCGGTGGCAAGGGAGTGGATTACTCCGATGACCCTGCCCCTGGCTTTTCGCTCACGGCGTTACAGTTATGCATTGCCGGAAAACCAGGCGCACGAAATGGGCAATCGACACTCCTGTGCCACGCTCACTGCCCTGACCGTGCAAACCGCCATGGAAAGCCTCATCGGTGAAGGCTCGACGTACCTGATTCATCTCGTTGCCGACACGACCCTTAAACTTTCGACACCCGGTGCACTCGCCGAAGCGAGCGTGCGGCTAGCGAATTCCTCCACGTGGGAACTCGACGCCACAAAGCTTGGTACGGTCGATATCGGACTCACCGACAACCGGTTATCCATCGGCACCTGCACCATTCATCTACCAGTGTATGAAAGCGACGACCTGATCGATCAGATCCGCGTCATCACTGCGAACGGCGTAGTGCATACCGTCGATCTGGTGTTCGATCGGGTCTACCCGGATGGCCTGGATGCACGTTTCTTCGAAGCACCCGATGCTGCGAAACCGCTACCTGCAGCGCTCGCCTCATTGGCTGCCAATGTGGTCAAGGTCAGGAACGCCGAGTGGATTTTCGATGGGACAACTGCGCTCAGTTACAACTTCGCCGCCCACGGCTGGGTACTGCGTACCGACAAGTCACGCGTTGAAGCCTGTGAGGTGCGGGTGACGAATCGCTGCAGTCACCAATCCGGCATCTTCATACCCGCGCCACAGAGCGACGTTCCACCCGCTTGACGTCGAAATATCGTCTATCGATCCCTTAGCGAATAGTGCTTTCAGCCAGGCGCCTGTGTGCGCCTGCGCCTCACCTCATGAGTTTTCACAATGGCCAGACCACCGAAAAAAATCTCTGTCACGACAAAAGCCGACGCGCCCGCCACTTCAAGTGCAGGTGCACCAACACGCAGGAACAGCGTCGGGCTCGACATGCCTGACGCGCTGTTGCTGGGCATTGACCCGACGCCCGTCAGCCGTGGCGCGAACAGCCCTGCAGCAGCCGACAGCATGCCTACCGTGAGGATTCACGAGATACCGCCGCCAGTGGACAATTCCAGCACGGCACGCAGCGCGAGCGCTTGGCCGCAGGAACGTATTCACGAGCTGGTTCCGCTGCCGGACGACAATGGACTGTTCACCGGTCCGGATCAGCGCACCTATGCACAAATCGCCGGCCAAGGACGGTTTGAGGTCGAACGGGATCAGCACGGTCACTACCATTTGCCGCTGACCTTCGCACCCGGCGTCCACGGTCCTGCCCTGGTGCGCAACGAAGGACAGCCAAGCTGGCGCATCCAGCGCCCTGACAGGCAATCGATCCGGCCCGCCTCAACTGACCCACTCCGCCCGACCTATCTGACACCCTCGCAAGCCAGCGGGCTGACCAAAGCAGACCTCGCGACCGATGGCATCCGCTACAACAAGCTCAAGCAGACCTTTGTCACTACGGCGGACGGCACGGTGATGGTCCGCCAAAACAAGGCCGGGGAATATCAGCAGGCATTTGCGTCAAGCCACGAGGCGCCTGATATCTATTTTGAGCAGATCCCGGGCACCGTGTTCTGGCGGCAGAAAACCAGCCGCACACAGCTCGACGACACGCCGTCCTCTGGCCGCCAACCGATCGCTGACGCAGACGAACCGATGGCCGGGCCGAGCAAACGGCCACGGCTGGAAACCGCAGCCGAACCAGCGGCAACGCACGCGGCAGCCGAGCCTGATCAGCAGGCCCCGTACTTCTGGCTGTCATGGGGCCAAATGAACAAGCTTGCAGGCATCGAGTCGGTGCAGCTTGGCTGGCTGCATTATCCCATCGTGCCAATCGGCTCGAACCTCGCGCCCAATGTGTATTTCCTGCGTCACCCGGAGTTTGTGCCGGCACACTTTGAGGCTTTCGAAAACATGCTGGCCCACACGCCCGCGCTGCAGCCCGTGGCAACGTCTCGAACCGACAGCGATCCGCGCAAAATCCCTACGGGAAAACGTTTGTTCGAAGAGCCGATCAGCCAGTCTGTTGCTCGCGCATTCCCCGACTTCTCCGCCGTGACTGCACGTGCGGTTGCCAGACGGTTGTTTGAGCTGGCAGATCACTCGCCGACCATTACCGGCACCGGGCTGATGAATATCCACACCGCGCTGCATCAGTGGCTGCACCCGCAACTCTCGACGACGCCGACACTGGCCCACCCGATCAGCATGCTGGCCGTGGCGCCTGATATCGATCTCGGCAGCAAAAGGCTGATCCGGATGCCGTCCGAGGAGGCCAGTGAGTTGCAACGGCTGACCTTCGATCCGCAGCGTTTCCCCTTGGCCTGGAATCATTACAAAACCTATCCCTCCGACCTTAACCTGAGACGTCTGCTCGGCTCCTTGCTGGTAAACAGCGGCTACGACATATTCCCGCTGACGCATGAACATCGCATGCCGACGCTGGTGTTCAGACGAGCCCATCACGATCAGGTTTTCCTGCTGAAACTGGGAGCGATCGACCAGGCGGGCCTGACTCACGTGCCCGGCAATGAACTGACTGAACCGAGCTTGCCCGCGCGGATCGGGCAGGACGCCTTCAAGGTTCTCACCGAGGCCGCTGCGCAACACAAAGTGGTGTGGCTGATCGGAGGTGTATTGAAAGTTGCCGGCAAGCCTGACTCGGTGTTCATCATCCGCGAGCGCTGAGCATCGCCCTCGAACGGCGGTCAGGAGGGCACCTTGCAGCAATAAAAAAAGCCCGCAGTGTGAGCGGGCGAAAGACCAAAGAAGCTATATGCGCAGTCGCTTCCCGGTGGGGCTGCTGCTTGGGGGTCAGCTGCCGCGATACGTGGAATAGCTGTAAGGCGAAATCAGCAGGGGCACGTGGTAGTGCTCCTGCTCCGCAGAGATACCGAAACGCAGCACCACCACGTCGAGAAATGCTGGCTCGGGCAGTTGCACACCGCGGGCGCGGTAGTAATCGCCGGCATGGAACTGCACCTGATAGACGCCAGTGCGATAATCGTCGCCTTGCAGCAGCGGCGCATCGACCCGGCCATCGCTGTTGGTTGTCGCACTGGCGACCAATTCCAGGTGCGATCCTTCAACGCGGTACAGCTCGACCTTGATCGAGCTGCCCGGGCAACCGTGTGCAGCGTCCAAAACGTGTGTTGTCAAACGTCCCATTGATTCTGCGCGCCTGGCCGCCATGGGCGATCAGACTTCGCGCCTCCCGAAGTCAGGTGAAAGGAGACCGCACCGATTCGGAGCACGAAAAGTTGCGGCGAGCGACTGATTAAGACACTTTTCAAAAAAATTGTACACAATAAAAACGACATTTTTCGCTTCACCCCCGCCATCCGGGCGTTTATCGCCAATCTGCAACTAAAGCGCCTGGTCATTGAACCTTCTATTCATTAGCTGACTGGTCAGGCAGGTTTCTTGCAGGCTTGAACCGTTAACAGCAAAAGATGACGGCCGGTGAAAAATGCGAAAATTCAGGCTTACAAAATGTAAATAAAGTTGTATACAATCAGCCCATCGCTGTGACGCCAGCCTGCCAGGCCGCCACACCAATCTGTCAACGTACAAGAAGGAAGACTGCAGTGAGCGCTGACTACCCACGCGACCTGATCGGTTACGGCAGTAACCCTCCTCACCCACACTGGCCGGGCAATGCCCGGATCGCGCTGTCCTTCGTGCTCAATTACGAAGAAGGCGGCGAGCGCAATATTCTGCACGGCGACAAGGAATCCGAAGCCTTCCTGTCCGAGATGGTCGCCGCTCAGCCGCTGCAAGGCGCGCGCAACATGAGCATGGAATCGCTTTACGAGTATGGCAGCCGTGCCGGCGTCTGGCGCATTCTGAAACTGTTCAAGGAATTCGACATTCCACTGACCATCTTCGCCGTGGCCATGGCCGCCCAGCGTCACCCGGACGTGATCCGTGCGATGGTCGAAGCCGGCCACGAGATCTGCAGCCACGGTTACCGCTGGATCGACTACCAGTACATGGACGAAGCGCAGGAGCGCGAGCACATGCTCGAAGCGATCCGCATCCTCACCGAACTCACCGGTGAACGACCGCTGGGCTGGTACACCGGTCGCACCGGGCCGAACACCCGTCGCCTGGTCATGGAAGAAGGCGGTTTCCTTTACGATTGCGACACCTACGACGACGACCTGCCCTACTGGGAACCGAACAACCCGACCGGCAAGCCGCATCTGGTGATCCCGTACACCCTCGACACCAACGACATGCGCTTCACGCAAGTGCAGGGTTTCAACAAGGGTGACGATTTCTTCGAATACCTCAAAGACGCCTTCGATGTGCTGTACGCCGAAGGGGCCGAGGCGCCGAAAATGCTCTCGATCGGTCTGCATTGCCGTCTGATCGGCCGCCCCGGTCGCCTCGCTTCGCTCAAGCGCTTTATCGAATACGCCAAGAGTCATGAACAGGTGTGGTTCAGCCGTCGCGTCGACATCGCGCGTCACTGGCAGCAAACCCACCCGTACCAAGGGACTGCAAAATGAGCCGCTTTCAAACCCTGCAACCGTCGACCCTGAGCCGCGACGCTTTCGTCAACGCTTTCGCCGACATCTATGAACACTCGCCATGGGTGGCCGAAAAGGCCTACGACCTCGGTGCCGATGCTTCGATCGACGAGATCGAAACCCTGCACCAGCGCATGAGCGATATCCTGTTGAGCGCCGATCATGCCAGCCAGCTGGCCCTGATCAACGCTCACCCGGACCTGGCCGGCAAAGCCGCCGTCCAGGGCCAACTGACCGAAGCCAGCACCAATGAACAGGCTGGCGCCGGTATTCACCAATGCACGGCCGAAGAGTTCCAGCGCTTCACCGAGCTGAACGACGCCTACAAGGCCAAGTTCAAGTTTCCCTTCATCATGGCGGTAAAAGGCAGCAACCGGCATCAGATCCTCGCGGCGTTCGAAACGCGCATCAACAATTCGGTGGAAGCCGAATTCAAATGCGCGCTGGCGGAGATCAACAAGATTGCCCTGTTCCGTTTACTGACTCTTTAGCAAGCTTGGCCCGAGCGTGAATGAACGCGTAACGCCCAGGGCCCTGCAAGCATCCCCAGCCACTAATTCAAAGGCAGACAAGAAGAATGAAAGCTTACGCCGTACCTTTCGAAAAATACGTCAACCTGGCCGACGCCCGTCTGGGCACCAAGATCATTTCGGTCACCGATGACTGGTTCGCAGACGCCAATCGTCTGTTTCAGCCGACCCCGGCCGTATGGAAGGAGGGCGTGTTCGATGACAACGGCAAGTGGATGGACGGCTGGGAGTCGCGCCGCAAGCGCTTCGAAGGTTACGACAGCGCGGTGATCCGTCTGGGCGTACCGGGCTCGATCAAAGGCGTGGACATCGACACTTCATTCTTCACCGGCAACTACCCGCCATCGGCCTCGCTGGAAGCCTGCTTCCTGGCGTCGGGCGAGCCGGATGAGAACACCCAGTGGACCGAAGTGCTGTCGGCCGTCGAGCTGCAGGGCAACAGCCACCACTACCACGAAATCAGCAACGACCAGGCCTTCAGCCACTTGCGTTTCAACATCTACCCGGACGGCGGCGTCGCGCGTCTGCGTGTGTACGGCATTCCGTTCCGCGACTGGTCGGCAGTGGGTGACAACGAGCAAGTCGATCTGGCCGCAGCCCTGAACGGTGGCCGCGCCCTCGCCTGCTCCGACGAACACTTCGGGCGCATGAGCAACATCCTCAACCCGGGCCGTGGCATCAACATGGGCGATGGCTGGGAAACCGCGCGTCGTCGCACCCCAGGCAATGACTGGGTGATCGTCGCCCTGGGTCATCCGGGCGAGATCGAGAAGATCGTCGTCGATACCCTGCACTTCAAAGGCAACTACCCGGACACCTGCTCGATCCAGGGCGCGTTCGTCAAGGGTGGCACCGACAGCCAGATCGAAACCCAGTCGCTGTTCTGGCGCGAACTGCTGCCAAGCCAGAAGCTGGAAATGCACGCCGAGCACACCTTCGTCGAGCAGATCAAAGCGCTGGGCCCGATCACCCACATCCGCCTGAACGTGTTCCCGGATGGTGGCGTGAGTCGCTTGCGTGTATTGGGCAAGGTCGCGAAATAACACCGCACCCTGTGGCGAGGGAGCTTGCTCCCGCCGGGCTGCGAAGCGGCCCCAGGAAAGGCGGGAGCGCTACGCACTCCAGCGGGAGCAAGCTCCCTCGCCACAAAGGCTGAACCGAACAACACAGAATTTTGGATAAGAAGAACAGCATGCGCACATTGACGATTGAACCGCTGACCAAAGAAGCCTTCGCCCCTTTCGGTGACGTGATCGAAACCGACGGCAGCGATCACTTCATGATCAACAACGGTTCGACCATGCGCTTCCACAAACTGGCGACGGTCGA
>Ga0209676_1000704_pt1 | contig 46565 bp, 49 predicted proteins | sample AraplaCvi_mLB_r2_FD_184282 | JGI IMG/M metagenome (GOLD analysis project Ga0209676, IMG submission 184282) | Arabidopsis root microbial communities from North Carolina, USA - plate scrape MF_Cvi_mLB_r2 (SPAdes) (version 2) | ecosystem: Host-associated > Plants > Roots > Endosphere | place: USA... | reverse complement strand
TCGGGCTCCATGTGAGCGTCGAGGCGGATGGGGTCGGGGACCTTGGGGTTCACCCTGGGGTGCGGGTCGTCGGGCGTGTTGACGGTGTCAGCGTGACCGGCCCTGGATCGAGTCAAACTCCCTCGGCCCAGAAGCCCACGACCGGCGTCGCGCGATGCGCCTACCGGACGGTCGAAGAGCATTATTCTGGCGCTGGCGGGAGGCCCGGCGGTCACCTTGACAGCGCGCAAAAACTGTTACGCTGAAGAGGGGCAATAGGATGTCGGCGCGGATGAAAAAGCGGGTCTGGCGGTGGCGGGGGCGTTCGCCCTTGTGTTCGCGATGACGGGCGAGATTTCCGGCGATGTGCGGTTCGGGCTCCATGTGAGCGTCGAGGCGGATGGGGTCGGGGACCTTGGGGTTCACCCTGGGGTGCGGGTCGTCGGGCGTGTTGACGGTGTCAGCGTGACCGGCCCTGGATCGAGTCAAACTCCCTAGTGGCCGGGGGACTTGCCGGTAGCCCAGAGGTCAATAGTTGAAGGTCGAGCCGAGCCTCTATAGCCGAGTGAGAGAGCGCCAGGTTCTGTTGAAGGCCTGGCGTGTGATCAAGGCCAACGCTGAACGGTCGGGCAACAAGCAATCGCGGCTCGATGCGCAACAGTTCGAAGAGAACCTGTTCGCGAATATCGAGAACATTCAGCGTCGCCTGCAAAAGAAAACATTCAAGTTTAAGCCAGCGCTCGGCGTCGCCATTCCAAAGGGCAAAGGCAAGGTCGGCAAAAGGGCGATCATCGTCGCCCCGGTTAGCGACCGCGTGGTCCAACGGGCCATCCTAGACGTTCTATACCGTCATTGCGGATCAGGTGATCTACAGGCCGCGTTACGGACGCCGACGTCCGTCGGAGGGGTGCCGGGGCGTGGTATCGGCCATGCGTTGGCGCTCATAGAGAAAGCTGAAGACGTCGGAGCGCGATATTTCATCCGATCCGACATCCGCGACTTCTTCCCGTCTTTCCCCAAAGCCAACGTCATTGAGCAGCTAAGGAAGGCGCTGAATGATGGGGATTTCGTGGACCTCTTCGAGAGCGCGATAAATGTCGAGTTGTCTAATCGAGCTCAACTCGGTCCCGATGCAGAACTGTTCCCGCTAGGCGCTGATGGCGTCGCTCAGGGCTCACCTCTGTCGGTTTTGGCAGGCAATATACTCCTGAGGGACTTCGACGCTGAACTAAACCGTCGTGATGTCGTTTGCGTCAGATATATCGATGACTTTCTAATATTAGCGAAAAGCGGGAAGGCGGCCGGAAAGGCGCTTGAGGCTGGCCTCTCAATCCTCAAAAACTTGAACCTCGAAGCTTATGATCCGCAGTCGGCTCCCCACAAGGCTGAAGCTGGGCCAATCAATGGAGGCTTTGACTTCCTTGGATATCGGGTCGTTCGGGGCCTTAATCCGCCCTCGGCATTGGCGCGAGAAAAGCTGCTCGGGAAAATTTCCGAACAGATCGCTGAGGGTAAGAAATGGGTCAATCAATCGCTAAGTGACGGGCAGCCGAGGACGAAGCGAACGCAATGCTATATCCAGACGCTGTCCCAGATAGACGACACGCTACGCGGCTGGGCGGGAGCATATCAATACTCGCGCAGCGTCCAGAGCTTTGTCGACCTAGATAGGCGCATAGACGAGATGATCCTCTCGTTCGAAACGTGGTTCGATCGCGCGGTGCATGGATATGAAGCCGATCGATACCGTCGCGCCCTGGGCGTGCGGTTACTCTCGGACACCGCACCGGTCGATCTTCCGTCCGTGGATATGTGACCTTCATCGAGAAACATAGCCGCCGTTTCTTTCCCACAGCCTGTCTTTCTTCGACGAAGGTTCTCCTCCCCTTGAACTGGCGCACAGTTGGGTGGCCCCTGGCGCGCCATGCAACCGCGTTCCTCATCACCATCGATCGAGGTCGAGCTGACCTGGTTCAAGGATCGCCTCCAGCGCTGGGTGCGCTTCGGCCGCCCCGTTGGCGAGGTCGCCCACGACCGCCGCCGACGTGCCGTCACCTTCGCTCCTGGCGCCGTATTCGCATTGGTCCATTGGGAAGCTGGTGACTACGGCACGACCCTCTCACGCCTCTGGGTCCTGCGCGCCGTGGCACCGGGCGAGCCCTTCGACAGCGTTCCGTTCGTAAACCCCGGCGCCGAAATCCTCCTCGACCTGAAGACCTGGGTGAAAGTCCGCGCCGGCCTGGAAGCTATCGACGCCATCGAAGCGCTGGGGATCAATCCCGAGCGAGTCTGCCCCGACCACTGGCGCCACGTCGGAGGCCGCATCGCCGTCGCTGAACCGGCATCGCCCTATACCCGCGCCCGCCATCGCGCCTGGCTATCTCGCAAGCGCCTCGGTTTGATCGACGAGGACGCGGCATGAAGGTCGAGACCAAGGTCTATCTGCCGGCCGATCTCGCCAAGGCGCTCGACCAACTGTCGGTCCGCACCCGTCGACCCAAGTCGGAGATCGTCCGCGCGGCCCTGGCTTCGTTCATGTCGCCGGATGGCGCCGAGCGCACGGAAGCGGCCTTGCTCCGCCGCCTGGACCGGATGAACAAACACATGGAGCGGCTGGAGCGCGAAGCCCAGGTCGGCAACGAGGCCTTGGCGATCTTCATCCGCACTTGGCTTGGCGCCACGCCGGTCGTCTCGGCCGCCGATGAACCGGCGACGCGGGCGCTGGGCCAGAAGCGCTATGGCAATTTCATCCAAGCCTTGAACCGCCGTCTCAGCAGCGGCACCTCACTCGCCGATCAGGCGTTCGAGCCGGGCGGAATTGGCCTTGATGGCGAGGAGCCCGCCAGCCGCTAGATGCCAAGGCCTCGGCCGCGCCCGAGCTGCCAAGAGATGTTCCCACCCATCTCGACCGTGCCGGCGATCTCCTGGCCCCGATAGCGCTCCATCACCGGCCGCCACGGTACGAGCGCGAAATCCATGTGGCCCTCGATAACCGCGAACTTGCCTGACGCCATCTGCACGCTATCGACCAGCTTCCCGCGCACGGCCTCGCCCGGCTCGGGCATCCGGAACGGCAGGCCCCTGTCCTTGGACATGGCCTCGCCGCGACGGCGGATCTCCTGACGCTCCAACTTGGCGAGCAAATCCGGCTTGGCGCGCCAACTGCCATCGGCGCCGCGCGCGACGTGGCCTTGCCGAACCAGCGTCTCGCGCCGACGATCCAGAGCGCGCTCGACCTCGGCGCCAAAGCCCTGCGGGCCGGCGTTAAGCTGTCTGCCGCCGACGAGCTGACGATCGAGCCAGGTGGCGCCGTCGCTGCGGATCTGGCTCTCCAGGTCGAAGGCCGACAACAGCCGCACCTGCGATCTTCGGCCCTGTTCGAAGGCCTCGGCGCGGGCTGTGAAGTCCTTGGGGATGCTCCAGGCGTCCTCGCTCCAGCGTTCGACAACGCCCGCCCGGCGTAGCGCTTCCAGTCGGCGGACGTGGGCTTCGACGAGATCGTCGGCGTTGGCGCCGGGCGGAAGCTTCATCTCACCGCTGAGTAGGCGTTGCCGGTGATCGCTGGGACGATAGACGCCATCCTCGGCGAGGGCGGCGATGGTCCTGTCCGCCGGGCGGCTGGCGGGTCTGGCGCCGGTCTCGACAATGGCGCCGATCCTGATGTCTGCGGCGGTGTCGCCATCGACTTCGACGTGGCGGACGCGACCATCGATCCCATCGACCACCAAGCCGATACGATCGCCCAACTCGTCGGTCAGGCGCTTGTCGATCACCCGCCCGGCCTTGGGCATCGAGGGCTCGCCGGCCGCGTCGATAACGAAGGCCTCGGGATTGGCCTCGCGCCCGCGCCGACTGACCGCCCGGCTCATGGCGCGGATGATGTCGCCGCGCTCGCCAAGGCCTCGCAATGTTGTCTCTAGATCCTCGGAGAGCCGCCAGACGCCGGGGGAGACCTGCTCGGCAAGGTCCATGCGTTCCAAGGTTCTCAACCGACCTTGGCGCAAGGTCGCGTCGTGATCGGCGCGGACCTGACCAGCGGCCGGGCGCATATCGACGGTGCGCGCCGCGGTCATGTCGGCGACAAGGCCGCGGTCTATGTCCGTGAAGCGCTCGGCGGTGATCTCGGTCTCGCGCTTGCGGGCGATCTCCTGCTCGGTCTGTAGCCCAAGCTCCAAGGTCGCCAGTTCCTGGGCGCGATGGCGAAGACCGTGGGTCAGGTAGTCCTGGGCGATGATCAGGTCTTTGCCGAACTCATCCTTGCCCCGGACCACGACATGGCTGTGCGGATGGCCGGTGTTGAAGTGATCGACCGCCACCCAATCGAGCTTGGTCCCCAGATCGCGCTCCATCTGCCCCATGAGGTCGCGGGTAAAGGCGCGCATATCGGAAAGGTCCGCGCCATCCTCGGGCGCGACGATGAACCGAAACTGGCGACGGTCGCCGGCGCCGCGTGCGGTGAAGGTCGCGCCGTCAACGTCTTCACCATCGCGGTCGTAGAGCTTGGCGGGCTCGCCATCGCGGGTGACGCCGTCCCGCACGAGGTAGCGGAGATGCGCGCCGGCCGTCTGGCTCCCGAGCTTCAGCGCTGCCATCCGGGTCTTGATGACGACGCGGCGGTATCCGGCGCCGCCGCCGCGAAACTTCATCGCGTTGGCGGCGTCCTGGCCTCGGCCGATCCGTGAACACCGACCGGGCGAGCCTGAACGTCTGACGGGGCCATGGCCGCCTGAGCGCGAGGCCGTCCGCGCCGGCTTGGCGACGAGGCGCGAGAGACGCTGTCCACGACCTACCGTTTGCCGTCCGTCATTGCGAAGGCGGCCCGGCCGGATCTCGAAATCCAAGAGGTGGTCATCCATGGCGCCAGCTTGCGCTCATGGTCTCCAGCGGCAAGCGTGGCCGGGAGTAGGGGCGCCTATGGCGCAGAAAAAGAAAGACTCTGGCCGATCGGCGAGACCAACCCCGTCGCCGGTGGTCTTGGAAATTCCAGTGTGCAGACAACCGCGTGAGGGGCCATTGGCCCCGGACGCTTCAATCTTGCCGTCAACGGCTACAGATCCATACCAGGAGGCTGGGTTAGTGCTAGGCCCGGGAGACATTCAAGGCGTAGAGCGCATCGATGTCCTCGAAGCCGCCAATGTGTAGATATGCACCGACGGAATCCGATAGTCTGACCAATGAGCCAAAGTGGCTGCGTTTCGGGCGGCATCAGCTAGGTTGATCGGGAGGAGAGGTCATTGTCCATCGCGAGAGAGCGCTTCGAACTTGCGCTTCAGCGTCTGACCTTCCCCGAATGGTCGCGCTTCGAGGCTCTCAGTTCTGCATTTCTTGCGTCAGAGTACGGAGAGCTCCGTACCATGGCCGCGCCGTCGGGAGATGGCGGGCGAGACAGCCAACTCTACCATGCTGACGGTGAGCTCGACCTAGCTTTTCAATACTCGGTGACGGGTGAATGGGAGGCAAAGATCAAGCACACGGTTAAGCGCCTGAAGGAGGAGTTCGGATCTGTAAACCAGCTTGTTTACATGAGTAGCCGCGTTATCGGCGCCAAAGCGGATAAGCTTCGGAAGGAGCTCAGGCTCCAGGGTATTTCCTTGGATATCCGTGATGCTAGCTGGTTTTTGGAGCGTGCTAACCTAGACAATAACAGATCATCAGCGGCAGAGAGCCTGTCTAAGGTGATGGTCGATCCGTTGCTGGCCGAAAAGGGGCTAATATCAAATAGCGTGGTCTCGCTATCGGGTGACGAGGCCAAAACTGCTCTGATGTACCTCGAGATGCAGCGCGAAGATGAGGTGCGCGGGAAGAACCTTACGCGCTCTTCTTTCGAGTCCCTGGTGAAGGCAGCTCTTAGGGGGACTGATCGCGATAATCGACTACCGATCGAAGAGCTTTACCGACGGGTTGGTGCATTTTTGCCTAGGCATGGCGTTGCACAGCTTAAGCCTTTCGTTGATGGAGCGATCATACGTCTTAAGCGCGATGCCATCAGCGAATGGGGTGCAGGTAAGGAATACCATCTACGATTTGAGGAGGCGGAGCGAATAAAAGATCGAGCCGCCAAATTACTCGTCATGAGATCGGCCTTCGATGCCGATCTCATGGACGTCCTTTCCTCATCGCCCAGCACTTCGATCAACGATACGGACCAATTTGTTTCCTGCGTTCATGCAGTTGTTGAGAAATATTTCCTACAGCGGGGAGAGGAGTTTGCTCATTCTGTAAACGGTGACGCGGACATCGGGTTGAATGATTACGATCTGCGGCAAGCTATCTCCACTAGTTTTCCAGTTGGCGTCGTCGGAGGGAGAAATCAATCCGATTTCGTCTTTACGACCATCGTGTCGCTTCTAAATACACCGTCAGACGCGACTAGAAAGTATTTACGCGTTCTATCTGATAGCTATACGCTGTTTTCTTTCTTGAGCGAGACGCCAGATGTTCAAAAGGCGACGAATAAGCTCTTCTCTCAAGGGGAGATCTGGGTCGATGCTAGCGTTTTGCTGCCGGTGATTGCAGAAACCTCGGCGCCGAGCGATTTGAGGCCATTCACCTCGCTATTCCAGCAGCTTAAACGAGCGTCGGCGAAGCTGTATGTGACGCCCGGCGTCATTGAGGAGGTGCGGAGCCACCTAGAAATTAGCCTCAATCGAGCCCGCTCCACACAGTGGATTGGTAAAATTCCCTACGTTTATGCGCGCTATATTCTCTACGGCGGAAAGCCTGGCGCGTTTGCATCATGGCTAGAAAACTTCGTCGGGAGCTATGACCCGTCGCGCGATCTTACTGAGTATTTCGAAAGAATGGGAATACACCTGGAAAACCCATCTGACGATGCCGGGGTGCCAGAAGAGGTCCGACTGTCTGTATCCAACTACTGGCAGGAGGTTCAGTCGCGCCGAAGGCGTGAGCAGGGAACCTTCAACGCTTCGGCTCACAAGCTTGCACGTCATGACAGTGAGAACTGCCTGACTGTGATAGCCGACAGGCTCGCCCGCGCGAACAAAAGTGGACTTGGTCACAATAGCTGGTGGTTCACTTTGGACACGGCGGCATATGGCATGAAGAGCGCGCTACCGGCGGACATTTGGAGGCAGATCAAATATTCTCCAGTAATATCTCTGGATTATTTGATGAAGTATCTCGCGTTCGGCCCCGCGAGAGACAAGATTAGCCAGAATGAGACTAGCGCATCACGCATATTTGCCCCGGCGGTCCTCGACAGTGTGCCCAATGAAGTTGTCGAAATTGCAGAGAAGGTCAGAGATCAGCATCAAGGTTTGCCTGAAAATCTAGTGCAGCGCCGAATCCGCGATACCTTGGATCGACAGCGTGAGCAGATCGGGGAGCTACATCAAGCCGGATTGGACGGATTTGATCCTACGCTGCTGGTCTAAGCGGGATAGCAATTGATGCCGACTAGCTTTGAATATTTTGCCGCCGACTATGCCGACCTGGCTAACGACGTTATTAACGCCGGGTACGAAACTTATGAGACCAAGTTGACGGATTGGTTCGAGTTTATTGAGCGCGAGCCAATCTCGAAAGACCGCATCGCAAACCTGCAGCAGGGTTTCGATTTCGATGCATGGTACGACGCCGCAAAGGCAACCGTCGGCAGCATGGTCGGGAGCGGTAGGCTAGATTGGGCTAAAGATCGGACCGAACGCCTGGGCCAGCAGCTGGCGCTGTTTAAGCACTTCACCGCGCATGACTTTTCGTGGAGCGATTTTACAAGCAACTTCCTGTGGGCCGGTTCGCGATACGACGACAGCATACGCAAGCTCAATTCCGAGCTGTTTGAGCCTTTCGCGCGCGATCTTTTGAAGGACATCCAGCGTTACAGCACAGCTCATCCGGCAAGCCCCGAGGTGCCTGCCGCTGACCGGGTCGTTACGCTCGACCACAATGCCCGGCCCTATGTTCAGGCCGTAAGTGGCCTTGGCCAAGTACTGGATGACCTTCAGCGCAGCAATGAAATTGGCGCTGACGACCCCAGTGCGCGTGAGCGGGTTATTGCCGAACTGGACGCCGGGAGACGACTCCTGAAGGCATCTCAGGTCCGTGCACAGGCGGTCTGGGCAATAGTCTACCCCGCGCTACGATGGCTGGCCGACAACACCGCCAGCACGACACTCGGTGTCGCCGTCACCGCCGTTATTGTTCTTTTGGCGAAGCTTCTTGGGTTCGACATTCCCGGTCTATAGTTCCTTGGCTTCGCCTCATCTCGGGGGGCGTGAGCGGGAACCCTAAATCGACACACGGACTCTCGGCCGGTCTAGGTAACTGCGACCGCTAAATCGTCTAGATCGAAACGGCTAGGAATTGTCGGTCCCGGATCACACCCGCCCTTGTGGCGGGAACCCCTCTATCCGCCGCAGGTGAAGGTGAGGCGGACCGCTGGCGGTCCGCTGGCCCCGCACGTGCGGGCTGAACCAGGGGTTCCCGCCACAAGGGCGGGAATGACGGTGTTTTAATGGGGCGCGAGGTTGCGATGAGCCGCCCCTACACCGCCCCCATGCCGCCCAGCACCTGGCTGAGCACCCGGGAGGCTCTGGCGAGGGTGGCGAGCAGCGGCTCGGCGACCGCGGTCTTCACGGCGAAGGCGAAGAACGCCGCCAGGCCCAGCAGCAGCGCCGTCTCGATGGCCGCGCCGCCTTCCTCCTCCTTCGCGAAGACGCGAACGGGAGGCCCCTTACCCAAACCGTGAAGCATCACACTGTCCCAAACCGAAACTGAACGGTCTGGCTCGCGCAAGACGTGCGCCAGGGACGGCGCCCACACGTCCCGGCTCAGTGTTTTCCGAAGATGTCCTGCACCTTCATGATCGCCGGGCCCAGGATCATGATGAACAGCACCGGCAGGAAGAACAGGATCATCGGCACGGTCAGCTGGGCCGGCAGGGCCGCGGCCTTCTTCTCGGCGGCGGACAGGCGCAGGTCGCGGTTTTCCTTGGCCATGACGCGCAGGGCCGTGCCCAGGGGCGTGCCGTAGCGCTCGGCCTGGATCATGGCGGTGGCGACCGACTTGATGCCCGGATGGTTGGTCCGGCGGGCCAGGCCCTCATAGGCCAGGCGACGGTCGGGCAGGTACGACAGCTCGGCGGTCAGCAGGGAAAGCTCCTCGGCCAGCTCCATCGAGGTGGAGCCGACTTCCGAGCCGACCTTCTGGATCGCCGCCTCGATCGACATGCCGCTTTCCACGCAGATCAGCAGCAAATCGAGCGCGTCCGGGAAGGCCGCCACGATCGACTCACGGCGCTTCTGGGCGACGTTGGTGATGTAGACGTTTGGGGCGTAGTAGCCGGCCGCCAGGAAGGCCACACAGGCGCAGACCTTCTGGATCGGCAGCAGGCCGAAGCCGTTCACGACCGTCAGGTAGAAGGCCACGACCGCAGCGAACACGAACGGCATCACGAAGCGGAAGAAGTAGAAGGTGGTCACCGGGCCCGGGCCGCGGAAACCCGCCTGGGCCAGGTTGTCGACGACCTTGGGATCCTCAAGCAGCTTGGACAGCTGCAGCCGCTCCACGACGTTCTTGTAGAGGTCCTTTTCCTGGTGGCGCAGGCTGCTGCCGGCGCCGCGCGAGGCGATGTTCTGGCGTGAGCGGCGGCGCAACTCCTCGCGGCGGTTGGCCACCGACTTCAGGCGGCCTTCCAGGTTGCTGCTGCGCAGCGCCGGCGAGGTCAGGGTCACGATGGTGGCGAACACCACGACGGCGATGAACGCCGTCAGGATGTTCGAGGGATCGGTCAGGGTGTCGACGATGCTCACGCGGCCCTCCCCCTAGAACTTGAAATTGATCATGCGGCGCATGACGAAGATGCCCAGCGACATCCAGACCACACCGACCAGCAGCATCAGGTGGCCGCGCGGATCGGTGAACATCGGCTGCATGTACGAGGGCGAGGTCACGCTGATCAGGGTGACGACGCCGGGTGGCAGCGAACCGATGATGGCGGCCGAGGCGACGGCTTCGGCCGACAGGGCCTTGATCTTCTCCTTCATCAGCTTGCGCGCGCGCAGGACGGTGGAGAGGTTGCCCAGGGCTTCGGCCAGGTTGCCGCCGGTCTTCTGCTGGATGGCCAGCACGATCGAGAAGAAGCGCAGCTCGCTGGTCGGCATGCGCTCGTACATCTTCTCCAGGGCCGCATCCATCGGCACGCCCATGGCGATGTTCTCGGTCAGCATGCGGAACTCGCCGGCCAGGGGCTCGGGGCTCTCCTTGCCGATGATCTTCAGACAGTCGTGGACCGGCAGGCCCGACTTGATGCCGCGCACGATGACGTCGATGGCGTCGGAGAAGGCGGCGGTGAACTTGGCGGTGCGGCTCTTGGCCAGGGTCCCCAGCACCCAGCGCGGCAGGCCCGCGCCGGCGGCGAAACCCGCGCCCAGGGCGATCAGGGGCGACTGGCCGAACAGCAGGATCAGCAGGGTGACGAACACGCCCAGCACGCCGCTGATGATCCAGAACATCTTGACGTTCTGGCCCAGGCCCGCAGCCTGCATGCGCGCGCCGACGCTGAGCAGGCTCTTCTTCTGCTTGCGTTCCTGCTCCTTCAGCGCCTTCAGAATCGACTGGCGTCGAGCGTCGGGCGTATTGGCGGCGGCCTTGGCGCGGACCGCGGCCTGGCGCTCGCCGCCGCCGGCGATCAGCTGGGCGCGCTTGGCGGCCTTGGCCGAGCTGTTGTCCCCGCCGACGAAGGCGAAGCCCAGGCCGGCGATGGTCAGGAAACCCAGAATCCCGGCGAGCAGGAACAGCATCGCCTACTCCGCCGCGTCGAGGGCTTCGGCCAGCTCGCGCTCCAGGCCGTAATAGCGGGCGCGATCCCAGAAGCGCGGGCGGGCGATGCCGGTCGAGCGGTGCTTGCCGACCACGCGGCCCTGCTCGTCCTCGCCGGTGATCTCGTAGACGAAGAGATCCTGGGTGACGATCACGTCGCCTTCCAGGCCGACCACCTCGGTGATGTGGGTGATGCGGCGGCTGCCGTCGCGCAGACGCGCGGCCTGGACGATGACGTCGACCGAGCCGACGATCATCTCCTTGATGGTCTTGGAGGGCAGGCCGTAGCCACCCATGGTGATCATGCTCTCGATACGGCTGATGGCCTCGCGCGGGCTGTTGGCGTGCAGCGTGCCCATCGAGCCGTCGTGACCGGTGTTCATCGCCTGCAGGAGGTCGAACGCCTCCGGGCCGCGGACTTCGCCGACGATGATGCGTTCGGGACGCATCCGCAGACAGTTCTTGACCAGATCGCGCATGGTCACCGAGCCCTGACCTTCCAGGTTGGGCGGACGGGTTTCCAGGCGCACCACGTGCGGCTGCTGCAGCTGCAGTTCGGCGGCGTCCTCGCAGGTCACGACCCGCTCGGTGGGGTCGATGAACGCGGTCATGGTGTTGAGCAGGGTCGTCTTGCCCGAGCCCGTGCCGCCCGAGATGACGATGTTGCAGCGGCAGGCGCCGATGACCCCCAGAACCCGCGCCCCTTCCGGGCTGATGGAGGCGAACTCCACCAGGTTCTTCATGGTCAGCTTGTCCTTCTTGAACTTCCGGATGGTCAGGGTCGGACCATCCAGAGCCAAGGGGGGCGCGATGACGTTGACGCGCGAGCCGTCGGGCAGGCGAGCGTCGCAGATCGGCGAGCTTTCGTCGACCCGGCGGCCGACCTGGCTGACGATCCGCTGGCAGATGTTCATCAGCTGCAGATTGTCGCGGAAGCGCACATTGGTCAGCTGGACCTTGCCGCCGACTTCGATGAACACCCGGTGCGCGCCATTGACCATGATGTCGGCGATGTCGTCGCGGGCCAGCAGCGGCTCCAGCGGACCATAGCCGAGGACGTCGTTGATGATGTCCTGGACCAGGTGTTCCTGTTCCGCGACCGACATCGAGACGTTCTTGATCGCCACCAGCTCGGCGACGATGTCGCGGATCTCCTCGGCGGCCTGCTTCTGGTCGAACTGGGCCAGCTGGCTCAGGTCGATGGTGTTCAGCAGCGCGTTGAAGATCGTGGTCTTGGTGGCGTGATAGTAGTCGCTCTGCTCACGGACGATGTTGGCCGTCTGCGGCTGGTTCTGGGCGGCGCGCAGCTGGTCCAGGCCCGCGGTCGCCTTGGGCGCGGGACCGCTCTTGGCGGAAGGATTGGCGGCCTTGGGCGAGTTGACCTTGGGCGGCGGCGCCTTGGGCTCCGGCGCGGCGGTAGGCTCGACCCGTTGCGGACGCGTGGCGATGGCCGCCCCGCCCGCCGGAGCGGGGGGCGGCGCCTTCTGTTCGGCGGGGGCTGACGGGTCGCGCTTGCCGAACATCTATTTCTTCTTGAAAAGGCCCGAGAGCATGGACGTCTTCTGGACCGCCGGCGGCTCGCGCCGGCTGATCAGGCGGGCCAGGTGCTCCAGCCCCTCGGCGGCCTTCGACTTGGGCGCCACCTCGGCCAGCATCTGGCCGTTGTTCGCCGCCTGGCCGTAGGGCTTGGGGTCGAACGGCAGCACCAGCGAGGGCTGGACGCCCAGGGCGTCGCCGAAGTCCTTCACCGGGATCTCGGGACGACCGGGCACGCCGACCTGATTCAGGACGAGGCGCGGCGGCACGTCGTTGGGCCGCGCGTTCTTGACCAGGTCGATGATGTTCTTGGCGTTGCGCAGGGACGCCAGGTCCGGCGTCGCCACCACCACCAGGTCGTCCGAGCCGACCAGCACCCGGCGGGTGGCCGCGTTCCAGGCGTGCGGAATGTCCAGCACCGCGAACGGCGCGGCGCCGCGGATCTTCTGGGTGACTTCCTCGTAGGTGTCGGCGTCGAACTCGTAGTCGTCGTCCAGCGAGGCCGGGGCGGCGAACAGCGACAGGCGATCGCCGCAACGGACCATCATGCGGTCCATCAGCACCGGGTCCAGGCGATCGGGCTGGCTCAGCGCGTCCAGCACGCCCTGCAGGGGGTCCTGGTTGAAGTCGAGGCCGGCGGTGCCGAAGGCCAGGTCCAGATCGACCAGCACGGTGGCGGTCTGCATCTTCTCGGCCATGGCCCAGGCGAAGTTGTGGGCCAGGGTCGAGGCCCCCACCCCGCCCTTCGCGCCGACGAAGGCGATCTGGCGGCCCACGAACGGCGCGGACGGGTCGGCGTACAGAGCGCCGACGGCGCGGATCACCTGCAGCGGCGACAACGGCTGGGTCAGGTACTCGCTGACCCCGCGACGCATCAGCTCGCGATAGAGGGCGATGTCGTTGGTCTGGCCGACCACGACGACCTTGGTGCCCGGGTCGCAGACCTGGGCCAGGCTGTCCAGCAGGTGCAGCAGGCGCTGGGCGGTGTCGGTCGTCTCGACCATGACCAGCGAGGGCGTCGGCTGGTTTTGATAGTAGTCGACGGCCGCTTCCAGCCCGCCGTCGCGGACGATGGTCGAGGCCCGCGCCATCCGGCGGTCGGCGGCGGCGTGCTCGATCAGCTTGGCCGTCTCGGGACGGGCGCAGAAGGCGTGCAGGGTGATGCGCGGGATGGCCGCGTCGCCCATGCCGTTGTCGGCGATCGGCTCGTGATAGACCGGCGCGGCCGGCTCGGGCGGCGCGAAGTCCAGGTCGCGGTCGTCATGGTCCGGCGTCGCGGCCACCGGCTGCGGCGCGCGGGCGCGCTGTTGCTGGGCCTGGGCCTGGACAGCCTGGGCCTGGACAGCCTGGGCCTGGACAGCCTGGGACGGACGCGGCGTGGGACGCGTGGCCGGGGCGGCGCCCTGCGGCGCGCGGGCCGGCGGGGCGTCGTCGCGCGGACGGGCCGGCGGGAAATCGGCGAACGGGTCGTCGAAGCCGCCCGCGGGCGTCAGCGACGGCGCGGAGGAGCGCCAGGGGTCGGACGCGCCGGTTGTGAACTCGTCGGCGGCGTCGAAGCCCAGGTCGAAAGGATCGTTGTCGGTCGGCCGCATTACTGGATCGCCTTCGAAAGCACGCCGCTGGCCTGTTCGTCCTTCTTCGTGCTGGTGATCTCGCCCTTGCGATAGTTGCCAAGCACGGTGTCGCGGCGGCCGGCGTCGGCCGGGGCCATGTCGCGCGGCCGGATCAGGTCCTCGGGATTGGCCACCTGAGCCGCCAGGTTCGCGGCCTGGGCGCAGCCGAAGTTCTCATAGGCGGTGTTGTCGCGGGTCGCCGCCAGGTTCTCCCAGCGCTGGCCGCACTTCAGCGGCTCGGCCGAGTAGCGCAGGAAGCCGACGCGGATGACGTTGTCCTCGGGACCGACGGGGGCGAAGCCGGCGATGCGCACGCGGGCGGCGGGCGCGCCCAGCATGATCAGGCGATCGCGGATCTGGCCGGCCATGGCGCCGGCGCTGTTGGGGGCGGTGACCACCAGCTCGCGGCCCTCGGCCTGCAGCCAGCGGCCGACCAGGTCCTCCAGGGCCGCGCCCTGGTTGGCCGAGAGACCCGCGGCGTGGGCCGCCAGGGCGATCTCGTCCGGCGCGGAGGTGACCTTGATGCGGTCGGTCCACTGCTGGGTCTCGGTGGCGGCGGTCTTGGACGGTCCCTGATCCGGCGGCGTCGAGGCGCAGGCCGACAGGCCCGCCACCGCGGCGCTGAAAAGGACGATCTTGAGCATGGTCCCGATGGGGGCGTTGTGCGTCATGGGGGCGTCCTACTCGATCACGTAACCGACGGGGCCCTGGTACGCGCGCCCCACATTGGCGCCCGGGGGCGCCTTCACCACCTTGTTGAGCCGGCCCATGAAGACCGTGCTCATGTCGCCGGCGAACTTCAGGCCGTCGGCCGGGGTCTGCAGGTTCTGCGGACGGGTCGGATCGACGATGTACGGGGTCACGATGACCACCAGCTCGGTCTGGCCGTTCAGGAAGTCGCGCGAGCGGAACAGCGTCCCCAGGATCGGCATGGAGGTCATGCCCGGGATGGAGTCGATGGTCTGCTTGGTCGTCTGCTGCAGCAGGCCGGCGATCATGAACGAACCGCCCGACGGCAGCTCGACCGTGGTCTCGGCCCGGCGCACGGCCAGGCCCGGCACGGTCAGGCTCGTCGTGGAGGAGGCGGCCAGGGTGAACGCGCCCAGGCTGGACAGCTCGGAGACCTCGGTCGAGATCTTCAGCGAGATGCGGCCGCCCGACATCACCACCGGGGTGTAGCCCAGGCCCACGCCGTACGGCTTGAACTCGATGGTCACCTTGCCGCTGGTGTCGCTGCCGGTCGGGACCGGGAACTCGCCGCCGACGAGGAAGTGGCCCGCCTCGCCCGACACGGCGGTCAGGCTGGGCTCGGCCAGGGTGCGGACCAGGCCGACGCGCTCGAAGGCCTGCAGCATGCTCTTGGCCGAGTTCACTCCGGTGCTGCCGGCGGTGTTCTGGACCGTCGCGGTGTCGCCGTTGCCGCCGAAGATCGGATTACCGTTCGCATCATACGAACCGGTGAAGAACGTCTTGCCGTGCACCACGACAGAGCAGGTGCCCGTCAAACCCGCAGCGCAGGGCACGACCATCTGCGGCTGCTTGGTGGTGTCCAGCTTGTAGCCGCCCGTGACGCCGCCCAGCAGGCTGCCGTTGACGCCGTAGGTCGGCGAGAGGCCGAAGCTGAACTGGTCCTGGCCCAGCTGGCCCAGCACGGCGTTCAGGTCCATGCCCAGCTGTTTGACGACGTTGCGCTGCACCTCGACGATGCGGACCTGCAGCATCACCTGGTCCTTGCCGGCGATGCTGATCATGTTCAGCACCTTGTCGTCGCCGCCGACGAAGCGGGCGGCGATGCGCGAGGCGGCCTCGGACTCCGAGGCGCTGCGCACGGTGCCGGTCAGCACGACGCTGTCGCGGATCGGCTGCACGCGCAGCTTGGCGTCGGGCAGGACGCGGCTCAGGGTGTCGGCCAGCTGGTCGACCGGCTGGGTGACGCGGATGTTCAGCGAGACGATGCGGCGGCCGGCGGCGTCGAAGAAGGCCGCGTCGGTCGTGCCCTCGGTCAGGCCGACCACATAGATGCGGCGCTTGTCGCGCAGCACCGCGTCGGCCACGACCGGGTTGGTGACCAGGAGGTCGCGGACGTCGCCGGGCAGCTCGATGATCGCCGACTTGCCCTTGGCCAGCTCGATGGCGGCCGCGTTCTGGTCGGCGGTCAGGGTGATGCGCGTGACCTGGTCGGCGACCGGCGGCGCGTAGGCGACCGGCGCGGGCGACGGGGCCGGCCGCGAGACCCGGGCGGCGGGGCGATAGACGTGCGAGCCCGCGACCGGACCGTCGGCGAAGGCCGGCGCGGTCGAGGACAGGCCCAGCAGAACGGCCATGTGGACCGTCAGGAGGCGGCGCTTGGAGGACATGTTGGCTTTCACCGGGCGGGTCATGGGCGCACCGCCACGCTGGTGGTCGTACCGCCGCGGTTGATCCGGACGGTGGAATCGTTGGCGACGACGGGCCGCGTCATGCCCGACGGACCGCCCAGGTCCGTATAGGCGCGCAGGGCCAGGGTCACGGGGCCGCCGGCCTTGGCGCGGGCCAGGGCCTCGGCCTCGGCCGGGCCAACCTCGAGGGTCGCGGTGGCCGCGACGATCGACTTGGCGTCCTTCTCGGCGGCGGTGCTCTGGTCCAGGGCCAGGACGCGGATGTTCTGCAGCACGGTCTCGGCCACGACCACCCTGCCGCCGTCGCCCATGGACGGAGCCTCGTGGGTGTAGACCACGTCGACGCGATCGCCCGGCAGGATGAAGCCGCCGACGGCGGTGTCGGAGGTCACCGGCACGGACATGGCCCGCTTGCCGGGGGTCAGGACGACGGACAGGTAGCCGCCCTCGCCGCCCCGCACGATCTTGCGGTTCGTGATCGGTTCGCCGGTCAGGATCGGGTCGCGAACGATCGCGCCCTCGACCACCTTGGCCGGATCGCCGCCGATCATCTGGTCGGCGGTGGAGGCGAGGCTGGCCTTGGCGGCCTCGACCTTGCCGTCGGGCTTGGGCGCGGCCGCGCCGTTGGTGATGAAGGCGCCGCTGATGGAATCGGAGGGCCAGGCCTGCCAGGCGACGTCGGCGGCGACCAGGCGCGTGCCGATCGGCAGGTCGCGCTTGGCGACCAGGACCTGGGTCATGGGCTTGGAAGGCGTGGCGGCGGGGGCGGCCTGCGCGGTTGGCGCGGCCGGCTTGCCGCCCAGGGCGCGCTGCAGAACCACGGCGAGACCGATGGCCGAGACGGCGGCGACCAGGACCATGATGAGGCGAACGGGGTTCATGAGCGCGGGCTGAAACTCTTAAGGAAGCCGCCCGGTCGCCGTCCGGCGAGCACGCGCGATTCGTCAGTCAGCCTTTCTGGCCACGTCCCATGCTCGCCCGGGCATGGTTAACGCCTGCTAAAAGTTTTCGCCGAAGGGGGTGGGTATTGCGCGGCAGGGTGTCGCGGCGTCCGGGACGCCCGCGTCGCGAGTCAGCGCAGGACGGCGATCGCCAGGGCGCCTTGCGGGAAGGCCGCCAGGGCGCCGATGGCGATGGCCACGCCGTAAGGCAGGGCCCCGCCGGTCGCGCCCAGCTTGCGCACCCAGGCCGGCGCGCCGGCCACGGCCGGGGCCAGGTAGCCCGAGCGCAGGGTCAGGATGGCCAGGGTCAGGGCACCGCCCGCCAGGCCGGTATAGACCAGGAACATCAAGGCGCCCGGCCAGCCCATCCACAGGGCCCCGGCCGCCAGCAGCTTGGCGTCGCCGCCGCCGATCCAGCCGGCCGCGAACATACCCATTCCGAGGACGAGCGCGCCCACGCCGACGGCCAGGCACAGGCCGATCTGGCCCAGCGGCGCGCCGCTGACCAGGGCGGCGGGCAGGAAAGCCGCGATCAGGGCCAGTGAGATCCAGTTCGGGATCGTATAGCTGATCAGGTCCTTCAACCCGCCAATGATGGTCAGGGTCGGAAAGATCAGCAGCAGCAGGATCTGAAAGGCTTGCATCGGTTTGGGCCTTGGTCTCTCGGGCCTTGCTCTGTCCCGGTTCGGGATCGGGCCATTATGCAGAGGACCGATGAAGCAATGGTTTCCGACGAAGGCGCCCGGAAACCTTTCCGGCCAAAGCAAAGCCGGAAGAAAACAAAGAAAAAGGGCCGAGGCTGTGCCTCGACCCTCTTCTTTTCGAGCGTGGCGCTTAAGGCTTAGGTGCCAGCGGCCGCGACCTTGTCCTTGATGGTCGTGAACTTGGCGTTCAGCGTGGTGCCGAGGACGGTGACGCCCGAGATGATGACGACGGCGATCAGAGCAGCGATCAGGCCGTATTCGATGGCCGTGGCGCCCGATTCATCCTTCAGGAAGCGAGTGACGAACTTGGTCATGACTTGGTCTCCAAAAACCAGAGCTAGTTGATTTGAGGCTTTCAAGCCGTTCGACTTGCTCACCCCCGAAAACACGATCAATTTCGCCGAGCGCACTTAATGGCCAGTAAACAGCGAATAGTTTTCGCGGGTTTTCTTTTGGTTTATTTGTATTTACCGTTATTTGTTCTTAACCATGCATGCGACGAACGCGCTCAAGCCCTTTTGAATCAAGGACTTTCTCTAGCGGCGCTTGGACGCACACAGTCGCGCTTTAGTCTTTTGTTGACCAAAGAAAGTGATGCTGGAGGACGTTCTGATCCGGCTTCGGAAACTCTCATGCGCCGCTTCTCGCTCGCCATCGCCGCCGTCCTGACCCTTTCGGGGGCCGCCGCGAGCGCCCAGACCCGCCCTGCCGCCCACAGCCTTCCGGTCAACACGCCGACCGATCTGCCCGTCGCGGCGGGTCAGGCCTCGTACGTGAACCTGGGCGGCCCGGTGCGCGACATCGTGGTCGGCGACCCCAGCATCGCGGATGTCAGCGTCGTCAACGACCGCACCCTGGTGGTCCTCGGCAAGCGTCCGGGCGTCACCAGCCTCCTGGCCTTCGGGGCCGGCGGCCGCGCCCTGGCCGATCGCCAGATCGTGGTCTCCGAGAACGGCGCCGGCGCGGTGACCGTCTATCGCGGGGCCAGCGCCAGCAACTACGCCTGCGGCTCCCAGTGCACGCGCCTGGCCGCCCCGGCCGGCGCCGGCCCGGCCGCGACCACGCCGTAAGCGTTGCCCCCTCACGTACACGCGCGCGCTCGTAGGCGGGCTCGCGCCTAAACCTGTGATTAGGAACCTTCGGCTAGCCTTCGGGCCTCCGTAGGGAAACCCGCCGCATGGCCATCCTCCTCCACCGCGTCCGACGCCGGACGGCCGACCTGGCCGCCCGCTTCGCGCGCGCCGAGGACGGCGCGACGGCGCTGGAATTCGCCCTGGTCGCCATGCCCTTCCTGCTGCTGGTCTTCGCGATCATCGAGCTGGGCCTGGTGCTGCTGATCTCCCTGACGCTCGAGAATGCGGTGATCGAGGTCGGCCGCACGATCCGCACCGGCGAGGTGCAGAAGAACGGCGGCACGGCCGCCAGCTTCAAGACCGCCATCTGCAACAAGATGGCCTGGGGCGGCGTGGGCTGTCAGACGGCCCTGTCGGTCGACGTGCGCACCTTCAGCGACTACGCGTCCAGCACGCCGACCAACAACACCGTCCCCACGACCATGACCTGGAACCCGGGCTCGGACGGCTCGATCGTGCTGGTCCGGGCCTACTACACCTGGCCGCTGGTCGCACCGCTGCTGAACACGGGCCTGCAGACGGCCAGCGGCAAGCAGGTGATCTACGCCGCAACCGCCTTCACCAACGAGCCCTTCAATCAATGAGCCGCCGCCAGCGCCCTTCCCTGGCCAGCTTCTGGCGCGACCGCCGCGGCGTGTCGGCGATCGAGTTCGCCCTGATCGCCCCGCTGCTGATCCTGCTCTACTGCGGCATGGCCGAGATGAGCCAGGCGATGATGGCCCAGCGTCGCCTGTCCAACATCACCTCGGCGACGGGCGACCTGATGGCCCAGAGCACCCAGACGGGGCCGCTGAGGATCGCCGATATCTTCAAGATCGCCGACACGATCATGGCGCCGTTCCCGACGGCGACCCTGAAGATCTGCTTGGCCAGCGTCACCTCGGACGCCACCGGCAAGGACACGGTGGCCTGGAGCAAGTCCTCGGCCTCCAGCATGGCCAACTGCCCGGCCAAGGGTTCGGTCCTGGCCGACGTCCCCGTCGGCGTGCTGCCCGCCAGCCAGTCGGTGATCCTGGCCAAGGCCAGCTACGTCTACACCTCGACCTTCGGCCTGGTCATGCCCAGCAACCTGACCTTCAACCGCACCTACTACCTGCGCCCGCGCAAGACCGACGCGGTGCTCTGGAACGACGCGAACTGAGGAGAGGTCAAGCCAGGCCGGGATAGAGATCATCCCAGTGAGGGTTTTCCCGCTCGATCAGATTGATCTTCCACTGTCGCGGCCAACGCTTGAGACTCCGCTCCCGCTGGAACGCTCCGCTCATGTCTTCGCAGGGCTCGTACCAGACGAGGCGTTTTAGTCCGTACGTCCTGGTGAAACCTGGGATCATGCCCTCGCGATGCTCCCAGATCCGGCGATTCAGATAGCCCGTCGCGCCGATGTACAACGTCCCGAGGCGCTGGTTCGCCATGATGTAGACGGCGATGTAGCGCTCCTCCCGCATGAGCGGAGCATCTCACAAATTACAACTTATAGCAAAATATATTGCCTTCCTCGCCCCTGTGGCGAGGACCCAGCGTGCGGCCAGGCTCAATGATCGGGAGCACCCGCTGCTCTTCTGCCAGGCTCTGATCTGCCTTGCATGCGGAACGCTGGGTCCTAGGCACAAGGCCTAGGAAGGCAAATTGGGGTAGATCCGGAAATAGCTCAGATCGCCAGAGAGGCCCGCAGTGCTTCCACGAGCGGATGCCTCTCGAACATCCGCTCGCCCAGCTGCGAGACCGGGCGGGCGCCGATCAGGCTGTTGGTGAGGATCAGCGCCTCCGCGGCTTCAAGCGCTTCGACGCCGACCGCCACCTCTTCCACGGGATGCCGGGCCAGGATCCGCGCACGGGTGATCCCCGCCAGGGCGCCGCAGTCCAGGCGCGGGGTGAACAGGCGACCTTGCGAGATCCAGAACAGGTTGGCCGCACCGGCGCAGGCGAGCTCGCCGCGGTTGTTCAGCATCACCGCCTCGTCGGCCGCGGCGCGGCGCGCCTCCGCACGGGCCAGGACGTTGTCGAGATAGCTCAAGGTCTTCAGCCGCGCGGCGGGCGAGCCTTCGTTGCGGCGAGTGGTCGCCACGATCAGAGCCGCCGGCGTCGTGACCGGGACCGAGGGCGCGGCGGTAGCGAAGAGGCGCGGGACCGGGGCGGCGGGACGGTCCAGTCCCCGGCCGCCGGAACCGGCGGTCAGGGTCAGGCGCACGGCGAACCGGCCGGCGGCCGGCGCCGCCCCCCGAACAAGACGCTCGGCCTCGGCCCGGTCGAACGGCAAGGTCAGGATCTCGCAGCCTGCGGCCATGCGGTCGAGGTGGGCGGCCAGATGCGGCAGGGTCCCGTCGACCGCGAGCAGGGTCTCGAACAGGCCGTCGCCGAGCAAGAGACCCCTATCATCACCCGGAATGCCGTCGTGGGGGATCATTCGGTCAGGGCCTTCTTCAGGGCGGCGATCTTGGCCTCGGTCTCCAGGCGCTCGCCGCGCGGGTCGCTGTCGGCCACGATGCCGGCCCCGGCGCGGGCCTCCAGCCGCCAACCCTGCCCGTCCTGGACGAGACCCACGGTGCGGATCAGGACGCTGGAATCGAACGCCCCGTCGACGCCCGCCCAGAACAGGCTGCCGCAATAGGGACCGCGCGGCGGCTCCAGGCCGGCGATGACCTTCATGGCCTGGACCTTGGGCGCGCCGGTGATCGAGCCCGGGGGGAAGCTAGCCTTCAGCAGGTCGGCCACGCCCTTCCCCTCCGCCAGCCGCGCGGTGACCGTCGAGACCAGATGATGGACGTTGGCGAAGCTTTCGACCCTGAAGAGCTCCGTCGCCTTGACGCTGCCTGGCGGGCTGACCCGCGCCAGGTCGTTGCGCATCAGGTCGACGATCATCAGGTTCTCGGCGCGGTCCTTGTCGCTGGCCAGAAGCTCGGCGGCCAGGGCCTGGTCCTCGGCGGCGTCGCGGCCACGTGGGCGGGTGCCCTTGATCGGCCTGGTCTCGATCGCCCCGGCCGGATCCAGCTTCAGGAACCGCTCGGGCGAGTTGGAGACCAGCGCGCGCCCGGGCAGGCGCCAGTAGGCCGAGAACGGCGCCGGACTGGCCGCCCGCAAGTGGGTGAAGAGGTCGAACGGATCGGCGCCGGCGACCAGGTGCCCCGTCCAGGCGCGGGCGATGTTGGCCTGGAAGATCTCGCCGGACAGAATCCGGTCCACCACCTGCGCCACGGCGGCCTCGTACGCGCCGGGGTCGGAAGCGGCGAGGTCGGCGCACAGCGGGCCGGCGGGCTCGGGGCGCCCCGTGGCATTGGCGGCCGGGCGGACGTCCAGCCAGGCCAGCGCTTCACGGGCCCTTCCCTGCGCCTCGGCCTCGGTCTCGCCGCGCCCGACGGCGACGACCTGCCGGGCGTGGTGGTCGAAGGCCAGCAGGGCCGGATAGCGGGCGCAGGCCAGGTCGGGCCAATCGGTGCGCGACAGGCGCAGCGCCTCGATGCGGTCGCCCAGCTCGTAGGCGGCCAGGCCGACGACGCCGCCCTGGAACGGCGGCCCTTCGGGATCGGCGGCCAGGCGCGGGCCGATCAGCGCGGCCAGCTTCGCGAACGGATCGGCGGGCTCGGCGGCGCTCAGGCTCAGGGTCTGATCCGGCGCCCGCAGCCCGTAGGACCACCGACCCTGCCCGCCCGTGATCAAGGCGCAGGCGTACGGCTCGTCCCGGAACGGGGCCAGCGCCCAGACAGGCTCGCGCCAGGGGGCGGTGAGGAGAGCGACGCGGCGCATGGGGGCGGTTTAGCCCTCTACGCCGCCCTTCGGCTAGGCCTCCTTGCCGCCGCCCTTCACGCTGAACAGCCCGACCAGGCCCAGGAACAGCAGGGCGGCGATCGGGATGAAGCCGGCCGCCTGGCTCTGGAAGATCCGGGTCGCCAGGGCCACCAGCAGCGAACCCAGCCACATGGTCGCCGTGCCCGACAGCGAGAACAGGCCGAAGAAGGCCGCCATGCGGTCCGGCGGGGCCAGGCGCACCAGCAGCGTACGGCTGGAGGCGTACTGGGCCGTGACGAAGACGGCGACCACCAGGCCGATGCCCAGATAGATCAGCTCCGGCAGGGTGCGGAACAGCGGGCCGCTCCAGACGGCCGGGTGCGTGGCCGCGTCCCAGGTCCAGAAGAACAGGATCTTCTCGCGGCCCATCCCCAGACTGCCGAGCACCATCAGGATGCAGACGGCGATCTCGACCTGGACGGCGCGACGCGGCCCCAGGGTGCGGTCCAGCCACGGGGCCAGCAGGCCGCCCAGGGCGCCGAAGATCGACAGCGAGATGCCGTAGGCCAGCATCTCCAGCTCGCCCCACTTCATCAGGCCGGCCGCGAACAGGCCGCCGAAGATGATCAGGGCCGTCATGCCGTCGCAGTAGAGCATGCGGGCGGCCAGGAACTTGGCGGGCTCGGCGTGACCCTTGAGGTTGCCGAAGGTGTCGACGATCAGCTTCACCCCGCCCTTCAGCGAGGCCAGCACCGAAACGCCGGTGCGCGGCGCGTCGCGGGTCCACAGGAAGAACGGGATCGCGCCCAGCAGCATGACCACGGCCGACATCGGCCCGACGATCCGGCTGGGCTCGTGCTCGGCCTGGCTGAGGCCGAATAGCGGGGCGGACGGCACGAACGACCATGGCACGGCGCCCGGCAGCACGAAGGCCCACATCACGAAGACCAGCAGACTGACCGAGAGGCCGTTGGCGACGAAATAGCCCAGGCCCGACAGCACGGGCTCCTGCCCCGGCTCGCCGGCGCTGGCCAGCAGCGAGTTGTTGGTCACGTCGCCCCAGTTATAGGCCACGCCCAGCACGATCAGCGCGTAGCCGACCATCTCGACCGACACGCCCGGCTTGGCCAGCCACAGCAGGAACAGCAACGGGACCATCAAGGCGATGATCAGCGCCATCAGCGGCTTGCGCGGTCCGAAGCGCTCGATCGAGGCGCCCAGCAGCGGCGCGGTGCAGGCGGTGATCAGGCCGAAGATCGTCGAGATGTCGGCGACGGTCGCCTGCCCCTTGACCGGATCGCCGACCAGCACCCGCGAGAAATAGGGCGAGAAGACATAGATGGTGACCAGGATCACGTACGGATCGCGGGTGCCCTGGTGCAGGATCCAGCTGAGCGCGCTGCGGGAGAGCTTTCGGGGCGGGGCGGGTATGAGCACATCCTCGGCGCCCGGCTTACCCACGACATCACTCAGGCCCGGAGGCGTACCCGCCAACTCGCTCATGCAACACCCTAAGCTGATCGGCCCTCTGTCGGGGTCGTTAGGGAAGGCTGGACCTTAAACGAGCGTTTGTCACCTTACGGATTTGATCGAGATCAAGCTTGGGGGCTCCACTCACACCAACCCCAACCCCCGTCATTCCCGCCACAAGGGCGGGAATGACGGGAGGTGGGAGAAGTTGGTCGCGCTTAAGCCAGAATATGCGCTCGAACACGCTCCAGCGTCGCCGCGTCCAGCCCCACCGCCTGCTCCAGATAGCCGTCCAGCGAGCCGTGCTCGGCCTTGATGACCTCGAACGCCGCCGCCAGGTAGCGGGCCTCGACGCCCATGGCGGCGCGGATGGCGGCCTCGGAGGGACGGCGGCCGGTGTGGGCCTCGACATAGTCCTGGAAGCCGGAACCGCGGCGCTCGAAGCGGCCCGGATCGTTGGTCAGCAGGTAGTCGTCGATGACGTCGTCGTCCGACACCCCGGCGATGTGGTGGGTCAGGGCCGCCAGCACGCCGGTGCGGTCCTTGCCCGCCGCGCAGTGGATCAGCGCCGGACCTTTCGCCTCGGCCAGGGCCAGGAAGAAGCGGCGGAAGAGGTCGATGTGCCGCTCCTTGAACGGCAGGCGGCGATAGTACGCGTCCATGTAGCTCTGGACCGAGGCCTCGGTCAGCTCGGCGCTCATCATGAACTCCAGCCACGGATCGGTGCTGCTCACGCCCAGGTCGTTGTCGATCACCTGGGCGGCGAAACCGGTCCAGCGGCGCGAGGGCGAGTGCTGGCGCTCGTTGGGACGGCGCAGGTCGACCAGGGTGACGATGCCCAGGGCGGCCAGGGTCTCGAGATCGGCGTCCGTCGCCTCGGCCTGGTGGGCGGCGCGGAACAGCACGCCCCGCTTCAGGCGCCCCATCCCGGCGGCGTAGTCGCCGAAGTCGCGGAAGTTCTCGACGCCTTGAAGCGGGATGCGCCGGGTCATGTCTGTTTCCTCAGGAGTGGCTGCAACCGGTCCTGGATCGGCTGGTCGATATAGGTGTGGAACAGCCAGGCCGCCCCGTAGGCGATCGGGAAGCCGGCCAGCCACATCAGCCATTGCCAGCCGATGCCGATCGGCACGGTTTCGATCAGCTTGTGGACGGCGCTCCAGTAGATCACGCCGACGAAGATGTGGGTGATGAACAGGGCGAACGACAGCTTGGCGCCTTCCTCGATCCAGGCGCGGGGACGCTTGACCGGCAGGCGACCGGCGCCCAGCACGATCATGGCGATGGCCAAGAGCGACGGCGCGTCGAACAGCCACTCGTCGGGCAGGGCGTAGCGGTCCAGCGGCTGGGTGACGACCAGCAGGACGACGCCGCTCCACAGCAGGACCTTGGCCGCCTTCTCCGAGGGCCAGCGCATGTCGACGGCCCGCGCCAGGCAGACGCCCAGGATGAACAGCGGCAGGGCCCGCACCACGCCATACTGGAACTGCAGGTCGGGCAGCGGGTGGTGGAACGCCTTGCGGGCGATGATCTCGAACACCCCCAGGATCACGGCCGCGCCCAGCGGCAGGATCCAGGCGTGGCGCACCTTGCTGACCGTGCGCCAGAACAGCGGGAACAGGGCGTAGCAGACGATCAGCGCCGACAGCGACCAGCTGGGCAGGTTCCAACCGTCGCTGGGAAAGCCCCAGGCGTGGATCAACAGGGCCTGGGTCGGCAGCTGGTCCCAGGCGAAGCGGCTGGGCTTGTGGGCGTCGGTGCCGGCCAGATTCAGCAGCAGGACCAGCAAGGCCAGCAGGCCCAGCACCACCAGGTGCCCCGGCCATACCCGCGCGGCGCGGCGGGCCCAGAAGCGCGGCGTGCTGATGTGGCCCTTCAGCACCGAGCCGCCATAGGCTCGGCCCAGCACATAGCCGGACAGCATCAGGAAGAAGTCGGTGGCCAGGAACCCGCGCGAGAACACCTGGCCGAACCGCTCGATCCGCATCGGGCTCTCGGCGCCATAGTGGTAGACCACGATCAGCAGCGAGGCGAGGAAGCGCAGGAAGTCCAGCGCCCCGCCCCGCACGGCGTCCTTGCCGGGGCGGAAGTGGGCTTCCGGCTCCGAAGGCTCGGTCGAGACAGGAGTCTCGCCCGGCGGAATCTGGGAAAGCGGGACGGTCACGGGGGTGGCCATAGCAAAGGCGCCGCCCCCACGAAAGCCGTCTGCGGACGGTCGTCTTGCGGTATGGCGTCGCGGCCACTATCTGTAACTGTAGTTGTTTCCGAAAGGCCTTCCCTGATGTCTCGCATGCCTGTCCTGTTCGTCGGTCACGGTTCGCCGATGAACGCCATCGAGGACAATGCCTGGAACCGCGACTGGGCGCGCCTGGGCGCCGAGCTGCCGCGCCCCAGGGCCGTGCTGATGGTCAGCGCCCACTGGGAGACGCGCGGGGCCTCGGCGGTCAGCGCCTCGGCCGCGCCCGAGACCATCCACGATTTCGGCGGCTTCCCGCAGGCGCTGTTCGACGTCCAGTACCCGGCGCCGGGTGATCCGGCCCTGGCGGCGCGCGTCGCCGAACTGCTATCGGCCGACGCCGTCGTGCAGCACCCGACCCGAGGTCTCGACCACGGCGCCTGGGGCGTGCTGAAGCCGATGTATCCGGACGCCGACGTGCCGGTGGTGCAGCTGAGCATCGATCGCGGCCGCAGCGATCGCTGGCACTACGAGGCCGGCCGGCGCCTGGCGCCCCTGCGCGACGAGGGCGTGCTGATCGTGGGCAGCGGCGACATCGTCCACAACCTGCGGGCCATCGACTGGCGCCAGCCGGCGGCGCCGGACTGGGCGGACCGCTTCAATGAAAAGGCCAAGAGCCTGATCCTGGCTGGCGACCACGATCCGCTGATCGACTGGCGCTCGCTCGGCCCGGATGCGGAAGCGTCCATCAACAGCGCCGAGCACTACCTGCCGCTGCTCTATGTGCTGGGCGCGCAGGAAACGGGGGAAGCGGTGAGCTTCTTCACCGACGATGTCTGGGCGGCGATCTCGATGACCGGGGTGAAGGTGGGGTAGCGCCCCCTTCCCCCCCCCCCCCAACCCAAGCTCGTCATCCCGGACGCAGCGAAGCGGAGAGCCGGGATGACGAGAAGCTTTGCTCACGCCTATGCCACCTCCGCCGCCCGCTCCGCGGCCGCGCGGCGCTCTTCCATGCCCTTGCCGTAGATCCCGCTCACCCGCCGCAGCACCGCCTCCGGCGCCGTCTCGGGCCGACCGGCGTTGAAGGGCGGATCGGGCGCATACTCGACGGCCAGCTGGATGCTCTGGGCCATGTCGTCGCCGGCCAGTTCGGCCACGACGGTGAGGGCGAAGTCGATGCCCGCCGTCACCCCGCCGCCGGTGATGTAGCGCCCGTCGCGCGCCACCCGCGCCGGATCCGGGATCGCCCCGAACAGAGCCAGCTGATCGCGCCACGCCCAGTGGCAGGCCGCCCGCTTGCCCTTCAGGAGCCCCGCCGCGCCCAGCACCAGCGAGCCGGTGCAGACCGAGGTCACGTACCTGGCCCCATCCGCCAGCCGGCGGATCTCGGCGATGAAATCGCGGTCGTTCATCGCCTCGGTGGTCCCGAAGCCGCCGGGGATCAGCAGCAGGTCGCAAGCCTCGATGTCCGACAGCGGCGTCAGGCGCGTGAACACCAGGCCGTCCGCCTCGATGTCGGCGCCGCCCTGGCTGGCCACCGTCACCTTGGCGCCCGGCAGGCGGCACAGGATCTGGTGCGGACCGGTGAAGTCCAGGTGCGTCACGCCCGGGAACAGGGCGATCACGATTTGCAACTGCTGGCTCATGAGGTGGTCTCCGTCACATTGACGGAGCGAACATGGTTCAGTTAGCGTTCGTCAGAAATGACATAGTTCCCACACTTTCAGCCACGGTTTCTCAGCTAAGGTTCTTGGGCATGGCCCGCGCGATCGGTTTCCTCGTCTATCCCGGCTTCCAGCTGCTGGACGCCACCGGCCCCATCGCCGCCTTCGAGATCGCGGCGCGGTTCTCGCCGGGGGCCTATTCCCTGCACTTCCTGTCGCTGCGCGGCGAGCCGACGCCCAGCTCGTCGGGCGTGACCATCCAGACGACCGCCCTGGCCGATGCCCCGCGCCTGGACACCCTGCTGGTCTCCGGCGGCGACGGGGTGAAGGTCCCGGCCACCTGCGCCGAGACCCTGGCCTTCGTCCGCGAGGCCGGCCGCAGCGCCCGTCGCGTGGCCTCAGTGTGCTCGGGGACCTATGTCCTGGCCGCGGCGGGCCTGCTGGAAGGCAAGCGCGCAACCACCCACTGGAGCCGGACCAAGGACTTCCAGCGCCGCTTTCCGGGCGTGCGGCTGGAGCCCGACCGGATCTTCATCCAGGACGGGGCGATCTGGAGCTCGGCCGGGATCACCGCCGGCATCGACCTGGCGCTGGCCCTGATCGGCGCCGACGAGGGCGAGGCCGTGGCGCGCCGCACGGCCCAGCAGCTGGTCGTCTACCACCACCGCCCCGGCGGCCAGTCCCAGCACTCGGCGCTGATCGACCTGCGCCCCGGTCGCTTCGATGCCCTGCTGTCCTGGGCCCGCCAGAACCTGGCCGAGAGCCTGTCGGTCGAACAGCTGGCCGACCGCGCCGCCATGAGCCCGCGCAACTTCGCCCGGCTGTTCGCCCAGGAGACCGGCGTCACCCCCGCCAAGGCCGTCGAGCGCCTGCGGGTCGAGGCCGCCCGCGCCCTCCTGGACAGCGGCCCGCTGCAGGTCGAGGACGTGGCCCTGGAGACCGGCTTCGGCGACAGCGAACGCATGCGCCGCGCCTTCATCCGCGCCTTCGGCCAGCCGCCGCAGGCTCTGCGACGCGCGGCGAAGGCCGGCTGAAACAAAGCGACATCGACGGGCAACACCGGGCTGGGATCGTCCTCCGAGGTCGGGGGACCACCGAGTTCTGGAGCACGAGATGACCTTCACCAAGACGCTGGGCCTTGGCGCCCTGGCCGCCGCCGCCCTGGCCATGGCCGTTCCCAGCCTGGCCAGCGCCGACATCCGCCACCGGCCCCACCACCCGCAGAAGGTCAAGGTCTGCAAGTGGGAGCGCCATCACGGCAAGAAGGTGAAGGTCTGCCACTGGGTGAACAGGCGCCGCTAAGCTTCGGCTTACATTTCGGACATAGCGTGGAAACAACCTGCAAGGATCGTGTTTACCGATCGAGGGACCATCGATCCTTGGAGGACTTATGTCCGTCATGAAACTGCTGAGCGTCGCGGTCATCGCGGCCTCGACCCTGGCCGTCAGCGCGCCGACCGTCGTCGTCGCCAAGGACCGCTACGGCTACGACCACCGCTATGACCGACATGATCGGTACGACCGCCACGGTCGCTATGACCGCTATGACCGCGTCCGCTACGATCGCGGCCGTCATCACCGAGGCCACAAGGTGAAGGTCTGCCACCGCGAATGGCGCCACGGCCACCGCGAGCGGGTCTGCTACTGGACTTGGCGGTAGCGGCTGACGCGCCCGCTGCCTGTTCTCCCGGATAGCCTCCCAGAGGTTATCCGGGACCCAGGGCGCGCTGGAGACGCCCTAACCCTTACCGGTCCAGAAAGGCCCTCACCGCGAAAAAGGCCACGACGCCCTGATACAGCGCGACTGGCGAGAGAATGACCGCGATGGCCAGCAAGTACGCCCACCGCCATTCCCGGCGCCAAGCGATCCAGACCGCTATCGGCCCGGCCAAGCCAACGGCCACCCATATCCCCAAGAGGACCCGCCAAGTTAGCGCGCCTTCGACCAGGAAAAATGCCGGCGCGAAGAGCAACGGACTGACACCGACCATCGCCACGCCCGCACACGTCGCGGCCAGCACGATGCCGATTGGCGGTCTGGGATAGAGCATCATGACGTCAGTCTAAGCGCCTCAACCCTAAGGTTCAGATAACGCATGGGTTGATTTCATACCGCAGCGACAGCCTTGCACAGGCGATGGTTCGCCAGGATGGTCATGGACGCCTCCAACGCCTATGCCTTTCGACATGCTCTACCTCGTCATCAAGGCCGCCATCTCGGGCGTCATCGTCGCCGCCGTCGCGGAGGTGTCCAAGCGCTATCCGGGACTGGGTGGGCTGATGGCGTCGCTGCCGCTGGTGTCGGTGCTGGGCATGATCTGGCTGTGGCGCGACACCCACGACCCCGTCCGGATGGCCGACCACGCGACGGGGACCTTCTGGTTCGTGCTGCCGTCGCTGCCGATGTTCCTGCTGATCCCCGCCCTGCTCAAACGCGGCGCGCCGTTCTGGGCGGCCCTGGTCGCCGGCTGCGCTCTGACCATGGGCCTCTACGCGGCGATGGTGTGGGCCGGGCCCAAGCTGGGGCTGAAGCTCTAGAGCGCCGTCCGGTCCTTCGACCTCGGATCCTCGACCGTCTCGCCCGAGTGCAGCACCCCATCGACCGCCCGGTCCCGCCAGGCGACCGTGCTGTCGTAGATCTCGGCGGCCAGGTCGACCTCCGAGAGCAGCAGCCCCTCGGCCTCCGCCTCCAGCACGCCGGTGATCACCCCGTCGGGGCGGACGAAGAACGACGGCCAGCAGCTTTTCGGCGCCGAGCTGTTCGGACAGCTGATCCACATGTTGTTGTTCGAGGCGCTGGCGATCATGCCGGCGGGCATGGTGATGGCCGGCAGGGTGTTCCCGCCGGTCAGGTGATGCGTTCCGACGCCCGCCTCCATCTCGGCGATCCGGGACGTGGGAAGGCCACCGGCGTGGAAGCCGTGGAACATCAGCCGTACGCCCCGCCGGTAATAGGCGCGATAGAGCTCCGGATAGCGGTAGTCGTGGCAGATCAGCACGCCACAGCGCACGCCTCTGATGTCGAACACAGCGAAGTGGTCGCCCGGCGCATAATGGGCCAGATCCCCGGTCAGCCCCGCCGCGTCGCCGGCGCAGAACCGCTTGTCGTAGCGGTCGACCAGCGCGCCCGAGGCGTTGACGACATAGGCGCAGTTGTGCGGCTTGCGCCCCTCGCCCAGGCGATGGGCCGAGCCGACGATGGTCCAGAGCCCGAGTTCGCCGGCCAGCGCCATCACCCGCCGCGTCGCCGCCTCCAGCCGGGGCCAGTCGAAATCCTCGAAGGTCTCGAAGTCGACGCCGGCATAGCCCGACAGCGCCGCCTCCGGGAAATGGATCACGTCCGCGCCGCTCGCCCGCGCCGCGCGCATCAGCCGCTCGACCGCCGCGCCGTTGGCGTCGAGGTCCGCCGAGATCGCGAACTGGGCCGTGGCGACCCTCACCCCAGCCGCTCCGCCCGCAGGCGCGTCACCTCGTCCTGCAGCATCGACAGCCGCTCGGCGTGCTCGCGGCACAGGACCATCAGCTCGTCGCTGCGCAGGGCGTCCAGCTTGTCGATCACCCGCATGATCTCCAGTTCGGCGCGCAGGTTGACGGCGTAGTCGTGCTCGGCGGTCCTGCGATCCTTCGCCGCCTGGCGGTTCTGGCTCATCATGATCACCGGCGCCTGGATGGCCGCCAGGGTCGAGAGCAACAGGTTCAGGAAGATGAACGGATAGGGGTCGAAGGCGTGCTTGAACGGCGTCAGCACCAGGTTCAGCCCCATCCACAGGAACAGCGCCAGGGCGAAGCCGCCGATGAAGCCCCACGAGCCGCCGATCGCCGCCACCCGGTCCGCCAATCGCGTCCAGAAGGTGGATTCGTCGTCCTCGTCCGGCTCGTCCGACGGCGTCTCGGTCAGGATCAGGTCGATGACCCGCTTCTGCACGTCGGTCAGCGCGTCATAGGGCTGGTTCAGCAGTTCCAGCGACAGGTGGTTGAGGCGTTCGTGGCTCATCGGGGACTCGGGAGGACTCGGGATGGGACGGCAGGAGACGGTCCCGATCATGTGTTGAAGTCGGGCAAGCGTGACAAGCCAAGTTTCTTTGGGGCGAGATTGACAGGGCCGTGTCGACAAGGCGACGCTCCGCCATCGGGTGGGGCCGATGTCTTTGCAGCTTTCAAAGGGAGCAAGCCGATGGCCCATAAGTTCGTGATCAAGAAGAACAAGGCGGGCGAGTTCGTCGCCTACTTCACCTACAACGGCGAAAGCATCTTCTGGACCGAAGGCTATTCCTCGAAGGCCTCGGCCAAGAACGCCATCGAGTCGATCAAGAAGAACGGCCCTGACGCCGAGACCGACGACCAGACGGATTGATCCAGGAAGATGCTCCCCCGCGCCGCGGGGGAGCTGTCCCCCCTCCGGCCCTCTTGACCCCTCCCCGCTCTCGGGTCTCTGATCATTGATAACAATGATATGGGAGGGGACCGCCAATGGCTGCGAACGGCCGGAAATCCATCTTCATCACCGGGGCCGCCAGCGGCATCGGTCTGGCCACGGCCAAACGCTTCGCCAGGGCCGGCTGGTTCGTCGGCCTCTCGGACATTGACAAGACGGGCCTCTCGGCCGCGCTCGAGGCGATCGGCCCGGACAACGGCTCGATCCACGTCCTGGACGTCCGCGACCGCGAGGGCTGGGCCAACGCCCTGGGTGAATTCGGCCGCGAGACCGGCGGCAAGGCGGACGTGATCCTGAACAATGCCGGCGTCGCCCGCTTCGGGGTGCTGGAGGACCTCTCCGACGCCGACTGCGACATCCAGATCGACATCAACATCAAGGGCGTGGTCAACGGCGCCCGCGCGGGCTTGCCCCTGCTGAAGGCCGCCGGCGGGCGGCTGATCAATGTCGCGTCGTGCGCGGGCCTCTACGGCTCGCCCAAGCTGGCGGTCTATTCGGCCACCAAGTTCGCGGTGCGGGGGCTGTCCGAGGCGCTGGACGTCGAATACGCCCAGCATGGGGTCAGCGTCGCCTGCGTCATGCCGTGGTTCGTCGAGACCCCGATCCTGAACGCCGGCGCCTCAGGCTCCAACGAGCAGATGGCCGACGCCCTGCGCAAGGGCGGGCTGGAGGTCTATCCCGTCGAGGACGCCGCCCAGGTGGTCTGGGACGCCGCCCACGGCCAGGCGCTGCACTATTTCGTGGGCAAGCGGGCGAAGCAGATGCGCTTCGCCACCAGCCACATGCCGGGCAGCGTCAGGAAGCGGCTCCGCTCCCAGCCCCTACTGTCGTCTTGAGGCCTTCCAGGACCGGCTTGTCGGCCGACGGCGCCAGGGCCTTGACCGAGGTCAGGGGCGAGGCCCCATTCGCCTTGATCGGCGTCGCGGACGCCGGGAGCGCCTTGGGAGCGGTGGCGATCGGGGCCGAGGCCGGCTCGGTCACCGCCGCGCCGATCGGGCCGCCCATGCCGGGCGCGCCGGTCCCCATCCCCATCTGGGCCTGCTCCAGGCGACCGATGGCGCTGGCGGCGTAGACCACCGGCGGCTTGCCGTCGGCGGTCAGGCTGGCGATCTCGGACGGAGCGATGTCGTCGGCGGTCGGCAGGTGCGACGGCGCGAAGCTGGAACCGCCGCCACGGCCGAAGCGATAGAAGATGTGCATGCCGACCTGGGCGATGCGCAGCATGCGCGGGCCCCAGCCGGGCGAGACATTGATCGTGTGGAAGTGCGTGGCCGAGCCGACGGTGCTGGAGCCGTCGCCGGCCAGGGCGCGGGCGGCGACCTTGCGGGCCCGGGCCCAGGCGCCGATGTCGCGGGCGCGCCGCATCGAGCCGTCGCAGGCGAAGCTGAACTGGCAGCCCGTGCGATGATAGGCGCCCTGGAACACCACGCCGCAGATCGACTTGGGGAAGGCCGGGTGACGCACGCGGTTCATGACCACCTGGGCCACGGCCGCCTGGCCGCTGGGGGTCTCGCCGCGGGCTTCGTAATAGACGGCGTCGGCCAGGCACTCGAGCTCGCGCGAGCTGGCCAGGGCGTTGCCCAGCTGGAACGGAGAGGCTCCCCCGACGTTGAATGCGGAGCCGAAGCTGGCGCGGAGCATCAGCGGGCCGGTACGGCCGCTCTGTCCGGGCAGCAGGCTCGCGGCGCCCGCGCCTTCGAGGCGGGCCGCCAGCATTTGCGACTGACGGTCGCGCTGATCGAGAGCGGCGAAAAGATAGGGATCGTGACGTTTGGCCACGGCGAGGGCGCCGGGGTCCATACGCGTAGAGGCGCTCAGCATGGCCGCGTCGGAAAATTCTCCCGAGGCGCCTTCCGCCAATCGGGCGACGCGGGCGTGGGTGGAGGCCGACTGGGCCAGGCCACCCAAAAGGTAAACGCCGCCCAGGGCCAGACCCGTGATGGATCCGACCAATACGGCGCCGACCAGCCCGCGCGCGTCCGCGCGCGTCTGCGACTTGATATACAAAACTAGCGTCCTGCGCGGCGAGGGCGCTCCGGCCCCCCGACAAAAACCGCCTCGAAACCCCCGGAACTCACTGGCGGGGAACCCTTCGAAGCGGGTGGACTGGCCGTAACACGCTGTGGCCAAGATCCTGCTTGATGCGGCTTATGACGTATCCATGAACGACTCGCAAGCACTTGCCGCACTGCAACATGGCCTCTGCGCTGAGAAGTCGCGCAGTCGAATTGTTAACGCGTTGAATCCTCGCGAAAAGCTCGACAAGCGCGATCGACGTTTTTTTGGGGACAGAAAAGCCTTGCCCTGGCTTTGCTCAGCCTTCCCGCGCGTAACTTCGGCGCCGCCGCATCGTTACTCGACGAGGACATAAACCTTAACAATCGCGGTAAACGGAGACCTACCGAAGGGCGTTATTCTTGCTCCGTCGGCGGGGCGCCTAACGCCCTCGCAGCAGGCGCCGCCCGTCGACGAAAAGCTTGGTCACGTTGATGGCCACGGCGACGACCAGGATCACCTGGAAGGTCATGTCGAGCACCCGCTGCAGGTTGGCCAGATCGGCGGGCGGAACGCCGTCGGCGATGAAGGTGACCAGCGGCATGGCGCGCCAGAGAACCGCGCTGAGGGCGAGGCCGCCCAGCGCGCCCAGGATCTCGGTCGCCGCTCGCGCACGCACCCAAGTCGGCTTGATGACCAGGATCAGGGCCGAGACCGCTTGCAGCGCCGCCAGGGCCACGACCGGCCAGCGCAGGGCCAGAACCAACGGGTTGAAGGTGATCCAGGCGCCGTCGGGCCCGCGCACCAGTCGCTCCACCGGGAACGGCAGCCCGCCCGACAGCCACGCAATGAACAGGACCATGACCGCCAGCTCGAAAACGCCTTCGAAGCGAGTCTTGGCGAACCACCGCTTGCCCTGGGGCACATGCGGCAGCTCGCTGGCTTTCCAGTTCGCGAGGTCGCCGACCTTGATCCAGCCGCGCTCGAACGCCGCCGCCACCAGGGTGGCCAGGCCGACCAGGCTGAGCGCGCTGGGAATGAAGTCCGACAGGATGCCGCTGACGCGATGACCTTCGCCGTGGCCCACGATCATCACGATCACGGCTGGGACCACGGCGGCCACGGCGGCGATGGCCAGCAGCACCTTCACCGCGAACCACCAGAACGGAAAGATCTCGGGCCCGATCAGCGCGCGGTTGGGTCCATAGCGGCCGGCGACGGCGATCGGGTGGCCGATCTCGCGCAGCAGGGCCTCGGTGTCGGCCTTGTCCAGCGGCCGGCCCAGGCGTTCTTCGCGCTCCTCGACGCGATTCATGACCAGGTCGCGCAGTTCGGCGACGATGTCCTGGCGCGAGCTCTTGGGCAGCAGGGCCGCGACGGCGGCGAGATAACGATCGATCAGATCGCTCATGGTCGGGGTTCCTTGGAAAGGGCTAGAGCAGCGGCTCGAGGGCGGCGTTGATCGCGCGCCATTCGTCGGCGAGGCGGACCAGCACGGCCCTGCCCTCCTCCGACAGCTGGTAGAAACGCTTCTTACGCTTGTCTTCCTCGCGCCATTCGCTGGCCAGGAGGCCCTGGGCCTCCAGCCGCCGCAGCATCGGGTACAGCGCGCCTTCGTCGATCTCGACGCCCACGGCCTGGAGGGCCTGGCGCAGGCTGTAGCCATAGCGCTCCTCCCGCAGCTGGGCGAGGACGGCCAGGATCAGGGTCCCCCGCCGCAGCTCCTGACGGAGCAGGTCAAAGATGTCGGTCTCGGTTGGCATGTGTGTGACGCATAGTGTGTGGCACATGGTGTGTGATACACACTGTATGACATACAGTATATGCATGAGTCAAGTCGATGGAACGCCGTTCGCCTTCGCGGTTTTCCTCCCGCGAGCCCCACAGGCAAGACGGAGGTTTCGGATGCTCGGCGACTGGGACGCCCAGGCCACCTTGGCGGTGAAGGACCTGAAGGTGGCGCGGCCGTTCTACGAAGACGTCCTGGGCCTCAAGCCCCTGCCCGGCGACCAGCCCTCGGTGCAGGGCTACCAGGCTGGCCGCTCGATGATCCTGGTCTACGAGTCGGAGTTCGCGGGAACCAACAAGGCCACGGCCCTGACCTGGGCCCTGGGCGAGGCGTTCGACGCCGCGGTCGAGACGCTGAAGGCCAAGGGCGTCGTGTTCGAGAAATACGACCTTCCCGCCATGAGCCACGACGGCGATGTCCACGTGGCGGGCGGCATGCGGGTGGTGTGGTTCAAGGACCCGGACGGCAATGTGCTGAGCCTGGGGAACTACTAGCAACCCGTGTCGTCCCGGCCGTAGCGAAGCGAAGAGCCGGGACCGCAACGGCCCCGGAACTCCCGACGGTCCCGGCTCGGCGCGCTTTGCGCCTGGCCGGGATGACAAGCTTTTCGACCTATTCCCGAGCGACCCTCAGCAGATCCTCCAGCCCGATCCGCCGGAACATCTCGGCGCGCACGCGGTCGGCGACGCCGTTGACCACCTCGGCCCCGTCCTGGGACGGATCCACGTGGACCCGGAACGGCCGCTGGCCGAAGGGCGTGTCGACCACCCGGACGATCGCCCGCGCCACCTCGCCCGCGTCGGCGTCGGCCGGCTCCAGCGCCGCCAGTCCGCCCAGGGCGGCGTCGGCCACCCCGGCATAGGCCCCCTTCATATAGGCCCCGGCCACCGCCTCGTCGGCCGGCTTGCCCGAATGGGCGAAGTGGTTGGTGCCCTTGGTAAAGGCCCCCGGCACGATGATCGAGGTCTCGATCCCCCAGCGGGTCAGCTCGCTGGCATAGGACACCGCCAGGCTGTCCATCGCGGCCTTGGCCGCAAAGTAGGGCGCCAGGAACGGCGGCGTTCCGCCGCGGGTCGAGCTGGACGACACCCAGACCACCAGCCCCCGGCCCTGCCCACGCAGGATCGGCAAGGCGGCGCGGTTCACCCGCTGGGTCGACAGGACGTTGACGTCGAACAGCTGGCTGTACTGCTCGGGCGTGAAGGCCTCGGCCGGGCCGAAGCTCATGTGGCCGGCGTTGTGGACGACGACGTCCAGGCGCCCGGCGTCAGCGACGATCCGCGCGACGGCGGCCTCGACGGAGGGCTCGGACGCCACGTCCAGTTCGACCGTGCGCAGGTCGACGCCGTGGCTGCGGGCGTAGTCGGCGGCGGCGGCGGCCTGCGGGGCGTTGCGGCCGGCGGTCTCGCGCATCGAGGCGTAGACCGTGTGCCCGGCGTCGGCGAGGGCGCGGGCGGTCAAGGCGCCGAACCCCGAGGAGGCGCCGGTGACGAGGATGACGTTCTGGCTCATGACACTGTTCCTTTCTTCTGGAGGGCGCGGGATCAGATGATGCCGCCGTTGACGCGCAGGACCTGGCCGTTGACCCAGGCCCCGTCCGGGCCGGCCAGGAAGGCGATGGTCCCGGCGATGTCCTCGGGCTGCCCCAGGCGCTCCAGAGGCGCGGCCTTGGAGAGGCGCTCGACGACCTCGGCGGACTTGCCGTCCAGGAACAGCTTGGTCGCGGTGGGGCCGGGCGCGATGGCGTTCACCGTGATGTTCCGGCCGCGCAGTTCCTTGGCCAGGACTTCCCCCAGCGTCTCGACCGCCGCCTTGCTGGCCGCGTAGACGCCGTAGGTCTCGGGACGCAGGCCCACGACGCTGGACGAGAGATTGATGATCCGCCCGCCGTCGCGCAGCCGGCGGGCGGCCTCGCGCAGGGTGTTGAAGACGCCCTTCAGGTTCACGGCGATGGTCTGCTCGAACAGGGCGTCGTCGGTGTCGGCCAGGCTGGCCAGCTTCATGATCCCGGCATTGTTGACCAGCACGTCGATCCCGCCGAACGCGGTCTCGGCATGGTCGAACAGGCGGCGGACGGCGGCGGCATCGGCGATGTCGGCCTGGGCGGTGATCGCCTGGCCGCCGGCGGCTTCGATCTCGCGGACCACCGCCTCGGCGGGGGCGGCGGCGCCGGCGTAGTTGACGATGACGGTGAAGCCGTCGCGGGCGAGGCGCTTGGCGGCCTCGCCGCCGATACCGCCCGAGGCGCCGGTCACCAGCGCCACCTTCCGAGTTTGTTGGGTCATCTCGTTTCTCCGGCCGACCTCGCGTCGGCAGAAGGACCATGCGCCTTCGCCTGGCTTGAATAATTCAGACAGTCACGACATGACTGTTCGAACTATCGAACAATGGAGGCGCGAGACGTGGATCGGTTCGAGGCGATGCGCCTGTTTGTCCGGATCGTGGAGCGCCGCAGCTTCACCCAGGCCGCCGCCGATCTGGATCTGCCCCGCTCGACCGCCACCGAGGCCGTGCAGCAGCTGGAAGCTCGCCTCGGCGCCCGGCTGCTCCAGCGCACCACCCGCCAGGTCAGCCCCACCCTGGACGGCGAGGCCTATTACCGGCGCTGCCTGCGCCTGCTGGACGACCTGGACGACGCCGAGAGCGCCTTTCGCCAGCGCGCCCCGCGCGGCCTGCTGCGGGTCGACGTGCAGGGCGCCTTGGCCCGACGCTTCGTGCTGCCCGGCCTGCCGGACTTCCTGGCGGCCTATCCCGAGCTGAAACTCCAGCTCACCGAGGGCGACCGGCTGGTCGACCTGGTGCGCGAGGGCGTCGACTGCGTGCTGCGGATGGGCGAGCCGGAGGACAGCGCCATGGTCGCCCGCCGCGTGGCCCTGCTCCCCGAGGCGACCTGCGCCGCACCGGCCTATCTGGCCCGGTTCGGGGCGCCGGCGACGCCGGACGACCTGGCCGGCCACCGCATGATCGGCTTCCTCAACCCCGCGACCGGCCATCCCTGGCCGCTGGAGATCACTGAAGGCGGCAAACCCCGCCAGATCCCCGTCGCCGCCGACGTGGTGATCAACGCCGCCGAGAACACCGTGGCCATGGGGCTGCTGGGGCTGGGCCTGATCCAGGTCCCGCGCTACCGGGTCGAGGACTGTCTCGCCGACGGACGGCTCATCGAGGTGTTGGCGGCCTACCCGCCCACGCCGACGCCGGTGTCGCTGCTCTATCCGAGGAGCCGGCAGCTCTCGCCGCGCGTACGGGTGTTTATCGACTGGGTGGCGGGACGGTTCGGGGCGTAGCTGCCTAAGCTACAAAATCCTCGTCATCCCGGCCGAAGCGTAGCGTAGAGCCGGGACCCAGGGGCGGCGCGCACAGCGCTTCGTCACCTCCTGGGTCCCGGATCACGCCTGCGGCGCGTCCGGGATGACGAGTGTTTTGCCCAGGAGCGAACTCACCCCCGCCCCGTCGGGTCCCGCGGATCCAGCGGCAGCCCCGCCGCCTGGCGCGCCTTCAGCAGGCGCAGCCACCCGTGCAGCGCCTCGCAGTCCAGGCCGTGCATCATCAGCCGGTAGCCGGCCTGCAGGGTCGACAGCGGCACCAGCGGGTGGCCGTTCTTGACAAACGACAGGTGGTAGTCCGAGCCTAGGATCTTGGCGATGTAGATGGCCACCGTCTCGTCCAGCTGCAGCGAGCCGGCCGCCCGCACGAAGTCGGCGCGCGGCAGGAACAGGGCGTAGAGCGGGGTATAGGCCTCGACCGCCGTCTGGACGTCGATCCTGTTCAGCGGTCCGGGCGGGGTCGCCGGGATGGGGAACGGCGCGTCCGAGATCATCGAGAAGTCCGGCCGATCGACGGGACAGAGGTCCCTGCCCTGCTCGCGCAGGCTGGCGTTCAGTTGGATCACGAAGTTGAAGACGTTGAGGTCGTGCTGGAGGAAGACGTTGTCCTCCAGGTCTTTCAGGGTCATCGGCCGCAGCGGGACGGTCTCGATCGAGACGGGCCCGGCATTGGCCTTGATGAAGCCCAAGAGCTCGGTGCCGATGTGGAAGTGGCGCAGGATCAGCAGGTTGCAGTCCGGCGAGCCGAAGGTCTTGAGGCCCCAGTGGATCAGCCGGTGCAGCGGCCCGTTCCAGTTGGGATGACGCGGCGAGATGGCCCGCAGCACCTTCACCAGGATGAAGAAGGCCAGCAGCGGGGCGCGTATGACCGGGAACAGCCATCGCCGCGACCAGCTGCGATTGCCCCGCGCCAGGGCGGCCTTGGCCTCGTCGGCGATCGGCAGGCTCTGGTCCAGATAGAGGGCCAGCCAGGGATCGGGGTCGCGCGGGTCGTGCGTGGCGACGTCGAACCCGTCGGCAAGTTTGGGCGCGGGACTCAAGCCAGCACCTCCTCGATCTGCAGGGCGTAGAGTCGGGCGGTAACCTCGGCGACCTTGACGATGCGCGCCGCCACGGCCGGGTCAGGCAAGACCAGGCCCAGCATCCGCTCGAACTCGGCGATATGCTCGACGTCGTTCTCGCCGTGATAGACGAGGAAGCGCACGGCCTCGTCGGGCAGGTCCAGCTGGCTCTGGATGCGGCGGCCCCACTCCAGCGCCTTCATCTGGCCCAGGCCCTCGATGATCCACATCGCGCCCAGCAGGCCGAACGGATCGGGCTTGGAGGCCTCAAAGAACATCCAGGCCGACAAGGCCTCGGAGCCGATGTTCTTCTCGCCGGCCTGGATCACCGCCAGGTCGCCGCCGGCGGCGACATAGTCGGCCTCCAGCAGGCGGAAGTCGCGGTGCTCGGTGACGGCGTGGCGCAGGACCAGCGAGCGCAGCTCCAGGTGCGGCTCGCCGATGTTCGAGGCTGCGCGGGCCATCCACAGGGCGCCGTCCTTCACCTGCTGGCGCAGGGCGACGAGGAAGGCGCGGTAGTCCTCGACGCTGAGCCGGCCACGCGACAGGCGGCCGATCAGGGGCGTGGCCTCCAGCCGCTGCTCGAAGCGGGCGAACACCACCGCCAGGCGGCGCAGCACGTCGGCGACGTCATGGCCTTCCTCGGCCCTCGGGGTCATCGCGTTCATCCCACCACCTCCAGCATCATGAATCCGACGAAGGCGCGGCCGCTTTCGGGCACCACGCACAGGATCTTCTGGCCCGGCCTGGCGCGGCCCGAGCGCATGAACTCCTCGAGCATCACCCAGATCGAGGCCGAGCCGACATTGCCCACGGTCGGCAGGTTCGAGAACCACTTCTCGCGCGGGATCATGCCGGCGGTGCTTTCCAGGAGGCCGACGATCTCCTGGCGCAGCGACTCCGCCGAATAATGACACAGCAGCCAGTCGATCCCGGACGGGACGATGCGGCCCTGGTCGACCTTCTCCAGATAGACCCCGACCCAGGCGCGGATCACCTGCTTCAAGAGATCGAAGTCCTGCATCAGGGCGATGGCCCCGGCGGCGTGGGCGGCGACCGGACCGGCAAAGCCCCAGGTGGCGGTCGGCTCGACCCGGTCCTTGGGCGCGGCCCCGGCCCACATGCAGGGGGTGAAGGCGCCGGCCAGGGAAGTCAGGTCGATGAACCGGACCTTCAGCGACAGGCCTTTCGGCGCGGGCCTGTTCTCCAGCACGATCGCCCCCGCCCCGTCCGACAGGGTGAAGCGCAGAATGTCGGCCTCCGGGGCCAGGCGACCCTTGTCGTCGACCAGGGCCGAGCCCTCGTAGAACTCCGGCCGGAACCAGCGGGATGACACCTCGCCGGCGCAGGCGCTCGCCACGGCGTGCTCTCCGGAAGCCACGGCCAGATACGCAGACTTGGCGGCCATCAGGGCGCTGCCGCACACCGACTGGAAGCTGGCGATCTCCAGCGGCCCGCCGCCCAGCTCGCCATGCACGGTCGCGGCGTGACCGGGAACGATGTAGTCGCCCTGGGTCGTGGCGGCGGCCAGGAAGGAAAGGTCGCGGCGCTCCAGCCCGGCGCCGGCCAGGGCCGCCGTCACCGCCTTGGCGCACAGGCCGGCATTGCTGTCAGTGGGACGGCCGTCCGTATCGATCGCGTAGTGGCGGGTCTTGACCCCGTTCCAGCGCAGGGCCCGCCGGCCCATGGCGCTGGGGCGGCCGCCGAGGCGGCCCAGATGATCCTCCATCGCGGCATTGGACACCGGCGCGCCGGGCAGAACCGCGCCCCAGCCAGTGATGAAAACGTCGTCGAGCCTCGCCATAAACGGGTTCCCGTGAGTAACAGGCTCAACCTAGCAGCGCGCGGCAGGCATGCAAGTGAGCATTCACTTACATTGTCGTGATGCAGCTTCCACCCGCCCCGCGCGCTTTAGGAGCACCATGCCCGATCCCTACCACCTGTCCCGCTTCGTCGAGGCCCAGACCGCCACCTACGGCACGGCGCTGGCCGAGTTGCGGCGCGGCCAGAAGACCAGCCACTGGATCTGGTTCGTCTTTCCGCAGATCGCGGGGCTGGGACGCAGTCCGACCGCCCAGCTCTACGCCATCGCCGATCTGGCCGAGGCCCGCGCCTACCTGGCCCACCCGGTGCTGGGTCCGCGCCTGGTCGAGGCGGTCGAGGCCATCAACGCCCTGCCCGGCCGCGACGCCCACGCGGTGTTCGGCGCGCCCGACGACCTGAAGCTGCGTTCCAGCCTGACCCTGTTCCGCGCCGCCGATCCCCGCGAGCCGGTCTTCCAGCAGGCGCTGGACAAGTACTTCGGGGGCGACGCCGATCCCCTGACCCTGGAACGGCTGGCCGCTACGGAGACGCCGCCGCCTGCTCGCAGGACGTCCTAGGCAGGGCAAAGCGCGGGTCGGTGAGGAAGCGCGCGTCGGTCAGGGTGCGCAGAAAGGCGGCCAGGGCCTCGACCTCCTCGTCCTTCAGCCCAACAGCCGTGCGGTGCCGGCGAATGGCGCCGGTCAGGGTGCGGGCCGAGCCGTCGTGCAGATAGGGTGCGCTGACGCCGACATTGCGCAGCGACGGCGTGCGGAAGCGCCCATTGTCCTCGGCCTTGCCGGTGACGTCGCCCAGCCCCTGGTCGCCGGAGAACGGCAGGTCGATGCGGTGGAAGGCGTTGGGGCCGGTCGCGTCCGTGAAGTCCGGGGCCGCGTGACAGCGCGCGCAGCCAGCCTTGGCGAAAAACAGCGTCTCGCCGCGCAGGGCCTCGGGCGGGGCCTCGACCGCCTCGCCGCGCTTTCTCCGGTCATAGGGCGCGTCGCGTGACACCATCGTCCGCTGGAAGGCCGCCAGGGCCTTGGCGATGGTCGCCATGCTGACCGCACCTTCATCATTCGGGCCGCCCTCGGCCGGGAAGGCGGCGGCGAACAGCGTGCGATAGCAGGCGCGGCCGCCGATACGGGCCTCCAGCACCTTTTCCTGGCCGTGGAAGCCCATCTCGACCGGACTGGCTCCGGCGATCGGGATCAGGGCCTGGTCTTCCAGCCGGGTCACGCGCGGGTCGCCCCAGGTCAGGCTGGCGAAGGTCCCGACATTGGCCAGGGTCTGGATGTTGCGCCGCCCCGGATCGCCGTGGACGCCGGGATGGGTGGCGTTGCCGTCCGTGAAACCGTGATGCTGTTCGTGGCAGGTCGCGCAGGCCATGGTCCCGTCGATCGACAGGTCGGCGTCGTAGAACAGCCGCCGACCCAGCTCGACCTGGGCCTCGGGGGCCGAACGCTGGGCGAGGCCGCCCCCTCCTGAAACCAGCGTAAAGGCGGCGGCCAGGCACAGGGCGCCGATCAGGCCCAGCACCGTGCTCGCCGCCTTCACGGTCATCAAGGCTTCCGGGCGATCATGATCGGCAGGGTCGCCTCGGCATTGGCCGAGATCTGTACGACGTAGCGACCCGGCGGCAGGTCGAAGGTCACCATCTTGCGCAGGGTCGTGCAGGCCGGGCCCCGGCCGTGGCCGGTCGAGCGCTGGGCCTGGTCACCCTTCAGCACGTCGATCCAGGCGGCCGAGCCCAGGGCGATGACGTAGGACCCGGCGGCCGGGACGTCGATCGCGAACAGCCCGCCCCTGCTGACCGTGCCGCCCGGCTTTTCCGGCTGGACGACATAGGTCACGTCCGGTGTCGGAGCCAGGCTCGCGACATAGGCCTGGCCGGGAACCAGCACGGCCTTGTCCAGATCCGCGACGCCCTTGGCGGCGATCAGGTCCTTCTTGGCGATCCAGCCGGCCAGCTCGGCCGGCAGGTCCTTGTCAACAGCGGCGCAGGCCGGCGCGGGGGCTGCGAGCGCCATCTGGGCCGAAGCGGCGAACGGCGTCGAGAGAACCACCAGGGCGGTTCGAAAGAGCATGTCTGTGATTTCCGTTATGCAGACTCACTACATAACGGCGGTCGCCGCCGCAGGCCAGCCGGGGATCGCCATCGCGCGGCGAGCTCTGGTGACAGCCTGCCGCCACTCCCCGTCAGCAGCCCCCCTAGCGTTCGCGTACCCGTGCTCCTAATTTGGAGCCATGCCCTCTCGCGATCACAGCGGCGTCCCAAGTGGACTTGAAGACGTCTCAGCTCCCTTCGTCATGGACACCGTCGGCGACGTCGCGGCCGGGGTCATGCCCATGCTCTGGACACCCCACCGCCCCGCGCGGCCGGACAAGTCCGAGGGCGGCAAGACCTTCAAGCTGGTCAGCGACTACCAGCCCGCCGGCGACCAGCCGACGGCCATCGCCGAGCTCGTGGAGGGCATCCAGAACGGCGACCAGGACCAGGTGCTCCTGGGCGTCACCGGCTCGGGCAAGACCTTCACCATGGCCCAGGTCATCGAGCGCACCCAGCGCCCGGCCCTGATCCTGGCCCCGAACAAGACCCTGGCCGCCCAGCTCTACAGCGAGATGAAGTCGTTCTTCCCGGAGAACGCGGTCGAGTACTTCGTCAGCTACTACGACTACTACCAGCCGGAGGCCTATGTGCCCCGGACCGACACCTATATCGAGAAGGACTCGTCCATCAACGAGCAGATCGACCGGATGCGCCACTCGGCCACCCGGGCGATCCTGGAGCGCGACGACGTCATCGTCGTGGCCTCGGTGTCGTGCATCTACGGCATCGGCTCGGTCGAGACCTACACCGCCATGACCTTCACCCTGGAGGTCGGGCAGAAGGTCGACGAGAAGCAGCTGATCGCCGACCTCGTCGCCCAGCAGTACAAGCGCAACGACCAGGCCTTCGAGCGCGGCACGTTCCGCCGCCGCGGCGACACCATCGAGATCTTCCCCGCCCACTACGAGGACCGCGCCTGGCGCGTGACCATGTTCGGCGACGAGGTCGAGGCGATCGCCGAGTTCGACACCCTGACCGGCAAGAAGACGTCGGAGCTGGAGACCATCAAGGTCTACGCCAACAGCCACCACGTCACCCCGCGCCCGACCCTGCGCCAGGCGATCATCGCCATCCGCCAGGAGCTGAAGGAGCGCCTGGAGTGGCTGGTCGCCAACGGCAAGCTGCTGGAGGCCCAGCGCCTGGAGCAGCGCACCACCTTCGACCTGGAGATGATCGAGACCACCGGCTCGTGCGCCGGCATCGAGAACTACAGCCGCTACCTGTCGGGCCGCCGGCCGGGCGAGCCGCCGCCGACCTTCTTCGAATACATCCCCGACAACGCCCTGCTCTTCACCGACGAGAGCCACCAGACGGTTCCGCAGATCGGCGCCATGTACAAGGGCGACCGCAACCGCAAATGGACGCTCGCCGAGTACGGCTTCCGCCTGCCCAGCGCCCTCGACAACCGCCCCCTCAAGTTCGAGGAGTGGGACGCCATGCGGCCGCAGTCGGTGCATGTCAGCGCCACCCCGGCCGACTGGGAGCTGGAGCGCGCCGGCGGCGTCTTCGCCGAGCAGGTGATCCGCCCCACCGGCCTGATCGACCCGCCGGTCGAGGTCCGCCCGGTCTCCAAGGACAACGCCAGCCAGGTCGACGACGTGGTCGACGAGATCCGCCAGACGATCCGCAAGGGCTACCGCACCCTGGTCACCGTCCTGACCAAGAAGATGGCCGAGGACCTGACCGAGTACCTGAACGAACAGGGCATCAAGGTCCGCTACATGCACTCGGACGTCGACACCCTGGAGCGCATCGAGATCATCCGCGAGCTGCGGATGGGCAATATCGACGTCCTGGTCGGCATCAACCTGCTGCGCGAGGGCCTGGACATCCCCGAGTGCGGCCTGGTCGCCATCCTCGACGCCGACAAGGAAGGCTTCCTGCGCTCGGAGACCAGCCTGATCCAGACGATCGGCCGCGCCGCGCGGAACGTCGACGGCAAGGTCATCCTCTATGCCG
>Ga0209676_1000702_pt1 | contig 46826 bp, 46 predicted proteins | sample AraplaCvi_mLB_r2_FD_184282 | JGI IMG/M metagenome (GOLD analysis project Ga0209676, IMG submission 184282) | Arabidopsis root microbial communities from North Carolina, USA - plate scrape MF_Cvi_mLB_r2 (SPAdes) (version 2) | ecosystem: Host-associated > Plants > Roots > Endosphere | place: USA... | reverse complement strand
GACTTTATCGTTTTTCACTGCATCGAAATGTTTCCAAATATCATTCGTTTTAAATTCTTCATCGAACATTTCCACAACCTCATCAGGCATACCGTGTGATAAGCGTAAAATAATATCAGGATTACTGCTATGCAAGTACTCAGTATTCGAAGACAAGTATTCAGCGTCCTGCCCCTCCATCACATTAATACCGCCCGCACGTTTCACAAGGTCTCCTGCATAGGAGTTTTCAGTTGCAACTAAATAACTACCCGGAATGCCAAGTAAAATTAATACACGAGGTCCCTCTTTGTTCTCAGCAACTGTTTGGACAGCATCAATATTTTTTTGTAATCCATTCACTAACTTCTCAGCTTGTTCTATACGATTATAGCGTTCACCAAGTGCTTTAATCTCGGAGAGCATTGCATCAACACTTTGAAAATTTAAAAAATGTACCGGTATTTTTAACTGCTCGAATTTATCTTGTAAATCATACTCCAACGTTGAAACTGATAACACATCAGTTGGATTTAATGATTTAACAATCTCCATATCTGGCTCCATTGCGTTACCGATAGTAGGCAGTTCATCGAAGCGTTTTGCTAATGTTTTTTCTGTTTCAGGCACTGCTATAGCGTCCAACTCAAGCTTATCTAGAATATCTGCAATAACGACCGTTCCTGCAATAATACGAAGTTCATTCTCAGCTGATGTTTGTGCTTTTTCCTTAGGTGTCTCTGACTTTTGTTGCTTATTTCCATCACTACAGCCAGCGACTGCCAAAAGTAATATCATAAGCGCCATCATGAGCAACCAACATTTCCAATTCTTTCGCATAAAGTCATCTCCCACTTATTTCTGTTCCGTCACATCTTTTCTTGAATTTTTAAAACGGCGAACGAGCAATAAGCCCGATAAAAGACAAGTTACTACTAGCAATACTATCTTTACAATGTTCAGCCGAGCAAGCTGCTGATCGATTTTAGAATCCTTCGTTATTTTTTTTGAAGTTTCTTCTTTAACATCAGCTTTCTTGTCGTCTTCTTCATCCTCAATAGGCGCATCAAGCGTACGATCAAATGCTAATCGCTCCTCCTTAGGCACAGTTAATGTAGGCTGAAATGATGGCAGTGGCCGTGACGTCTGAGGCTGTTTGACCGCAGTCTCATGTTGTGTTACCACTGGTACCTTTTTCACTCTCTCTTTAACAATAACAGGTGCCTTTTTCACTTCCTCTTTAACATTAACAGATGGCTTTTCACTCGCTACTTGCTTAGATGGTTCTTTTGTAGAAGGCTTATTTAACAACTTTGCTACTTGCTGTTGATTGAACTTTAGATTTACGAAATATTGATGGTGATAAGAGATATCAGGTATATCAACTTTAACCCACATTCGTATTGGCTTTTCAAAATTACTAATTTCAAATTCAACAACTCTAGTATTGTCTACAAGTGAAATAAGCTTTGGTTCCATTTGGTTTCCTTGTTGATCTACAGTCAATCCTGTTATCCAATTAGATTTTAAAATTGTCATGTGGGCATAATATTTGCCGTTTTTTTCTTTTATTTTTGCAACAGGATTTACATATGTATTCATAATGGATTGTTCGTTTTTTCCATCTACTAATAATACGTAATTCATTGACCATTCCTTATCATAGATTTCGTCTGAAGGAGATTCTATGACTTCGTTTTCCGGAATAACTTCCTCATCCTTAGGCACAATTATTAAAAGGGTTGTTAATTGTAATTGAATATCCTGAAAAAAGGGAAAATATTCCTCAGATGATGAAAGTGCCATCTTGCCTTTAATGTTAATAGGCTGATGTAAATCCTTGACATCAAATTGAACTAAATTTTCAGTCTGAACGTTTGACGAAAGCTCATTTCCCAGCTGTTCGATATGTATATCTCTTATACTCAATGGCTGATTTATAGTTAAATTCAAGCTATATTGACCGTTCTTCACATCAATTGTCGCCAATTCACTAAAAACATCGTCTTTCCCTCCATCTAGAGATGAAAAACTTAGTTCAACTTGATAGCTCCCATTTTCTAATACAGATTCTTCAGCTTCTACCTGAAGCCATACAAATGGAGGGAGAAACATCAGCAAAATAGTACTCAACACGAATACTCGAAATATTTTTCTATTGTTAATCACTGTGTAAATTCCTCCAAATTCTTTAAGAACACAGTAACTTCCTTCCTCGATTAAGTGAGAAAGGAAGTTGCTGTAACCGTATTATTTATTCATGTATTGTAATGAGCCATTTAATATTTTTGCCATATGTGTGCGTTTTAATGGACTACTTGCATTAATAACAGTTTTACCTTTAGCATCGACAGATCCATTCATGATTTTACCTGCATATAAAAATGCAAATGCTTTTCTTGCTTCTTCACTTTTAACAGTTGCACCATCAGCATAATAAGGCAAACTTGAATCACCATAGTTCATTTCTTTTCCTGAAACATGCGTTACTGTTCGGTAAATCATCACTGCAGCTTGTTGACGAGTAAGTGTGTCATTTGGTTTAAAGTTCTCAGCTTTCATAACAATTCCCGCTTCAGCTAAAGCATTAATTGCTTGTACACGTTCTGCATCAAGTTTCGCTGTATCTTTAAATCCAGCATCTTTTGTTGAAGATACATTTAATGAACGAGCAATCATTAACGCAAATTGAGAGCGTGTTATATTGTCATTTGGTTTAAAGAAATCATGACCCTTAACAATTCCCTTGCTATATAATGCTAGAATTGCATCTTTATTAGCATCATTACTAATATCCTTAAATGGATTCACCACTGGTCTCACTGCGCCTTCCACAGCAAAACTAAATTGAACTTGGTGGTTCGAATCATAGTTCACGCCTTTGTCTGGCTCATTTACAACAATATGCAACTGTGCATTCACAAGTTTCTTTAAGTCTGCCACTTCAAATGAGTACTTACTTGTATTTGTTGCATCGTCTTCACTTACTAAAGTTGCTTCTTTTCCCTCTACTTTAAATCCTTTAACATATTGACCTTGAGGGAACGTCATAGTAACTATATTTTTATCATTTACTACTGATACGTCTACTTTTGATTTAATGTATTGCTTCATAATTGATTCTTCAGAAGTACCGTTTTTGTAAACAGTGACAGCCACTTCATCTACTTTAACTTCTTCTTTAACCTCTTCAGATTTACCATTTTCTACTGCTTTTAAATCAAAATCATACCACTTGTCCATATTAGCCGAAGCTACGACAACGTGGATTTTCGCTGATAATACTTCTCCAGCTACAACCGGGAAACTATATGTAATTGTTCCATCTGCATTTTTCACTTCAGTAGCATCTACAAACTTATCACCTTGCTTTGTTTGTAAACCTGCGATCATTGGGGCAGATTTTGCTGCTACCGTTAATTTCGCCTCAAATTTCCCATCCTTTTCAACGATTGTACCTTGTGTTACAAGATGAGAACTAATTGCAGGTTGTGGTTCTGTTGTTCCAGGCTTAAAAGTTTGGAAATCTACAATAGTACCAGTATTCTCAGATTTAGTAGCTTCTACTTTTACTTCAGTATTTGTAGTCGTTACTTCAGCTACCTTTGCAGATGCAAATGATGGTACTGAAAGTGATGCTGCTAATAATGAAGCTAGTACTATTTTTGTTGCTCGTGATTGACGTTTTTTAGCCATTATTGACCCTCCGTTTTTGTTTGTAGTTTTTTTCTATAAAGTAAAAATGCTGATCCAACTAATGCAACGATCAATACATATGGTGTTGCATCGCTTGTTTGTGGATTTGGCACATGACTTTCAGAAGAATTTGTTGAAGCATTAGCCGTTTTCGAATCAGATGCTTTCGTTGAAGCATCAGTCGTTTTCGTTTCATATGCTTTTGCTACTGTTGCGCTTCCTGCAGATGCCGCATCAAATACTAGTGAAACGCTGTATTCGTGATGATAATTAATATCGTCAATATCAATTTTCATAGCAGTTACAACTGGTTTCTTTAAATCTTTCACTGTAAATTGTACGGTACGAGTATCAGCTGCTTTATCTTCACTTACTACAGTTGCTCCACCTGGTGGTTGGAACTTTGTAATCCATGCACTATTTTTCAATGTAATTTGTACAGTAGCTGTTCCATTTTTCAATGTGACCTTTGCTGGTTTTAGAAAATAATCATTCGCAATGGATACAGAGTTACTTTCAGGTTTATTGACCTGATATTGTATCGAATGTGTGCCGTCAGCTAGTTGGGCAGACGCTTGCGGTAACGCAAAGTTACATACAAACAAAGTTACAAGCATAACGAACATCATTAATTTCTTCATGTGTTGTACGCCTCCTCTAAAAAATAATAAAAAAATTCAATTCCATAAATACATGATTGAAAGCACTCCACAGAATGAAAATCATTCTCAATTGAATCTCTATTACCAAGAATACGTGTTAATACCAGTGAATGTCAACCTCAAATCCAAACTTGTCCACAATACGTCAAAATTACCTTAAAAAAAGAAAATATCACATGAAAAATATGTGATATTTCCTATTTTTAATAGAAAAGCACTCTTTCTATTCATTAATCTCAACTAGAAATCTAGTATATTCAAGAAATTATTTCAATGATTCCTATAAGAATTAGTAAACACCCCGAAATTGCGGTTGAGTGTTTTCCTATGAATGTCTTTGTCAGTAAACCGCCAAAGTGAACACCCGCACCTACTGTTATGAACGAAAAGAAACCGATAGAAATTACTGTCCATATTGCAGAAATACCATTGGCTCCAAGGGCTATTCCGCCGGCTAAACAGTTAGCCGATAAGACAAAGCCGAGCGTCATTGCTTCTCGAAATGAAATGATATAATTTTTATCCTCATCAAATACTTCAGGGTTTTCTAATATTCCTTGTTTAGAAAAGCGACTAGATAATAAAGTCCATATCCCAATAACACAAAGCAAAAGACTACCTATTAAATTTGCGAAATCTGGAGAGACATAATCAATAACTACGCTCCCAGCTGTAACTGCAACGTATGTGACGATCATTGAAATAAGGGCAATAACCGCATTGGATAATACGGGTATTTTCACTCGCTTAATACCATAAGCGAGACCAATTCCTAAATTATCTAAGTTGGCAGCTATTCCAATAAGAATGATGGCTATCCAATGCATTCCTTTCCTCCTCAATAATGTAAAATTCATTCTCACATATGATATGAAAGGAAAAAAATTTTGTTCATTCATACTTTGAAAGGATTTGCTTACGGAGGGAACGGGATTACCCGCGGGAGACTTAAATTAACTTATTCAACGTCTTGCCACGCGGATACTATTTACTACTCTATAGCTTGAAATTATTTAATTGTTGAGAAATTTTTTCAGCGATACTTGCAGTTTGAACAGATGATTCTGCTACATGCTGTATAGCTAGTAATGTTTCTGAAATACTATTTGAATGATCTGATGACTCTATCGCGATAGTAGATACATTTTCAATCGCTTTTTGTATTTCTAGCATAGAGAACTTCATCGTTCCAACAAATGTTGTCACTTCAGTAATTATTGTTTATCTGTAGCGAAAGCAAAGCTACAGCTACAATTATCCCTATGCATACTTGATATATCATCCTTTTGAAGCCAATTTGACAAAAGTAACAACCTTTTGATAACTTTAAGTTGTTACTTGTTAATTTTTAGATACATATCATCCTATAATAAAGAAAGGGGGATCTTATGCGATTCAGTAAATTATTGAAGATAGGATTGGCTTTAGCAGTCATGTTAATATTAACTGCTTGTAGCTCAGAAGGTGAAAATACGAAAAATAAAGACAAAAATGAAGTGAACTTAGCCTATGTTGAATGGGATACTGAAATTGCCTCTACAAACGTAGTAGGTCAAGTTCTAGAAAATTTAGGATATGATGTAACACTAACACCACTGGATAACGGAATTATGTGGGAGGCTCTTGCTAAAGGAGAGGTCGATGGCATGGTATCAGCTTGGCTACCACAAACACATGCCCCACAAGTTAAGAAGTACAAGGATAAAATAGACGACTTGGGTGAAAACCTAGCAGGTGCAAAAATTGGCTTAGTTGTCCCAAGTTATATGGACGTAAATTCTATCGAAGATTTAACAGATGAAGCTGGTAAAACGATCACGGGCATTGATCCAGGAGCAAATATGACAGCAACTACAGAAAATGCTTATAAAGAATATAAAAACCTAGAAGGCTGGAATGTAGTTACCTCATCTGCAGGCGCAATGACAGCAGCTCTTACTCAAGCGATTGCGAATAATGAAGAAATCATCGTGACCGGTTGGTCTCCACACTGGAAGTTTAACGCATTTGATTTAAAATATTTGGACGATCCTAAAGGTATATACGGAACTGAAGAATATATTGGTACATTTGCACGTAACGGATTGAAAGAAGATGATCCGGGAGCGTATAGTGTTCTAAAAAACTTCCACTGGACTCCAGAAGATATTGAACGTGTTATGTTTGATATTATGAAAGGCGATGATCCTAAAGAGGCAGCAAAAAAATGGATCAAAGACAATGAAGATAAAGTTTCAGAATGGACAAAAGATGTAAAATAGTACAAATGGCAAGTTTTATAAACTCGTCTAGTGAATTTACATATGAAGAATAGCGTTAAAAACAACATTACCTTCTGCATTTTAGTTGATGATAATTGGAACGTAAAGATTCTATCTTTAGAATTAGGTCAAACGTCAAAACCCATTTCCTTTGCAGATTTTACCTAAAAAAGTCGATTTCCAGTACGATATGGAAACGACTTTTTTTGTTTTATATCGCAATTGTGTGAAATGTTGGGCATGAAGCACATGTTTTATGAAAGCGATTCAGCTCAAATCATATACTTTTCCTTATAAAAAACTTCACACCTAATATAATGAGTGATACAAGAATGCCCCCAATAATCATCATACAAATAGAGATTAAGGTGCCGATTCCAGGCACTGATTCGTGGTAAGTTATGATTGGAGGCACGCCTTTTAGATGTGGAGAAACTGCAAACCTCATGATTTCTAAGTAGGCGAGGTGAAAACCAATTGATGTCCAGAGACTTCCTGTCCATAGACGGAGCAACTGTAAACATATTCCGAAACAAAAAATTAATATGATATAAAAGACGTTAATGGATACGCCTGGAGCAAGTCCAAAAAGCACTTGAATCTGACCAACTGCTATAGTGAATGCTACAAAAAGTAAGGTTTGAAGTAGTACGGATAACCAAGCGGTGAATCGATAGCGTAAGACATCATATAACATACCTCGCAATCCAAGTTCCTCTGGTAAAGCTTCATAAAAAAAAGCAAATAAAATATTCAAAGTTAGAGCAATAAACCACAGTTCGGAGGAATGCCATTTTTCAAAGTCTATCCACCCTTGAAAATTGCCTATGAAGAAGCCCAATGAAGCCAGTGCAATCGCCAAGATAACTCCAGAAATAAAATGATGTAGCCTTTTCCAAGAATATACCGGCGCCTTTGGTTTAACTCCAGTCAGTCGATAAACATGCTGATATAAATACAAAATAATAGGAATAACCAATCCACTCATCACAAGACCCTGAATCAAATGATTACTGGAAAGAGAAGCTAGGAACAGACCAGTGACTAACGTTGACCAGCCTGCGAGTACATACAGTATCCATTTCATATATTAATTTCCCCCTAAGAACATTTTAGTTGATTTATTTACAATGCTTAAAGTGTGTCTGAAAATTCCGCGCCAGAAATGTTGTGTATATACTTTATATACAATATATACAAAAATATATGTATTTTGCAAGCTAAATTATTGTTGAAATGAAAAAACATGAGATTGTTAAATCACAAATCTCATGTTTCTCTAATTCACAAAACTCAAAAAGTCGAATTTTCACTGTATTTTCTTTTTAAAAGCATTATTTCATTTTTTTGTAATTTTTTAAATCTCTTATCATATTTACTTCTATTCAAAAAATCTTCATACCAGTATGCATATAAATCGTGACGATCTGCCTTTTGAAAGATACTTAAGATCTTTTTTTCAGTGGAATTATATCGAAATTCCAACTCCTGACCTAAAAGATATGCTTTATGATACATTGCTGCAGCTTGTTCAAAATCTTTTAAATCTGCATATAAATGACCTAATCGACTAATCCACTTGCTTCTATTTCTATTGGATATTCATATTGATTTAAATGTTTCGATAATAGTTCTATTGCATTCTGTTTAAAGCGAAACAAACTTAAAAACTCAATCTTCCATAGTAACCTATTATATCGTTTAAATGCTTTTTTTTCATTTTCATTTCACCCACTATTTATAAAACTTTTTTTAAAATATCCTCAAATTCATCTCCCTGATTTAATATTGTTAGGTTTACAGTTACATTCCATGTTCGCTTCTCTAATATTTTAATTGACTCTCCATTATTTCTTTCAATTCTTTTCTTTTTTTATCATCTACTAATAGTTTGTCTACTCTTCTTTTACTCTCTAAATAACCTCTAACTTTTCTATTCGTATATAGTAACCGTCTATACTTTTCATTTTCATATAGTTCTTTAAACCAATTGTCTTTTAATAAATAATTTATGTTTTTATCAATTTTCTTAGTATTTAGTGCAGTATTTCCTATAGGCACTAATCCTGATAGTAGGTCTGATAGTAAGTCATCTATCATCTTGATATGCTCCCTCATTTTTTGATATCATCTTCTCTATTTTTCAACTCACAATAAAAGTAAAAATCACCAACACAATCCACGCGACATCAAGCAAGCACTATTCCAACCCCATTACATAGCCGAGATATTTACTTAGTAAATATAAATTTTTGATATATCCACAAAGACATCCAATATATTATCACTGTTTACACTCACTATTTAATGGTAATGTTTAGTTGTTAATATCTAACATTTCCGTTGGGTTATAAAAGCTTTTTGACAGACTCATAAACTACATTTTATGTACAGCTACTTGTTTTGAATAAAAAAGGACTGTCCTCAAGGCATTTTTTCTTGCCTTTTTGGACAGTCCCCTTGTTTGATAACGTTTATTTTAATACTTCTGGATGAAAGCCATCTTTTTGGAAGTAATTTTCACGTGACCAAATATTTAATTTTTCTTTTTCCGCATCTTGCTGGACTTCTCTAAATTCATCCTCAAACGTATTGTTTGGTTTATGAATAAAGCGCACTGCTGCAAGCCCTTCTTTTAGTAAGGATTCCTGTAGCATTACATCATCAATAAAGACATAGGCTAATAAACGATCATAATGATCTGTTTCTGGTCCAACATCGTAAACCGCTTCAATCTTTTTGGCTTTTTGTAGCAATTTAATCGTATAGTCCCTTGCCTCTTCAGCATAAGGCTGTGCTTCACCTTTGTTATAATTCATCTCTGGTGTATCTACCATCAATAGGCGAATTTTTTGTTTCTTGCCATTAATTGTCGTCTGAATCGTATCACCATCATATGCTTTAATATAATCTACATCAAAGCGTTTATTTCCCGTTTTTTCTTCAACCTGTTCAATAGAAATAGTACTATCTTGGTTAGTTGATGTTGTATCCTTCTCTTTGGCTGGTGATCTGCCAAAAATCATATACAATACAACAGCAAGAATGATTGTACCACTCGTAATTAACGTTTTTATATCTTGCATTTTCATGTAGTAGTTCCCTCACAACTTCATCTTTATTACATTTTAAGGAAGCTTCTAAAAGAATCCTTAAAAGTTTCACGATGTTTCTATTGTAAAATATCAGGCTACTACATTCAAGCTATGTAGTTGCAACAGCAACCCAATGGTTTGGAGAAACTTCCACAAGCTGACTATTTTCTGTCTCATAATGCGTTTGTTTGTCTATATGTTCGGTATCCATATATTTTTTCTTTTCTATCGCAGGATCTGGAATTGGTATTGAGTGTAATAGAGCTTGTGTATACGGATGCTGTGGATTGGTGTACAGCTCCTCACTTTCTGCAAGTTCTACAATCTTCCCTCCATACATGACTGCTACACGATCGCTAATATGTTTAACCATAGATAAATCATGAGCAATAAATAAGTATGTCAATCCTAGGCGCTGCTGTAAATCCTTTAACAAGTCTACAATCTGCTTTTGAATAGAAACATCAAGGGCTGAAAGTGGTTCATCACAAACGATAAAATTTGGCTCCACTGCTAAAGCTCTTGCGATGCCAATACGTTGGCGTTGTCCACCTGAAAATTCATGCGGATACCGCATCGCATGTTCTTTGTTTAAACCTACAAGTTCAAGTAATTCCTCCACACGCTGATGACGCTCTTCATTCGTTTTAACGAGTTTATGAATATCTAGAGCTTCCCCAATAATATCTACTATTTTTTTTCGAGGATTCAACGAGGAATATGGATCTTGGAAAATAATTTGCATATGACGCCGCATGGCTTTAAGCTGCTTTTTCGTTAGTCTTGTAATTGGTACACCTTGATATAAAACTTCTCCATTCGTAGGCTGATGAAGCTGTAAAATCGTTCGACCTGTCGTAGATTTTCCTGAGCCCGATTCACCTACTAAACCTAAGGTCTCTCCTGGGTATATATGGAATGATAAATCGTTGACGGCCTTTACCGTTTGACCATGCCCTAATGCGAACTCCTTTGAAAGATGAGTCACTTCTATTAATGGTTTATTTTTATCTATTTCAAGCTGTACATTCGTAATTTGTTTAGGCTGCTTTTTCTCATGGAGCTTTGGTAAAGCATTCAATAGTTTTTTAGTATAAGGATGTTGAGCATTTTCAAAGATTTCCTCCGTTGTACCTTGCTCAACAATCTCCCCTTCCTTCATAACAATAATTCGATCGCACATGCCAGCAACAACACCTAAATCATGCGTAATTAATATGATTGAGGTGCCCATCTGTTTTTGCATGTCTCGCATTAATTTTAGGATTTGCGCTTGAATAGTTACATCAAGGGCTGTAGTCGGTTCATCTGCAATTAGTAAAGATGGTTGACAGGCAAGTGCCATAGCAATCATAACACGTTGGCGCATTCCTCCTGAAAACTCATGCGGATATTGTTTATATCGTTCTTCTGCATGTCGAATACCTACAAGCTTTAATAACTCTATTGTTTGCTTATAAGCCTCAGCTTTGGACATTGACTGATGCTTTATTAAACTTTCAGCTACTTGATCTCCAATACGAATAGTTGGATTTGTAGATGTCATTGGATCTTGAAAAATCATACTAATATCTTGTCCTCGGATCGTCTCCATTTGTTTTTCGCTCAATGAAGTAATCTCTTGTCCTTTAAATAAAATATTTCCTGACTTTAGAAATGAAGGTGGTGATGGTAATAGACGCATAATTGAACGAGCCGTTACACTTTTCCCACTACCTGACTCTCCTACAATTCCGAGTGTTTCACCTTTATTTAAATGAAAGTTAACGCCTTTAACGGCTTCAAATTCTGTTTCTCCCGTAATAAAAGATACACGAAGATCGCTTATTTCTAGAAGCTTTTCACTCATTCAATCCATCCTTTTGTAAATTTTGTGATTGACTTAATTATTTGTATAATCCATACTTTACAATACTGATAGGAATTATACAATATAATAATGCTGAATCTTTCATCCTGCAATCTGTTCAATAGGGCCTTACAAAAATGAGTCGGCTACTACGCATGTGTTGATGTTGTTTTGTCCACACTTTGGAATCTATTATTTTATTTATGTCTGGAGGAAATGCATGATTATTTCAAAAGATCATTCTACAACTAAGGAACATGTATTCTTTTTTTCAGTTTATCAAAAGCTCATGCACCATAAGTCTTACAATGTACTACTCTTTCTTTTAAGTATTTTAGTACATCCATTTACATACTTATCTTATTGGAAAAGAAAACATTCACATCAATACCGCCAAGCTTTTGAGCTACGAAGTCAGTACTACAAAGAAAAGGGTTTGTTCGCACAATGGCAATTTAAATTTGCTGAGCAAGAATTAGCCAAAGCTAAGTTCTTTCATGAATTTGTGTCAGAAAAACAATTACAGGAAACTGCTTCGAAATTAGCAGAATCAAAAATACAGCAGTTAGTAGAGCAAGATTTACTGAAGGATGGTTTAGACGATCCATCCTATTTACAATTTTTTAGTCAGCAACTTAAAAATAAAAACTTCGTTGCTCTTACTTTTTTACCAGCTGTTTTATTTTATGTAGTCCTCCTATTATGTGCGAATCCATTTCTACAATTTATCATTGAACGAATACTACAAAGTTTCATTGTTATTGTAGGTGTCGCAACAATGGTGTTTACAATTTTATATTTATCGCCATTCGATCCAGCGAGAAACTTACTTGGTGTTGCGGCAACGCCTGAGCAAATTGCTAACTTTAATCATATTCATGGCTTGGATCAGCCGTATTTATCTCAATTATGGAATGCATTATCTGGTCTCTTCACATTTGATTTAGGTACTTCCTTTGCAGGGAAAGAAACTATTACACATAGCATTGTAAACAAGTTTCCTGTCACACTTGAAATAGCCATCCTATCACTATTAATGGCTATCGCTATTGCAATTCCGGTTGGCATTATTTCCGCTGTTCGTCCAAATTCATATTTGGATTATACATTTATGTTCATTGCCTTGATTGGATTATCCATTCCAAGCTTTTGGCAAGGTTTACTATTTATTTTAACGTTTGCATTAAAGCTGCAATGGTTCCCAGCTACATATAATCCTCAAAACTGGCTTTCTTTAATAATGCCAATTATCGTCTTAGGAACATCCATTACGGCTTCCATTGCGCGTATGACCAGATCCAGTATGCTTGAGGTGATACATGAGGATTACATTATTACAGCGAGAGCTAAAGGCTTGAATGAATTTAAAGTGATTTCAAAGCATGCTATTCGCAATGCCATGATTCCTATTATTACAGTGATTGGACTTCTTTTTGGTGGAATGTTAGGTGGGGCATCTGTTACAGAAAAAGTTTTCAATATTAGTGGTATCGGTAGCTATATTGTTGATAAGCAGTTTATTCCGGACATTCCCGCTATCCTCGGTGGGGTCGTCTATATTGCTATTACAATTTCGATCGTAAATTTATTCATCGATATTATGTATGCCTTTTTCGATCCACGCATTCGCTCGAAAATGAAGAAGTCTTAAAGGGGGGATCACCCGTGAAAAACAGCTTACATGTCAAACTACTTTTGAAGATAACACAGGAATATGTCAATTCACATTTTACACTTGTCTTTTCCTTGCTGTTTTCTTTATTGTTTCTAGCTTATAGCTATAATTTTTCTACTCAAAATTGGCGACCAATCGTCCTAATCTTTTTTGTCATTTATGCAATAACCACAGCTTATGTCGGTTTCCTGACTTTACGCATTAAACAGGATTTAGCAAGCTATAGTGACATACGAAAAAGTACTCGATTACTTGGTTATCCACTGTTATTGACAATCGTTTCAGGTAATATTTTCTCTACATCTTTTGCTTTTTTACTTATTTCAAAAAGTAAGACAGCTGAATATACTTTTGCTGCTTATGCATTGATCACTCAGCTTTTTATTATCGGTATTTCAGCACTGAACTTATTTAAACCGTACGTCACAGATACTTATTTACTTGCAATGGGTCTTTTCTTACTCCTTGCAATCTTTTATATCGTGATGTTAATACTATGTTCAAAATTTGTGACTTCCGAGGCTGCGCCAAAATGGATGCTCTTACTTGGCATTTTGCTGCTCATTGCCTCATTGACTGGCAATCTATTTGCAACATTGCTAGGGTATAGCCTTATTCAAAAAGCTCGAAAGGCGAATCCCTCTACAATTGAAAAATGGCAGAGAATTTTGGAAAAGATTTTACGCAATACGATGGCCGTCTTCGGATTATTTTTCATAGTGCTTATGTTTTCTTTGTCCGTTACAAGCTCTTGGACATTTGACTATGACTTCGCTATTGAAAATAACTATGGGGCATTGTTACAAACGCCTTCGTTAGAATATCCGCTAGGGACCGATAATTACGGGCGTGACTTATTTTCTCGCATTGTTTTCGGTGCACAAATATCGCTTATTGTCGGATTTTTCTCAACAATCATACCTGCATTAATCGGCGGAGCCCTTGGAGCATTTTCCGGTTATTACGGGAAAGCAACTGACAATATAATCATGCGAAGTCTTGATATTTTATATGCCATTCCTGGAATTCTACTAGCTATTGCTATTATCGCAGCGTTTGGTGCCAATACTATGAATTTAATCATCGCACTAAGTGTTGGAGCCATTCCAACTTATGCTCGTACTATGCGCGCTAATGTAATGCAGCTCTCTAATCTCGAATTCGTAGAATCAGCCAGAGCGTTAGGAGCATCTGATGCTGCAATCATTTTTAAACATATTGTTCCTAACTCGTTAGCACCGATGATTGTCAAAGCAACATTAACTATTGGTGGTGCTGTAATTTCAACAAGTAGTTTAAGTTTTTTAGGACTCGGCATTGAGCCACACATTCCTGAATGGGGCAATATTCTAAAAGTCGGTAGTACGTACCTGGAAACACATTCCTATGTCGCTATTTTCCCAGGTCTTTGTATTATGCTTCTTGTTCTCTCCTTTAACTTCTTAGGAGATGGGTTACGAGATGCTTTAGATCCAAAATCAAATTAATTATGGAGGTTCTTACATGAAAAGATTACTTGTATTCTTATTCATTGCCGTCTTAGCATTAGCAGGCTGTGTACAGACAAAAACTGAAGTAGAAGGTAGTAAAGATTCAAAAGAAAAAGGTAAAAAGACAGTTGAAATATTAGGGATGGCCGATTCTGAGGAAGATATGAATATTGTTCGTGATCAACTAGTTAAAAATGGCTTTGAAGTTAAACTAAATATTCAACCTGATTATGGTTCATTTTCAGCACAAAAAGATGCTGGCAATTATGATTTAGCTCTTTCTAGCTGGACAACAGTTACAGGAAACCCTGATTATGCTGTTCGTGGTTTATTTAAAACAGGCGGTGACTATAGTATTGTATCTGATTCAAGTTTAGATGCTCTCATCGAGGAAGCGAGTACGTTGACAGGTGATGAAGCCGCTGCAAAATATAAAGAATTAGAACAGCTTTTAGTATTCGATCAAGCTTATATTGCGCCTTTATATATTTCAAATAAATATCAAGGCATATACTCTGAATTAGTAAACCCAAAAACTGTACATCTACCAAAATCTCGTGCGCAAGTATGGGAAAATATCGAATTCAATGATCCATCCAAAAATGCAACTGAACCGTTGATTTTACATCAAACAATAGATTCGTTAACATCTCTTGATCCTATTAAAGGGAATGACGGTTCTATTAATACATTAAATACGAATATGTATGTACGACTTGTAAACTTGACAGATACAGATGAAGTCGTTTCTGATGGTTCATTATCTTATAATCATGCTATTGCTGAAGGGAACCAAGAATATTATTTCATTTTACGTGATGATCTTAACTTCGCTGCTGTAAAAGATGGTGCTGCCGTTGATACAGGTGAATTGGTTTCAGCAGAAGACGTTGTATTCTCATTAAATCGTGCAAAAGATTCAAAGTCAGTTCCAGACCATCGCACATATAGTCTTCATGAAAATATCGAAACAGTCGAAATCGTTTCTGACTTAGCTGAATTACAAAAGAAAAAAGTTGCAGGCTCAGATCAGTCTGTATTAGATGCATTATCCCCAAACCTCCCTGCTTCTGTAACGCAATTAGCAAAAGACAAAGGGACAGTGAATAATGCAGCAGGAACATACCAAGTTGTTAAAATTACAACACCAACACCATTCCCACAAGTGTTAAATTATTTAGCACACCAATCTGGTGGTATCGTTTCTGAAAAACAAGTAACAAGCATTAACACATATGATGTAGCAGCCTATAATCCAGACAAGGATATTGCCTATGGTGATCAAGCTACAGTGACGGAAGGCACAGCAACATATAACAACCATCTATACGCTAGTGGACCTTACATTCTTATAAAGAAAAATGATTATGAAGCACAATTTGTGAAAAACCCTGCTTACCGTGTAGGTAGTGAATATGAACCGAAGATCGCAAAAATTAATGTTCGTTTTATCGCTGATAACGATAGTGCATTATCAGCATTACGTAATGGTGAGATTCATGTTCTTCAGTCAGTACCAGAAACAAAACTAGACATTGTAAAATCTGATACGAAACTAACGTTAAATACTGCTGATAGTAATGCTGTATCATACCTACAAATGAATACATCTGGTCGCCCTGTTTCGGAATCAGTAGACCTACGTAAAGCGATTCTTTACTCTATTAATCAAGATGAATTTATTAGCTACTATCAAGGCAATAAAAAACCTGCTGTATCCACTGTTTCACCACTCATTAATACTGGGTTAAAGCTTGAAGCAGACAGTAAAAAGGTAAAAGAATATTTAAAAGCCTATAACGATTAAAATGGTATACAAAATAATTTATAAACATTAAATAGGTAGAGCCTCCTCATATTATCGAGGAGGCTCTGTTATCTTTATTAATACTCTATTAAATCTCATGATGTGATTTTGGTTTTGGTCCTAAATCTTCGGGTTCAATATCTGCAAATGTCTCGCCCTCTTCCTCCAAATCACGCATACGATGGGCAATACGTGATGCGGCAGAAGCAGCGATACTGCCTACCAAATCATCTAAAAACGTATTTACATGATGCCCAGGTTCTGTGTCCAACTTCTTAATAATACCGATTTTTTGCTTATCTAAGTGACCAAAGGTTGTTACCGCTATGCTACCGTATGTAAAAACAGATCCAAGTGCGATTGTTTCATCCACACCAAATAAACCTTCATCGGATTCGATAATTTGCTGTAACGGTGCCGACAATAACTTTTTCTCTGCAAGTTCATCTAATTCAATTCCTACTAATAAAGCATGTTGAACTTCACGCTTACGTAATACACGCTCAACAGAATGAACACAGTGGTCTAATGTTAAACCTTCATTATAGGATTTTTGCATTTCATAAACGATTTTAGCAATATCCTCTAGTGATACACCACGACGAATGAGTGCAGCTTGAGCTGCCTTCGCTACTTCATCCGAGTGTATGCGAGTACTTTTATCATGCATAACTATCCCTCACTTCGATTTGATTGCTAGAATAGTGCTAGCCCAACCTATTATACCTTTACTTTAGCTATATGGTACAATTTCGATACAAACATGAGAAGGAGTGTCATCATTGGATAAGGGAACTGTACAAGATTTAAAGTTCTATAGTGAAGCTTTACAGGAGGAATTATTGCTCTATATTTATGTTCCTGCAAATTATTCTCCACTATATAAATATAATATTTTAATTGCATCAGACGGCAAAGATTATTTCCAGCTTGGAGGTATTACAAAACTTGCTGATGAACTTATCGATGACTATGAAATCGAAAATTTAATCATTGCATTCGTTCCTTATAAGGACATAAAGGATCGACGTCTTAAATATATTCCAAGTGGGGAGCAACATGAAGCATATCTTCGTTTTTTAGCACATGAGCTTGTGCCCTATTTAGACGCTGAATATGCAACCTATCAAATGGGAATGGGTCGTGGAGTTATTGGTGACTCAATGGCTGCTACCGCTTCCTTAATGGCCGCATTAAAATATCCAAGTATTTTCGGCAAGGTTATTTTACAATCACCGTATGTTGATGAAGATGTTTTGCAAGCTGTAGAGAATTTTAAAGATCCAGGCGCAATTTCTATTTACCATATTGTTGGAAAAGAAGAAGATAAAGTTGTTACAATGGATAAAACCATTAAAGATTTTTTAACACCAAATCGTCAGCTTCATAATCTCATGTTAGACAAAGGATTTTCTATATTCTATGAAGAATTCAAAGGCAATCATACATGGAAATATTGGAAACCTGATCTACGTCGCGCATTAATTGAAAATTTTAATTAATATAGACGAATCAAATTACGAAATCGGAAATTTCTGTTATACTTAAATAAAAAATTGTTTACTTTCGGGAGGTAATGGCCTATGAAGTACGGTATTGTGGCATTTCCATCAAAAAAATTGCAAGATTTAGCGAATACGTATCGCAAACGATACGATCCTCATTATGCGAAAATTACTCCGCATATAACATTAAAGGACAGTTTTGATGCGACAGAAGATGATATTCAATCCATTATAAAGCAATTAGATGAACTTGTTGCCAACTATGCACCTTTAAACATTCATGCATCACGCATAAGTTCATTTTTCCCAACAACAAATGCGATTTATTTCCGCATTGAACCAACTGAACAATTAACGGCATTCCACCAAGCACTTGAAGAAAAAGTATCTTTTGGTGAGTCAAAACACGTATTTGTACCGCATATCACGATTGCTCAAAAAATGACGGATTCCGAGCATGATGACATCTTTGGGCAATTACGTATGACAGGCGTAGACGAAAAAGATACAATTGATCGTATTCATCTTTTATACCAATTGGAAGATGGCTCGTGGACAACATATGAAACATTCCGATTGTCAGGAGCTGAGTAATCCTTGTACAACGTTAAGATTGTGGAAACAGCAAAAGAGCACGAGGATGCTTTCGCAGTTCGCAAACAGGTTTTTGTTGAAGAGCAAGGTGTGCCGCTGCATTTAGAATGTGATGCCGAGGATGCATCCGCAACGCACTTTATTATGTACGAAGACAATGCCCCTGTAGGTGCTGCACGTTTACGCAATATCATGGACGATGCTGCAAAAATTGAACGTGTCTGTATTTTACAAGATCAGCGAGGCAAAAAACTAGGTGCTTTAATTATGAAGGAAATGGAAAAGTACGCTATTTCAATAAATAAGAAAAAGCTAAAACTCCACGCACAAAGTTATGCCATTCCTTTTTATGAAAAGCTTGGCTATGCGGTAACATCTCCCGAATTTATGGATGCTGGTATCCCACATCGTGCTATGGAAAAAACGATTTAATTCAAATCGGTGTTACGATAATGCTACGGCATATCGTAACACCTTTTTTTATTTTTCTACAAAGCTTTAAAGGTTGATTTATAAATGAAAGTCCATTTAACCAACCTTTTAAATATATCAAATTATTTCATCATCTTAGTAATTTTATCGAAGTCTAGTGAAGCACCATCTTGAATAATAGATTGGACTAACTTATCTTCAAGCTCTTGCGTAATTTGTCTATTGGACACCTTACTTACGCGTCGTACGATTTTTCTTACTTGTTTTTCACTTGTAAAATCAGCATGTTGAATTGCATTTGCTAATGCGAAGATTTCATCCATCGATACCCCAGTTTTTTGTTCAATTGAATTAAAAAATCCGCGATTCATGTTCCCCCTCCTATCAGTTAAAGTTTAAATTTATTTCCATTATTAATTTATGAAAACATTCGAAAATTAGTGAAGGCTTTAAACTTTATTCAGAAAATAAAGCACTCTGAAGAAAAGCTAAAGCCTCTTATCGACTGTCACATTAATTAAATCAATTATGCCTCGGCATAATTGCGTTCGGAGGCTTTAACTTCTTTCAGCTGAAAGAAGTTAAATAATAGTAGCACCAACAATGATTAGAAGAATGAATAGAACAACGATTAGAACAAACGTTGAACTCTGACCATGTCCATAGCCATAATATCCGCAGCCATAATAACCGCCGTAATCTCCTCCGTAGCAACCATCAGAGTGCCCTCCATACGAGCCCCAGCCTTGATATCCCATAAAAATACCCCTCCCTTCTACAACCTATAATATGTTTTGGTTGTAAAAATGGGTGGGGTATTCGTCTAGTCAACATTTCCTTTTGGTTTAAAAAGTAATGCTCCGATAAAGCCAAAGACAATGGCAGCACTGATTCCTGAGCTTGTTACTTCAAACATCCCAGTTAACACGCCTACAAGCCCATGCCTCTCTGCTTCAGCAAGTGCACCATGCGTTAAAGAATTTCCAAAGGACGTAATTGGAACTGTTGCACCAGCACCTGCAAAATCAATGAGAGGCTCATACAAGCCCATTCCGTCTAGAATTGCACCAATTACGACTAGAGTACTCAATGTATGTCCTGGCGTTAATTTTCCAACATCCATTAGTAATTGACCAATGGCACAAATAATGCCGCCAACAAAAAATGCAAATACAAATGTCATTACCATAGCTTTTACCTCATCTCATTGTAATTTCAATCGCGTGTGCCGTACATGGAATCGTCTCGCCCTGTTGAAAAGTAAGCGGAGACAGTAATGCTCCTGTCGCCACAAGAAGAACTCGTTTATAAGTACCTGCTCGCATCTGTTGAATTACATAACTAAAAAAAACAGCTGCTGAACAACCTGCACCACTTGCACCGGATTGAAATGCCTCATCCTGTCCATAAAACTCGGCACCTGCATCACGTAAAGGTTTTAACTCCTCACTTTTGATACCATTTTCAACAAACATGCCTTTTAAAAGTTTTAAGCCAAGTTGACCTAAATCACCTGTTAAAATTAAATCATAGTGGTAAATTTTTTGATTACGCTGCTCTAAATGTGATTGAATCGTCTGAAAAGCGGCTGGTGCCATCGCTGCACCCATGTGAAATGGATCATCCATACCATAATCAACCGATTTTCCAACAGTTGCGGCTTCAATAGAAGGATATTCCTCTTGATGTTTACCAATTAGTGCATATCCAGCAGCTGTTACCGTCCATTGAGCAGTTTGGGGCTTTTGTGAACCATAATCGATTGGATAACGGAATTGTCGCTCAACCGCATTGTGTTGACTGGATGCACCAGCGAGAGAAAAGTTTGCGGCACCTACTTCTGTTAAAAGGCTCGCTATAATTACTGAAGATATAGAGGTAGCACATGCTGAGAAGAGTCCAATAAAAGGAATTTCTAAGTCTCTAGCTGCAAAATTGGTCGGTGTCATTTGATTCACTAAATCGCCGCCCATAAAATAATCAATGTCCTTATTTTTTACGCCCGCTTTTTTCATGGCAAATTCACAGGCCTCTTCCACCATTTTCCGATGACCTTGTTCATTTGTTTTCATTTGCCAACGTTCATCATCATAAGTCGCATCAAAGTGTTGACTAAATATACTCCGTTTCTCTAGTGGACCTGCTACTACACCTGCTGCTATTAAGGATGGCTTCGATTGAAAGACAATTACCATGAAACCACTCCTATCGTTACAAGAATGTATTTAATAAGTGCAACAAAAAAGGCGGAGACAACACCAAATAATACAACGGACCCAGCTAATTTAAATATGTTTCCACCAACACCAAGTACTAATCCTTCAGATCTATGCTCGATGGCAGCAGAAATAACAGCATTACCAAACCCTGTAACAGGCACAGCTGACCCAGCTCCAGCAAATTGACCAATTTTCTTATATAAGCCAAAACCCGTTAAAATCATGGCAAAAAATACCATAGTTGCAACCGTTGGATTTCCCGCTGTCGCTTCAGTAAAATTAAAGAAAATGATATAAAAAAGTGAAACGGCCTGTCCGATCGTACAAATAAGCCCACCTACTATAAATGCCTTTGCAACATTTTTAAAATAAGGCGGTTTCGGCGTGACATTTTGTTCTAATTGCTGGTATTGTTCTTTTTCCACTATGTTTGCTCCTTTGCTAGCTTTTTCAATTCGTTAATTTTATCTTTCAGTTTATTATCTTCAACTTGATCCCTTTTTATTTTATTTGCTTCATAAAATATTTTATAATCGGTTGAGACAAAAACCTTTTTGTTGGGGTATTTTTCATCAAATTTCTTTTGCAACTTTTTCTCTAATTTAGCCTTTTTCCATTTATCCCATGGTTTAATTTGCACTGCTACAAGCATACTATTGTCGTATTGGATAACCGTTGTTTTGTCTACATATTTCTGCTCTTTTAATATGGCTTCAACTTCTTTTTCATTTTCCGGTGAACCGTAGACAATAAATTTTTCTTTTTCACCGCAACCACTTAAAAGCGATAAACTGACTAATAGAGGTAACATCATTCCTAATAGCTTCAAGTTTTACCCTCCTTTTCTTTAAAGTTTCTCCAACCATAAAAAAACTATTCATTTAACTATATATACAAAGGCCCGAGTCCATTTTTCTTAAGTACATATTGTAGAAGTAGTAACAAGGAAAGGAGGTGACAATATGGGTTGTGGCAAGCCAACAAATCCTATTGGACCAATCCATTCAGCAGGCTGCGTTTGTGACGTAGTACGCGCTATTTTAGACATTCAGAATCAAGCGGTGAGAGAAGAATGTCAACCATGTACAGCTAACTGTTTCCTAGAACCACTGGGAGGCATCGTAAGTCCAGCACGCTCTCATGCAGATACACGTGTATTTATGTTAATTACAAAAGATGGTACTCCTTTTAAAGCATTTTTCAGTTCTCCAACAGCAGATCCATGTATATGTACATCCGTATTTTTCCGAGTAGAAGATATGTTTGATGAGTGCTGCGCTACCTTGCGTGTTTTAGAACCTTTATGTTCATTTGACTCCAGTGAAAGTACAGTCGATCTATTAAGTCGAGACGGCTGCTGTGTCAACATGAAAAAAATATGCAAAGTAGATGATTGGAATTCCACTGAGAGCTGTATCACTGTAGATTTATCGTGCTTCTGTGCTGTACAATGTATTGCTGATGTAGACTTAGGGATTTGTGAATAATCTGTTCTCCTTTGACACACTACACATAAAAAAAGTGTACAGCATCCTCTGCTGTACACTTTTTTCATAAAGTAGGTAATTGTTTACCCCGCCATAATACTTGTTCTATGTCCTCAAAATAAATAATTTCTTGTGTCTTTAATTCAAAAGAAGTAAGCATCAATGAATCCGTCTCTACATTAGATGCACTACCTCGTAAATTACGACCATCCTTTAAACATACGACTAACGGTTGATAGGCTTTTTGCCGAAATGGCTTTTCTAAAAATTGAAGTTGCTTTAGTAAATACGGATCTATTTGTACTTCTTCAACCACTTCTTCTTCTTTTTCTTCAATCGCCTGTTCATTGAAATAGCCATCCTTTAGATACACTGACGTACTTTCATCCAAATCAAGTTCATGTAGCACCTTAGAAATATTTAGAAAATAGGATGGTGACTTTATAAATAAGCGTGGCTCTTGACCCACATTACTCACTTCCCTTTTTTTCATACAATATGCGAAAGGAAGAAAATTGGTTCTCAGCCTATTTTGCTTATGAATGTTGTCGCCAAACCTAAGTAAATCAAAATACTTGTAATATCATTTAATGTTGTAATAAATGGACCTGATGCAACAGCTGGATCAATTTTCATGCGATGCATGAGCAATGGAATAAAAGAACCTGCAAGCGTTGCTACTAAAATAGAACCACAAAGCGCTGCTCCTACTAGCATGCCAAGTATAAGCTCTTGTTTCCAAATATAGACGATACCGATCACAATCAGTCCACAAACAATTCCAGACATTAAGCCCGTGCCCGCTTCACGTAGGAGTAATTTTAGCTTGCTATGTTCTTCAACATCTCCTGTCGCAATTCCTCGAATAGCTACCGCTAATGCCTGTGTTCCACTATTTCCAGAAGTACCTGAAATAAGAGGGATAAACACCGCAAGTAACGCGACCTGTTCTAACGTTGCCTCAAACTGTCCCATCAAATTTGCTGTTAACATCCCTAAAAATAATAATATGACAAGCCATGGTAAACGTTTTTTAGCTGCTTGGAACGAGGTTGTATCAAATTTATCCATATCGGAAATACCCGCTAATTTAGAGTAATCCTCCGATGCTTCCTCATCAATAACGTCGATAATATCATCGACTGTAATAATCCCTAGTAATTCACCCTTATCGTCAATAACTGGTGTTGCTAAGAAGTTATAATCCTTCATAATTTGGGCAACCTCTTCTTGGTCATCCCCTGCGTGCACCATCACAACACGTTCATTCATAATCGAACGTATACGAGTATCTTCATCCGCAATGATTAAATCACGAAGCGAAATAACACCTGTTAATCGATGTGCTTCATCCACGACAAAAATATAATAAATGGTTTCAGCATCCGGAGCTTCTTTCCGTAAAATCGCCATCGCAGAACGAACAGTAGAATTTTCTGGTATCGCTACATATTCAGTCGTCATGATAGAACCAGCTGTGCCTTCGTCATATCTTAAAAGCTCATTAATTTCTTCAGCTGTTTCCTCATCCATCATGCCTAAATAGCTTTCACGTTGTTCCGTATCCAATTCATTTAAAACGTCTGCTGCATCATCTGCATACATATGAGAAAGCATTTCTGCACCATATGACGGGTCCATCTCAGCCAGATACGCTGTGTATTCATCATCATCTATTTCGATTGCCTCAAAAATATCAGCCATTTCCGTCGGAGACAAGAACGAATAGATGGTCTTTCGTATATCAGGCTCCACCTTCTCATAAAACGTTGCCTGATCATATGGATGAAGCTCTAAAAACTCATCGCGGAATGCGTTTATATCATGTGCCTCGAGCATTTCTCGCAAACGTGCCTCGTCGAATTGCACATCATCCTTTTCATTTCTTTCCTCTATCATGCTTGTCCCCTCCTTCCGAGCAATCAATTATGCCCCGGCATAATTACGTCCGAAATCGGCTTTGTGCTTAGGCCTGCACGATGCAGGTCAGTTAGCCGTTATCACATGGATGCGATGGTTTTAGGCTAACATCCCCTAAGAACTCCTTCCAGATTCCGGGCATCCGCCGGAGGCTTTAAATTCTTTCAGCGGGTGTTTGACCAACCGCCGAAAAGTAAATTCATTTGTTCCTGTCGCTTTGCTTTTTGCACAGAAAACATTTGCTGACATAAGTTAAATCATTAATACGGGCAATTCCGTAAATCTATCTTTTATATAATAGAGTGAATGGTGCCTTTTCTGCAAACCCTTTTTTTACTACATATTTTTTTCAACTTCCACATAGTGTGGAGTTGATTTCCGTTCCGACTGGGCGCTTTGTTGTTGCACATGACCTACATTTCATTCCTAACTTATGGTAATGAGCCTAAATCCTCTACTCTACTATAACCTACAATCGCTTTATCTTCATTCAGTAGAAGATTTCCACCTCTGAAGGTAGTGAGATGAATGTGGATATGGTTCCTTTTCAATGCGTGCCCAAACCCTACTGAACGAAGATAAAGCCTCCGGCGGATGTCACGGATTTTGAAAGGTATGAATTGTGTGAGCACAATTCAAAATCCGGCCGCAATTACGCCAAGGCGAAATCGATTTTCTGTTACGATGTTAAGATAGCTTATAAAATGATAAAGAGATGCCCGTTTGTGCGAACATCTCCTTAAATATATAACATGATTCAGTAATAGTTTTCACGCTTCGTGAACTAAAGATGTTTGAAGAAATAAACTTCAAACTAAGGAGTCATTCAATAATTGCTGCATATCTTCATTTACGTTACTTGTAAATTGTAACCTCTCACCTGTCAAAGGATGAAGCATCTTTAAAGATACACAATGTAATGCCTGTCTATTTATATGACCACGACTTCCACCATAAAGTTCATCTCCAACAAGTGGATGTCCCACATAGGCCATATGCACACGAATTTGGTGTGTTCGTCCTGTATGCAACTTTAGTTGTATATGTGTCATCGGTTCATCCTGTAAATAAAAGTACCTTAATATTGTCACATCTGTATGCGCAAATTGGCCGTCCTCACGCACCTCACGCTCAATAATGCTCGTCTCCTTGCGTCCAATAGGAGCAATAATTGATTGTACATCTCGTGCCACATGTCCATGTACAATGGCTTCATATTGTCGAGAAATCTCTCCGCTACGCTGTGCAAGTCCCGTTAAATGATGAATATGAGCATGTTTGGCAATGCATAGCAAGCCAGAAGTATCACGGTCAAGTCTTGTAACGATATGAGCCGTTGATGCTAAACCTTGCTGCTGAAAATGACCACACACTAGATTCGCTACGCTATGTGTTGGATGCTCACGCGAAGGAATCGTACTTTGATGTGCTGGCTTATTAAGCACTAAAATTGCTTCATCTTCGTAAATAATAGAAAGTTCACCATGTTCAACAGTAAGCCCCTCACTTTTTTCTTCAGGAGGAAATGTAACTTCAACTCGATCGCCAACATGAAGAGGATGTCGAACATTGCGTTCGACATCATTTACTGTCAGTAAGCCTCCATCAAATTTAATAGCCGTTAAAGCTCGCTTGGAGATGCGCCATTCAGCTAAGGCCTCCCTTAGTAGTTGGCCTTCCTTTTCCGCTATAAAATGCAGTGTAAATCTTGTATCCATTTTACTCATTGGCCACGAATGATTCATGCACTCGTTCCCAGAATGGGAATGGACGGAAACGTGCAAAACGCACTCTTTCAGTTGCTACATTAAATGCAATCGACTTCACATCACCTTGCGTGACTTGTAAATGATCAACTGTCATATTAAAGTTTTGTTCATTGACTGGACGTAAAACACAATGATGGTGTGCTGGTAATATGAGTGGTGAACCAACTGTACGGAAGACACGGTTATTGATAGATGCTATCTCAGTAATTTGGAGTGCCGCTAAAGTCGGATGAATAATTGCTCCACCGAGGGCTTTATTATAAGCTGTACTACCAGAAGGCGTTGATACACAAAGTCCGTCTCCGCGGAAACGTTCAAACTGATTACCATTTAATTCAACATCCATTACAAGCGTAACATCAGGTGATTTCACAGTTGCTTCATTTAACGCTAAATACGTATTGGATTCCGCATTATGATGCTCCACCTTTACCTCTAATAGAGGATATTCCACAACGTTAAAGTCCTTTTTCGCAATGGATAAAACAAGTTTTTCTAATTCAGATGGCTTCCAATCGGCATAAAATCCTAAATGTCCCGTATGAATCCCTACGAAGGCAACCTGATCTAGCAAATGAGCATATCGATGAAAGGCATGTAGTAAAGTGCCGTCTCCTCCAATAGAAATTACGATTTCAGGAGCCTCTTCATCATAAGTTAACCCAAAATCCTGCAAATACGTTCTAGCTAGCTCCATTAATTCGTTCGACTGTGCATCTCTACGTGATTGAATGGAAAATTTCATTTTGAGTCACGCTCCTTCTCCGATAGTAAATTAGGATTCGATGCTTCTTTATATTCGCTGAAATAGGCCTGCGCTTCTTGTATCTCACTGCGAATGGACGACATTTCCTCATCCAATCGGAAAGCGGCCTCCGCTGCACTTTGAAGGCGATTTTTAATTTCCTCGGGGAACATACCTTTATATTTATAATTTAAAGAATGCTCAATAGATGCCCAGAAATTCATGGCTAGTGTTCTTATTTGTATTTCAGCTAATACCACTTTTTTCCCCTGTATCGTTTCTACAGGATACTCCACAATCATATGATATGAGCGGTAGCCACTTGGCTTATTATGTGTAATATAGTCACGCTCTTCCACAACACGCATATCTTTACGTTGCCGTATTAGCTCTGTAACTGTTGATATATCATCTACAAATTGACACATAATACGTAAACCTGCGATATCCCCTAGCTCGTCACCTAGCTGCTTAGAAGGCTCAAAGGAAAGTCCTTTTTCTAATGATTTATCATATATACTTGCTAAAGGCTTTACACGTCCTGTCACAAATTCAATTGGTGAATTTGCATTAACAATACCAAACTGTGAACGCATACCCTTTAATTTTACTTTTAACTCATCTACTGCTTGTTTATAAGGACTTAAAAATATTTCCCATTGTCCCATCACAAAAACCTCCCGACATTCGGTATCGAACAAAACCAACACCGTCTGTTCGTTTTGTCTTTTTATTCAGCTAGAAATTTCTCGAAGTGTTGTTCCACCGCTTGGACAAATTCCGCCCCATAATTGTAATTTCCTTCAATATTATACACGAGCATTTCCAATTCATCGTAAAAATTTGTAAGCTCAAGTACTTCTTCACCTAGTTGTAGCTTTGGATTTTTCCCTTTTTGTAAAATATGTACAAGCTGATCCCAACTACTCGGCGGAAAACGCAAGTAATGATAATCTTCTCCTGCATCAAGTAAATAAATAAACGCAAAGTCATCAGAATCTGCAATTAATTGTGCAGCAGGTTTTAACTGTAAATTTACTTCATTGTCGTTTAAACTAAAATGAAGTTCTTCATTTTCAAAATTCAATGTTTCTATAGTATAAATTTTACGCACACGCGGTTCCCCTTTTCGTCGTACTCTTCCTCTTATTTTATCATAGAGGGTAAATAGTTGCAGTGTGTAAATACTAAATCAATGAAATAACGAACGAAACTTTTTTATTATAGCGTGTAGTTGATTTCCGTTCCGACTGGACGACTCATTGGGGATCAGCAATAGAGGAACGAAGGCTAAAACCATCACATCCTGTGATACCGCCTTCGTGACCAACATCATTTTGGCCCAAGACCCTGCAGCGCAGTGAAGCGGCTCATCGGACGCCCCCAGGAAGCTCTGCGCGAAAGCGAAGCGACAGCAACAAAGCGCCCAGCTGGAACGGAAATCAACACACGCTATGCTGTTTTCCCCTAATCAACACACTTAAAAAATAAAATAAACAGGTGAACATAATGGCACAACAAATTGAAATAGAGTTTAAAAATCTTTTAACAAAAGAGCAATACGAATATTTACTGCGAGAATTCAACATTTCCGAAAATGCTATTCATCGTCAAACAAATCATTATTTCGACACACCTTCGCAAGCTATTCGGAAACTCCAAAGCGGGCTTCGTATTAGACAAATCGACAAATACTTTGAGTGTACTTTTAAAGAAAAAAATGCAGAGCATGCACACTTAGAGACGACTGACGAATTAACTGCTGAGCAAGCTAAGAAAATGCTTGTTAGTGAAGGTTTCTATGCCCAAGAAGTAGCCAAAAGACTAGCTCTCTTTAACATTCCTTTAGAAAAATTGGAGGTATTTGGTTCACTAACAACCGATCGTGTCGAAATACCTTATAAGGATGGCCTTCTAGTATTCGATCATTCTTTCTATTTGCAGTGCGATGATTATGAGGTAGAATATGAATCAAAAGATGCAATAAAAGGAAATGCAATCTTCGACGAATTTCTACAGCAATATGGTATTGAAAAACAGGTAACAGATAAAAAAATTGCGCGTTTTATGAAAGCATTACAAATGAATAAAGAACAATACTAATAGATCAATTATGCCCCAGCATAATTGCGTCGCGTCCTGAATCGGCTTTGGCTTGCACAAAGACTTCCTTTCCGATTCCGTGACATCCGCCGGAGGTATTAGGCCAATGTGATGTTGGTCACTCTATTAGCGGATGTTGCTGAAATAAGATAGCTAGATAACAAGAAAGGGTGGCAACTCCTTGGATATCCAATCACTCAGAACTTTACTTGACATTCAAGCATTACAAACACTAGGAGCTTCAGAAAATTCATCGTCAAACAATCTTACAGACAGCAATTCTATGTTTTCAGACATGATTAGCGAAATACTTGGCGACTCAACTACTACTAACAATACAAAATTGTCTAGTTTACTCGGAGGAGTATCAAGCGCTTCATCTATGATGAATCAGTTTAATAGTTTAACTGGTTTATCTGAAAACATGCAAAATAATGCGTATCAAGCATTACTTTATAATGGTTCTAATAGCGTCTTTATACCTTCATCTGTACAAGCAGCTTTAGCAAACACACAATCTAGCACAACAAGTACAAAGCTAGACTCCTACGTTTCAGATAACGTAATTGGTTCAACAGCATATGCCAATTCATTAGCAGGTGCGAATCAGTACGCTTCGATAATTCAAAAGGCTGCAGCTACATATAATGTACCTGAGAAACTCATCGCTGCCGTGATTAAGCAAGAGTCTAATTTTAATTCAAATGTGGTTAGTCATGCTGGAGCACAAGGATTAATGCAATTAATGCCAAAGACAGCACAATACTTAGGCGTTACAAATTCCTTTGATCCAGAGCAAAATATTATGGCAGGAGCCAAATATTTACGCCAAATGCTAGATAAATTTGATAATGATCCTACATTAGCATTAGCTGCTTATAACGCAGGATCTTCACGCGTTACAAAGTATGGTGGCGTTCCTCCTTTCAAAGAAACGCAGAATTATGTCAAAAAAGTGATGAATTACTACACAGTTTAACTACTTTCAGCAAATTCACTGAAAGTAGTTAATGCCTCGGCGGATGTCACGTAATTATGCCGAGGCATAATTTGATTCGCATAATCATTGTTAATACAGCGTTTTTCGGCAAATTTCACCCGCGTGGTGAAATTTGTGCTTTTTTAGCGAAAAAATTTCGGAAGAGCGCTTTGTTTGTGTTAACGAAAAGACGTTGATAGAATGAAGGTAGTCACAAGGAATTCACATTTAAGAAAATGACTAAGTATAAAAATATACTTTACGATATAAAGAATTAAAGGGGCATTAAACTTATGAGTCGAAAATACACTGTTCCTTATGAGGAGCTGGGGGCTGAAAAGCTTTCAGAGCTAATCCATGCGTTCTATAGAAGAGTTGCACAGCATCCTGATCTTATTCCAATCTTTCCAAAAGATTTAACGGAAACAGCACGCAAGCAAATTCAATTTCAAACACAGTATTTAGGTGGACCAAATCTTTTTACTGAGGAGCATGGTCATCCAATGATGCGTGCACGTCATATGAATTTTCCAATTACACCTGATCGTGCTCAAGCTTGGCTTGAATGTATGTCCGAAGCGATGGATGAAGTAGGAATGGAAGGTAAGTTCCGTGAAATTTATTATCAACGTTTAGTATTAACAGCTCATCACATGATTAATACACCAAATGACGATGAGGGGGAATTGTTACGTGAATAATATTCAAATGCTACAAGAGCCAACTCCTGAGATTTCTACTGCTAATAAGCCTATTGAATTGTATATTTTCGTAGATCCACTTTGTCCAGAAGCTTTTAAATTGCAAGCCGTTCTTCGTAAGTTACAGCTAGAGTACAATCATTACTTTACATGGCGCTTTGTACTAAGCACAGAGCTTGCCTCTTTGAATTGTTTGAGTAAGCGTGTAAAAGGTTGTGTATCCGGTATTGAACTCGACATTAATCATCCTGTTTTGCCATCGATTGCTATTAAAGCAGCAGAGTTACAGGGGAAACGTGCAGGCGCACGTTATCTGTCGAAACTACAAGAATATGTATTACTAAATCAACAAGATGTCAATTCTTATGCTACGCTGTTAAAAATTGCGGAAGATGTTCAATTAGACATGAATGAATTTTCCGCAGACTTTGGTTCAAAAGAAGCAGCACGTGCCTTCCAATGCGATTTATATATTAAACGTGAGATGGAAGTTGATGAAGTCCCTAGCATTGTGTTTTTCAATGAATGTATAGAAGATGAAGGTCTTAAAGTTAGTGGCAACTATTCCTATGAAGTTTATGAACATATTTTACAAGAAATGATGGATGAACAGCTTGTGCGTCAACCATTACCAACAATGGAAGAATTATTTACAAAATTCCATACCCTTTCAACGAATGAAGTAGCTTTCATCTACTCATCAACAGAGCAAAATGCCGAACGCGAATTAAAGAAGCGTATGCTACAACAAAAGATTGAACGAATTCAGACAGATCACGCTACACTGTGGCGTCTTAAATAATGCAATTATACTATTATTCTAAAGAACAGGGACACACATTTAATGTTGTGTCCCTGTTCTCTTTTTTTATTTATAGGAACATTTTTAGTTATATCGGAATACTTCTTAAAAAAAATAAAAGAAGCGCCACTATCCTCGACAGATAGTGACGCCTCTTTTTCACAAAGGGGATGGGAGAAATGTTCACGTTCAAACAAAGGGGTGTATGTTTGTTTTTGTGATTTATTTCACATGATTCAATTTATCATGGAATAGTAAATATAGCAACAAGTCCAATGATAGATTCACAAATTTGTCAAATAGAAAGCGATTACAAACAGTATTTTTTCAAGATACGCACTTTTAAACATTTAGAAATCAAAAAAAAACATTATTCTTACAATTTTTATTATTTAATTAATCATAGAAAAAAGGCTGTAGGGGATTTCCTACAGCCTTCAAAATTAATTATTTAACAATAATTTTTCTAACTCATTTAAACGTTCTTCAAATACTTTACATGCATCATCAATCGGTTGTGCAACGTTCATATCAACGCCTGCTGCCTTTAATACCTCAATTGGGAAATTAGAGCAACCTGCTTTTAAGAAGTTATTAATATAACGTTCTACAGCTGGTGTACCCTCTTCTAAGATTTGTTTGCTTAATGCTGTCGCAGCTGATTTACCTGTAGCATATTGATACACATAGTAATTATAGTAGAAGTGTGGAATACGAGCCCATTCTAAGCCAATTTCCTCATCTACAACAATATCCTCACCGAAGTATTGTTTATTTAAATTATAGTAAACTTCTGTTAGACGCTCTGCTGTTAAAGATTCACCGTTCTTATCCATTTGGTGGATTAGGTGTTCAAATTCAGCAAACATTGTTTGTCTGAAAACAGTACTTCTGAAGCCGTCTAGCCAATGATTTAATAAATAAATTTTCTGTTGAGGATCTTCAATTGTTTTCAGTAAATAATCATTTAATAGCTCTTCATTACAAGTTGAAGCTACTTCCGCTACAAATATAGAATAATCGCCATAAACAAACGGCTGATTTTTACGTGAGTAATAACTGTGTACACTATGACCAAATTCATGAGCTAGTGTAAACAGATTATTAACATTATCTTGCCAGTTCATTAATATATATGGATTTGTTCCATAGGCACCTGAAGAGTACGCACCACTGCGTTTCCCTTTGTTTTCTAAGACATCCACCCAACGATTATCTAGACCACCTTGAACAATGCCTTGATATTCCTCACCTAGTGGCGCTAAAGCTTTTACTAAAATATCCTTCGCTTCGTCGTAAGTGATTTTCATATCCACTTCCTTAACGAGTGGAGCAAATAAATCCCACATATGCAATTCGTCTACACCTAAAAGCTTTTTACGTAACGAAATATAGCGCTGCATAGCTGGTAAATGCTTATGAACTGTTTCTACTAATTGATCATAAACACTTTCCGGAATGAAGTTATTAGACATTGCTGCGTGACGTGCAGAATCATAATTACGAATACGTGCACTAACATTATGCTTTTTCACATTGCCCGTTAATGTAGCGGAAAATGTATTTTTAAAGTTACCGTAAGTTTCGTACATTGCTTTAAAAGCATTTTCACGAACAGTGCGATCTTTACTTTCTAAAAACTTAATATAGTTACCGTGTGTTAGCTGTACTTCTTCCCCTTCTTCATTTTTCACTTTAGGGAAGACAATATCAGCGTTATTTAACATACTAAATGCATTTGAAGCAGTACCTGTAACCTCAGACATTTGTGCAAGTAATGCTTCCTGCTCTGCTGGTAATACATGCGGACGTGCCATCGTGATTTCTTTTAAAGATTGCTTATACAGTTGTAAGTCCTTGTTTTCTGCTAAGTAACTTTCTATCGTTTCTTCACTCAATGATAAAATCTCAGGCGTTAAAAATGATAGGGCAGCTGAAATGCTAGTCGCTAATGTTTGAATACGACTATTCATATCTTGATAGAAGCTATTTGTCGTATCTTGGTCATTACGCATATGAGCATACGTGTAAAGCTTCATAGCACGTTCATAAATTTCATCGTGATAAGTTAGAACTGCCGCTAATGCATCTGCTCCATTTTTAATAGTACCTGCATAGCTAGGCGCTTTTTTTGCAAGTTCTGCAACTTCTTTATACTCTTCTTCCCATAGTGCATCAGTTGCAAATATATCCTCCAAGCGCCAAGTCAACTCTTCTGGAACATCATTTCTTACTAAAACTTGATTACTAGCCATGTGCCAGCCTCCTTTATATGTTAGTTTTTCCTATACTCTCATATTTTCTCAGTATATTGCGTCAATTGCAAATAAATTTGCGTACACTTGCTCACAAATAACTGGAAAACGATTATCTTTTTCATCCCTTTTCGCCAGCATCATTCCGTAATTTTTAATAGCTTGTACAGCATGGGTTGTAACCACTATATTTTGTTGGCTTAAAAACGATCGTATATTTCTCTCGTCTAGTTCATGAGGTGCTAATTGTAAATGTCGACAATAATGATGCAAAATCGTCTGCCACTCAATAGAAAACATCGGTATCGCCTCTCCATCTTTTACCGGAACACCTACGTAATCAGGCATCTCCGTTAAAGTAAAACCTAACTCATAACTACTTCGTAAAAATGCATCTTGCACCCCATTTTTACTATGGAATAATCGTTGATATACGAATTGCTTACAATACTTTTTATAAAGCTGCCAATAAAGATGAAATTCCTCTTTCGTAATTGTCTTTGGCTCATAAAAGGGAAATTGTTGCTTATGAATAGTTAATTCCTGTACTTTACTTATAAAAGTGTGCCCATGAACATAAAGAAGATTCGCCCAATAAATAAATCTCGATGTGTTTGCATCATATGTCACTAAATAAGACAAGCCTAATGCTTTAGTATTTATCACTTTTTGCATTATCGGAGAAATAGAAATTTTTTGAATACCTTTTATAGTTTGTCTTTGAGGTGTTTGAAAAAGCCACAACGGCTGTATACAATTTTTCTCATATCCAGATGTACGTAATAGCCACTTTTCATGTGAAATTGTACTACACTGAAATTCAATGGCAATTTGCTTATGCTCCTTAATCAAAAGCATATCTGGCCGCTGTGAAAGTTTCCGTAAAAAAGGCTCCAGCTTTACTGTATGCCCGAGGTTTTTCAACCATTCAAATAATTGGATTTTTCCTTGTAAATGAAGTTTTGATTCACCCTCTGCAAATAACTGTATACAGCTATTAGTAGCAATATGAGCGAAATGAGGGATATTATAGTTGCCTATCTTTAATTGGACAGGCCGCTGGCATTGAGGACAATAAAATTTCATCTGGCTCCTACATCGTTGCAAAGCCTCCCTTGAATATTGGTATGGGAGAAAAATCTGCTGCTGCTCATTATAGGCCATAAGCATAAAATCATCTCCTTTTTTCCTAATTGTATAGGAGCCTTTTTATAGCGACAAATAAAGAACGGCTTTTTCTTGAAATTTAAAAATTGCTATCTTCTTACGTTACCAAAAACACTTACTGAAAGAAGTTAAATAAAAAGACTGCAAACAAACTTGATAATCACCAAGTTTGTTTACAGTCTAAGCCACTGAATCAAGTACTCATTACTTTAAATAAAATATTTTCGTACTGTTTCAAAGCAATCAAATTCCATAATTTTTTCGCCATATTCCTCTAAACGATGGATTGTAAAATTCGATGGTAGTAAAAATTCTTTAATAACCGCATTTCTATCGTGATGATTTAGCTCTTCTTCTGCGTTCACAAAATCAACTACTAGATAGTACCAATCTTCATATTTAAATAATGAGGAATCCACTAATTCATCTGTTATGCGTTTCGCTACAGGGATTAACTCATCAATATCTTTAAATTTATAAACATATATGTCTGTATCCATAAATAATTCTGACTCATCAATGTCACCAAATTGAGTTAGTTGACTGAGAAGATCCTCTCCAACATCCTCGAATGGAGCAAACATATCTTTGTGTTCATCAAAATGCGAAGAACCATCTAAGGTTTCACCGTCTTTTAAAATATGTGCACGTGTGACAATGATCTCTAAGCCTACTTCAGAAGCATTGATATGAATCCAAATTGGACCTTCTACATCAAAATAATCCTCCGTATTTACTTCATCAATCATATCCCAAAAAAGTTGTTCACCCTTTGCTCGGTTGTACCAAATTTCCTCACGACTATAGCCGCGATCCTCTATATCATTGTACGTAATAAAGAGCTTGAGTGTATTTTCGTTTACACGTTCGATGTCCACTAGACCTCATCTCCCTTCACTGTCATTTGTCGAAAAACAGTTTGTTTCATTAGTATGCTATTATTCATTGTTTTTAACCTCATACCTCAATTTTGTTTTTCAACCTTTGACCACACTACAGTAAACCCATCGAGCAACCGAAATCAAAAAAATTTATGTCCACAGTTGTCTCTATTTATATTGTATGCTGTTCTGTCATAAAATGAAAAGGATATACACCGTTTCACAGAAGTTATTTGAATTATTGAAATTGTAGTAAACTATTAAGCTAAAATCAAGTTTAACATACTTTACCGAAATATATGACTTTTCCCTATTATTTATTATACTCTATATAGATGGATTTTCATAAGTAAAACACAAAAAAATAGATGTCACAATATGCTTGTTGCATATGTAACATCTAATACTTATTCTATGCAGAATACGGCAATATTAGTTCACCATACGCTGTGCTTCTTGTAGTTGATAAGCACGAACCTTACGAGGTAGGAAACGGCGAATTTCATCCTCGTTGTAGCCGACCTGTAAACGTTTCTCATCTAAAATAATGGGACGGCGTAATAAACCTGGGTATTCTTGAATTAATTCATATAAACGTTGTAATGGCAAGCTTTCCACATCAACATTTAATTTCTGGAAAATTTTTGATCGAGTCGAAATAATTTCATCCGTACCATCTTCCGTCATACGCAAAATTTCTTTAATTTCACTAATGCTTAATGGTTCAGAAAATATATTACGTTCTGTATATGGGATTTCATGCTCCTCTAACCATGCTTTAGCTTTTCGGCAAGACGTACAACTTGGTGATGTAAATAAAGTTACTATCATACTGACACATCCTTTCCTTTTAATCATTATCTATAAACTATTGTGTTAAATTAGAATTAATTTAATGTAAATATACATACCATTATACAGTACTCTGTGATGTTTGAATATAGTTCCAATAAAAAAAGAATAACCATTTGACATGAAATTTTCTGTTTTTTTACATAAACTTCAAAGTAGTTACTTCTTGAGGTGTGTAATGAACTACTACTAATATTCCCATTCGTAGAGCATTTTAAACATCCATCGCTTGATTGTTTTTGTTCTCATTTAAAAATTATAAACGAGAATACTGTCAATTCTGTGTGTACAAATATAGACGTATATTTACTAATATCGGTTGCATTTCCAAATAAATTGATTGTTACCATAACATGTGGTTGATTTCCATTCTGATTGGGGGCTTTGTGCTGTCGCTTCGCTTTCGCACAGAGCAAAGCTTCCTGGAATCGGCCAGTCGTAACGAAGATCAACTTATGTATATGGAATGTGTTTTAACAAATGTCATCCACAAATTTTGCTGATGAAACACACTTGCATATAATTTACGATATCGCTAAATTGCTTTTCGCTTTTGACAGAAAATATTTATTGCTTCACTGAAATAAAAAAGCAGCAAAAGTAGCATATAACTTTTTGCCGAGAAAAAACACCGCCAAAAGTCTGACTTTACACACTTGCTTTTCACCGAGCCTTTATAATATAATTTTTTGCAATAAATCAATTATGTCTTTGGTGAATTCACCTCGCCATCTATGCAGATGGAAGACAGGTATTGAGCTAAAAAACGCTGACGAAGAGTAGTACATTTGCCTTTTACACGTTTAGAGAGTCTGTGGTTGCTGCGAACAGATCGTGTAAGCATTTGGAATGGACTTCCGAGTTAGCTTTGTGAACGTCTTATTTTCTTATTTAAGTCTATTAGCAAAGCTCGTCCCTTCACGTTACGAAGAAGAGTGGCCGTTTTAGGCAAGCTGGGTGGTACCGCGGATTCAAACATCATTCGTCCCTTCATTAGAAAACTAATGAGGACGCATGATGTTTTTTTATTTCGGCACTTATGTAAAAACGTCTAAGGGACTTAAATTCAAGGAGGAAATGACAATGACAACTATTTTTTCAGGCGTACAGCCAACAGGTATTGTTACTTTAGGGAACTATTTAGGAGCATTTAAGCAATTCCCTGCATTACAAGATGAAGGTGATGCTGTTTATTGTATCGTCGATCAACATGCCATTACAGTAGCACAAGATCCAAAAGAATTACGTCAAAATATTCGCAACCTAGCAGCAACGTATATTGCTACTGGCATCGACCCTAAAAAATCGACATTATTTATTCAATCAGAAGTACCAGCTCACGCACAAGCAGGCTGGATGTTACAATGTGTTGCATCGATTGGTGAGCTTGAACGTATGACACAATTTAAAGATAAATCGCACGGTAAGGAAAGCGTATCTGCCGCTCTTTTAACATATCCACCATTGATGGCAGCAGACATCCTTTTGTATAACACAAACATTGTTCCTGTTGGTGATGATCAGAAGCAGCATATTGAGCTTACTCGTGATCTAGCAGAGCGTTTTAACAAACGTTATGGTGACGTTTTAACGATTCCTGAAATTCAATTACCTAAAGCAGGAGCTCGTATCAAATCACTACAAGAACCTACAAAGAAAATGAGTAAATCTGATCCAAATACAAAAGCGACAATCAAGCTTTTAGATTCAGCGAAAGATATTGAGAAAAAAATTAAATCTGCTGTTACTGACTCTGATGGTATTGTGGCATTTGATGTGGAAAATAAACCTGGTGTTTCTAATTTACTAACAATCGAATCTGCCATTTCAGGCGTGTCTATTGACGATCTTGTAAAAAAATACGAGGGCATTGGCTATGGTGGTTTCAAGCAAGGTGTTGCAGCAACGGTTATTGATCACCTGACACCAATTCAAGAGAAATTCTATCACTTGGTAGAATCATCAGAATTAGACATCATCTTAGATGAAGGTGCTGAAAAGGCAAATGCTATTGCTAGCGCTACATTAAAACGCATGGAAGAAGCAATGGGCCTTGGTCGTGCACGTCGCTAAGAAAATGCTTTAACGTGAAATGAAGAGGTGCTGTAGCTTTGTTGAAATTTATCGAAAGGGCTTGGCCAAAAAGAGAGTAATCTAAGTGTTACATCTTATCCTTGTTTATCGTTTTATCATAACCAAGATCAAGCACAACAGCACATAACACAAGGGCTGATCCAATTGCCACATAAAATGCTGTTGTCTGTGCCATAAATTTAAAAACAACTATCCAAGTATATCCGAGTGTCCGATAATTCAAATACAATATGAGATTCCCAACAGAGAGAATCAATAAGCCATAGCTCATTAAAAATAAAAAGAGTCGGAACAAGTTAGGGCATCCTTTCTATTTTTTCTTTATTATCATCTATTCATAAAACTATAAAAAAAGACGTCAGCCACTTAAATTAAGCTGACGTTTTTTAGGTTGATCATATTAAATAACGTAAGGTTCTTCTGCAAAACGAGGGGTTGATTTCCGTTCCGGCTAGGCTTCTGACGCTTCGCTTTCGCACAGATAAAACAATTGCCGCTGCCGCCTCGCTTTCGCGCAGAGTATAGCTTCCTAGGGGCGTCCGATGAGCCGCTTGGGGCAACAGATGTTTTTTGCGCGAAAGCGTAGTGCTAACGTAGCAACAGCATAGGGTTTTGTTTGTGCGAAAGCGCAGCGACAGCAGGATGTTGGTCACGGTGGCGTTATCACAGGACGTGATGATTTTAGCCTCCGTTCCTCTATATCGCTAATCCCCAAGGAGTCGCCTAACCTCCACTCCAATCAATCACTTTACATAGCGTGTATCTTTTGACATGACAATCTTATTTTTAATAATAAAAAAAGTGGGGATGATGAAATCCCCACTGATTAAAGTTTTACTTTATTATTCCTCGATTTTTTTGAATAGTAGACTTGCGTTGTGTCCACCAAACCCAAGTGAGTTACTCATAGCATATTGAATATCTACTTTTCGGGCTTCATTTGGCACATAATCTAAATCACATTCTGGATCTGCGTCTATTAAATTAATTGTCGGTGGTAAAATGCCTTCTTTAAGTGCTAGCGCTGTGAAAATAGCTTCAACACCACCAGCTGCACCTAATAAGTGACCTGTCATTGATTTTGTAGAACTCATTGCAAGATTATAGGCATGTTCACCAAAAACAGTTTTTACTGCCTGAGTTTCAAATAAATCGTTATATGGTGTACTTGTTCCATGTGCATTAATATAGTCAACTTGTGAAGCTTCTACACCGCCATCAGATAATGCTTGCATCATTGCACGAGAAGCACCTTCTCCTTCTGGAGCTGGAGCTGTAATATGATGGGCATCTCCTGTTGCACCATAGCCAAGAACTTCTGCGTAAATTTTTGCACCGCGTGCTTTTGCGTGCTCATACTCTTCCAAAATAACAATACCCGCACCTTCACCGATAATGAAACCATCGCGATTTTTATCGAATGGACGGCAAGCTTTTTCTGGATCAGTGTTTAAAGATAATGCAGTATTAGCGCAGAAACCTGCTACTGCCATCGTAACGATTGGCGACTCAGCACCGCCCGAAATCATAACATCTGCATCGCCACGTTCAATTACTTTAAAAGCATCCCCAATAGAGTTTGTACCTGAAGCACAAGCAGTTACTGAACAAGAGTTAATGCCCTTTGCACCAAAGTGAATCGACACTTGGCCAGAAGCCATATCCGGAATCATCATCGGAATAAAGAATGGACTTACTCTTCTTGCGCCACGCTCTTGGAAAGTTAAAAATTGTTGTTCATATGTTTCCATACCGCCGATGCCAGAGCCAATCCAGACACCTGCACGTGGTGCTAGCTCTTCATCGATTGTTAATTGTGCATCTTCCATCGCCATGATAGATGCAGCTAAAGCATACTGTGTAAAGCGATCCATTTTACGAGCTTCTTTACGTTCGATATACTTTTCGATATTAAAATCCTTTACTTCAGCAGCAATTTTTGCTGCGAAAAGATCTTTATTTAAACGAGTTAATTCGCCAATACCCGATTTTCCAGCTTTAATGTTAGTCCATGTTTCTTCGATGCTATTTCCTAGTGGTGTAACTGCGCCAATTCCTGTAATTACTACTCGTCGTTTACTCATTGTATTACTCCCCTCAAGCATTTTTCGTTTTTATTTTCCCCATCTCATTGTAACGGCACCCCATGTTAGGCCACCGCCAAATCCAACAAGTACTACTAAATCATCATCTTTTATCTTACCTGCTTCAAGCTCATCTACCAACGAAATACCAATAGATGCTGCCGACGTATTCCCATATTTGTGAATCGTTTTTGACATTTTTTCCGGTGGTAGCTCTAGACGCTCACGCGCTGATTCCATAATTCGAATATTCGCCTGATGCGGCACTAAAAAATCTACGTCTTCTTTTGTTAAACCTGCTTTTTCTAAAACGTTCATTGCAGATTCACCCATTTGACGAACGGCAAATTTAAATACTTCACGACCATTCATAGCGATTGTGTCTTGCTGTGTTAAATACAAATTCTTACCACCTGTGCCGTCAGCTCCAAGCTCAAATGATAAAATACCTCTACCTTCTGATACTGGACCAATAATCGCTGCACTTGCACCGTCACCGAATAACACAGCCGTATTACGATCTTCCCAATCAAGTACTTTCGACAGCTTTTCAACACCTACTACTAAGACATATTTATAAGCACTTGATTCTACAAATTGCTTTGCTGTCACTAAACTATATATAAACCCTGCACAAGCAGCCGCTTGATCCATCGCAGCTGCATTAACTGCTCCAATCTTCTCCTGAACCATACATGCGACACTTGGAAAATTTTGATCTTGTGTTACTGTTGCTACAAGGATTAAGCCTATTTCCTCTGGTGAAATTCCCGCTTTTGCAATAGCCTCTTTTGCTGCAGCTACTGCTAAATCTGAAGTTTCCTGATCATCAGCAGCAAAATGACGTTGCTCAATCCCTGTGCGAGTTCGAATCCATTCATCCGAAGTATCCATTATTTTTTCTAAATCAAAATTCGTAACGACCTTCTCCGGAACGTATTTGGCAATTCCTAAAATACCAGCGTTCATTTAGCAACCCCTCTGCTTTCTTACTATCAATTATTAGTAACTGGTCATAATTATAACTCATAATGATGGAAAGGTGCAAGATGAATTAAATTTAACGTCCTCTTCACCATAACGGGGGTGATTTCTATTCCGACTTGGGGCGTCTGATAAGTTCTATTGCATCGGTTAGCCTCCACTCCAATCAACTTATATACATGGCATACAATTTAACAAATGTCATCTCCCACTTTTAGAGCTAATGCAAGAAAAAGCATATTTTTGGGGTTAAGTGAGGATGCAAAATAATGGCGGTTAATAAAAAAAAGCTGCAAATAAATTTGCAGCTTTGGCCTAACAATTATTATCAACAACGTAAAAGTCGATATCGCAAAATTATGAAAGGTGGCTCTCGCATTAATCTGCGTACGTCCAATCTATTCTCTAATAGGTCGTTAAGGATCATGTTCTCTTTGGAACATTTAATGCTCTGAAGAAATCGCTTTATGAGTTGCAGTACAGAAGGTTTCAAACGACTTGTTGTACGTTTCTTTTTGTTAGGTTTGCTACCGTAGTTGTGTCAACGTAATCACAGATGCTTTAATCGTCTGGTGTTGCGGTGGTGTTTTTGGTTCAATAAACAACGTTGAGTAATACGCATCCGCAATGGTAATCAAGTAAATCACAAAAAGTAATCGTTTCATTCAATAGTTCAAAAATTCATTTCTCCCTTTTTTATCAATTCGAATTGTCTAGTTATAATACGAATGATCCGTAAAAAAGTTTCAAATTAAACATGACCAACGCAAAGATACCCCCCATAACCTACTTCGGAATGAAATAGCTTAGATCTAAAACATTTGTTGCCTTTTAACTTCTTTAATAATTTATTTAAAAAATCCCTCTTTTTATATTTCCATTTATCCCCATCACCTCTCGAGACATATAAAAAGCCACACTTGAATTGCCTAAAATAACTCTTCAAACTCATACTGAAGAACAGGTGCAAGATGAATTAAAATTAACGCTTTGACGGGGCTTGAAATTCTTCTAAACGCTACGACACACAAGCATTTGTGACGTCTTTGAATTTCAGTGATGTATTGAAATTACATTAAAAATAAAAAAAATGTTATTGTTGTGACAAATTCGCCATGTTTCACAGAAAAGATTCTTTTTTTTTCGATTTATGTTATGATATGATAATGAATATGTAGTAAAATTTTATGATATAAAAAAGTTCGGTTGAGGTGAAATTAATGCGATATATCGTAACATTCATATGGTCATTCCTACTAGTTTCAATGTTAAACTACGTAGTAGGCTCTGTACTTGGTGCAGAATTTGATATCGATACTGCTATTGTTACATCAGTTGTATTTACAATTCTTGTTTTCATTATCGGTGCAATTATTCCAAACGAGTCAACTCCAGAAGCTGCAGACAATCATTAATTCAACTAGAAAAACCTGTTTCGCTTAATGCGGAACAGGTTTTTTTGTTATTTTTCAACGACACATTGACCATCATACATTTTAATGTGTAATGTTTCTCCTGGTAATACTTCACCTCGAAGCAATTCTTTTGCAACCGCAGTCTCAATATATCGTTGCACGAAGCGTTTTAATGGTCTTGCGCCGAACTGAGCATCTGCTCCTTGTTCTACAACCCAATCAACTACATTTTGTTCTACTTGTAAACTAATGTCTTGCTCTTCAACTCGTTTGACAAGCTGTTCGATATATTTCCATGCAATGGCTGTAAAATGCTCATCTGATAGTGCATGGAACATAATAATATCATCCATACGATTTAACAGCTCTGGTTTAAAATGTTGACGCAGTGCAGCCATCACTAAATCCTCAACAGCAACATCGTCTTCTTTTGCTTCCATTAAATAGCTTGAGCCAATGTTAGAAGTTAAAATGACCACTGTGTTTGTAAAGTTAACCATACGCCCCTGGCTATCAGTAATGCGACCATCATCTAGAATTTGTAGTAAAATATTTGCGACATCCGGATGGGCCTTTTCAATTTCATCTAATAATACAACTGAATACGGATTTCGGCGAACAGCTTCTGTTAATTGCCCACCTTCCTCATAGCCAACATAGCCTGGAGGTGCCCCTACAAGACGCGATACGCTATGTTTCTCCATATATTCACTCATATCAATGCGAATAAAATGATCCTCAGAATCAAACAATTGTGCCGCTAGCGCCTTCGCGAGCTCTGTTTTACCAACACCTGTTGGCCCTAGGAATAAAAAGCTACCAATTGGTCGATGCGGATCTTTGATTCCTGCTCGAGCACGCCATACCGCTTCTGTAACTAGCTGTACTGCATTATCTTGTCCGATTACACGCTCATGCAATGTATCTTTTAAACGCAATAATTTTTCACGCTCACCTTCTACTAATTTCGTCACTGGTATTCCTGTCCAGCGCGAAACAATTGATGCAATTTCATCAGCCGTTACCTCTTCACGTAAAATACGTGATTCCGCACCATTTTCTAATTGTTTTTCCATCTCTTGAATGTCCTTTTCAAGTGTAGGAATTTTTCCATGACGTAGTTCAGCTGCTTTATTTAAATCATATTTACTTTCTGCTTCATCTAAATCACGGCGGTATTTATCAAGTTTTTCACGTTTTTTCTGAATGCCATGTAACGCTTCTTTTTCGGTTTCCCATTGTTTACGCATGCCCTCAGAGGATTCTTTAAGCTTTGTTAATTCATCACTGAGTTGCTCTAGACGTTTTTTACTCGCCTCGTCTTTTTCATTTCGCAATGCTTGCTCCTCAATTTCGAGCTGCATAATACGGCGTGTAACTGCATCCAATTCCTGTGGCATAGAATCAATTTCTGTTCGAATCATCGCACATGCTTCATCGATTAAATCGATCGCTTTATCTGGCAAGAAACGCTCTGTAATATAGCGATTGGAAAGCCCCGCTGCCGCTACGATCGCACGGTCATGAATACGTACCGCATGATGCAACTCAAAGCGCTCTTTCAAGCCTCGTAAAATGGAAACTGTATCTTCAATAGATGGCTCTCGTACAAGCACCTGCTGGAAACGACGCTCTAAAGCAGGATCTTTTTCAATATACATACGGTATTCATCTAATGTTGTAGCCCCGATACAATGTAGCTCACCTCGTGCAAGCATTGGTTTTAGCATATTCCCAGCGTCCATTGCACCATCCGTTTTACCTGCACCTACAATTGTATGAATTTCATCGATAAATAAAATGATGCGTCCCTCTGATTCTTTTACTTCTTTTAATACACCTTTTAAGCGCTCTTCAAATTGGCCACGATAACTAGCACCTGCTATTAAAGCACTCATATCCAACTCATACAGTACGCAATCCTTTAACCCCTCAGGAACATCGCCCTTTACTATACGTTGAGCTAACCCTTCTACAATAGCTGTTTTACCAACCCCAGGCTCCCCTATTAAGACAGGGTTATTTTTCGTTTTGCGTGTTAAAATACGAATGACATTACGAATTTCTTCGTCACGACCGATAACCGGATCCATTTTACCGTTTTTAACTTCTTCTATTAAATTACGTCCAAATTGTTCTAATGGTTTTTTGTCATTTGTTTGTTGAAATTGCATATTTAGCCCTCCTTTTTAATAATGTTAAGCGGAATTCCGTTTGCCATTCTATTTTATAAGAAATGTTTGACCTTTTTTGACTAACTTTATTTTACAACATTCGACAAACCAGAGCAAAGAATCAGCCCTAAAATTTCTTCACTTATTACTGGAAAATTACGTTATAATAAAAGTGTATTTCTTAGAATTAGTAAATTGCTCACCTAATTTTGTAATAATTAAACAATTTTTACGAAAAAAGAAAGAGATGTGTTGAAGATATGACTATTATGGATAATATACAAGAGAAATTTCACGATCTTTTTCAAAAGCACGGTGTTTTTATTAAAGTGAATAAGGAAAGTAAAATCTTTTTAGAGGGCGAACGTGCGAAAGAAATTTATTATATAAAAACAGGAGCTATCTCGATTAGTCAGGAAACGGAGAATGGGAAAGAATTAACCATTCGTATTTGTGGTCCAGATAGCATCATTGGAGAAAGCTCATTATTTTGCAATTTTACGTATAATTCGATGACCGCTAAAGTACTAGAGCCCTCCAGTTTATATGTTCTTAGCCTTGAAACATTAGAACTTTTACTAGTGGAACAGCCTATTTTAATGGTGGAGTATATGAAGTGGTTGCAAACAGAAAATTTAAAGCATCAAAGCCGTTTGCGTGATTTGGTTTTAAATGGGAAAAAGGGTGCTTTATTTTCAACGCTTATCCGTCTTTCGAATACTTATGGGAAGCCTTTAGAAAATGACACTATTTATATTGACTTCCCGTTAACACATACAGAGATCGCTAATTTATGTGCGACGAGTCGAGAGATGATTAATCGCATGCTGAATGACTTAAAGAAGCACAATATTATATCTTTTGAAAAAGGTTATATAACCATTCACGATCTACAATTTTTAAAGGATGAAATCGCTTGTGAAAATTGCCCGTTACAAATATGTCGTATTGATTAATACACTTACATACGAAATCCCCGCTTATGAGTTATAAGCGGGGATTTTGTGCTATTAAAGCAGGCTCTTCTGCAAAGCGAAGGGTTGATTTCCGTTCCGGCTGGGCGCTTTCCTGGGGGCGTCCGATGAGCCGCTTCGCTGCGCTGCAGGGTCTCATCTGTGACGCTGATCCCCGAGGAGTCGCCCAGTCTCCA
>Ga0209676_1000701_pt1 | contig 46848 bp, 39 predicted proteins | sample AraplaCvi_mLB_r2_FD_184282 | JGI IMG/M metagenome (GOLD analysis project Ga0209676, IMG submission 184282) | Arabidopsis root microbial communities from North Carolina, USA - plate scrape MF_Cvi_mLB_r2 (SPAdes) (version 2) | ecosystem: Host-associated > Plants > Roots > Endosphere | place: USA... | reverse complement strand
CCCGGGAGTACGCGCTGCAGGCCCCATCCATGGGGCCTCAGCGCTTGACGGGCATCCATGCCCGTCACCTCCCTCCGCAGGCCCTTCGCTCGGCCTCCTGAAGTCGCAATCGGCGGCGCCTGAACTACTGTGCGCTTAGAAGCAAAAGCAACGGCAACGGCAATACCGATTCCAATCAACGATCCTTGAACTGCGCCTCGCGCTTGGCAATGAACGCAGCCATCCCTTCTTTCTGGTCTTCGGTAGCAAACGCCGCATGGAACACCCGCCGCTCAAAGCGCACCCCCTCGCTAAGGGTGACTTCGAACGCACGGTTGACGCTCTCCTTGACCATCATGCTCACCGGAATCGACTTGCTGGCAATGGTCGCGGCCACCTTCAGCGCCTCTTCCACCAGCTCCGCCTGCGGCACGATACGCGCCACCAGCCCTGCACGCTCAGCTTCCTCAGCCCCCATCAGGCGGCCGGTCAGGCACAGCTCCATGGCCTTGGCCTTGCCCACCGCGCGGGTCAGGCGCTGGGTGCCACCCATGCCAGGCAGCACGCCGAGGTTGATTTCCGGTTGGCCAAACCTGGCGTTGTCCGCCGCCAGGATGAAGTCACACATCATCGCCAGCTCGCAGCCGCCGCCCAGGGCAAAACCGGACACCGCAGCGATGATCGGCTTGCGCCGGTTGGCAATGCGGTCGGCATCGCTGAACAAGTCGTCAACGTAGATTTGCGGGTATTGCAGCTCAGCCATTTCCTTGATGTCGGCGCCAGCGGCAAAGGCCTTGGCGGAACCGGTCAGCACCACGCAGCCGATGTTCGGGTCGCGCTCGAGCTGGTCCAGGGCCTGGTTGATCTCGCCGACAATCTGCGCGTTCAGCGCGTTCAGCGCCTGCGGGCGGTTGAGGGTGATCAGGCCGACCTTGCCGTGGATGTCCAACAGGATGGTTTCGAATGCCATGCAGACTGCTCCTTCAAAGATTGCGCGCAATGACCATGCGCTGAATGTCGCTGGTGCCTTCGTAGATCTGGCAAACCCGAACGTCGCGGTAGATCCGCTCCAGCGGGAAGTCACTCAGATAGCCATAACCGCCCAGGGTCTGCAAGGCATCCGAACAGACCTTTTCGGCCATTTCCGAGGCAAACAGCTTGGCCATCGACGCTTCCACCAGCGCCGGGCGCCCGGCATCGCGCAGCGCGGCCGCGTGCAACACCATCTGCCGGGCCACGGCAATCTTCGTCGCCATGTCGGCCAGGCGGAAGGCCACCGCCTGGTGCTCGATCAGCGCCTTGCCGAAGCTCTGCCGCTCGTTGGCGTAGTCACGCGCCACTTCGAACGCCGCGCGGGCCATGCCCACTGCCTGCGAGGCGATGCCGATACGGCCGCCTTCGAGGTTGGCCAGGGCGATCTTGTAGCCTTCGCCTTCGGCACCCAGACGGTTGGCCACCGGCACACGTACATTGTCGAATACGATCTGGCAGGTATCGGAGGCGTGCTGGCCGAGCTTGTCCTCGACCCGCGCCACCTGGTAGCCCGGCGAATCGGTGGGCACGATGAAGGCGCTGATGCCGCGCTTGCCCGCGTCCGGGTCGGTCACGGCGAACACGATCACCACCCCGGCGTTCTGCCCGGAGGTGATGAACTGCTTGCTGCCATTGAGTACGTAGTGGTCACCCTCCAGACGTGCACGGGCCTTCAGGCTGCTGGCATCGGAGCCGGCCTGCGGTTCGGTCAGGGCGAAGGCACCGAGCATCGCGCCGCTGGCCAGCGGGGTGAGGAACTGTTCTTTCTGCTGCTCGCTGCCAAAGCGCAGGATCGGCACGCAGCCCACCGAGTTGTGCACGCTCATGATGGTCGAGCAGGCGCCGTCACCGGCGGCGATTTCCTCCAGGGCCATGGCATAGGCCACGTAGCCGGTGTCGCTGCCACCCCACTGCTCCGGCACCAGCATGCCGAACAGGCCCAGCTCGGCCATCTCCTCGATGGCCTCCTTCGGGAAGCGGTGTTCCTTGTCCCATTGCTCGGCAAACGGCTTCAGGCGCTCCTGGGCAAAGGCACGTACCGCGTCGGCGATCTGTTGTTGCTCGTCAGTTACCAGCATGGTTCACCTCAGTACAGGCATTCGACAGCCATGGCCGTGGCCTCGCCACCGCCGATGCAGATGGCCGCAACACCACGGCGCAGGTTGTTCTGGCGCAGGGCCGACAGCAGGGTCACCAGAATGCGCGCGCCGGAAGCGCCGATCGGGTGGCCGAGAGCACAGGCACCGCCATGGATATTGACCTTGTCGTGTGGCAGGTCGAGGTGCTTCATGGCCGCCAGGGTGACCACGGCAAAGGCCTCGTTGATCTCGAACAGGTCAACCTCGGCCAGGCGCCAGCCGGTGCGCTTCATCAGCTTGTCGATGGCACCGATCGGCGCGGTCGGGAACAGCGCCGGGGTATCGGCGAAGGCGGCGTGGCCGTGGATCACCGCCAGCGGCTTGAGCCCGCGCTTGTCGGCTTCGGAGCGGCGCATCAGCAGCAGCGCCGCAGCGCCGTCGGAAATCGAGCTGGAGTTGGCGGCGGTTACCGTACCGCCTTCGCGGAAGGCCGGCTTGAGTTGCGGGATCTTGTCCAGGCGCGCCTTGGGCGGCTGCTCGTCGTCCTTGATGATGCGCTTTTCCTTCCCTTCGGTGACTTCCACCGGCACGATTTCGGCAGCAAAGCGGCCACTCGTGATCGCCTCCTGGGCACGGGTCAGCGAGGCGATGGCGAACTGGTCCTGGGCCTCGCGGCTGAAGGCGTTGGCCTGGGCGCAGTCTTCGGCGAAGGTGCCCATCAGGCGGCCTTTGTCATAGGCGTCCTCCAGGCCGTCCATGAACATGTGGTCGATGACCCTGCCGTGGCCCATGCGGTAGCCGCCACGGGCCTTGTCCAGCAGGTACGGCGCGTTGGTCATGCTTTCCATGCCACCGGCCACCACCACATCGGCGGTGCCGGCCAGCAGCAGGTCATGGGCCATGATCGCTGCCTGCATGCCCGAACCGCACATCTTGTTCAGGGTGGTGCAGGTGGTGTGCTTGTCCAGCCCGGCACCCAGCGCGGCCTGGCGCGCCGGCGCCTGGCCCTGGCCGGCCGGCAGCACGCAGCCGAACAGCACCTGCTCGACACTGGCAGCATCGATGCCGGCGCGTTCCACGGCGCCACGGATGGCCGCACTGCCCAGTTGTGGGGCAGTCAGGCTTTTCAGGTCGCCCTGCAGGCCGCCCATGGGCGTGCGCACGGCGCTGACGATAACGATCGGGTCGTTGGCGAGGGTCATGTTCGCTCTCCTTATTTGGCAGCCATGCGCAGTGCACCGTCGAGGCGGATCACCTCGCCGTTGAGCATGCTGTTCTCGATGATGTGGCGGGCCAGCGAGGCATACTCCTGCGGGCGGCCCAGGCGCGGCGGGAACGGCACGCCGGCGGCCAGCGAGGCACGTACTTCCTCGGTCATGCCGGCCATCATCGGCGTTTCGAAGATGCCCGGGGCGATGGTCATCACACGGATGCCGAAGCGCGCCAGTTCGCGGGCGGTCGGCAGCGTCAGGCTGGCAATGGCGCCCTTGGAAGCAGCGTAGGCGGCCTGGCCGATCTGCCCGTCATAGGCGGCGATGGAGGCGGTATTGATGATCACCCCGCGCTCGCCCCCCTCCTCGGCAGGCCCTTCGGCCATGGCCGCAGCGGCCAGGCGCAGCAGGTTGAAACTGCCGATCAGGTTGACGTTGATGACCTTGGCGAAGCTGGCCAGGCCGTGCGGCCCCTGTTTGCCCAGCACTTTCTCGGCACCAACGATGCCGGCGCAGTTGACCAGCCCGTGCAGGCTGCCAAAGGCGCTGACAGCCGCATCCACCGCCGCCTGGGCGGCCTGCTCGTCGCTGATGTCGGCCACCGCGAAGCGGGCATTGTCACCCAGTTCGCGTGCCTTGGCCTCGACGGCCTGGGCATTGAGGTCGACCAGCATGACCTTGGCGCCGGCCTCGACCAGCATCTGTGCGGTAGCAGCACCCAGCCCGGAGGCGGCGCCGCTGACGATGAAGTGTTTGTTGGCTATTTGCATGATCGGTTTCCTTTCAGGCGCTGGCAGGGGTGGCCTGTTGCGCTTGTTGTTTGGCGACTTCCTGGTTGCGCAGGATGAAGCGTTGCAGCTTGCCGCTCGGGGTCTTGGGCAGCTCGCTGACGAATTCGATTTCCCGTGGGTAAGCATGGGCATACAGGCGCTGGCGCACGTGCTGGCGCAAGGCCTCTTCAAGCTCGGCGCTGCCCTGGTAACCGCTGGCCAATACCACGAAGGCCTTGATCAGCTCGGTGCGCTCCGGGTCCGGCTTGCCGATCACCGCCGCTTCGACCACAGCCGGGTGCTCGATCAGTGCGCTCTCCACGTCGAACGGGCCGACCCGGTAGCCGGAGGTGGTGATCACATCGTCGCTGCGGCCGACGAAGCTGATGCTGCCGTCCTGGTTCAGCTCGACGGTGTCGCCGCTGAGGTAGTACTTGCCTACGAAGGCTTTGGTCGGCAGGCCGTGATAACCGGCGAACCAGCACAGCGGCGACTGCTCGCGGTCGACCGCGAGGATGCCCGGCTGACCGGCGGGCAGTTCGTTGCCCTGCTCGTCCAGTACCACGATGCGGTGGCCAGGGATGGCGAAGCCGGCCGAGCCCAGGTGCACAGGGTGCTGCAGGCCATGGTGGTTACACAGCACCATGCCCAGCTCGGTCTGCCCGTAGTGGTCGTGAATGGTCACGCCCAGTTCGTCGGCGAACCAGCGGATCACTTCCGGGTTGAGCGGTTCGCCGGCGCTGCTGACCACCCGCAGGCGGCCCTTGATCGGCGCGGCGAAGTCATCCCCGGCGGCAATCAGCAGGCGGTACGCGGTAGGCGAGCCGGCCAGGTTGGTGATACCCAGCTTGTCGATCACGCGCGCGCAGCTGTCGACGCTGAACGGGCCATCGTAGAACGTGGTGGCATGGCCCAGCGACAGCGGGCCGGTCACTGCGTAATACAGGCCATAGGCCCAGCCCGGGTCGGCCAGGTTCCAGAAGTTGTCCTCGGGGCGCAGGTCGATGGCGTCGCGCATGTAGCCCTGGAACGCGACGATGGCACGCAGCGGCACTTCCAATGGTTTGGCCGGGCCAGTGGTGCCCGAGGTGAACATCAGCAGGAATGGATCGTTGCCAGCACGCATGACCGGTTCGCAGGTGCCTGTGGCAGCGTCCAGGCAGTGCTGGAAGTCCAGCTCGCCACTGCGGGCCCCGACCGTGATCACGGTCGGGCAACCCTGAACCTCGTCAAGCTTGGCACGGTTGTGGCGGTCGGTGACCACGACGCGGGCGTGAGATTGCTCCAGGCGATGCTCGATGGCCTTGGGGCCGAACGCGGTAAACAGCGGCTGGTACACCGCGCCCAGGCGCCAGGTGGCGAGAATCGTCACCAGCAACTCGGGCGTGCGTGGCATCAGGCCGGCGACCCGGTCGCCGGCCGCCACGCCTTGCGCCCTGAGCACACTGGCGAAGCGGGCAGCCTGCGCCTGGAGCTGATCGAAGCTGTAGCGGGCACTGTTGCCGTCACGATCCACATGGACCAGCGCCAGCTTGCCCTGGCCGGCATGGCGGTCACAGCATTCGACACAGGCATTGAGCGCATCGAGGTCGCCATGCAGCGCCGCAGCGGCGGCCTGGGCATGGTCGAACGTTCGAGCGGCCTCGGCGTAATCGCGCATCGTTGGACTCCTGAATTGTTGTTTTTGGAGTTGAACCATCGTTGCGACGATGTTCGCGCCACGCCTGCGCCCCGGCAATGGCCAAAGCTGTCAATCTGGATGACCGGTTTGGCCGCTTGGCTGTATCGCCTCCGTCGCTCGTGATGCCTGCATGGCCTCTTTGGTCAGTTTCAGCGCCAACTCGCCAAGGGCCTTGTCACGCGCCTTGTTGAAGGCTTCAGCCTCTCGAAGGTACTGAGGATTGCCCAGACCGGGTGAGGTGTCGACAGGCGCTTGCCATTGGGCTTCCAGCGCCTCCCAACGCGCTTCGTATTCACTATCGACTTTGGCGAACGCGTCCTTGTGCAGGGCCCTCAGCGAATCGACCCAGAACTTGCGCGTGCTGACGAACATTGCCAGCTCGTCGGTGGCTTCTGCGCTGATCACGGCGTCGTAGGCACGGTCGATATCGGCCTCGCTGACATCGGCGATACCCGCAAACAGCATGTGCTGCGGCTGGCCAAGGAGGTTCAGCCGTTCAGCCAGACCTACACGGTAGGCCAGGCTGACCTCCACTTCTTCCTCGTCTTTCGCACCCCGCTGCCATCGCCCATCGGCATAACGAGCCATACAGTCAGCCTCGGCCAGCGCTCTGACTTTCTCGACCCTGAACAGCCGCAGCGCCAGTAACAGCCGCTCGCCAGAAGTGGCGGCAGGCTCCGCATTGTGCGTGAACGTCGAGACATGCATGGCTACCTCGAGGTGGCTGAAGCACGACGCGGCACTGTCGGCGCAGGTGCGCGGGTCGTTCGCCAGGTCGAACAGATCCTGGCGCGTGCCTGTGTTCTTGCTCGCCGCACCGATCACTTGCCACACACGACGCCCTGTATCTTCACGGGCCGCACGGAAATCAGCGCTCTCTGTATATTCGTCAAGCAGGTCGAAGAATGCATCGCTGCCCTGCTCGGCACGCAAGGTGTCCCACTGCGTTACGCCCACATTGCGATCTTCATCAGCCAGCGTGCCCAGCCATTTTTCTCTGGATTGCACGATCGGCGGATTCTCGACGATGGGCAAGCCTGCATGGTGCAATTGCTCGCGTATCGTCTCGACCAGCGGGTTACCTGCATAAACAAACGAAAGCCGCTGCTGGACCGGCGCTTGCAGCAGTGCCAAGGGCAAGTCCGTGACCTGGTTGTTGCTGATGTCTACAAACGTGAGGTCCTCGCAGCGCTCAAGGCCTTCAGGCACGGTGCGCAGGCCCGTGTGGCGCAGGTTGAGCGTCTGCAGATGGGACAGATCCCCCATCGACATCACGGTCGCTTCGATCAGATTGTCGCTCAGGTCCAGGCTGCGCAGTTCGGTCAAGCCGGCAATCACCCGCGCCTGGCCACTGGTAAAACGAACGCGATTCCCAGAGAGGTTCAGCTCCTCAAGGTTGTACAGCCGCCCGAGGCCGGCCGGCAACATGCGCAGGTTGTTGTAACTCAGGTCCAGCGTCCTCAACCGCGGAAAATTTTGCAGAAAGCCTGGCGGCAACACGTCCAGTTGCAGGTTGCTCAAGGTCAGGTGAACGATGTGGGCGAAATCGGTATAGACGGGCAGCGCAGGCAATTCCCCCAAGGGCATCGGTGGCACGTGCAGCCGGGTGCTCCAGCCGGTTTCACCCGGTACGTCGACCCGCTCCCCCATCATCTGCCAGGCATGGCGGAACGCGTCGCTCACCCGCACCCGCCGCTCACGCTGCGATTCGTCGGCACGTCGGGTCCAGGCCTGCAGGCTCTCATTCAGACGGTCAAACTCCATCTCCTGCATCAACAGGCTACTGTAGGGTGAAGAGGTGCGCTGGTACATCAGGTCCAGGTACTCCTCAATCTGCTCCTCGGGGAAACTCGGATAAAGGCTGCGCACGCGCCGGCGCAGCGTGCATTCTGGCGACTCCAGGCATGAGAGCACCGGGCCCAACGGGTAGCCGACGCGGCCGTCGGCGAGGCGTTGCAGGGAAGCACCCTGCGGTCGCGTCTCGCGCCAGCCGAGCGAAGCCAGCAGCTCCGTACGCTTGCGCGGCAGCCAGCCCTGTACCTGAGCGCGGATCTGCCCTGGCAGGTTGTCGCCAGCCAGGCCGAGCTTCTGCAGGTAAGCGGGTGCCAGCGTGGCGGCCAGCACCTCGAACAGTCCTCGCGGCTCGGCCACTTCCAGGTCATCGGGGAGCCCGCGCTCGCCGAAGAGCTGGAAGCCGCCGTCCTTCCAGACCATATCGAGCGTTTTGCGCTGAGCGCCGAAAGCCGGCCCCAAACGCTCCAGAACCGGCCCACTGGAGGAGCCCTCGCGCAACACCAGATTGAGCTGATCGCTGGCAAGCCCTTGTTCCTGCAGCAGGGCAAAGACCAGGCTGACCAGGTCAGCACTGTAACTGCCGCGCAGATACAGCGCTTCGCGCAGGCGTATCAGCCGTACCTCCTGCACCAGGGTGCGCGCCCGTTGCGCCAGGACCAGCGGCACTCGGTGGTTGCTGATCATGTTCAGGCGCATCGGCGCGGAGGCGTCCTTGAGGATGTCCAGTGCGTAAGCCTTGGGCAGCGACGGGAAAGCGCGCTGCAAGACTGCCAGCGCCGGGTCATCCGGGAGGTACTGCGCGGCAAAGTGCTCCAGCATCGGTTGGCGCAAGGCATCTGCCTGAAGGGTGATGGCCTGCAGTTGCTCATCGGCGGCCAGCGTTTGCACGCCCAGGTGCTCAGCGCACCAGAGCATGCGTTTGATGTAATCGGGGCCTTCAGCAGATGGCATGAAGAAGGCTTCGTTACGCGCATGCACGTCGAATCGCTCGAGGGTGTCACGCAACGCCACCGGCAACGGGCGACGCTCGACCAGCAATTGACGCAGCGCGTTCTCATCGACATCGGCCACGTACAGAATCTGCCCGACACGCTCGGCATCCAGCAACCTGGCCGCCGGCCACAGGCGCGTCAGCAGCAGCTGCTCGCCCTGCCACTCCAATGGCCGGTCCAGGTGCAACCACCAACCTCGCTCGCCATTGCCAAGCAATGGCGGCCCGTAGGTTGCGGGGCCATTTTCGTGCAGCAGGCGCCAGGTACCGCGAGCGTCCTGGCGCACGCGAAAGAAGCGTCCATCGCTGTGCCACCAATGACCTTGCGGGCTATGGAACAGACCGTCGTCACGCTCGCTCAGGCCAGCATCAGTGGGCACCTGGCGATAACCGGAAAGGTCGTTGCGCCACAGCCGTTGGCTGCCATTTTCAGTGGTCACCGGCTCCAGCGATTCGACAAAGGCGTTGCGGGCCGTATGCACGCCCAGCGACACCGCCCCTAACAGGGCGATGGAGGTCATGACCTCCAGCAGGTGCCCCATGGCCTCGTGCTGATGGCCCTGTGACCAGTCGCTGACGCCCTCGTACACTTCGCCCAGCAGTTGCCGGGTCATGTCAGCCAGCAACAAGGCGCCGACCACCGGCACGAACAAGCCCGTCAGGCTGACCACCGCCAGGCCGACGCTTTTCAGCCTGGCCAGGCGCTCGGCCGTCGCGGCGCGGTCTGCCAATGCAGTGGGGACTGCCAGAAAGCGTGCGTCATCCTTCAGCCGCTGCACGTGCCGGTCGGCCAGATCGGCGAAAATGTTGCCACTGATCGACAGCCGTTTCGGCTGCAGGTCAGGCTTGGCATCACCGGTCCGGGTAGCCAGCAAAGCCAGGTAGCTCGCACGCTCGCTCAAGGCGATACGGCGGGCCAAGGCTTGCTGGAATGTCGCGTCGCCCAGCGCCTCGACCAGCGCCAGGTTCACAGCGCTCCAGTCGGCGAAACGGCGCAACGGCCGTGTACTGAATGCGGGAAGGTATAGGATCAGCGCTTTCAGGCTATTGGGCGGGCCAGCGGGGAAATCCGACTGCCGCCGCGGCGGCTCGCGCAGTTCGAAGACAACGGCCCCGTCCACCCGGCAACCCAGTACCTGCAAGCCTTTGCCCGCGGCAGTCCAACCTTGGGCATGTTGCGCGTGCTTGCCCTGGGCCAGCGCGCGCAACAGTTTCACATCGCTATCATCCAGCTGCCCTTTCAATGCCGCCAATTCGACAGCCGAGGCGAGCTCATGGCGCTTGTCGGCAGCCAGGGCGGTGGCGAACGCCGGATTCAAGACCTGCTCCAGGTGTGCCTGGTAAGCAGCGCCGACATCCTGTTCGCGGCTCAGCTGGGCAAGCGCGGTGACATTGCTGGTCAGGGTCTGGGCGGGCTGTTGCTCGGTCGGCGCGCTCCTGAGTACAACCGTCTCGCTGGCGAACGACTCATTGGCCTTGAAGTTCTGCAGCAGCTTTTGCAGCAACGGTTCGTCCACGAAGCGGGTCTCGAAGTCCGGCGGCAGCAAGCCTGGAATGGGCTCGAATGGTCTGGGCGTGATCCGCGTGCGCTGCTCGCGCCACACCGCGGTATCCAGATCAACCGACACACCCAGCTTCGCGGCGATGGCTGGCTGCAGCCGACCCTTGGCAAAGCGGTCCAGTGGTAGCAGTTGCTTGTACAACCCAGCCAGCTGCCGCTGGCTGTCAAGGTGGGCACGCAAGACCTTGACCTGCGCCTGACTGTCGCCCTTCAACCAGCCGGGCAGGTTCTTGACGATGAAATCGTTGGCGGGATACTGATACTGGGGGTACTTCTTGGCATGGCGCACAAGCTGCATCCTTTGATTTTGACGGGATATCAGCTTGTTCGCCCACCCACCAGGCTTGCAGACGGAAGCCTTGCCGCGCTGCCTGCTAGCGTTCAGGATCGCTGGTTCGCCCCTGGGCGTCTTCGGCCCGGGCTTGCAACACCTCCTTGGTCAACAGCACTTTCAGCCGCGAGAACGCGGCGTTGCGAAGCGCATCCAGGGTTGTCCACCGCTCCAGGTACTGCTCGCTGGTCAGCCCCTCCTGGTCCACCAGCGCGTCGGCCCTGGCAGCGTAGTCATCCGTGATTGCCTTGAACTGCGCCGTGTTCTGCTCCTGTGCTTGCAGCCACTTGCTCCAGAATTCCTGTTCACTCAGGAACCAGGCCTGGGCCTCGGTGGTTTGTGCGGCCCGCACATGTGCGCGCGCCTCGTCGAGCTTGGCCTTGCTGACCTCGCCAAGCCTGGCAAACGTCATCGAACGGGGCTGCGCTGGCAGTTCCAATTCCTTGGCCAGCGTGACCAGGTAGTAGAGGCTGGCCTCGACCTGGTCAAGTTCAGGGTCAACCAACAGCCGTGCTTTTATATCCTCCCTGATGAACGCTTTCAGCGCATCGAGCCGGAACAATCCCAGGCCCAGTTCGAGTAACGCTGCCTTCTGACCTGCCGGCGCACGATTCGCCTTGACCACCAGGGCGTGCACTTGCAGCTCGCTGAAGCGCTCCGCGACGTTGTCGACGCAGGTGGTGTCTTCGCTGGCAAGGGTGTTGATCGCCTGAGCCAGCTCGGCATCATCATCCATTGCCTCCAGCAGCGCCCAAACACGCGTATTCAGGTCCTCGCGATAAGCTGCATTGAGGTAATCCGCACTGTCCTGCAACTTTTTCAGCAGGTTGAGCAAACTGGTCTGATTGTCGCCAGCAAACAACCGGTCCCATCGCGCCGCCTGCGCAGCGGTGGCCTGCGGACCCACCCATACCTGGCGGGCAGACCGCTGGGTACTGGGCGCCTCTTGGACGTGATGCAGTTCATGACGAGGGCGGGCACGCAAGCGATTCAGTTGCTCCAGGGGGATGGAATTGTGGTCCAGCCGGAGCGCCGACCGGAAGCCAAAAGGCATACGCATGATCGTGTCGGGTATCTCGTTCAGCTGGTTCGAACGCAAGTCCACAAATCTCAACATCCAGCAATATTCCAGGCCGACAGGCCATTCCAGCAGGCGACAATGAGCGAGGTACAGGTGCGTCAGCACCGGCGCCTGGTGGAAGTGCAACGTCATTCGGCGCAGGGGATTGAAGCTGAGGTCAAGAGACGTCAGATGTGTGAGTTCAGCCAAGGTATTACGCCCTTGCTCCTCAAGACGGATACTGTTGTGGGACAGCTGCAGGGTTTCCAGCCGCGCCAAATGCTGGATCCCTTCAGGCACGGCGGTCAGGCGGTTCCTCGCCAGGTTCAGCCGACGCAGCTGCCCGAAGCAACTGAAGAATGCATTTGGCATCGACTGCAGTGGTGTGTTGACCATGACCAGGGTGGTGACATGGTTGAAGTCGATGCCGCGATGCAGTTCCGGCAGGCTAGTCACCTGATGGCCGCTGAGGTCCAGCAGCAGGCCGTGCCCCCGCTGTTGTTCGGCATCGTTTGGCAGTTGTCGGCGCCAGGCGGCGCGCATGCTGCGCGCAAATTGCCGACGCGCCGCCTGTTCATGGCCGGCCGCACCCGCGACCCACTCGCCAAGCTGGCCATTGAGCAAACGGAAGTTCTGCTCCTCGAACAGCAGCGTGTCGAACGGCCGGTCGCTCTCCATGATCCGCTGCACATGTACATCGATCTGCCTGGGAGAGTCGCCTTCGTAGAGTTCTGCAAGGCGTCGGCGTATGCGCAATACCGGCGCCCATTCACGTGAGTGGCCTCCGCCAAGTGCATAGCCCACCCTACCGTCAGGCAAACGTTGCCCCGGGTTGAACCAGCCCTTGCGCGCCACCCAGCCGAACAGTCGAAGCAGTTTTTCGCGATCGACCGGCAGCTTGTCGACTACCTTGCGCCGCAATGCTGCAGCCTGCCCTACGCTGCCCAGGCCCAGGCCGAGGCGTTGTTCGGCGCTGAGCAGGGTGGTGATGACATGGAACAGATCATCCGGCTCGGCGCTTTGCTGCTCCAACGCCACACCACGCTCATCATGGAGAATGAATTGGCCATCCTTGTGCACCAGAATCGACTGTGTCGCCTCTGGCGATTGCGGATTGAGCACAGCCAGCAAGCGGCCTGACGAAGACCGCTCACGCAGTTCCAGGCGCTCAGGGTAGGACCAGTGGTCAAGGCGCGACAGTACCCCGAACACGACTTCACCGGTCACGTCGTTATAGGCATTGCGCAGCATCAGCCCTTGCTGGGCCCGATTGAGCCTGGCCAACTGCTGTAACGAGCGAGCCTGGGTCGATACCGACAGAGGCAGACGCCGCCGCAGTTCGACCTCCTCGCGTTCGGGGAGGCTCAGCCGAGACGCCAGTTCGCTTGCATAATCGGGAGCAAGGTCTGGAAAGTCGCGCAGGATCAATTGCACTGCAGGGTCAGTGCCTGCATCCGTCCGGGTGAGGTGGCCGAACATGCTCTGGCGCAAGCGCGGCGCATGCTGCAGCATGGCACCGGTCAGGTCGCTGGCCTTCACCTCGGCCAGCACCGGCTGCTGCCGGCACCAGTCATCCAGCTGCGGGTCACTGATCTCGCCACTGGCCTGCAGCGTGTCAAAAAAGCGGTTGATGCGTGCATCGGCGGCAAATGCGCGCAGGGTACTGCGCAGGTTGACCGGCAATGCCCGGTTCTCCACCAGGATGCCGCGCAGTTCATCAAGGTCGCAGCATGCCGCCTGCAGCACCTGCTGCCCCGTTTGCTGATCGAGCGGCTGATATTGTGGCCATAACCGGTCGAGCATCATGGCAGCATCGTTCCACATCAGTGGCGTCTCGCCCGGCAAGCGCCAGAACCGTTCGCCATTGCACTCAACCACTGGCCCATAAGCCTCTGGCCGCTGCGGATGACGAATGCGCCATGGGCCGTTTTCAATGGGCTGGTGCACCTCGTAGAAATGCGGGTCCACACGTATCCAGCGACGTTCGCCAAGGTGATAAAGGCCATCGTCTGTAAGCTCGGCGCCCTCGGCTGACGTGCGGTACACACTGAGGTCATCGCTCCACAACCGCCCCTCGGCGCTCCCCCCGGTGCAGACCGCTTCAAGGCCATCGACAAAGGTGCTGCGGGTGAAGTGCCGCAGCGCCACGCCGGCGCCAGCCACCACACCGGTCGTAGCAGCAGCCGCCGCCAAGGTTTCGGCAACGTTCAGCACATGTTCCAGCGCCTCATGATCATGCCCTTTGGCCCAATCCGCGGTCCCTTCGAACACCTCGGCACACACCTGCGTCAGCATCTGCGCCAACAACAAGGCGCCGACTTCCGGGATGAAGAACCCGGCCACGTTGGCCAGCCCCCAGCCAAGCCCCTTCCACGCCTCGAGACGCGCCTTGCTGGCCATGGCGTTGGCGTCTGCCGTGGACACCAGCAACACCTTGGCATCGTCCTCGACGCGATTGATCTGGTCACGCACCCAGCGTTCGAACACCTGCCCGGTACCGGTTTCACCCTCCACTTCCAGGTCTGGCACTTTGTCGCGAAGGCGATTCAGCAGCGTGTGGGTGAATGCCTTGCGGTCGCGCAGCGCGATCAATTGAATGAAAGCACTCATGTACCGCGCATCGCGCAGATCGATAACCAACGCGGCACTCAGTGCCTGGTTGGACGCGTACCAGCGCAGCGGTTCGACCGGGTCGCCCGGGAGATAGACCACCACGCCTCGATCACGGTCATCTGGCCCACGCAGCTGCACGAAAAGCGCCTCATGGATGCGCACCTTCATCACCGACATCAGTCCTGGATAGGCGGTAAGTCCTGATTCGGTCTGCTCCCCACTGATGCAGCCTTCCAGCGCAGCCTTGGTATCGGCATCGATGGTCTTCTTGAGGAACGCGATATGCACGGCAAGCTTGAACCCTGCCTGCTTGTCCTTGACCAGCAGTGCCTGGTGCTTGCCGAAGGTATCGTGCAGCAGTGCCTGATAACGGCTACCCGCATCCAGCTCGCGGCAAGCCTTGACCAAAGCCTCCAGGTCGCCGGATATCACCTTGCTGGTACCGGGTGCGACCAGCCCACTGCCTTCCAACGGCGTGGCACCTACGCCAAAGTTCTGCATCAGCCGCAGCAGGCCAGGCTCCAGGCGGAAGTCTGAATCGACATAGGGTGGCTGGTCGCTGATCCCGCGGATCAATTGCTGCCGCCACTCCAGCGTATCCAGGCGCTGATCGGCTGGCAGCAGATCTTTCAGCACCCGGGAAAACTGCTGCCGCGCATACTCAGGCACGGACAAGGCAGCGGCCGTGGCTTGGCGGAAGGCATCCTGGCTGGCTTTATGGGCAGCAAACAAGCTGCGCAGGGTGCTGATGTCCTGCGCTGAGGCATCCTTGAGCCACTGGGGCAGCCGCTGGTGGATGAACGCATCCTGCGCGCGCCGTACGTCTTCATCCGTCGGGAGGGGCTGATTGCTCGATACAGTCGGGAAATTGCGCACGATGTGCTCCACGTCGCTGAAAAGGGCAGGCAATCTGGCATTGGCTGCCTGCCGTTCTCAGATGGAAGCGCGCACAATTCAGCCCCGGCTGCCGCGCGCCTGGATCAACGCGCGGTAGTGCCCCGGGTTACAGCCGAACCATTTTCGGAAGGCCTTGTAGAACGAGCTGCTGTCGGCAAAGCCCAGGCGCTCAGCGATTTCGCCCATGCCGGGCTCTTCCTGGCTCAACCAGGCAATCGCCAGTTCGCGGCGGACGCTGTCCTTGAGGCCTTGATAGGTCTGCCCCTCCACGGCCAGGCGTCGGCGCAGGGTCGACGGAGACAGGCACAACTGGCACGCCAAGGTATCGCCGTCGGGCCATTGGCTCGGCGCCAGCTGCAGCAGGTCGCTGCGGATTCGCCGGGCGAGGCTGGCCGGGTCGCGGTACTTGACCAGGATGTTGCCCGGCGCTTCGGAAAGAAAGCGTTGCAGCTCTTCCGGCGTGCGCTTGAGCGGCAGTTCGAGGCTGTCGGCGGCAATGATCATGCGCGTGCGCGGTCGCTCGAACTGCAGGTTTTCCGAGAACATCACCCGGTAGTCGTCACAGAACGGTGGTTCGCTGCAGCGCAGGTCGATGGCAAGGATCGGGATGCGCCGCCCAGCCAGCCAGCAGGCCACACCGTGCACGATCATCCAGAAGGTGAAATAGGTGAAGGCGCGCCGCGGTGCATCGCGAGGCTCGTTGATGACGATCTCGGCCAGGCCATGCTGGCGCACCAGGCTCGGCTGCAAGTCTTCGAGCATCAGCGAGAGAAACGCCAAAGCCGTATCCAGCCCCGCGCCCAGCGTCGGCTGAGCCATGCTCGCCCGGCACATGAAGGCCAGGCTGCCACCGCGCAGGCCTCGTGGGTCCATGGCGAAGAACTCGTCGTTGCAGCGCCTGGCCAACAAGCGCCACAACCGCGCATAGGCCTGTGCACTGACACGGGCGGTGGGGATCTGCAACTGCCCAGCGTCGATCCCCGCACGGGCCAGCAGACCCGCATCGGGCTCGCCCGCCGGGCAGGTCTGCAACAGGGCTTCGCGCACCAGTTGCATGGAGATGGTGTCTTTCTCGCTCATTGCCAATCCATTCGCTGATGCCGGCATATTAGGCTGGCTCAAAGGCCCGACGCCAGGCCCAGGAACGCCTGGATCAGGCGCAGTTCCCGGCGCCGTTCCAGGCAGCCAAGCATGTGCTGGTTGCGCAGGCCCTCACCTGCCAAGGGCCGCGCCACCACCCGCGGGTCGTTGGCGACCTCGGTGGACGACACCACGCCAACGCCCAGTTCCGAAGCCACCGCCTCGGTCACCGCCTCGCGGCTGTCCAGCTCCAGCAGCACCCGCGGCTGTACACCGGCAGCGCCACAGGCCTTGTCGAACGTACGGCGGGTGGTGGAACTGGGCTCGCGCAGCACCATGATCTGCTGGTGCAGTTCGGCCAGTGGCAGATCCGCCTGTACCTGCGCCCAGGCGTGCCCGGCCGGGAGCAGTGCGCACAGCCGCGATTCGCAGAGGCTTTGCAGGTACAGGCCCTTGCGCGGCTCGATTTCGGTCAGCACGGCCACATCGGCGTGCTCGCTGAGCAACGCCGCCAGGGTTTCCTGGGCATTGCCCAGGCGCAGGTTGACGGTGATGCCCGGGTAGCGCTCGCGCAGCAGCGCCAACATTGGCATGACCCGGTGCGGGCCATCGGCCGCCACCTCCAGGCGCCCGGTCAGTAACTGCCGATTGGCCTCAAGCATGGCCTGAGCCTCTTCGGCCAGGCCGAACATGGCGCGCGTGATTGCCGCCAGGCGGGTGCCCTCTTCGGTCAGTTCCACCCGCCGCGCGGTGCGCCGCAGCAAGGTGATCTGGTAGTGCTCTTCCAGGGCCTTGACGTGCCCGGTCACTGCCGGCTGGCTGATGAACAGGCGTGCGGCGGCGCGGGTGAAGCTGCCTTCACGGGCAACGGCATCGAAGGCGCGCAGTTGAAACAGGTTCATGAGTATCGGCCTGACTTATAGCTCGGATAACAACAAACAATTTGATTGATGACAGCGCCAATTGCAACCTAGGCCCCGTAGTTTCAGCCCACCGCTTGTGAGGAATAACGGAATGAGCAACGCCCCGATTCTGCTGACCCCAGGTCCCCTGACCACATCAATCCGCACCCGCCAAGCCATGCTGGTGGACTGGGGCTCCTGGGACCGCGATTTCAACCAGTTGACTGCCAGTGTATGCGAGCAACTGCTGGCCATCATCGATGGCAGCGCCAGCCACCACTGCGTGCCCCTGCAAGGCAGCGGTACCTTCGCCGTGGAGGCGGCTATCGGTACCCTGGTGCCACGTGACGGCAAGGTCCTGGTGCTGATCAACGGCGCTTATGGCCAACGCCTGGCAAAGATCTGCAAAGTGCTGGGCCGTGCCTACAGCACCTTCGAAACTGCCGAAGACCAGCCGACCACCGCCGCCGACGTCGACCGCCTGCTGGCCGCCGACCCGGCCATCACCCATGTCGCGCTGATCCACTGCGAAACCAGCACCGGTATCCTCAACCCGCTGCCCGAGATCGCCCAGGTGGTCAAAGGCCACGGCAAGCGCCTGATCATCGACGCCATGAGCTCGTTCGGCGCACTGCCGATCGATGCCCGCGCCATCCCCTTCGAGGCGCTGATTGCCGCCTCCGGCAAATGCCTGGAAGGCGTACCCGGCATGGGCTTCGTGTTCGCCGAGAAAACCGCCCTGGCCGCCGCCGAAGGCAACGCCCACTCGCTGGCCATGGACTTGCACGACCAGCACACCTACATGGCCAAGACCGGCCAGTGGCGCTTCACCCCGCCGACCCACGTGGTCGCTGCCCTGCACGAAGCGCTGCAGCAGTACAACGAGGAAGGTGGCCTGCCGGCGCGCCACCAGCGCTATACCGACAACTGCAAGACCCTGCTCGACGGCATGGCCGCCCTCGGCCTGCGCAGCTTCCTGCCTGCCGCGATCCAGGCGCCGATCATCGTCACCTTCCACGCACCGAAGGATCCCCGCTACCAGTTCAAGGACTTCTACGAGCGGGTCAAGGCCAAGGGCTTCATCCTCTACCCCGGCAAACTGACCCAGGTGGAAACCTTCCGTGTCGGCTGCATCGGCGTGGTCGGAGCGGATGGCATGCAGGCCGCCGTGAATGCCGTGGCCGAGGTGCTGCGGGAAATGGAAGTGCTGGACATCTGACCCTTTGCCCACCCAACTTCAGGAACAAGCGCACATGAACTACAGCAACCCAACCCAGCTGCAAGCCGCCATCCTCGACTGGGCCGGCACCGTGGTCGACTTCGGCTCCTTCGCCCCGACCCAGATCTTTGTCGAAGCCTTTGCCGAATTCGATGTGCAGGTGTCCATCGAAGAAGCCCGTGGCCCGATGGGCATGGGCAAATGGGACCACATCCGCACCCTGTGCGATGTGCCGGAAATAGCCGAGCGCTACCGCAAGGTGTTCGGCCGTACCCCGACCGACGATGATGTCACCGCCATCTACAACCGCTTCATGCCCCTGCAGATCGAGAAGATCGCCGTGCACTCGGCGCTGATCCCCGGCGCCCTGGACACCCTTACCGGGCTGCGCCAGGACGGCCTGAAGATCGGCTCGTGCTCGGGCTACCCGAAGGTGGTGATGGACAAGGTGGTGGAGCTGGCCGCGCAGAACGGCTACGTGGCCGACCATGTGGTGGCCACCGACGAAACCCCGAACGGCCGCCCATGGCCGGCCCAGGCCTTGGCCAACGTGATCGCGCTGGGTATCGACGATGTGGCGGCGTGCGTGAAGGTCGACGACACCGTGCCGGGCATTCTCGAAGGCCGCCGCGCCGGCATGTGGACGGTGGCCCTGGTGTGCTCGGGCAACGCCCTGGGGCTGACCTGGGAAGGCTACCGCGCGCTGAGCGCCGAGCAGCTGGAAAGCGAGCGCCAGCGCATCCACACCCTGTTCGCCGGCAGCCGTCCGCACTACCTGATCGACACCATCAACGAACTGCCCGAAGTGATCGCCGACATCAACCGGCGCCTGGCCAAGGGCGAGATGCCGCAAGCCTGCTGAACCGGCATTGGGGCCGCTTTGCGGCCCATCGCCGGCAAGCCGGCTCCCACACCGACCGCGCTGCCCTCAAGACCTGCGCAGTACCTATGGGAGCGGGCACGCCCGCTCCCACAAGGGAAGGTGACATGCCCTCGAACATTGTTCCCTGTTTGAGCAAGGCAGCTGCAGCCTCGAGCGCTTCATTCCGGCAGCTGCACCTGCGGCTTGGTGGCCGCAAAGATCGCCCAGCTCGACACGAATAGCGCCGCGATCAACGGCCCGATCACAAAGCCGTTGAGCCCGAACACCGCCAGCCCACCCAAGGTCGACACCAGGATCAGGTAGTCCGGCATGCGCGTGTCCTTGCCCACCAGGATCGGCCGCAGCAGGTTGTCCACCAGGCCGATCACCAGCACGCCGAACGCGGTCAGGATCAGCCCCGGCAGTATCGCCCCGGTCAGCAGGAAATACGCCGCCACCGGCGCCCACACGATCCCCGCCCCTACCGCCGGCAACAGCGACAGAAACGCCATCAGCACCGCCCACACCAGCGCACTGGGGATATCCAGTACCCAGAAGATAAACCCGCCCAACGCTCCCTGGGTAATGGCCACCAGCACGTTGCCTTTCACCGTCGCCCGTACCACACGGTTGAACTTCAGCTGCAAGCGGCGCTTCTGCTGCTCCGGCAGTGGCACCGCCAGACGCACCTGGCGGGCGACCTCTGCGCCTTCGCGCAAGAAGAAGAACAACAGGTACAGCATGATGCCGAAGCTGACCACGAACTCGAACGTTCCCTGCCCGAAGTTGAACGCCTGGCTGGCCAGCACCTGGCTACCCTGGGTGGCCCACTTGCTGATCTTGTCGCGCAGCCCGTCAAGGTTGCCCATGCCCATGCTGTCCAGGCCCTGCTGGGCAAACGCCGGAAGCATGTCCTTGCCGCGCTCGACATAACCGGCGATATCCAGCTCCCCGTGCTCGATGCGCTGGTACAGGGCGGCACCCTCCTGCACCAGCAGCGCGCTGGTGATGATCACCGGCAGGATCGCCACCAGCAGGCACACCAGCAAGGTGGCCGCCGCGGCCAGGTTGCGCCGGCGACCGAAGCGCAGCAGCAGGTGGCGCTGCAGCGGGGCGAACAGGATGCCCAGTATCACCGCCCAGAAGATCGCACCGTAGTACGGCAACAGGATCCAGATGAAGGCGATGGTCACCAGCGCCAGCAGTACTGCCAGGGCTTTGTTCTGCAGGGCGGTCTGGTTCATCGCGGATCCTCGCATGGCTTATGCGGTATTAGTGCACCGCGCCCGGGCAAAAGTGCCGCTGTTCCGTTGATGCAAATCAATACACGCCGTGTCTACCCGCCCTAGCATCCGCGCCTTTTGCCCCGGTGCGCACATGAACCCTATCGCCAAGCCCGAACTGCTGGCCCCCGCCGGCACCCTCAAGACCATGCGCTACGCCTTCGCCTATGGCGCCGACGCGGTCTACGCCGGCCAGCCTCGCTACAGCTTGCGGGTGCGCAACAACGAGTTCGACCATGCCAACCTGGCCCTGGGCATCCAGGAGGCGCATGCCCTGGGCAAGCGCTTCTACGTGGTGGTCAACATCGCCCCGCACAATGCCAAGCTCAAGACCTTCCTCAAGGACTTGGCGCCGGTGATCGAGATGGCGCCGGATGCGCTGATCATGTCCGACCCCGGCCTGATCATGCTGGTGCGCCAGCACTTCCCGCAAATGCCGGTGCACCTGTCGGTGCAGGCCAACACGGTCAACTGGGCCAGTGTGCAGTTCTGGCAGCAACTGGGTCTGAGCCGGGTGATCCTGTCGCGCGAACTGTCGCTCGAAGAGATCGAGGAAATCCGCCATCAGGTGCCAGACATGGAACTGGAGGTGTTCGTCCACGGCGCCCTGTGCATGGCCTACTCCGGCCGTTGCCTGCTGTCGGGCTACCTCAACAGGCGCGATGCCAACCAGGGCTCCTGCACCAACGCCTGCCGCTGGAAGTACGACGCCACCCCAGCCACCGAGAACGCCACCGGCGACATCGTGCGCGAAGTGCAGCCGACCCTGGGCCTGGGTGCGCCGACCGAGCAGGTATTCCTGCTGCAGGAGAGCAACCGCCCCGGCACCGAAATGCCGGCGTTCGAAGACGAGCACGGCACCTACATCATGAATGCCAAGGACCTGCGCGCTATCCAGCACGTCGGGCGCCTGGCCGCCATGGGCGTGCACTCGCTGAAGATCGAAGGCCGCACCAAGTCGCACTTCTACTGCGCCCGCGCGGTACAGGCATACCGCCAGGCGATCGACGACGCGGTGGCCGGGCGGCCGTTCGACCGCACGCTGATGGGCAACCTCGAATCCCTGGCACAACGCGGCTATACCGAAGGTTTCCTGCGCCGCCATGTGCACGACGAGTACCAGAACTACCAGCGCGGCAACTCGGTTTCCGAGCGCCAGCAGTTCGTCGGCGAACTGACTGGCCTGCGTGTCGACGGCCTGGCCGAGGTCAAGGTGAAGAACCGTTTCGCCGTGGGTGACCACCTGGAGCTGATGACCCCGCGCGGCAATTACCACTTCGACCTGCACCGCCTGTGCGACCGCCAGCAGCAAGCCATCGAGGTGGCACCGGGTGACGGCCACGTGGTGTACCTACCGATCCCGGAACAGGTCGCGCTCGACTACGCCCTGCTGATGCGCGACCTGGGCATCGACGAGGCGACCAGCTGACAATCCTGTAATGTGCGCCTCAGCTAGCTGACAGGTGCCAGCGGCGAACATCGTGCAAGCCGCTTACGCTATGCTGCTGAGCTACCGCTGGAAGGAGTGCTTCACCATGCTGCGCAAACACTTGCTGACCCTGGGCCTGTTGGCCATCACCGGCCTGGCCCAGGCCGCCGAGACCATCGACGTCTACCGCGACCCCAACTGCGGCTGCTGCAAGGCCTGGATCAGCCACTTGCGTGACAACGGCTTCACCGTCAACGACCATGTCGAGCCGAACATGAGCGCGGTCAAGCAACGCCTCGGCGTGGCGCCACGCCTGGCGTCGTGCCATACCGGGGTGATCGACGGCAAGTTCGTCGAAGGCCACGTGCCGGCCGAGCAGGTGCGCCTGCTGGCCAAGCGCAACGACCTCAAGGGCCTGGCCGTGCCAGGCATGCCGATGGGCTCGCCCGGCATGGAAATGGGTGACCACAAGGATGCCTACCAGGTCATCGGCGTGACCCGGGACGGCAAGGACACCGTGGTCGCCAACTACTGATGCTCAGCCTGTGGGCGCTGTTCCTCAGCGCCTTTGGCGCCGCCACCCTCCTACCGCTGCAATCGGAGGCCGTGCTGGTCGGCCTTTTGCTGCGCCAGCCCGAGGCCTGGGCCACCCTGCTGCTGGTGGCTACCCTGGGCAATGTACTGGGCTCGGTGGTCAACTGGGGGCTGGGGCGGGCCATCGAGCACCTGCGTGACAAGCGCTGGTTTCCGTTCGGCCCTGCCCAGCTGGAGCGCGCACAACAGCGCTACCAGCGCTGGGGGCAATGGTCGCTGCTGCTCAGCTGGATGCCGGTGATCGGCGACCCGCTGACGCTGATCGCGGGCATCATGCGTGAGCCGTTCTGGCGCTTTTTGTTGCTGGTGACCCTGGCCAAGGCCGGCCGCTATGGGGTGCTGGCGATGATTACCCTGGGCTGGTTTCACGCCTGGTAACACCTTTCACGTTCCGCGTGGTCCACTGGCTGTTACAGTCGCCCCTTCCTACATGGCCCTACACGGAGTGCCCCCATGCTGCGCGCAACCGCCCTGGCCCTGGCCTGCCTCGCCGGCAGTTCGGCCATCGCCTCCGAATCGCCCATCTATGGCCCCCAACTGGAAGGCTTCAGCTACCCGCATCCGCTCAAGCATTTCGACTTCAAGTCCCAGGGCCAGGCCCTGCAGATGGGCTACATGGACGTGCCCGCCCAGGGCCAGGCCAACGGCCACAACGTGGTGCTGATGCACGGCAAGAACTTCTGCGCCGCCACCTGGGAAACCACCATCGACGCCCTGAGCAAGGCTGGCTACCGGGTCATTGCCCCCGACCAGGTCGGGTTCTGCAGCTCCAGCAAACCGGCGCACTACCAGTACAGCTTCCAGCAACTGGCGAGCAACACCCATGCCCTGCTCGAGCAACTGGGCGTGAAACAAAGCATCGTGCTCGGCCACTCAACCGGTGGCATGCTCGCCACACGCTATGCGCTGATGTACCCGCGGCAGGTGGAGCGCCTGGCGATGGTCAACCCCATCGGGCTGGAAGACTGGAAAGCCCTGGGGGTGCCCTATCGCACGGTGGACCAGTGGTATGCGCGCGAGCTCAAACTGGATGCCGAAGGCGTGCGCGAGTATGAGCGCAAGACTTACTACGCCGGACGCTGGAAGCCGGAGTACGAGCGCTGGGTGCAGATGCTGGCGGGCCTGAACAAGGGGCCGGGGCATGAAGCGGTGGCGTGGAACTCGGCGCTGATCTACGACATGATCTTCACCCAGCCGGTGTACCACGAGTTCAAGGACCTGCAGATGCCCACACTGCTGCTGATCGGTGACCAGGACACCACGGCCATCGGCAGTGACATCGCGCCGCCCGAGGTGAAAGCGAAGCTGGGCAAGTATGCAGAGCTGGGGCCGCAGGTGGCCAGGCTGATTCCCAAGGGTGAGCTGATTACCTTCGAAGGCATGGGGCATGCGCCGCAGATCGAGGCGCCGGTGCGGTTCAACCGTACGCTGGTGGAATGGTTGGGCAAGTGAGCCAATAGTCGAGGGGCCGCTTTGCGGCCCTTCGCGGGCTCGCCCGCTCCCACGGGTATTGCACAGCTTCCAGAACCTGTGCGGTACCTGTGGGAGCGGGCGAGCCCGCGAAGGGCTGCAAAGCAGCCCCCTATACTTTCCAGACCTGCTCCTCGGTCCAGCCCAGCTCGGCAAAGTCCACCGCCCGCAACCCCGCCTCTTCCTCGCAGAAAAACTCATCCAGTTGCGGCGGCCTCACCGCCGTATCACTGAGCATCGCATGCACCTGCCCACGGTGATGTATCTGGTGCTCGAACAGGTGCGCCAACAGCCGCAGCCGTTGCTCGCGCTGCACCCGCTCGGGGCGCACGATGCTTACATAGCGCCCCAGTTCACTATCGCGCAGGCCCCGGCAATAGGCGATCAGCCGGTGATCGGCCTGGGCCTGCTCGGCATGCAGGTCGGTGCAGGTGGCAAACGGCTGCTCCGGGTCGAAGAAGCGCTCGCCGTCGGCGTCGGGCTGCTCGCCGCGCTGCTCGCACTCGAGCATGTGCAGGTAGAACCAGTCCACCGTCAGCAGGTGGTTGAGGGTGGCCTTGATCGACGGGAAGAAGCTGCAGCGCGGGGCGACGAATTCGTCCTGGGTCAGTTGCAGGCAGGCCTTGTACAGGCGGTGGTTGGCCCAGCCATTGTTGTAGGCCTGGGTCAGCAGATGATGCGACAACGGCTCCATGGTTCGGCTCCTTTTCAGGCGAAGCGTTGCAGTTGCATCTCCCGTAGTCGGCTCAGGGTCCGCTGGTACGGGAACGCCAGATACCCTTGAGTGTAGAGGGCATCCAGCGGCACCTGTGCCTCCAGGTACAACGCCACCCGGCGGTCGTAGCATTCGTCGACCAGGGCAATGAAGCGGCGCACGGCGTCGTCCTTGGGCGACAGCGCCGGCAGTTCGCGATCGCCCGCCATCACCCGCGCCGCAGCATCCTCGGTGCCTCGGGCAATGCGCCCGGCCCGCTGTTCGCCGCCCAGCGCCGGAATGCCCGACACCAGGATGGCCGGGAAACGGTCGCACAGGGCCATGAACTCCATGGCCGCCAAGGGTTGCTCGCACAGGTCGCTGAAGCGGCACCAGATGACCTGCGCGCTGCGCCGTACCACCTGGACCTGGCGGGAGCCGATGGTCAAGGGCTGATCGTGGCCTGCGTCACCGGGGCTGAGCTGGCGGAACACCTCGCCCAGCTGGCTGGCCTGCCCCGCTTGCGCCACCCAGTAACGCTGGCGCTCGGCGCCGGCGTGCAGGCGATGGTCCTGCTCGCCGGCTACCGGCAGTACGTGCATGTGCCGCTGGATGGCGGCGATGGCCGGCAGGAAACGCTCGCGGTTGAAGCCATCGCAGTAGAGCTGATCGGGTGGCCGGTTGGAGGTGGCGACGATCACCACGCCTTGGTCGAACAGGACCTGGAACAGGCGGCCGAGGATGATCGCGTCACCGATGTCGTTGACGAACAGCTCGTCGAAGCACAGCACGCGAATCTGCCCGGCCAGTTCCGCGGCCAGCGCCAGCAGCGGGTCGGCGGTGCCGTTGAGCTGGAACAGGCGCTGGTGGACCCAGGCCATGAAGTGATGGAAGTGCTGACGCCGGCTGGGTACCCGCAGGCAGCGGTGGAACTGGTCCATGAGCCAGGTCTTGCCGCGACCGACCGGGCCCCAGAGGTAGATACCCTGGGTGGGGTGGCCTTGTTCGACGGCCTGAAAGCAGGCTTGCAAGGCCTCGACGGCGCAAGCCTGGGCGGGGTCGGCGACATAGCCCTGGGTGGTCAGGGCTTGCTGGTAGAGGGTATGGGGATCGATAGCCATGCGGCATTCTACACGGACCTTGTGGGAGCGGCCTTGTGTCGCGAAAGGGCTGCGCAGCGGCCCCAGCAAATTTCGCCGTGACGCGAAAATCCCGGGGCCGCTCTGCGGCCCTTTCGCGACACAAGGCCGCTCCCACAAGTACTGTATTGCGTCAGGTGGAGTCGCCCAGGCCTACCTTGAGCAGCGCGCCATCCTTGTCATCGGTCAGCACATACAAGTACCCGTCCGGCCCCACCCGCACATCGCGGATACGCGCCTTCAGCTCACCCAGCAAACGCTCCTCATGCACCACCTTGTCGCCATCCAGCTGCAAGCGGATCAGCTCCTGGTTGGCCAGCGCGCCAATGAACAGGTTGTGGTCCCAGGCCTTGAACGTGGGGCTGTCGTAGAACGCCATGCCGCTGATACCCGGCGACTTCTCCCACACATGGTGCGGGTCGACCATGCCCTGCACATGCTTGCCCTTGGCCTCGGGAATGGGCAGAAGCGAATAGTTGATGCCGTGGGTCGCGACCGGCCAGCCATAGTTCTTGCCAGGCTCGGGAATGTTGATCTCGTCGCCACCACGCGGGCCGTGCTCATGGGTCCAAAGCTTGCCGGTCCACGGGTTGAGCGCGGCACCTTGCTGGTTGCGATGGCCGAACGACCATATTTCCGGCCGCACGTTGTCCTTGCCGACGAAGGGGTTGTCCCTGGGCACCTCGCCGTCCGGCAAGATACGCACGATCTTGCCTTGCAGCTTGTCCAGGTCCTGGGCGGTCGGGCGCTGGTTGTTCTCGCCGAGGGCGATGAACAGGTAGCCGTCGCGGTCGAACACCAGGCGCGAGCCAAAGTGGTTGCCCTCCGACAGCTTGGGCTGCTGGCGGAAGATCACGCTGAAGTGTTCCAGCCGGGCGCGGTCCTCGGACAACTGGCCACGGCCGACCGCCGTGCCGGCCTTGCCGTCACTGCCCTCTTCGGCGTAGGACAGATAGACGGTACGGTCCTTGGCGAATTCCGGCGACAGCACCACATCCAGCAGGCCGCCCTGGCCCTCGGCCCAGACCTTGGGCACACCGCTGATCGGCGGGCCGACCTTGCCTTCGGCGTTGACCACCCGCAAGTTGCCGGCGCGCTCGGTGACCAGCATGTCCTTGCCGCCCGGCAGGAACGCCAGGGCCCAAGGGTTTCGCAGGCCATCGGCCACCGTGCTGACGGTCAACGTGCCTTCTTCGCTGCGAAACTGCTGTTCGGCCGCGGCCTGCGCCAGCAGGGGCAGGAGTGCGGCGGCGGTCAGGGTTACAAGCCAGGGTGCTCGAAGCATGCAGGATTCCTTTCGTAGGGCGCTCATGGCGCGCGCGGATTTTCGCGGGGTGGGCGGGTGGGCTCCAGGTTCGGGGTTTGCTGCTGGCGGCGCAGGTTGTCGCCGTTGCCGATGCCGCGGTTGTCCAGGGTGGGCGTGCGCTGGTACGGGTCGGTGGACGGGCCGCGTACGGGCGGTGTGGCCGGCATGCTGCCCTGGCGGCTGTTGGGGTTGGCGCGCTGGATCGGGCTGTTGTAGGGGTTGTTGTTGCCGGCGGCGAGTTGCAAGGGCGGTTCGGGGGCGGCGTGCACGGGCAGGTACAGCGCCAGGCCAAGGGCCAGGATGGGCAATGTCGGGGTCATGCTTCACCTCCTGTACGAAAATGCCGCGCCTGGTGGGTTTGATAGCCTAAGGCGCGAAGGGTTCGCGGCAAAAGTGTGAATGCGGGTGGAGATGATTCCTGATGTTTCAGTATGAGCCTTGGGGGCTGCTTTGCAGCCCTTTCGCGACGCAAGGCCGCTCCCACATTGATTGGTGTACGCAGGACCTTTGTGGGCCTTGCGTCGCGAAAGGGCCGCAAAGCGGCCCCAGGTTACTGGCCCTTGTCCACCTTGTGCCGCGCCGCATACAGGCACAGCATTTCCATCGCCAGGGTCGCCCCCGCCAGTGCGGTGATGTCGGCATGGTCATAGGCTGGCGCCACCTCCACCAGGTCCATGCCCACCAGGTTGATGCCGCGCAGCCCGCCGAGGATTTCCAGCGCCTGCACCGTGCTCAGCCCGCCGCACACTGGTGTGCCGGTACCGGGCGCATAGGCCGGGTCGAGGCAGTCGATATCGAAGGTCAGGTACACCGGCCGCTCGCCCACCCGCTGGCGAATCGCCGCGATCACCGCCTCGGTGCCCTGCCGGTGCACCTGGCGGGCATCGAGGATGGCAAAGCCCTGGCTGTCGTCATTGGTGGTGCGCAGGCCGATCTGCACCGAGCTGGCAGGGTCCACCAGGCCTTCGCGGGCGGCATGCCAGAACATGGTGCCGTGGTCGATGCGCTTGCCCTCCTCGTCCGGCCAGGTGTCGCTGTGCGCATCGAAGTGAATCAGCGCCAGCGGGCCATGGCGGCGGGCATGGGCCTTGAGCAGCGGGTAGCTGATGAAGTGGTCGCCGCCCAGGGTCAGCATGGCGCAGCCTGCTTGCAGAATATATGTGGCATGGGCCTCGATGCTGTCCGGTACCGCCTGCGGGGTGCCGCTGTCGAAGGCGCAATCGCCATAGTCGATCACCGCCAGGTGGTCGAACGGGTCGAACGCCCATGGCCAGTGCCGGGCCCAGGCCTGCTGCACCGAGGCGGCACGGATCGCCCGCGGGCCGAAGCGCGCACCAGGGCGGTTGCTGGTGGCCGTATCGAACGGCACACCGCTGACCACCACATCGACACCACGCAGGTCGCGGCTGTAACGGCGGCGGGAGAAACTGGTAATGCCTGCGTAGGTACTTTCCGCAGCGGTGCCATACAGGCTGTCGCGGGTCATGGCCTGGTCGTTGTTTGCGGCTTGCTCCACGGTCGGGCTCCTTTGTCGTTGTGGGTTACTGGCGGCTGCGGAACGCGGTCCACAGGCGGTTGCGCTGGCGCAGGTCGGCCAGGGCCATGCTGCGATCGGCATACAGGCGCTGGCGCACCGTGGCCGGCGGGTAGATGTCCGGGTCATTGCGCACTGCTTCGTCCACCAGCGGCGTGGCCGCCTGGTTGGCGTTGGCGAAGAACAGCGTGTTGGTCAGCGCGGCCACCGACTCGGGCTTGAGCATGAAGGCGATGAACGCCCGCGCGGCCTCGGGGTGCGGGGCGTCCCTGGGGATGACCAGGTTGTCCTGCCACACCAGCGTGCCTTCGCGGGGGATGCGGTAGATCAGCTCGAACGGCTTGCCGGCGCGGCGTGCCTGGTCGGCGGCCATCGCCGCATCGCCGTTGTAGGTCAGCGCCAGGCACACGCTGCCGTTGGCCAGGTCGCTGATCTGCCGGCCATTGGCGACGTAGCTGATCGACGGCTGCAACTGGCTCAGCAGGTTCTGCGCGGCAGCCAGGTCGTCCTTGTTCTGGCTGTAAGGGTCCTTGCCCAGGTAATTCAGGGCCACGCCGATCACTTCCTGCGGCGAGTCGGGCATGGCGATGCCGCAGTCCTTCAGCCGGCTGGCGTACTCAGGCTTGAACAGCAGATCGAGGCTGTCCAGCGGCACATCACCCAGACGCTGGCGCACGGCCTCCACATTTACCCCCAGGCCCAGGGTGCCCCAGGTGTAGGGCACGGCATGGCGGTTGCCGGGGTCGGCCTCGGCGAGCTTGGCCAGCAGGTCCTTGTCGAGGTTGGCGTAGCCGGGCATGGCCTGGGGGTCGAGCGGTTGCAGGGCATTGGCCTTGAGTGCCCGGGCCAGCACGGTCGACGACGGCACCACCACGTCATAGCCGCTGCCACCGGTCAGCAGCTTGGTTTCCAGTACCTCGGTGGTGTCGAAGGTGTCGTAGCGCACCTTGTAGCCGGTTTCCTGTTCGAAACGCTGGAGGGTTTGCGGGGCGACATAGTCGGCCCAGCTGTAGAGGTTGACGACCTTTTCTTCGGCCTGCAGCGGCAAGGCCAGGACCAGGGACAGCAGGCACAACGATCGACGCATGGCGGACACCTCGGCAAATGGGTGGATGCCGCGAGCATGCCAGCCGGGTTACATTGCAGGAATGGCAAGTTTGCAAAGCTGACATTCACCAGGAGCAATGTAATGCTCGGACAAGTGCACGACCCCGACCTGCACCTGCTGCGGCTGTTCGTCACTGTAGTCGAGGCCGGTGGCTTCAGTGCCGCGCAAGGCGTGCTGGGGCTGAGCCAGCCCACCATCAGCCAGCGCATGGCGCAGCTGGAAGCGCGGCTGGGCTACCGCCTGTGCAGCCGCGGCAAGGGTGGCTTTCACCTGACGGAAAAAGGCACGTTGTTGCTGGACGCCGCCCGTGGGTTGCTGCTGAACATCGAGCAGTTTCGCCAGCAGGCCAATGGCGTTGCCGGGCGGCTGCTGGGGACCGTGCGGATCGGCATGGCGGAGAACCAGGACAAGGCGGTAAGCCTGAAGCTGGCAGCGGCTATCGCGGCGTTTCGCAGGCGCGAGGAGGCGGTGCAGCTGGAACTGATCAGTGCGCCGCCGGCAGAGCTGGAGCGGCTGTTGCTGGAGCAGCGGCTGGATTACGCCATCAGCTACTTTTCCGGCAACCAGGCAGCCTTCGATTACCAGCCGCTGTTCGAAGAGCGGCAACGACTGTATTGCGGCAAGGGGCATGTGCTGTTTGGTGCGGCTGGCGTTGGGCGGGAGCGGTTGCTGGCGATGGATCAGGTGCGCCATCCGTACCGGTTCTTAAAGGGCGGCGAGCCGTTCCAGAGCCAGCGCAGCATGGCGGTGGCGGAGCAGATCGAGAGCGTGCTGACGTTCATTCTGTCGGGGCGGCATATTGGCTATCTGCCGTGCCATTGCGCGCACGCCTGGGAGGCTGAGGGGCTGCTGTGGGCGCTGGACCCGGGGCTGGACTTCGTGGTGCCGTTTACCCTGGCCAGGCACCGGGCGCAGGCGGTTGGCGAGGCGCAGCAGGCGTTTGCGCAGGATTTGCTGGCAGCATTCTCCTGAACCGGCCTCTTCGCGGGCTTGCCCGCTCCCACAGGGGCGGCGCCATACCTGTGGGAGCGGGCAAGCCCGCGAAGAGGCCGGTTCAGACAACATCAATCAGTAAGCCATGCTCCAGGTCAGGGTGTAGGTACGCCCGCGCCCCTGGTAGTCATACAGGTATGCCGGCCCGTAGGTCGGCGAGTAGAACAGCGTCGCACGCTGCCCCCAGACCGTGCTGTACTGCTTGTCCAGCAGGTTCTGGATGCCGGCGCTGAAGGTACCGAAGCCGGTGTCCTGGCTGGCCAGCAGGTCGAAGGTGTTGTAGCCGTCGATCTCGTGGTCGGCATCGTCCTTCAGGCTGAAGGCATGGTTGGCCTGCAGCCGCGCACTGCGGCCATCGCCCTTCCAGCCGACGAACGCGGTAGCCTTGGACAACGAGGCATAGCGGGCATCGCGCTTGATCCAGCCACCATCGGCATCTTCTTCCTCGGAGCGGGTCAGGTGCAGGGTGCCACCGGCTTCCCAGCCGGTCTGGAAGTGCCGGGTCAGCGCGCCTTCGAAACCGAAGTCACGGCTCTTCTGGTCTTCCACATTGATGGTCAGCGTCTGCGAATCGACGTTGATGATCTTGTCCGACCAGATGTAGTACAGCGCCGCCTGGGCATCCCAGTCCAGGTCGGCATAGCGCCAGCCCAGTTCCACCTGCCGGCTCTTGATGCCCGCCAGCGGGTTGTCGGCCACGCTCAGCCCGGGCTTGCCGTAATACTTGGCCGGGTCGGGCAGGTCGAAGCCTTCACCGTAGTTGGTCCATAACTGGTGGCCGTTCTTGAAATCGTAGATGGCACCGACGTTGAACAGGTTGACCTGGTAGTCGTTGCTACCGCCCGGCACGCCCTTGAAGTCGCTGACGTCCACGTCCATCTGCTGGCGCCGGGCGCCGCCGGACAGGGTCAGGTTATCGGTGGCATGCCAGTCCAGCTGGGCGTACACCGACACGCCATCGACCCGGTAGCTGGGGTAGCGTGCGGCCTTGCTGTCCTTTTCCAGTTCCAGGCCACCTGACTCGGAGGAGGTCTGGGCGTTGAAGGTAGTCTGCTCGGCGTTGAAGCGCTCGCGGTCCAGGTCCACGCCGTAGGTCAGCTTCAACGCGTCCCACTGCTTGGCGAACAGGCCCTTGAGGCTGGTGACTTCGAAGTTCTGCTGCGAGGCGGCGAAGTAAACCCCGCGCGAGCCGGTGGGCGTGGCGCGGTTGTAGTAGGGGAACGGGTAGAAGTTGTCGTCTTCCTTGCGGTACGAGGCCTGCAGGTAGAAGTCCTGGCCCAGCACGTCGGTGTGGTGGTAGTTGGCGTTCAGCAACAGGCGCCGGGTGCGCGGCTCCAGGTCCGACGAGTAGCCACTGCGCAGTTCGGCATCTTCCAGGTCGGATGGGGCGTTGTAGTTCAGGTTGGGGAAGTAGATGCCGGTGCTGCCGTGGTTGCCCGAGTCATAGTACTGGGCCAACAGGTCCAGGCTCTGCTGGTCGTTCAGCTGCATCCCCAAGGTGCCGAGTACGTCGATGGTGCGGTTGTATTGCAGGTCGGTCTGGGTGTTGTCGATGAAAATCTGGTCGCCGGCGCCGTCGTAGAAGGCTTCGTTCTGCTCGCCGGAAACCCCCAGCCGGGCGTTGAACCGCTCGTTGCCGCCACTGATCGACTGGGCGAAGCGGGTGGCGAGGTCGTCGCTGTTGTTGAAGCCGCTGCTGGCCCCGAGCTGGGTCTCGAAACGCGCCGGGCCGGGTTCGCCCTTCTTGGTCACGATGTTGATGATGCCGCCGGTGGCGCCACCGCCGTAGATGGCACTGGCACCGGACAGCACTTCGACGCGCTCGACGTTGAACGGCGAAATGCTGTCGAACTGGCGCGACAGACCGCGCGAGCTGTTCTGGCTGACCCCGTCGATCATCACCAGCACGTTGCGCCCGCGCATGTTCTGGCCGTAGTTGGTGCGCCCTTCCGGCGCCAGGTCGAGGCCTGGGACCAGCTTGCCGATGGCCTCCTTCAGGCTGACGCCGCTGTCGATCTGCTCGCGCAGCTGCTGCTGGTCGACCACCCACACGGTGCCGGGGATTTCGCTGATCGCGGTGCTGGTGCGCGAGGCCACGCTGACCTCGATCGGCTTGAGGTTGACCGCCTGCGGCGTGGCGTCTGCCTTGCGCAGGGTCACCGTGCGGGCATCGCTGAAGTGCCAGTTCATGCCGCTGCCGGCCAACAACTGCTGCAGGGCCTGCTCGATGCTGTAGCTACCCTGCAAGGCCGGGCTGGCCTGGCCGGCGACGTCGCCGGTGGTGTACAGCAGGTGCAGGCCGGCCTGGTCGGCGAACGTGGTCAGGGCCTGGTCCAGCGGCTGGGCCGGCAGGTCGAGCTGGACCAGGCGGGCCTGGGTCTGTGCCTGTTCGGTGGTGGTCGAGGCCGACGCTTGCAGCGGGCCAACCAGCATGGCCAAGGCACTGCAGGACATCAGGGCATGGTGAAGTGGACCGCGGCGGCGGTGCAAAGGCTTGAGCATCAGAGGCACGAATGAGCTTCCTGACAAGTCGTAAATGAGAATGGGTTGCTGATCAGTCTCACTACGACGATCTGGCTGGCTGGAACTTGCAGTGCCAAATGGAAAATATTTTTATTTCTGTGCCGGCCTCTTCGCGGGCTTGCCCGCTCCCACAGGTACACCACAGGATTCAAGATCCGTGGAATACCTGTGGGAGCGGGCAAGCCCGCGAAGAGGCCGGCACAGGCGAGTCAATGCACCACGGCCAGCCACGGCAGGTAGGTCACCTTCAGCCCATACCGCTGTTCAAGGGTCCGCAACAGGGCCTCCGGCTCATCGAGGTCGAACACGCCGCTCACCTCCATCGCCGCCAGCCTGCTATCCGACAGCACAATGCGCCCATGCCGGTAACGCTCGAGCTCCGCCAGCACCTGCCCCAGTGGCTTGCCGTTGAAGATCAGCTTGCCACGCTGCCAGGCCATCTGCGTGCCGGCATCGGCCGCCACTGCCAGTTCATGCGCGCCAACCTTGGCTTCGCCCTGTGCCAATACCACGCGGCCATCGCGACGCACGCTGAAGATGGCCGCACTCCCCTGCACCCGCTCACCGGCCGTATCGACCACGAAGGGCCGTGAATCGTCCGAGGTCTCGAACAAGGCCTCGCCAGACGCCAGCACCACCCGCCGCTCACGGTCGCTGAACACCACGCTCAGGGCGCTGGCGCTGTTCAGCGTCACCCGTGTGCCATCGGCCAGGGTCACCACCTGCCGTTCACCCACCCCGGTGCGGTAATCCGCCAGCAGCACCGGCACCTGCTGCCAACCCGCCACACCAACCGCCAATACCAGTGCAGCAGCCACCCCCGCCTGCTTGAGCCAGCCTCGGCAATGGCGCAGGGCCTGGCCGATGTATTTCGCCACCATGCTTTCGGAAACGCCCAAGCGTTGCGCGATCTGCGCCTGGGTCAGGCCGTCGACGCGGTTGAGCAACAGCGCCTGACGGGCATTGTCGGACAGCTGCAGCAGCGCCTGATCGAGGATCTGCAGGCGCTCCCGGGCCAGCAACACCGCCTCGGGTGCCGGCGCCGGGCAAACCACCTCAGCTGCCCGCTCACTGTCGTCGTGGCTGGCGGCAATGCGCTGCTCGCGGCGCAAGGCATCGATCGCCAGGTTGCCGGCCACGCGGAAGATGAAACTGCGCGCGTGCAACACCGGCACCGCCTGCTGGTCGATGTTCACCAGCTTCAGGTAGGTTTCCTGCGCAACATCGGCAGCGCGCTGGCGGTCGCTCATGCGCCGGGTCAGGAACTGCAGCAGGTCGTCGTGGTGCTCCTGGAAACTCGCCAGCAGGCCCGACACGGGTGAGGTCAGCATGGGTTTGGGCATGGCCAGTAGGAAGTTTTATCGGGCGTTAATGAGAAACAGTATCTTTCATCCGGAGGGAGACTTTCAACGCCGACGCGTATTTGCCACACTGCCCATTCGCCCACTCTGGCAAGGTCGCACCCCATGGCTGCCCGTCTGCACCGCTACGCCCGCCTGTTCCTGGTCCTGCTGATGGCCTGCGGCCTGGAGGCCTGTGCGCTGTTTCAGGCACGCGACCCGGTCAATATCAGCGTGATCGGGATAGAGCCGCTGCCCGGGCAAGAGCTGGAATTGCGCATGGCGGTGAAGATGCGGGTGCAAAACCCCAACGAGGCGCCAATCGACTACAACGGCATCGCCCTGAACCTGGAAGTGAACGGCCAACCGCTGGCGGCCGGGGTCAGCGACCAGCAGGGGCACATCGGCCGTTATGGCGAAGCGGTGGTCGTGGTGCCGGTGAGCATCACGGCGTTTTCCTTCCTGCGCCAGGCCTATGGGCTGGGCCAGGCGGGCTCGTTGCAGGGCCTGCCCTATGTGCTGCGCGGCAAGCTGGCCGGCGGGCTGCTGGGGACCGTGCGCTTTACCGACGAGGGCAAACTGGACCTGCCCAAGGGCGCCTACTGGTAAGCGCCAGGCGGGGATCAGCGGTTGGCGCTGGCCGCGGCCATCAGCTTGTTGACTTCGCTGCGCACCATGTTGGCGTATTCGGGCGGCGACATGGCATCCAGCTCGGCGCGCACCCACTCGGCCCATTTGCCTTTGCGCCGTGGTTTTTCGGCAATCAGCCGCGCCGCTTCGCCCTTGGCCTTGCCCAGGTTGTTCTGCCACAGCTCGAACAGCCGGGCCTTCTCTGCCTCGATCTGCGCCCGTTCCTCGAAGCTCATGTTGGCCAGATTGAAACTCATGAAGGTACCTGCAAGTTTGAAAATGGCCGCTATCTTACACCCAGGTACCGCAACAGCCCAAAGCCGCCGCAACTTTCCCGACGCGTCGGCATCCATTGTTCTAGCCACACCATCGACGAGGACGAGTTCATGGCCCGGAAAAACGCCGCGCTGGCCGACAGCGACCAGATCAAGGACCAGGTATTCAGCGAACTGCAGGCGCTGATCGAAGAATCGGAAAAGCTGCTGAACGACAGCGCCGCCCTGGTGGGTGACGAGGCGGAAACCCTGCGCGCACAGGTAAGCCTCAAGCTACGCCAGGCGCGCCATGCCGCCAACAAGGTACGCAGCAAGGCGCAACCGGTGGTGGCGGCTACCCAGGACTACATCGGCGGCCACCCGTGGCAGACCGTGGCCATTTCCGCAGGCCTAGGGCTGGTGGTCGGCCTGCTGCTGGGCCGCCGTCACTGACGCCAGGGCCGCCTGGTGCGAATCAGGCGGCCTGCGCCAGCGGGATGCCGCTGTGAAAGCGCAGCTCCTGGTCCGGTGACTGGATCAACTCCACCTCCGCTGCGCGCACCAGCTCCACCCGGCGGGCGATGTCTGCCTCATCGCCGTAGGTGTGCGCCAGTTTCAGGTAACCCTGGTAGTGGCGCGCTTCGCTCTTCAGCAGGCCGTGGTAGAAGCGGCCCAGTTCCTCATCCAGGTGCGGTACCAGCGCGGCAAAACGCTCGCAACTGCGCGCCTCGATGAACGCCCCCACCACCAGCGTATCCACCAGCTTGACCGGCTCGTGGGCACGCACCAGGCGCCGCAGCCCCGACGCATAACGCCCCGCCGATACCGGGCGCAGCGGCACGCCACGGCGCTTCATCAGGCGCAGCACCTGCTCGTGGTGCACCAGCTCCTCGCGGGCCAGGCGCGACATCATGTTGATCAGGTCGAGGTGAGTGTTGTACTTGGCGATCAGGCTCAGGGCGGTGCTGGCGGCCTTGAATTCGCAGTTCTTGTGGTCGATCAGCAGGGTTTCCTGGTCGGCGAGCGCCGCTTCGATCCAGGCGTCTGGCGTCGGGCAACCAAGAAAGGCGTCGATTTCGGGGATCAAGGACATAAGCGTGCAACCACACAGAACGGGCAAGGCCGGCGATTATACCGGCGGCAGCGGGCGGCGTCAGTGACTATGCTTGATGTGCATCAAGCGCCAGCGGGGGAAGCGCCGACTATAGTCAGGCATTGGTCGCCACCTTTGAAGGGAGCTAACGCCCATGCAAGCCGTCCGCAGCATCCTTGTCGTTCTCGACCCCGAGCACGCCCACAGCCGGGCACTGACCCGGGCCAAGCTGATTGCCGGCGTCACCGGTGCCCGCCTGCACCTGCTGATGTGCGACAGAAGGCATGACCACAGCGCGCTGCTGAGCCTGCTGAGCAGCCAGCTGCATGATGACGGGTACGACAATGTCACCCATGAAGAGGCCTGGCGCGACAACCTGCACGACACCATCATCTACGTGCAACAGGCCGAGGGCTGCGAGCTGGTGATCAAGGAACACCGCCCGGACAACCCGCTGAAGAAGGCCCTGCTCACCCCCAGCGACTGGAAGCTGCTGCGCCAGTGCCCGTGTGCCGTGCTGATGGTGAAGAGCGAGCGGCCATGGACCGGCGGCAAGATCCTGGCCGCGGTGGACGTGGGCAACCAGGACGAGGACCACCGCCGCCTGCATGCCAGCATCATCGACCATGGTTTCGAGATTGCCAAACTGGCCAAGGGCGAGCTGCACGTCATCAGCGCCCATCCTTCGCCGATGCTCTCGGCGTCGGACCCGGTGTACCAGTTGAGCGAAACCATCGAGAAGCGTTACCGCGAGGCGTGCAAGGCATTCCAGGCAGAGTACGACATCGGCGACGACCGCCTGCATGTGGCTGAAGGGCCGGCGGATGTGCTGATCCCGCATACCGAGAAGAAGCTCGATGCGGTGGTGACGGTGATCGGCACGGTTTGCCGCACGGGAATTTCCGGGGCGTTGATTGGTAATACCTCGGAGGTGGTGCTGGATGCGCTGGAGGGGGATGTGCTAGTGCTCAAGAGCGAGGAAGCAATAGCCCACCAGGCGGAACTGGCCCGCGGCTGAGTTCAATCTGTCAGGGCCCTATCGCCGGCAAGCCAGCTCCCACATCGACCGCATTGACCTCAAGTCATGCGCAGTACCTGTGGGAGCGGGCATGCCCGCGAAGGGCTGCGCAGCAGCCCCAATCAGTACCAATAGCTAGACCAGCGCCTCCCGCACCTTCGGGTCCAGCCCCTCCCCGGCATTGGCCTCTATCCACTCCGCCAGTTGCCGGCGCATCGCCGGCGTCCAGAAGTTGTGCAGATGCTGCCGTACCCCTTGCACCGCCAGCGCCCGGTCTGGCTCGCTGTCGAAGTAATGGGCAATCTGGTTGGCCATCTTGACCAGGCTCTCACTGCTCATCGGCGCACCTCGGTTTTCTCCGCAATACGGCGCTCCTTCAGCAAACGCCGCTGCTCGTCACTGAAGTCCTGGTAACGCTTCTGCCACTGCGAAGGTTGGAACACCTTCACCACCTCTACCGCCGTCACCTTGTACTCAGGGCAGTTGGTAGCCCAGTCGGAGTTGTCGGTGGTAATCACGTTGGCCCCCGATTCGGGGAAGTGGAACGTGGTGTACACCACCCCTGGCGCCACCCGCGCACTGACCTTGGCGCGCAGCACCGTCTGCCCGGCGCGGCTGCCAATGCCGACCCAGTCGCCATCCTGGATGCCACGGCTTTCAGCGTCGGTGGGGTGGATTTCCAGACGGTCGGCGTCATGCCAGGCGACGTTGCCGGTGCGCCGGGTCTGGGCGCCGACGTTGTACTGGCTGAGGATGCGCCCGGTGGTCAGCAGCAGCGGGAAGCGGTTGTTGACCTTCTCCTCGGTGGGCACGTAGCCGGTGAGCATGAAGCGCCCCTTGCCGCGCACGAACTGGTCGATGTGCATGGTCGGCGTGCCATCCGGCGCTGCGTCGTTGCACGGCCACTGCAGGCTACCGTGGCGGTCGATCTCGGCGTAGCTGACACGGTGGAAGGTGGGCGTCAGGCGGGCGATCTCGTCCATGATCTCGGACGGATGACGGTAGTTCATCGGGTAGCCCAGGGCGTTGGCCAGGGCCACGGTCGCCTCCCAGTCGGCCTTGCCGGCCAGCGGCTCCATGACCTTGCGCACCCGCGATATGCGCCGCTCGGCGTTGGTGAAGGTGCCGTCCTTCTCCAGGAACGAGCTGCCCGGCAGGAACACATGGGCGAACTTGGCTGTTTCATTGAGGAAGATGTCCTGCACCACCACGCACTCCATGGCCAGCAGGGCCGCGGTGACGTGCTGGGTGTTGGGGTCGCTCTGGGCAATGTCCTCACCCTGGCAGTACAGGGCCTTGAAGCTGCCGTCCAGCGCCGCCTCGAACATGTTGGGGATGCGCAGGCCCGGGTCGGGCTGCAGGGTCACGCCCCAGGCACGCTCGAACTCGGCACGCACGCCCTCGTTGGAAATGTGCCGGTAGCCGGGCAGTTCGTGAGGGAACGAGCCCATGTCGCACGAGCCCTGCACGTTGTTCTGCCCGCGCAGCGGGTTCACCCCTACCCCTTCCCGGCCGATGTTGCCGGTAGCCATGGCCAGGTTGGCGATGCCCATCACCGCGGTGCTGCCCTGGCTGTGCTCGGTCACGCCCAGGCCGTAGTAGATCGCCGCGTTGCCGCCGGTGGCATACAGCCGGGCGGCGGCGCGGATCTGCTCGGCAGGCACGCCGCAGACCGGGCCCAGCACCTCGGGGGCGTTTTCCGCCAGGCTGACGAAGTCGCGCCAGCGGGCGAAGTCCTCGGTTTCGCAGCGGGCATCGATGAAGCGCTGGGCCAGCAGGCCTTCGGTGACGATCACATGGGCCAGGGCGTTGAGCATGGCCACGTTGGTGCCGGGGCGCAGTTGCAGGTGCAGCTCGGCGCGGGCGTGCGGCGAGTCGACCAGGTCGATGCGCCGCGGGTCGATCACGATCAGCCGCGCGCCCTGGCGCAGGCGGCGCTTGAGCTGCGAGCCGAATACCGGGTGGGCATCGGTGGGGTTGGCGCCGATCACCAGCACCACGTCGGCCTGCATCACCGAGTCGAAGCTTTGCGTACCGGCCGATTCACCCAGGGTCTGCTTCAGGCCGTAGCCGGTGGGCGAATGGCACACCCGTGCACAGGTATCGACGTTGTTGTTGCCGAACGCGGTGCGCACCAGTTTCTGCACCAGGTAGGCTTCTTCGTTGGTGCAGCGGCTGGAGGTGATGCCGCCGATGGAGTCGCGGCCGTACTTCAGCTGGATGCGGCGGAATTCGCTGGCGGCGTAGGTCACCGCCTCGTCCCAGCTGACTTCCTGCCATGGGTCTTCCAGGCGCTTGCGGATCATCGGTTTGGTGATGCGGTCCGGGTGAGTGGCGTAGCCCCAGGCAAAGCGGCCCTTGACGCAGGCGTGGCCGTGGTTGGCACCGCCGTTCTTGTCCGGGACCATGCGCACCAGCTGGTCGCCCTTCATTTCGGCACGGAACGAGCAACCGACGCCGCAGTAGGCGCAGGTGGTGATGACCGCGCGCTCGGGTTGGCCCAGCTGCACCAGGCTCTTTTCGGTCAGGGTTGCGGTCGGGCAGGCCTGCACGCAGGCGCCGCACGACACGCACTCGGAGGCGAGGAAGTTTTCACCACCCGCCGCCGCCACCCGCGATTCAAAGCCGCGCCCGGTGATGGTCAGGGCGAAGGTGCCCTGGATGTCCTCGCAGGCACGCACGCAGCGGCTGCAGACGATGCACTTGCTCGGCTCGTAGTCGAAATACGGGTTGGATACGTCCTTTTTCTCGGCCAGGTGGTTGGCACCGTCATAGCCGTAGCGCACCTCGCGCAGGCCCACCTGGCCGGCCACGGTCTGCAGCTCGCAGTTGCCGTTGGCCGAACAGGTCAGGCAGTCCAGCGGGTGGTCGGAGATGTACAGCTCCATCACGTTGCGGCGCAAACCGGCCAGGCGTGGGGTTTCGGTGTGCACCACCATGCCTTCGCTGACCGGGGTGGTGCAGGACGCCGGGTAGCCACGCATGCCTTCGATTTCCACCATGCACATGCGGCACGAGCCGAAGGCTTCGAGGCTGTCGGTGGCGCACAGTTTGGGGATACTGGTGCCGAGCATGGCCGCGGCACGCATCACCGAGGTGCCGGCGGGCACGGTGATGGCGCGGCCATCGATGCTCAGGCTGACCTGTACCTCGCTGTCGCGGGCCGGGGTGCCGAGGTCGCTGCTTTTATCAGCAGCAGGGTCGAAGAAATTGATCACTGCGCGGCCTCCGTGTGGGTCAGCCCGAAATCGGCGGGGAAGTACTTCAGCGCGCTGGCCACCGGATAGGCGGTCATGCCGCCCATGGCGCACAGCGAGCCGTATTGCATGGTGTCGCACAGGTCGCGCAGCAACAGGGCCTGGTCATGCCGCTCGGTCATGTCGCTGGTGGCGATCAGCCGGTCGACCACTTCCATGCCCCGGGTCGAGCCGATGCGGCACGGGGTGCACTTGCCACAGGACTCTTCGGCACAGAACTGCAAGGCAAAGCGCGCCATGCTGGCCATGTTCAGGGTGTCGTCGGCCACTACCACACCACCATGGCCAAGCATTGCGCCCATCGCGGCGAAGGCTTCATAGTCCAGCGGCGTGTCGAAGTGGCTGGGCGGTACCCAGGCACCAAGCGGGCCCCCCACCTGCGCGGCCTTCAGCGGCCGGCCGCTGGCCGTACCGCCGCCATAGCCTTCCACCAGTTCGCGCAGGGTCAGGCCGAAGGCGCGTTCCACCAGGCCGCCCTGGCGGATGTTGCCGGCCAGCTGGAACGGCATGGTGCCCAGCGAGCGGCCCATGCCGAAGTCGCGATAGAACGCCGCGCCCTTGGCCATGATGATGGGTACCGAGGCCAGGGTGAGTACGTTGTGCACCAGCGTCGGCAGGCCGAACAGGCCCTGCAGCGCGGGCAGCGGAGGCTTGGCGCGGACGATGCCGCGCTTGCCTTCGATGGATTCGAGCAGCGCGGTTTCTTCGCCGCAGATATAGGCGCCGGCGCCGACCCGCACTTCCAGGTTGAAGGCCTGGCCGCTGCCGGCCACGTCGCTGCCGAGGTAGCCAGCGGCACGGGCGATGGCGAAGGCCTGGTCGAGCACGCGGATGGCGTCAGGGTATTCCGAGCGCACATAGATGTAGCCCTTGTCGGCACCCACGGCGAGGCCGGCAATGATCATGCCCTCGATCAGCAGGAACGGGTCACCTTCCATCAGCATGCGGTCGGCGAAGGTACCGGAGTCACCCTCGTCGGCGTTGCACACCACGTACTTCTGCCCGGCCCCGGCGTCACGCACGGTGCGCCACTTGATGCCGGCCGGGAACGCTGCACCGCCGCGACCGCGCAAGCCGGAATCGAGCACGGCGGCGACCACCTCGGCACCGCTCATGGCCACGGCCGCTTCAAGACCGGCAAAACCGCCGTGGGCGCGGTAGTCGTCCAGCGACAATGGACGGGTAATGCCGGCGCGGGCGAACAGCAGGCGCTGCTGGGTCTTGAGGTAAGGGATGTCTTCGACCGGCCCCAGCGCCAGCGAGTGGCCGCCGGGTTCACCGGGCTCAACGGTCAAGGCGTCGAGCAAGGACGGCACGTCTTCCGGGGCAACCGGGCCGAAACCCAGGCGCCCTTGCGCGCTGTCGCATTCCAGCAACGGCTCCAGCCAGTACAGCCCGCGGGAACTGGTACGCTGGATGTCCAGCGGCAACTGACGGCGCTCGGCTTCACGCTGCAAGGCATCGGCGACCTGGTCGGCACCCACGGCACGGGCTACCGAATCGCAGGGGATATACAGCTTCAGCATGCTGCGTCCTCCCGGCAAGCGTTGACCAGCGCGCGCAGGCGCTCAGGGGTAAGGCGCGCATGCACCTGGCCGTCCAGTTCCAGCGCTGGCGAGCAGGCACAGGCGCCCAGGCAGTACACCGGGCGCAGGCTGATGGCGCCGTCGGCGCTGGTGCCATGGTCGTCCAGCGCCAGCTGTTCGCGCAGTTGCGCGGCCAGCGCCTCGGCGCCCCGGCTCTGGCACGACTCGGCGCGGCACAGGCGCAGGGTATGGCGCGCCGGTGGCGTGGTGCGGAAATCGTGGTAGAAGCTGATCACCCCGCGCACCTCGGCCAGGCTGAGGTTCAAGGCATGGGCAATTTCGGCGACAGCGGCATCGGGGATGTAGCCGATGTCGTGCTGGATGGCATGCAGGATCGGCAACAGGGCGCCGGGGGTATCCTTGTCACGGGCCAGAATGCGGTGGATCACAGGCAGGTGGAGCAATTCATCAGGCATACAGCGGACCTCGGCATCACGGACCCTGCCTGAATTGTTGTAAGGGCAGGTATCCGGCGTGTTCTGCTGCGGCGCGCCGGCCACGTCACGGTTGCGTGCTGCCAGCGGCCTCCTTGCCCTCGGCCGCACGTCTTTGCGCGCTGGTCCGAAGGCATCCTGCAAGCATGGCATTTGTGGCATCGGGGGGTTGCGTGCGAACGACCAGGCGCATCCTGAAACCGACGCGGGTTTCGCGTTTTGGGCCGAGTTCGCAAGTGGCCCGCGTCCCATGTGGGAGCGGGCGTGCCCGCGAAGCAGGCGGCGCAATAGATGGCACCGGCTACGCCGGTGTTCGCGGGCATGCCCGCTCCCACAATGGCCCTGCTGATTCAATGAATCATGTGCCGTTCCATGAGAACAGGCCTGCGCAAGGCTTGAAAGCTGCCCGGCTTTGCCGATCAGTGCTTGCTTTCCACCGCCTCGGCCGTTTCGATCAGCTTGTCGAACTTGCGGTTCAGCTGGGCAAAGCGTTCGTCACTCTTGGCTCGCGCCTTGATGTTCTGGTCCGAGCTGGCCTTGTCGGCGATGGTCACCACGGTCCAGTCCCAGTCTTTGGACACCCAGTAAACCAGCTCGCCGTCCGCGGAAAACGCCTCGAGCCGGCCACCGCTATTCGGCACAGGCCTGGCCTGCCTGGCCATCGGCAACAGTTGCTGGACCCGCGCCTCGTCGGTGCTGGCCAGCCGCACCTCCACCTGACGAAGCTGGTCCGCCTCGTTGAACGACGCCTTCACTTGCGTGATGGCAATACCACCGAGGTTGTAATTACCCTTGGGGTTGCGCCCCTGAAAGAACTCGGTGGGCACCTGGTAGTGATAGCCGGTGAACTGCTTCACCTCGCCGAACTGCTGCTGCAGAATGGCCATGGCCTGGGGCTTGGGCATGCCCAGGGTGAACTGGCCGACTTCCAGCGCCGACCAGGCTTGCAGGGGGAAAAGCGCGCAGGCGAACAGCAGCGGTAAGGTCCGTTTCATGGGGTAGTCTTCCTTGAAGAGAGCCCGTCAACCTAACCCCTGCAGGAAAACCAGACAATACTGGCAGGGTGCCAAGCGCACCCTGCCCCGTCCACGGTTATCGGTTCTTGCGCATGCCCATATGGGCGTCATCCATCAACGCCTTGGCCATGTCACAGAGAAAGTGCGAAGCCCAGACCAGCACCGGTTCGTTGTCCATTACCCCGATGAACGACGCTCGCCGTGAGCAATCCATCAGTACCGATGCCTGTTCGATGGCATGGTCACAGCAGTTTCCCGGTTCTACGCGGAACAGTTTCTTGCCGTCCAGTACACCGTCCAGGAACGTCGCCGAACCTACGGTCAGGCCCAGTGTGCCGGTGTCGTCATCCATATCCTTGTCCATCTGAAACCCTCTTGTGAATCCGCCAGCCAGTGCGATTTCCCTCAGGAGGTAGAATCTGGAGCTACCCCTATCCTGTGGGAGCGGGTTCACCCGCGAACACGGGCGCAGCCCGTGCCATCCCCCACAACATTGATCCCGCATCGCTGCCTTGGCAGGGAAATCACACCACCCAGCCTGGCGAAAATTGATAGTCAGCCAATCAATGCAACGTATGCACCTGTGGCCTGTCCCTGAGCTGCACCTGCGAAATCGCCGACTCCAGCAGCGTGCGCACAGCCTCCATCTCATGCATGACCGCCAGGGTCATGATCGTGGCGGGAGATCTGGGGAGCGAGGTTACGGCGTGATGGCCTACGGACAAGGCGCAGAGCACGTATTCCGTGGCCTGGATCAGGGTGTCTTCCAGGTGGTGGGATGGGTCAGAAAAAATGGGTGGATCCGGGACTATTTTGAGCATGGTCACATCTCGATTTCGTGAGAGAAAACCACACCCCATCCCTTGCAGAGAATGGGTGGCGGCTGCGTACGGGCCTGCAAGACCGGGGAAGATCGAGAAAAACCCGGCTGACCCGAAGGTCACCCGTACGCAGCCACCATTAAGCACAACCATTGGCACACACCAACGGCTCGATGATGAGCACGCTTTCGATACTTCCCCAGGCTTGCAGACCCGGTCGTTGAATTTGCAACGACAGGGCGAGACTAGGGGGCTCAGGTTTCCATCGCAATGGTGAAACGGCTTGAAAAGGATGATTCAGAAATGGACTACGAGGAAGGGGAAAAATCTGATTAGTTCTTGTAGGAACAGGTACGAGTTTCTCTAAAAAGACTCAAGATCCGAATGTGAAGCACAGCGCTTGGCGGTACGCTGTGCTTCTTTCAAATGCTCATTACAAAGCCAACCGCGCCAGTCGCTGCAAGGCTCGAATCACCTCCTGATCCCGATTCTCCAGCACATCCGCCTGAATACGCGCGATCACAGCCTTCAGCAATTCGGTCTGGTTCATCTCTGTATGCTGCTGAAGCGCAAGCATGTCCTCTGCCATGTACGGATTGACCTTCATCGACAAGCGCCGGGTAGCACTGGAACGCGCAAGCCCGCGCTGCTCTCGCTGTTCCTCCAGCGCCTGAAGGAACGTTTGATGCGCCGTATGCAATTGCCCACACTGCTGCGCCTGCACCAACTGTTGGAAATAGTGGGCAAGGAACAACTTGCGCAAATTTGCTCCCGCCTCATTACTGACCGCATGCATGGCCGCATCGAGTACATCCAGATAGACCGCCGGCAAACGCGCCTCGATCGACTTGAGCTGCTGCTTGCGCGCCTCCCGGATGGCCGGCGTGGATTGCGATGGAATGGCGACCACACCATCACAACGGGCGCACACACCCACCAGAATGTCCTTGGCCACCCCTTGGCCATCGCTAAACGGCACATCCCGGCGAGCATAGTGCGTGGGCACCACGGCCTGGCAATGCTCGCAAAGCGCTTTTCCTCTGTCGCCTTCGAAAAAGATCTTCATGATCTGGGTACTCACTGGTGAACGCTGATGAACCAGGTGCCTGGCTCGATGAAAAAGAACTTTATGTACCAACCCTCCCGTTTGAGCACATGCACCTCGACGGCTGCAACGGCATGGTGAGGGGTGCTGACGTGATGGATACCCCGGCATGAGCGAACGACTTCGGCAACCTCGGTGGCTGACACTTCTCCTGTAGCCAGCAGGTTCTTTACGTCGATATCCCTGTGTGAAACGTGTTGATAATCCCCTGACTCAAGCGCCGCTATCACCGCTCGTTGGGCCTCCCTGAAGTCGAATTTCATAGCTTATCCCTGCCAATACGAAAATCATCGTACAAAACCTGAATCAAATCTACCGTTTGCCGAGCCCGGGCGACCAGCGGCACCTCGAGCAGCTCACGGCAGCGATACGGAACACGCATGAACTATGGTCCGGTCGACCGCAGGACGGCGTAGAGCAATGTAACCAACGCTTTCATGGCCTTTTCCGACTGACCATTCGAGGGCAAAACCTGCTCTCATCGCCACATTACCGAGGCGTCATTCAGGTAAGCTCAGTTGTGGTACGAGGCGAAGTTCGGCGGCACCTATTCGCCCTTGAACAAGGCCACGGATGGCATCGACCGGTATCTGATCCGGTCGACCTGCCTGGGGGTCGATGTGGGCACTGGCGAGCTTTACAGCACGCATGGTCTGGACGACCTGCAGAACGACCTGCTCAGGATGAACGAGCTGAACCCACGGCAAGGCTTGTTCAGGGAGAAAGCTGCCAGCAATCAGGCACGTTGGCCGTGGCTGGCCTTGGTTGAGTGAGCGTCCGCTTTTGACCTGTAAAGGCCGTGCTGGAACGGGGCTGCCATGCAGCCCATCGCAGGCAAGCCAGCCCACATTGTCAGCACCGACTTTCAGGCATGCACAGGATCGGTAGGAGCAGCCTTGTGCTGCGAAGAGGCCATTACCGGCAAAGAGGATTTTTGCCCTTCCGGCCTCTTCGCAGCACAAGGCTGCTCCTACAGGCAATGAGGCAACCTGATGGAGCAAGACTGTTGCTCCCACCCGACCGCGCTGACCTCAAGCCATGCGCAGTACCTGTGGGAGCGGGCAAGCCCGCGAAACAGGCGACGCAGTGGATGGCACGGGCTTCGCCCGTGTTCGCGGCGGTTCGACGCCTCGACACGCCCGCTCCCACAGGGATCGCG